>Ga0063456_1001542_pt1 | contig 12096 bp, 9 predicted proteins | sample AraplaMF_Cvi_mMF_FD_56228 | JGI IMG/M metagenome (GOLD analysis project Ga0063456, IMG submission 56228) | Arabidopsis root microbial communities from the University of North Carolina, USA - plate scrape MF_Cvi_mMF version 2 (version 2) | ecosystem: Host-associated > Plants > Roots > Endosphere ... | reverse complement strand
CGCCTGCTCTATCAGGGCCGCTGGTTCGACTCGCAGGCCCTGATGCTGCGCGAAACCGCGCAGCGCTGGGTCGCGCGCGCCGTCACCGGCGAGGTGACGCTGGAGCTGCGCCGCGGCAACGACTACTCGATCCTCAACACCGAGAGCCCGAACCTCACCTATGCACCTGAGCGGCTCAGCATGGAGAAGGTGGAGGATGCCGCCTTCACGCCGGCCGACCGCATCGGCCAGCTGACCATGCGCAATCTCGACATCGCGGACACGCGCACCAAGCTCGGTCTCTATTCGAAGACCGGTTTGCTGTCGGGCAGCGAGGGGTCGCAGATCTTCAGGCTCGAAAACGACAAGGACTGAGCCTCTCATAGCCGGATGGAGCGAAGCGAAATCCGAGCTACGATTCGTCATTGAGAGCGAAGCAATCCAGAATCTCTCCTTAGCTATAGTCTGGATTGTTCGTCCCTTCGCTCCTCGCACTGATGAGAGTCCCAAACAAAAATGGCCGGGATCGCTCCCGGCCATTTTGCATTTGCGGTGTCGCCTCAGCGCGGCGGCGCAGTGCCGGGCGGGGGCGGCGGCAGCGAGGCCTGGCCGCCGTTGAGCAGCGGCGTGATGTTGCGGACCGTGACGCGCCGGTTGATCGCGCTCGGTCCCTGCGTCTGCTCCTTCAAGTACTGCTCGCCGTAGCCCTGCGACGTCAGGTTCTCGGCGGGCACACCGAACTGCTGCGTCAGCAATTCGGCCGCGGATTGTGCACGGCGATCCGACAATGACAAATTGTCGACGTCGTTGCCGACCGCGTCGGTGTGTCCCTCGATCAGGAACACCGCGCGCGGGTTGGCCTGGATCGCACGGTTGAGGCCGTCGGCGATCGACTGCAGCTTCGCCGCCTGATCCGGCGGTATCGCCCACGATCCCGTCTCGAAGTTGATCGTGTTGAGGTCGATGCTCGGCATCTGCATGCGAACATTGGGGCTGTAGCGGATCTCGTCGAGCGTATAGCGACGATCGATCCGTTGCACCGGCGGCGCCACCATCGTCTGGTAGATCACATCCGGCGATGCCTCCTGGGCGTCGACGATGTAGCGATCGTAGGGAATGTTCACGACCGGCGGCGGCGCATCGACATAGAAGCCGCCGACCGACTGTGGGTCGCGGTAGCTGTTGTCGATGATGATGATCTCGCGCCCGCCGGGGTCCCTGCGGATTCGCCGCAACAACCGGCCGTCCGGACCCACCACGGTAACGATCTCGCTGCCGTCGGGACGGACCACGACGGTGCGGGTATCGCCGCCTTCGTTGAAGGTGCGGATGTCGCGGGCGCCGTAGCGGAAACGATAGAGATCGTTGCCGCGGACATATGTCTGCCCGCCCGGATCGCGGATGATGATGCGGTCCGGCTCGGTATAGACGGTGCGGCCACCTTCGATGCTCTCGTGTCGCTGGTTGCGGTAGTCGGCGATGGTAGCGCCGATCACGGCGCCGGCCACGACACCCGCACCGATTGCGAGCGGCGTCAGGTCACGCTGCTGTGGACGCGGTGGCGGCGGCAGCGGTGCTACAACCGTCGGCGCGGCGCGGAAGGCCGGGGAGACCGTCGGCGGCTTGTATTGGGCCCTGTCGGGCGGCGGCGTTGCCGCCGCGGAGCCCGAAACTGTGCTCGGTGCCGCCACGCCGGCGGGGGGAGCAGGCGGGCGGGGCGTCACGCCCGCCTGCGGCGGCGCAGCCGGAGTGCCGGCAGCGGGCCCGCCGGCAGGAGGTGTTCCACCCTGTTGGCCGGGCGCCGGCGTTGCGGCGGGAGCCGGGGTCGCGCCGGGTGCCGGCGCTGCACCGGGACGTCCGGGCGGCGGCGTCACTGCACCCGGGGCCGGCGTCGCCGTCGGAGCAGGCGCGGCACCGGGAGGCGGCGATCCGGCCGCCGGAGGCGTGCCGGGACGACCGCCGGGCGGCGGCCCGCCGGGGCGACCCGGCGGCGGTGCAGCGGGCGTGCTGCCGGGAGCCGGGGTCGCAGTCGGCGCGGGCGTCGTTGTCGGGGCGGGTGTGGTCGCCGGGGCGGGCGCGTTCGGTCGGGCCGCGGGCGCAGCGGTCGGAGCAGGGGGCGTCGCGATGGGCGCAGGCGCGGGACGACCTGCGGGTCCCGCTGCCGGCGGCGGAGGTGTCGGCGTCGGATGAGCCGCGGCCGGCGGGGGCGTCGGCGCGTGCTGCTGCGGAGCGGCGGCGGGAGGCGGCGGCGCTGCCGGGCGGGCAGCAGGCGGGGCCGGTGGGGGAGGCGTCGGCGCATGCTGCTGCGGGGCCGCAGCCGGGGGCGGCGCCGGGGGCTTGGGAGCGGCAGGGGGCGGCGGGGGCGGCGGAGGAGCCGGACGGGCTGCAGGCGGGGGCGGAGGTGGCGGCGGCGCTGCCGGGCGCGGCGGTGCAGCTGCCGGCGGAGGCGCTGCGGGCGGATGAGGCGGAGCGGCCGCGGGCGGCGGCGCGGCCGGGCGCGCGGGTGCCGCAGGCGGCGCGGCGGCGGGCGGTCCCTTCGGCGGCTGCTTCGGTTTTCCGTCAGGACCCAAATCTTGGGTCTGGGCCTGCGCGACGACGAGCGGCGAGGCGCTCTGCGCATGCGATGCAGTGTTTGCCATTTGCATCGCGGTCAGAGCCGTGGTCGCAAGCAGCACGAAACGAAGATTGGTCATGGTGGTCAACTTCCCCGGAAGGTTCTTTGACGAAGTGTTTTGATGAACAGCTACGCGTTGGGCCGGATTGTGGCGGGCGAAGCGGTCGCGGCCCGATTTATTTCTGTACGCAAATCACGTCACTATGGCGACGTTCATTGCGCATTCAGACGCTGGTTGCAATCGCCGGATGTATGATGGTTCGTCTCATGCGAAATCCCGCGGCGAACTTGCGTCCGTCGCAGGATTTGGCGTGAGCGGTGCGTTCGGCCCGCGTGATGGAATCTCTTCAGGGGTTTGGCCCGGCAGTTCATCGGGCCGCGGTGATTCGCCGGGCTCACGCACCGGCGGTGCGATCTCGGGTTGTGGGCTGCCCGGCGGAATTCCAGGTGGCGGCTCGGTCGGTGTGCCGGGCGTCGAGGGTGGAATCTCCGGCGGCTCGATCGGCATTAAAGCGACACCTTGCGGTTCTCGCCGAGATCGGGACACGTATTGGTCACCGCGGCAGCTGCCATCTTCACATAGGAAATCACCGTTCCCGGCGAATCCCAGAATTCGGCGTCGTCCGGGGTGATCTTGAGTACGCGGATGTTCGGATCTTCCGCGCTGTCCCACCATGCCTTCGCCGGCGTCGAGAACAGCTCCTTGATCTTGGCACGGTCATTGGAGACGACCGCGTTGCCCGTCAGCGACACATATTTCTGGCTGCTCGCATCCGCGAATGACAAATTGATCGACGGATTACGTTCGATCTCCTCATCCTTGTGACGCCGCGCGTCGGTGAGGAAATAGATCGTGTTCGCGCCCTGATCCAGCGACGCGCTCATCGGCCGCGCGCGCAGCTTGTCGCCGTCGCGTGTGACCAGCATCGCGAATCCGATCTTCTTCATCAACTCCCAGACGCGATCGGTGTCGCGCGCATTGTCGTTGGCCATATCATGCTCCTGTTGCAAGGAATGATAACGGCGTCCGGGGAATGATGTTCCTGCCCCAGGATGGAACCGCCCTATTCCGGCGCGTGACAGACGGCCTCGATGTTGTGGCCGTCCGGGTCCAGCACGAACGCGCCGTAATAGTTGGCATGATAATGCGGGCGAATGCCGGGCGCGCCATTGTCGCGGCCACCGGCCGCCATCGCAGCCTTGTAGAAGGCATCGACGGTCGCACGGTCTCTCGCGAGGATTGCAACATGCACCGGCTTGTTCAGCGCGCCCTCGCCGCCGATCCAGAAGTCCGGCTTGCCGTCGGCGCCGAAACCCGCCGCCGCATCGTGGCCGGTCTGCTCCTGCGTCACTTCCATGATCAGGCTGTAGCCGAGCGGCGCCAGCGCCTTGGCGTAGAACGCTTTGGCGCGCTCATAGTCGGAGACGGGAAAGCCCAGATGATCGATCATCACAACCTCCGTGGTTCGTCGTCAGCGCGACAGGAACGTATTGCTCCGCGTCTTGCGCGTGATCGCAAAGCCGCGCGCAACCATGTCAGCGATACAATCCTGCTGCCATTCGTTTTGTGACAGATGCTCGATCACGACGGCGCGCGGCCACAGCGATTGCGGCGCATCGCGGAAGAAGCCGATCAGCACGCGGTCCTCAAAGCCCTCGACGTCGATCTTGAGCGCATCGACCTGGCCGACGCCGGCCTCGTCGAGGATGCGCGTCAGCCGCAGCGACGGGACTTTGATGGCCTCTGCGCTCGCCGTACCGGTGACGACGTGCGTGGCGCCGAGATTGCCGCCGCCGCTCTCGATCATCAGCTCGCCGTCGCTGTCACCCGCGGCGGCCTGAACCAGGCGTACCTGCGTCGCTTTCGATGCAGCGTGGTTGAACGAGAGCCGACCGAACGTCAGCGGATGCGGCTCGATCGCGACCACCTTGCCGGATGTCCCGACATGCCGCGCCATCACCAGCGCGAAGGTGCCGACATTGGCGCCGACATCGACGAAGGTGCCGCCCGCTCGGGTGTGCTGGCGCAGGAAGTCGAGCTCGTCGAGATTGTAGTCGGGATTGAACAATGCGCCGCGCTCGGTCGCGCTGCCCTGATGGTAGAAGCGGAACGAGGCGCCCTGATACTGCACGTCGAGCGGGCCGCCACCCATCAGGTTGACCAGCCGCGACATCCACGGACGGAACGCGCCGCGCTTCAGCCCCGATCGTTGCGCGAGGCGAATGATCGCGGCCTGTGCCGCGTTGGGTGCAAACGCACCGAACGGCGCGGACGGAAATCTGGGGTCGGACGTCAAGCCAAAAGTCCTCGTTGCAAGCGGCGCATGCATAGCCGGTTTTGCCGGGGACTCCAACGTTGCGGGAAAAGAATGTAGCTCGGATGGAGCGCAGCGTGATCCGGGGCCTTTGTCGCTTGTGGCACGTTTCCCGGATTGCGCTGCGCTCCATCCGGGCTTCTGCTTCACGCCGCCTTCTTCGGCGGCGCCTTGCGCTGGCGCAGGAATCGCCCGAGCAGCTTGCGCCTGCCCTTGCGCGGGATCAGGTCGATATCGCTGACGAGTTTTGCGCCGCCCTTGCGCCGCTCCAGCACGATCTTGCGGCTGTGGAAGGCTTCCAGCTCGACACGGTGCGCCACGCTGACGATGGTCGCCTTGGGCAGCTCGTCGGTGATCATCTGCATCATCTTGTCCTGGCTCTTCTCGTCGAGCGCCGAGGTCGCCTCATCGAGCACGACGATGTCGGGATTGTGCAGCAGCAGCCGCGCGAAGGCGAGGCGCTGCTTTTCGCCGCCGGACAATGTCTGGTCCCAGGGCCCCTCTTCCTCGATCTTCTCCTTGAGATGATCGAGCCCGACCTTGTGCAGGGCTTCGCCGATCTGCTCGACGGTCCAGTCGTCCTCGGCGCCGGGATAGGCGACCGCGCGGCGCAAAGACCCGGACGGCACATAAGGCCGTTGCGGCAGCATGAACAGCCGCCGGTCGGGATGGAAATTGACGCTGCCGCCACCCCAGGGCCAGAGGCCGGCGATGGCGCGCACCAGCGTGCTCTTACCGGTGCCGGATTCGCCGGCGACGAGCAGCCGCTCGCCGGGCTCGATCACCACCTCGGTCTCGCCGACCACGGCGGTGCCATCATCGAGGGAGACCGAGAGGTCCTTCAGCTCGAGCATCGCGTCGCTGCTGGTCTCACCACGCTTGATGCGGCCGAGACCGTCGCCCTGCTCGGCGCGCTCGAGGCCGTCGAGCGACATCATCAAGGAGGCGATGCGGTGCGCGCAGGCGTTCCAGTCGGCGAGCCGCGGATAATTGTCGACCAGCCAGCCGAACGCGCTTTGCACGATGGTGAAGGCGGAGGCTGCCTGCATCACCTGTCCGAGGCTCATGCTGCCGTCGAGGAATTTTGGCGCGCAGAGCAAGAGCGGCACCACCGGCGCAACGAGGCTCGAGCCCTGCGACACCAGCGTGGTGCGCATATGTTGCCCCGCGAGCCGCGCCCATTGCCTGAGCACGCCCGTGAAATTGCGGTCGATGCCGTCGCGCTCTTCTTCTTCGCCGCCGAGCAGCGCGATGCTCTCGCCGTTCTCGCGCACGCGCGTCAGCGCGTAGCGGAAATCGGCTTCCGCCTGGTTCTTGTCCTCGGACACCTGCACGAAGCGCCGGCCGATCACCAGGATCGAGCTGGATGCGATCGTGGCGTAGAGCATCGCGGCGATCACGAGGAAGCCGGGAATGGTGATGGCCGACCCGCCGAGCGTGACGGTGAGCGCGCCGCCAATGGTCCAGAGCACGACAATGAAGGTCGCGGCCGAGAGCAGCGCCGAGGTGACGCCGGCAAGGAAATCGACCGGCGAATCGGTCGCGATACGCAGGTCCTCGGCGATCCGGTATTCCGGATTCTTGTGATCGCCGCCGACGAGGTTGAGCTGGTAGTAGCGGCCGTTCTTGAGCCAGCGCGTCAGGACGCTGGCCGTGAGCCAGGCGCGCCAGCGACGCTGGATGCCCATCCGCGCGAACACCTGCGCGACGCCAAGCACGATGCTGCCGATCGCGAGCGGGAAGAAAACCGCGGTGAGATGGAAGACGCTCGCCGCATCGCGCTTCTCGATGGCATCGAAGATCGCGCGATTCCAGACATTGATGCCGTATTGGAAGCCGACGGTCAGGACGATCAGAATGCCAAGGCCGATCGAGAACGGCCAGGCGAGGCGGTCGCCATTGCGACCCCAGAAGCCGCGCGCGCTGATCCAGAACCGGGTGAGCAGATAATCCTTGCGCGCCTGCTCGGCCTCCTCGGGCGTGAGCTCCGGATCTGGCTCGACCAACTCGGGCGGTGGGGGAGTGACGTCAGCGCCGCTCTCGCCCTTAATCTTGACGATGGGCGGCTTTTTGTCCGGTTCACGCGTCCTGGCCAGCTTGTTCATGCGCGGACAACGCCATGGAACTTGCCGGGTTCCGGTTGGGTTCCATGGCCGGGCGAAATGGTAGTCAGATGCGGTGCGCGTCTTGCAGCGCCCGGGCTGCTTTCTCGCCGATGATGACGCACGGCGCCATGGTATTGCCCGTGGTAATGCGCGGCATCACCGAGCCGTCGGCGATTCGAAGCCGATCAATGCCGTACACTCTGAGCTTGCTGTCGACCACGGACATCGCATCGCGTCCCATTTTCGCTGAGCAGGTCTGGTGCCAATAGGTCACGGCTGAGTCGCGCACGAACCGTTCCATCTCCGCGGCGCCAAGGGCGCCGGGCAACGACTCGCGCGCGACCAGCGGTTCGAAGGCGTCGGTATTGCCGAGCTCACGGCACACCTCGACGCAGGCGATGGCTGTCTGCACGTCGTCGGGATGTGACAGCATGTTCGCTTCGATCAGCGGAACTGCGAGCGGTCCGGAATCACGAAGCGTCACCCGGCCGCGACTCTTGGGCAAGGCGAGGCCCGCGAACATCGTCCAGCCATGAGCAGGCGCGCGGCTGGCCGTTTCGGGGCTCGGCACGGGAAACTCGACCTGGCAGAATAGGAGGTCCGGCGTGATGCGTGCAGGATGGGATTTCCAGTACAGCGTCGCGGCGTTGCCGGTGTTGCGGGGCGCGATCGGCTCGCGATATTCCCAGATGCATCCGAACGACACGTGGTCCTGCAGGTTCTGGCCGACACCGGGCAGGTGCTGGGCCATGGGAATGTCCAACCTCCGCAGCTGCTTCTCGTCGCCGACGCCGGAGCGCATCAGCACGGCGGGCGTTTGGATGGCGCCGAGCGCGAGCACGATTTCACTGGACGCGTCGATCCGCACTGTTCGGCCGTCGCGCACCGCTTCGACGCCTATGGCTCGGCCGCGCTCGATCAGGATGCGGGAGACCTGCGTGTGGGTCAGCAGCGTGAGATTGGGTCGATCGAGATAGGGATAAGTATAGGCGCGGAAGATGGAGTGGCGCCTGCCGTTGCGCACGAGGATATCCGTGAGGGCACATCCTCCTTCGCACTCCATCATCTCGCCGTTGGGGCTTTCGAACGTCGGGATCCCGATTTCCTTGGCTGCACCGAGCATGGCCAGCGCAGCCGGACCTGGATTGGGCGAAGGCTGCACGAAGACGGGGCCGCCGGTCCCGCGATGGCGCGGGTCGGGCCTGCCCTGCCAGTTCTCGATCTCCCGAAAGATGTTCGAGACCGCCTCATAGCCCCAGGATGGATCGCCCGTTTCTTCGGCGAAGAAATCCCAGTCGCTACGGTGGCCGCGCGCCCAGAGCATCACATTGATGCTGGACCCGCCGCCCAGAACCTTTCCCATCGACATCGGAAGCGCGCGGCCGTTCAGATGAGGATTGGGCTCGGCCACGTAGCCCCAGTCGGTCCGGCTGCCGAGATTGCCGGGCCATGCCGCCGGCTCCATGACGGTCGGCACCTCATCGCTGCCCCCGGCTTCGATCAGCAGGACTGAGACGGCCGGGTTTTCGGCAAGGCGACGGGCGACAACCGAGCCGGAGCTGCCGGCGCCACAAACGATAAAGTCGTAAGTACCAGGCATGTTCTGGCTGAGCCGGCGCTGGTTGGCGGACACGCGATCCGCGAAGTCGGGCAGGTCTGACGGCAGCAAGTCGGTCATTGGGTGCGCTCCAGGCAAGTTGGCGATGCCGAAGAACGCAATGTTCTCGGCATCGCTAGATCAGAGGTCGGGGGACCCGCCGGCGGCGGACGTCGGCGGGAAGGCGTTAGCGGTCCGTTTGTCGGCCGGGGCCCGGGCTCGGGACGCGGGGTGCGGACGGCGGTTGTTGAGCGCGGCCGGACGATCCGGAGCCTGGCTTTCGCCATGGCCAAGAACCCCGACGGGCCCTCCGCAGCTGCAAGACCGCCTGGACCACCCTATCAGATTTATCAAATATATCACTATCATCAAATTTATCAGAATGGATTCATTTCCCCTTGTCAACGCAGCGGGGACCACGACATTGTGAGACAGGGTGAGGCGGACGGTCGCACGTCGGACAACATGGGCGAGATGACAAAGGACATTCTGACGACGGCTGACGCGGCCAGAATCCTGGGTGTCTCGGTTCGCACCGCACAGTTGCTCATTGAAGGTGGCACCATCCCGTCGTGGAAAACCCCGGGAGGGCATCGGCGGGTCTATCGCAGCCACATACTCGGGCTGATCGACGGTCCCGGCGAGCGACCCACGCTCGCCTCTGCGCGCGTGGTTGTCATCGCGCGTCCCGAACGCATCGCCGCATATGAAGCAACACTGGCCCCGGTGCGTGATTGTGTCGTGGAGGGTCATTCGAATGCCTACGCGGCGCTGCTCGCCATAGGCGTCCGGTTGCCGGCCGCGGTTGTCATCGAAGCCGAAGCAAGCGACGCGGGCACACGTGCGGTTCTGCAAAGCCTGCGCGCCGACCCTGCGCTCGGGCGCACCCAGATTCTCGTCGTCATGGGCTCGGACGCCGATCGCGGCATCGGCAAGGTCGGCGTCGACAACAAGAGAACGGTGTTGGTGGATGGCTTGTCGGCATTGCCGGCGGCCATCGAAACGGTATTCCGCGCCGCGGCTGCGCGTCCCCTTCCGTTCGAGACGCCGCCATCATTTCCATTTCCTGACAATGAGAGCCAGCGGCTTCTCGCCGTCGAACGCTCTGGTCTCGTCGATACGCCACCCGAAGATTCGTTCGATCGCCTGACGTGGCTGGCCGCGCGCAGCCTCGAAGCTCCCATTGCCTTGCTGACGATGCTGACCCCGACGCGGCAATGGTTCAAGTCACGCTACGGGCTGGATATGGCTGACACACCGCGCGACTGGGCGTTCTGCAACTATACCATCATGCAGAAGGGCGTGATGGTGGCCGAGAACCTTGCAACGGACCAACGCTTCGCGGACAACCCCGCCGTCTCGGGCGAGCTGGGTTTTCGATTCTATGCTGGCTCGCCGGTCCGGGATCCCGACGGCTTCACGCTTGGCTCCCTCTGCGTGATCGACACCCGGCCGCGTGAGCTGGACGACACTCAGAAGCAGACGCTTGCCAATCTCGCTGCACTCGCTTCGGACGAGATCAAGCTGCGCGAGACCGATCGACAATTGCGCTGGGCCCTCGAGCAAAGGCCAGCGAAGGCAGGCGCATCAGCGCCGCCATCCGGCGCCAGGCGTATTGCGGATCATCCCTAGCCGGCGGCCTATGGCAGGACGCCGGCTGTGGATCAAGTCGATCAGATCTGGCGCTCGACCATCTTGAGCTTGAGCTCGGCGATGGCTTCCGCCGGGTTGAGGCCCTTCGGGCAGGCCTTCGCGCAATTCATGATGGTGTGGCAGCGATAGAGGCGGAACGGGTCCTCGAGATTGTCGAGCCGCTCGCCGGTGGCCTCGTCGCGGGAGTCGGAGACCCAGCGGTTGGCCTGGAGCAGGGCTGCGGGACCGAGATAGCGGTCGCTGTTCCACCAATAGCTCGGGCACGAGGTCGAGCAGCAGGCGCACAGGATGCACTCGTAGAGCCCGTCGAGCTTCTCGCGGTCCTCGTGGCTCTGCTTCCATTCCTTTTGCGGCGTCGGCGAGGTCGTCTTCAGCCACGGCTCGACCGAGGCGTACTGCGCGTAGAAATTGGTCAGATCTGGGACGAGGTCCTTCACGACGGGCTGGTGCGGCAGCGGGTTGATCTTGACCGCACCGTCCTTCACGTCATGCATCGAGCGGGTGCAGGCCAGCGTGTTCTGGCCGTCGATGTTCATGGCGCAGGAGCCGCAGACGCCTTCACGGCAGGAACGGCGGAAGGTCAGCGACGGGTCGATGTGGTTCTTGATCCAGATCAGGCCGTCCAGCACCATCGGGCCGCAATCATTGGTGTCGACGTAATAGGTGTCGACGCTCGGATTCTTGCCGTCATCCGGATTCCAGCGATAGACGCGGAATTCGCGCGTCTCGGTCGCGCCCGCGGGCTTCGGCCAGGTCTTGCCGCCGGAAATCTTGGAGTTCTTCGGAAGTGCGAATTCAACCATTGCTCTAACCTTTCGTCATTCCGGGATGGTCCGAAGGACCAGACCCGGAATCTCGAGATTCCGGGTTCGATGCTGCGCATCGCCCCGGAATGACGAGCTTGTTTCTCAATACACGCGCGCCTTGGGCGGGATGTACTGCACGTCGTTGGTCATGGTGTAGTCGTGAACCGGGCGGTACTCGATCTTGACCTTGCCGGACGAGTCCAGCCAGGCCAGCGTGTGCTTCATCCAGTTCTTGTCGTCACGCGCGGAGAAATCCTCGCGGGCATGCGCCCCGCGGCTCTCGGTGCGGTTGGCGGCCGAGTTCATCGTCACCACCGCCTGCGAGATCAGATTGTCGAACTCGAGCGTCTCGACGAGGTCCGAATTCCACACCAGCGAACGATCGGACACCGCGATGTCGGTGATGCCGCTGTGGACCTTCTCGATCAGGTTCTGGCCTTCGCTCAGGATCTCGCCGGTGCGGAACACTGCGCAATTGTTCTGCATCACGTGCTGCATGCCTTCGCGCAGCTTTGCAGTCGGCGTGCCGCCGGAGGCGTAGCGATAGTGGTCCAGGCGGCCGAGCGCGAGATCGGACGAATTCGCCGGCAGTTCCGGCTGGCTGGCGTTGGGCGTGAGCTTCTCGGCGAGACGGAGCGCGGCGGCGCGGCCGAACACGACGAGGTCGATCAGCGAGTTCGAGCCGAGGCGGTTGGCGCCGTGCACGGAGACACAGGCGGCTTCGCCGATCGCCATCAGGCCGGGGATGATGGCGTTGTCGTCGCCGTCCTTCTTGGTCAGCACCTCGCCGTGATAGTTCGTCGGGATGCCGCCCATGTTGTAGTGCACGGTGGGCACGATCGGGATCGGCTCGCGCGTCACGTCGACATTGGCGAAGATCTTTGCGGATTCGGAGATGCCCGGGAGGCGCTCGGCGAGCACCGCGGGATCGAGATGGTCGAGATGCAGGAAGATGTGGTCCTTCTTCTTGCCGACGCCGCGGCCTTCGCGGATCTCGATGGTCATCGCGCGCGAGACGACGTCGCGC
>Ga0063456_1001526_pt1 | contig 12187 bp, 13 predicted proteins | sample AraplaMF_Cvi_mMF_FD_56228 | JGI IMG/M metagenome (GOLD analysis project Ga0063456, IMG submission 56228) | Arabidopsis root microbial communities from the University of North Carolina, USA - plate scrape MF_Cvi_mMF version 2 (version 2) | ecosystem: Host-associated > Plants > Roots > Endosphere ... | reverse complement strand
ATCGCGGCGATCCGGCCATAGGTCAGGATGTTCGGGAGGGACATCGCGCGGCTGGTCGTCCCTCGTGTCGTGGCGATGTTCATCCGTCCTACCAATACCGCTCGCGCCTGAAGGTCAACCGTTCCGCTTCCCAAATGGGGTGCGGGATGCGACGACCATATGACCACGAGCCCCCTTTAGTTCACCCCGGCTGGGGATGGAAATAGTCGAAAATCCTGCGGGCGCTCTCGGCGCTCACCCCCGGAACCTTGCCGAGATCGGCAATCGAGGCCCGCTCAATCTCCTTCAGGGTTCCGAAATGGTGCAGCAAGGCACGTTTGCGTGACGGGCCNATGCCCGGAATCTCCTGCAAACCGGCCTCGCGGATGTCCTTCTTGCGCAGCTTGCGGTGCGAGCCGATGACGAAGCGNTGNGCCTCGTCGCGCAGGCGCTGGATGAAATAGAGCACGGGGTCGCGCGGCTCCAGCTTGATGGCCTCGCGNTCCGGCATGAACAGGGTCTCGCGGCCGGCATCCCGGTCCGGNCCCTTGGCGACCGACATCAGCGACACCTGGGTCAGGCCGAGATTTGCAAAAATCTCGCGGACGGCATTGAGCTGGCCACGGCCGCCGTCGATGATGACGAGGTCCGGCCATTGCGGAAAGTCGTCGTCCTTCGCCTTGCCCGCGGCATCCTCGGGCGGATTGATCAGGCGCTTGAAGCGGCGCTCCAAGACCTCACGCATCATGGCGAAGTCGTCGCCCGGCGTGATCCCTTCCGACTTGATGTTGAACTTGCGGTACTGGTTCTTCACGAAGCCATCCGGGCCGGCGACGATCATGGCGCCGACCGCATTGGTGCCCTGGATGTGGCTGTTGTCGTAGACCTCGATGCGCTTGGGCGCATGCGGCAGGCTCAGCGTGGTCGCCATGGCGTCGAGCAGGCGGCTCTGGGTTGCGGTGTCCGCAAGCTTGCGGCCCAGCGCCTCGCGCGCATTGGTCAGCGCGTGGGCGACCAGTTCCTTCTTCTCGCCGCGCTTGGGCGTAGCCACCTCGACCTTGTAGCCGGCCTTGATCGAAAGCGCGTTGGCCAGCAGCTCGCTCTCCTCGATCTCGTGCGAGAGCAGGATGTTCTTCGGCGGCGGCTTGTCGTCGTAGAACTGGGCGAGGAAGGAGCCCAGCACTTCCTCCGGCGTGAAACTCTTCTCCGCGCGCGGGAAATAGGCGCGGTTGCCCCAGTTCTGGCCGGTGCGGAAGAAGAACACCTCGACGCAGGAGAAGCCGCCCTCCTGGTGGATGGCGAACACGTCGGCCTCTTCCACCGTGCGCGGATTGATGCCCTGCTGCGACTGGATCGCAGACAGCGCGGCGAGGCGGTCGCGGTAGAGCGCGGCGGTCTCGAATTCGAGCTCGTTGGCCGCCTTCTCCATCTCGCCGGCGAGCTCCTGCTTCACCGCGTGGCTCTTGCCGGACAGGAAGTCGCTCGCCTCGCGCACCAGCGTCGTGTAGCCCGGGAAGTCGATCTCGCGGGTGCAGGGGCCGGCGCAGCGGCGGATCTGGTAGAGCAGGCAGGGGCGGGTGCGGCTCTCGAAGAAGGAATCGGTGCAGGAGCGGATCAGGAACGCGCGCTGCAGCGCCGTGATGGTGCGGTTGACGGCGCCGGCGGAGGCGAACGGACCGAAATAGCGTCCCGGCCGGCTCTGCGCGCCGCGGTGCTTGAGGATCTGCGGCGCCCAATGGTCGCCGGTGATCAGGATGTAGGGAAACGATTTGTCGTCGCGCAGCTGCACGTTGAAGCGCGGCCGCAGCTGCTTGATGAGGTTGGCTTCCAGCAGCAGCGCCTCGGTCTCGGTGTTGGTCGAGACGATCTCCACGGTCACCGTGGCGGCGATCATGCGCAGGATGCGCGCCGGCTGCGGCGCGCTCTGGCGCGCGTAGTTGGACAGGCGCTTTTTGACGTTCTTGGCCTTGCCGACATAGAGCACGTCGGCATTCGCACTGAGCATGCGGTAGACGCCGGGCGAGGTCGGCGCGAGCCGGACCGCGCGCTCGATCGCCTCGTGGCCGGTCGCGAGCGGTTCCTCGCCGACCGCGCCGCTCTCCTCCAGGATGTCCGGCAGCAGCGCATCGTCCTCGTCGTCGCCGCCTGCGGCCGCAGGATCGAGGTCGGGCGTCGCCAGCCCCTCGGGTGGCGCGTCGGTCGCAGCAGCGCGCGGCGCTTTGCGCGCGCGGTCGTCCGGATTGTCGGGGGAATCGTGAACCATGGTGCGAATTTAAGCGCTGGGGGGGCCGATTTGAAGTTCCAGCGATGCGGCACGCACAGGATGGCGGCGCAGTTCCCGGTAACGCTTGCTTAAGCCTGTTAACAGCGCGGTAACCCAGCTTAACAGGCCTTTAACTTAAAACTCTCGATAAATCTTACGCGAAGAAGTGGTGGTTCCGTAACCATGCGGTTTCGCCTCGCGCGGCGGCGCAGGCATCGCACCCGGTGACGGCAGTTTGCGTTTGGAGAGTACCGATGAAGAGGTTCGTTGTGGGTGCAGCCGCGTTGGTTGCAGCCGGCTGGACAGCTTCGGCAGAGGCCGCCGATCTCAATTACGGTCAGCGTGCGCCCTATACCGTCAATCAGCCGCTCAACGCCTATAGCTGGGCCGGCCCGTATCTCGGCGCCAATGTCGGCTATGAGTGGGGTTCGGTGAGCAACACGCCCGTGAAGCCCTCCGGCTTCGTCGGCGGCGTGCAGGCCGGCTACAATTTCCAGAACGGCCCGTTTGTGTTTGGTGTCGAGGGCGATATCCAGGCCGCGGGCGCCGACGATACCTTCGCGCCGTGGAAGTTCTCCAATCCCTGGTTCGGCACCCTGCGCGGCCGCGCGGGCTATACCTTCAGCAACGTGCTGGTCTATGGCACCGCGGGCCTCGCCTTCGGCGAGCTGCGGGCGCAGACCTTCGGCTGGACGGAGTCGCACACCAGCGCGGGCTGGACCATCGGCGCCGGCGCGGAAGTCGGCTTCGCGCCGAACTGGAGCGCCAAGCTCGAATATCTCTACGTCGATCTGTCGACGAGTCAGTTTGCAATTACAGGCGTGTCAAACGGCTATAGCGCCAGCGTTGTGCGCGCAGGCGTGAACTATCACTTCTGATAGCTGAAGAAGAAAATACCGGACTACAACCTCCCGGCCGCTCGCGGCCGGGACTTTTTTTGTGCCAGTGCTTTTCGCTCCAAGCGTTCGCTTGAAAATGCGCTAGGAAAGAATGACTAAATTGACCGCCTTCGGTCCCTTCCCCTTCTTGTCCGGCTCGACTTCGAAGGTAATGCGCTGCCCCTCGGCAAGGTCCTTGAGTCCGGCCCGCTCGACAGCAGTAATGTGCACGAAAACATCGCGACCACCGTCATCCGGCTTGATGAAGCCGTAGCCGCGCTCGCCGTTGAAAAACTTAACCGTTCCCGTCATGGCCATCGGGAAACTCCCCCTCATTGCTCCTCCGTCGCGACGCAGACTCACGTCACGACATGACCGGGCATCACGAAGCCCGGGAGCTGGCCATCCTTGGGCGGGCCTCATCGGCCCGGTCGGATCTTTCTTAGGCCTTCACTCCGCCGCAACCATTCGCGGAAGCGGAACGTAAAGCCAGTCACGGAAACAGCATAATACGGTTCGTTGCGGATTGACTACCGCTGCTGCATATTTTTCCCAAGAATGCCGGAGTGTTACGGCCCGGCATCTCTAGGACTTGGGCACCTCTAATCGGAATCTGGCAGCGCCGCCCTGTCCAAGCGGCATCTCCAGTTCGGGCAAGATGGTCTTCAGCTCGCCTTGCAGCGTGTAGGGCGGATTGACGATCAGCAGCCCGGTCGAGGTGAGCGCAGCGCCATCGGCTTGCGGCGCGACACTGAATTCGAGACGCAGGCATTTCCCCGGCGGCTTTGCTGCGGCTGCGAGCCGCGCCACTGTTTGCGCCAGCGTGTCCGTGGCGCGGCGACTTTTGACGGGATACCAGATTACATAGATACCGGTCGGCCATTTGGCGAAGGCGGCCGAGAAGGCCTCGCCGAGCCGTTCGAACTCGTCTTTTGCCTCGAACGGCGGATCGATCAGCACGAGGCCGCGCCGCTCCTTCGGCGGCACGAAGGCCGGCAGCGCCACCCAGCCGTCGAGATCGACCACGCGGGCCTGTTCGTCGCGGCGCAGCACGCCGATCAGCGCCTTCCGCGCCTTCGGCTCGAGTTCGCAGGCGACGAGGCGGTCCTGCGGCCGCATCAGGCCGCGGGCGATCAGCGGCGAGCCCGGATAAGCCCTGAGCTCCCCCTTCGGATTGAAGGCGCGGACGATGTCGAGATAGGGCTTTGTCAGCGCCGCGGTCTCGTTCGAGAAGCGCGCCTGCATCAGCCGCGCGATGCCGGTCAGCCACTCGCCGCCGCGCCGCGCCTCGTCGCTTTCGAGATCGTAGAGCCCGGCGCCGGCATGGGTGTCGATGATCCGGAACGCCCCCGGCTTGTCCTGGAGATAGGTGATGATGCGCGCCAGCACGATGTGCTTGATGACATCGGCGAAGTTGCCGGCATGGAAGGCGTGGCGGTAGTTCATGGGACGGGACCACGTTGTTTTGCGCGATCCCAACCCCTTGTCATTGCGAGCGCAGCGAAGCAATCCAGAATCGTTCTGCGGAGACAGTCTGGACTGCTTCGTCGCAAGGGCTCCTCGCAATGACGGAGGATTGGGGAGCTACCCACCCCTGATCGGCGGCATCGTCACCTGGTCGCGGCGGCAGGCGCGGCGGTCGGTTTCCTCGCAGGCGCGGAACTGCAAATCCTTACTGAGGCAGATGCGGACCTCGGACAGGCGCGTCCGGTTGCAGGTGACCGAGACGGCGGCATTGCTGAGGCCCGGATTGGCCTTGATGAAGGCTTCCTCGACCTCCGCCGGCGCCACGGTCTTGGCTTGCGACAGGTCGAGATACTCGGCCGGAATCTTGATCGCGGCGCGGGCTTTCCGGATCGTCTCGAAATAATTGCGGTCGTTCAGCCCGGAGCAGGTGCCGTGCTTGTCCCATTCGTTGAAGATCAGGCCCGGGGCCGGCATCAGGTCGAGCATCGAGGAGACGATGCTGCGATTCAGCCGCGGCGAGGGCCGCTGGCAATATTCCGGAAAACCGCTCTCATATTGCGGCCACAGCCCGTGCACGACAAAAGCGTAGGGCCGTCCGCTGCACTGGATCTGCGAGCGGCCGCCGCGCTCGGCCGCTTCCTCGCAGAACGAGGGCGACCATGACAGCGACAGCACATAGAAATCGAATTCGCCGGGTGCGTTCTGCCGTCTGTCCTGGGCGTTCGCGCCGCCCGCCAGCGCGATCAGCCCGACGGCAAGCGGCAGGGCAAGGGTCAACGAGATCATCAGGCGGGAAAACGACTGCAATCTAAAATGAAACATGGCGACGCCCCTCAACTAGACTGTGCGCCGAGCCTAGCAGGCAAAAAGAACATTTCAAGAACAAATTTCGGGCGGCCGCTCGCCAGCGGCTCGAACGGTCCGAATCGCGGCTGTTCGAATTACTGCTTGGCGGCGCGGCAGGCCGGATTGTAGGCCCAGTTGCGGTCGAGCCCGACCACGCACCATTCCACGCCATTGCCGTAGCCGGCAAAGCCGCCATCCTCGACGATCGAGAAATGCACCTTGCGCATCTTGCCGTCCGTGAGCATGGCCTCGCCGGTGCAATAGCGGCGCGGAATGTTGTCGGACTGCCAGGGCCGGAAGGCGACCTCGTGAACGGCGGCAAAGCCGGTGATCTTCAACGAGGAATTCCAGAATGAGCTTTCCTTCTCCCAGAACTGGGTGGCGATCGTCGGCAGCGCCCTGTCGCAATCGGCAACGGCGCCGTCATAGCGCGGCCCGCTCAGCCAGAAGTTCAGCTCCAGCGGATTGGCGGCCCTGGCCTCACCGAGCGACAGCGCTCCGAACATGAGGCCGAGCACGGCGGCAAAGCGAAGCGATTTCAAGGAGGGGGCGCGCATGGGGGCAATCCGGACAGCTGGGTCTTCGAAGGTCGGACGGTGCCGCGAAGGCCGGGGGAGGTCAAGTGCAGCGCGGCAACACTTGGCGAGGAGTTGACCACAACGTCGCAGCCGGCAGGGCTTCAGTTCTTTTCACGGACATCCGGGCACCGTAAACTGGGGCCAACCAATTGGAGTAACGGGAATGCGAATCATTGCGGCCGCGGGCCTTCTTGCCGGCCTGGTTGTCTTGGGTATGACGGCGAGCCAGCCGGCGCGTGCCGATCTGCTTCCGGTGCCTCCGTTCAAGGGCAACGACACCGGCGGCATCATCGCCTATTCGATGGCGACCCAGACCGATGCCCGGCAGGTCGCGGTCGATCACTGCGCGCGCTACGGCAAGGTCGTCAAATTCCTCGCGGTGCAGGCCTATGAAGGCGGCTATATCTCGTTCTCCTGCCGCTGGGTGCCCTATGGCGCCGCCGACCAGCCGATCCGCACGCTGTATTGAAGCGTTGTCGTAACGCCGCAATCTCTCAGCCGGGAGCTTCCCACATGACGTGCAAACTCGCTTTGCTCGGCTCAAGCCTTTGCCTTGTGTTGTCGGCAGGCGTGGCCTCCGCCGACGATCTGCCGGTGCGCAAGGCCGGTCTTTGGGAAATGAAGATGGTCAGGACCGGCTCGGCGATGCCCGAGATGACCATGCAGCACTGCACCGACGAGACCGTCGACAAGGAGATGAGCAACAACGTCTCCCCGATGGCCAAGCAGATCTGCTCCAGGCAGGACGTCAAGAAGACCGCGACCGGCTATGTCAGCGATTCCGAGTGCAGTGTCGCCGGCATCAGCACGACCTCGCATGCCGAGATCACGGGCGATTTCAACTCGGCCTATACGGTAAAGACCACCTCGCACGCGCAGGGCGGCGCCGCCGGTGCAGCGGGCCGCGATACGACGATGCAGCTCGACGCAAAATGGCTCGGCGCCTGCAAGCCGGAGCAGAAGCCCGGCGACATCGTGATGCCCGGCGGCTTCAAGATGAACGTGCGCGACATCGACAAGCTGAAGGCGCTGTTGCCGAAGTAGGGCGCCGCGTAACCGGTGTGCTCCCTCGCCCCGTTCTTACGGGGAGAGGGTTGGGGTGAGGGGCCTCTCTCCACACATGCGATCGTCGTGAGACCCGTACCCCCTCACCCGAATTCGATCTGCGATCGAATTCGACCTCTCCCCGCAAGCGGGGCGAGGTAAGAAAGCTACACCGGAATCCTCACGCTTGCCCTTAATCCCCCCATCGGGCTGTCGCCGAGGGTGATGTCGCCGCCATGCGAGCGGGCGATGTCGCGGGCGATGGCAAGGCCGAGGCCGGTGCCGCCTTCGTCCTGGTTGCGGGCGTTGTCGAGCCGCAGGAACGGCTTGAACACCTCTTCGCGCAAATGGACGGGAATTCCGGGGCCGTCGTCGTCGACCGTCACGGTCAAATAACGGTGATCGCGCTGGCCGGTGATCGCGATGGCCTTGCCGTAGCGGGCGGCATTGGTGACGAGGTTGGCGAGGCAGCGCTTGAACGAGGCCGGCTTCACCGTGACCACGGGCAGTCCGTTGAACGCCACGGTGGCGGTGTGGCCGTGGCGTTCGGCATCGCTGCGCAGCTCCTCGAGCGCCTGGGCCATGTCGGTCGGCTGCGACTGCTCGCCGGAATCGCCGCGGGCAAACGCAAGGTAATCCTCCAGCATCATCGACATCTCGTCGACGTCCTTGCGCATGCCCTCCAGTTCAGGGTTGTCGCCGATCAGCGCCAGCTCGAGCTTGAAGCGCGTCAGGATGGTGCGCAGATCGTGGCTGACGCCAGCGAGCATCGCGGTGCGCTGCTCCATCGTGCGCTCGATGCGCGATTTCATCTCGAGGAAGGCGACGGCCGCGCGCCTTACCTCGCGTGCGCCGCGCGGGCGGAAGTTCGGCGCCTCGCGGCCCTTGCCGAAGCTTTCCGCGGCGTCCGCAAGCCGCAGGATCGGCTTGATCTGGTTGCGCAGGAACAGCACCGCCACGATCAGCAGGATCGAGGACGTGCCGACCATCCAGAACAGGAAGATCTCGGAGTTGGAAGCATAGGCCGCGCTGCGCTGCGCGAACACGCGCATCACGGCATCGTCGAGCTGGATCCGGATCTCGACCAGGTTGGAGCGGCCGACGGTGTCGATCCAGAACGAGCGTCCGATCTGGCGGCCGAGCTGCACCGACAGCGTCTGGTCGAGCAGCGAGAAGAACGGCTTTGGTCCCGGCGGCGGCATGTCGCCGGCGGGCAGGAAGTCGACCACGAGGCCGAGGCGCTGCTGCGCGATGCGGCGGATCTGGTCGCGGTCCTTGTCCTGCGGATAGCCCTTGTAGACATCGATCAGCGCGGCGATGTCCTGCACCACGGCGGCGGACAGGCGGCGTGTCACCGTGTTCCAGTGCCGCTCCATGAACACGAAGGCGACGACCGATTGCAGGATCACCATCGGCACGATCATGATCAGCAGCGCGCGCGCATAAAGGCCGGTCGGCATCCAGCCCTTGAACGCGTTGCCCATCCAGCCATTGGCGGCGGAGACGCGGCCGGCCGCGCTCTTGAGCAGCGTCAGGCCGGTATCGATCGTGCTCATCTGGCGCGCTTCACTTGACTATGGCGAGGCCACCAGGCGGTAGCCGATGCCCCGCACCGCCTGGAGGAACAGCGGATTGGCGGGATCGGTCTCGATCTTGCGCCTGAGGCGGTTGATCTGCACGTCGACGGCGCGCTCGTTGACGCTGCCATTGCCGGTCAGCGCGCTGCGCGGCACGGTCTCGCCCGGAGTCTCCGACAGAATCCGCAGCATCTCGCGCTCGCGGTCGGTGAGATGGATGACCTCCTCGCCCTGGCGCAATTCGCCGCGGTCGAGATGGTAGACATAGGGACCGAACGCGATCTTCTCGACGGTCGCGATCTGCGGCGGCGGCGCGGCGCGCTTGAGGATGTTGTTGATGCGCAGCGCCAGCTCGCGCGGTTCGAACGGTTTTGCGACGTAGTCGTCGGCGCCGATTTGCAGGCCTTCGATGCGGGCTTCCGCTTCGTGCCGCGCCGTCAGCATCACGATCGGCACCGAGGACGAGGTCCGGATGAAGCGGGCGAGGTCGAAGCCGGTTTCGCCGGGCATCATCACGTCGAGGATCAGCAGGTCGAAATGCAGGCCCATCAGCTTCGAGCGCGCATCGCCGGCGCTCGCGGCGGTGGTGACGCGGTAACCTTCGGCGGCGAGAAACCGCGAGAGCAGGTCGCGGATGCGGCGGTCGTCGTCGACCAGAAGAAGGTGGGGGGCGTCGTCGGCGGGTTGCACCGGCGGCCGGGCGAGCGTGGCTGCGAGCGGCACGGTCACTCCTTTGGATCGTGATTGACGGTGGCGAAGATCGTCTCCAGCACCTTGTCCGGATCGTCGCGGTCGATCATCGCGCGCAGGAAGCGCTTGACGGTCTCCGCATCCTGCGGCGCCATCTCGGCAAGCGCCTTGGTGATCCGCGTGGTCTGGAGCCCGGCGAGCTTCTGCACCAGCGCCTCGCCCTTCGGCGTCGCAAAGAGCAGCCGCTGGCGGCGGTCATTGTCGCCGGTCTTCTGCACGATATAGCCCTCGTCCAGGAGCTGCTTGAGCACCCGGCCGAGGGACTGTTTTGTGATACGCAGGACGTCGAGCAGGTCGGCGACCTTGAGCCCGGGATAGCGGTAGACGAAATGCATGACCCGGTGATGGGCCCGGCCGAAGCCGAATGCCTCCAGCTCCTGGTCGGGATCGCCGACGAAATCGCGATAGGCAAAGAACAGCAGCTCGATGATATCCCAGCGCAAATTGCCTCCTTCGCCTGCGGCCGGCCGTGGCTCGGCAGCGTCTTGAGAGGGTGTCGCGAAATTTATGTCAGGCATATTGACGTATCTTGGGTTCAATGTTACAAAACGATCGACCCGCACGAAATTTTAGATCGTATCGCGTCGGGTGGCATCGAAGCAGGGCGGCCGGAGTGAGCCGGCCAGGCGGCGACGGCCAAAGCAGATCTACCGTGCGATTGTCGAACGGCATTTCGGCAAAACATACTGGACTTCCGCCTTCCGCAAAAGCATGTCCTCGGAAGACACATGCTGGCCACGGAAACCGGCCGTAACAAGGCTGGCGGCGGTCCGGCCAGAAACCACATCAAGCCAGCCGGGCCCAAACGGGGCAGGCGGGCGCCAGAACAGCGCCGCCACCGGCAGCGGGAGGCCAAGGACATGAGCATGACATTCGACATCCAGCCCGCATCCAATCCCACGCCTGAGAAGGACCGCGTCGCCAAGCTGGTGGACCCCGGCTTCGGGCGGGTCTTCACCGACCACATGGCGATCGTCCGCTACAACCAGGCCAAGGGTGGCTGGTACGAGGCGAAGATCGAGGCGCGCGCCAACTTCCAGATGGATCCGGCCGGCGCGGTGCTGCACTACGCCCAGGAAATCTTCGAAGGCCTGAAGGCCTACAAGCGCGACGACGGCGGCGTGAACCTGTTCCGTCCCGACGCCAATGCCCGGCGCTTCAAGGACTCCGCCGACCGCATGGCGATGGCGCAACTGCCCGAAGACGTCTTCATCGAGGCGGTCGAGCAGGTCGTCCGCATCGACCGCGCCTGGATGCCGGGCGGCGAGGGCAGCCTGTATCTGCGCCCCTTCATGATCGCGAGCGAGACCTTCCTCGGCGTCAAGCCGTCGTCCGAATACATCTTTGCGGTGATCGCTTCGCCGGTCGGCTCCTATTTCAAGGGCGGGCCTGCCCCGGTCTCGATCTGGGTCTCCGAGAACTACACGCGCGCCGCGGTCGGCGGCACCGGCGCCGTCAAATGCGGCGGCAATTATGCGGCGAGCCTGCGCGCGCAGGCGGAGGCGATCCAGCACGGCTGCGACCAGGTCGTGTTCCTCGATGCGGTCGAGCGCCGCTACATCGAGGAGCTCGGCGGCATGAACGTGTTCTTCGTGTTCGAGGACGGCTCGCTGTCGACGCCGCCGCTCGGCACCATCCTGCCCGGCATCACCCGCGACTCCATCATCACCCTCGCCCGGGATGCCGGAAAGACCGTGCGTGAGGAACCCTATTCGCTCGACCAGTGGCGCAAGGATGCGGCCTCAGGCCGGCTGAAGGAAGCGTTTGCCTGCGGCACCGCGGCCGTGATCTCGCCGATCGGCAAGGTGCGTTCGGTGAGCGGCGATTTCGACATCAGCGGCGGTGCCGCCGGCCCCGTCGCCATGGGCCTGCGCAAGCAGCTCGTCGACATCCAGTACGGCCGCACCAACGATCCCCACAACTGGATCCGCAAGGTGTTTTGAGGTCTTGTGTCCCGGACCGAGTGCCGGGGCCAAGCTTGCCAAACGGGTCGGCAGCGTACCTTCCTGCGAAGGCGGTGCGCTGCGTTTTGCTCGGATAACCTTAAGTTGTTGAATTGGTCAGCGCAACTGTGCGACAACGGCTGATGTGAACGTTCTTGGACGCTGCGATCATGCCTGCCCCTCTTTCCCAGCCAATCAAATGGGCCATCTCCGCGGTCGTAACGGCAGTCGCATTATTCGGTGTTCTAACATTGCGTCCCGGCCCCGAGATCGAGGTGGCCGACCGGGTCATCAGCGTGGCCGACACGGACACCGAAATGAATGCGGCGATCGCTCGCGCCCGCGCTACCCTGCCTCTCTTCTGGGCTTCTTATGACGCGCCAAAGCGGACGGAGACGGAGCACTCTCTCAAGGTGCGATTTCCGACCGCCGGCAATGACGAGCACATCTGGATGAGCCCAGTGAAGAAGCTTCCGGGTGGGGGATATGCCGCGCGGTTCGCGGACACGCCTCACAATCTGCCGGGAAAGCGGTTGGGAGACCTCGCCGAGTTCAAGGATGCCGACATCTCGGACTGGATGTTCATGCGCAACGGCAAGATCGTCGGCGGGGAAACCATCAAGCCGCTGCTCAAATCCATGCCGAAGGCGGATGCGGATGCGCTGAGGGCCCGGTTGGAGCAGCCGTAGACAGTTGCCGCATCCCGCGTCGGCTGGTAAACGCCGCGCATGGCCGAAAAACCCAAAAAACCCCAGAAACTGAAGGCGCGCCTGCCGCGCGGGCTCGAGGATCGCGATCCCGCCGCGATCCGGGCGACGCGCGAGATGGTCGAGAAGATCCGCGCCGTCTACGAGCTCTACGG
>Ga0063456_1001502_pt1 | contig 12289 bp, 7 predicted proteins | sample AraplaMF_Cvi_mMF_FD_56228 | JGI IMG/M metagenome (GOLD analysis project Ga0063456, IMG submission 56228) | Arabidopsis root microbial communities from the University of North Carolina, USA - plate scrape MF_Cvi_mMF version 2 (version 2) | ecosystem: Host-associated > Plants > Roots > Endosphere ... | reverse complement strand
GCTGGCCGCCAACCAGGCCATGAGCCTGTTCGGCGACAAGAAGCTGATCGAGCTGCGCATCCCGTCCGGCAAGCCGGGCAAGGATGGCGGCGCGGCGCTGCAGGCCTACGTGAAAGACCTGGGGCCGGACAACCTGACCCTGATCACCCTGCCCAAGCTGGACTGGCAGACCCAGAAGGCGGCCTGGGTGGCGGCGCTGCAGCAAAGCGCCGTGTACATCGACATCCCGAGCATCGAGCGCCATGCGCTGCCGGGCTGGATCGCCAACCGCCTGGCGGCGCAGGGCCAGAGCGCCGAGCGCGCCAGCCTGGACTTCATCGCCGACCGGGTGGAAGGCAATCTGCTGGCCGCGCACCAGGAAATCCAGAAACTGGGCCTGCTGCACGAGCCGGGCAAGCTGAGCCAGGAACAGGTGCAGGATGCGGTGCTGAACGTGGCCCGCTACGACGTGTTCAAGCTGAGCGAGGCCATGCTGGCGGGCGACCCGGCGCGCCTGATCCGCATGCTGGAAGGCCTGAAAGGCGAGGGCGAAGCCCTGCCGCTGGTGCTGTGGGCCGTGTCGGAGGAGATCCGCACACTGCTAAAATTAAAGGCAGCGATGGCCCAGGGCCGTCCGCTGCCGGCCCTGCTGAAGGAATACCGCATCTGGGGCCCGCGCGAGCGCATGATGGAACCGGCCCTGCGCCGCGTCCCGCTCGCCACGCTGGAAGCGGCCATGCAGCAGGCCGCGCAAGTGGACAAGATGGTCAAGGGCCTGCGCGCGAAATCCTTCGCGGGCGACGCCTGGGACGCCATGCTGCAGCTGGCACTGAAAGTCGCAAGAGGATGAGTATGGACATCAAGCAGTATATGCAAGACATCGGCCAGCGCGCCCGGGCCGCCTCGCGCGCCATGGCGCGCGCCGACAGCGCGCAGCGCAACCGCGCCCTGGAACTGATTGCCGCCGCCATCGAGCGCGCAGCGCCGGCCCTGCGCGCGGCCAACCAGCAGGACCTGGACGCCGCCCGCGCCGGCGGCCTGGCGCCGGCCATGCTGGACCGCCTGGCGCTGAGCGAGAAGGCGATTGCCACCATGGTCGAAGGCCTGCGCCAGATCGTCGCGCTGCCGGACCCGATCGGCGAAATCTCGAACATGAAATTCCGTCCCAGCGGCATCCAGGTGGGCCAGATGCGCGTGCCGCTGGGCGTGATCGGCATCATTTACGAAGCCCGTCCCAACGTCACGGTGGACGCGGCCGGTCTGTGCATCAAGAGCGGCAACGCCACCATCCTGCGCGGCGGCTCGGAAGCCATCCACTGCAACCGCGCCCTGGCGAGGCTGGTGGCCGAAGGCCTGCAAGGGGCCGGCCTGCCGGCCGACGGCGTGCAGGTGATCGACACCACCGACCGCGCCGCGGTCGGCGCCCTGATCACCATGCCGCAATTCGTGGACGTGATCGTGCCGCGCGGCGGCAAGGGCCTGATCGCGCGCCTGATGGAAGAAGCCACGGTGCCGATGATCAAGCATCTGGACGGCATCTGCCACGTCTATATCGACGCCAAGGCGGACCTGGCGAAAGCGCTGGAGATCGGCTTCAACGCCAAGTGCCACCGCTACGGCACCTGCAACACCATGGAAACGCTGCTGGTGGCGCGCCCCGTCGCGGCGCAGATCCTGCCGCAGCTGGCCGCGCGCTACGCCACACAGCAGGTCGAACTGCGCGCCGACGACGAAGCCCACGCCATCCTGCAGGCTGCCGGCTACCCGCACCTGGTGCACGCCACGCCGGAAGACTGGGCCACCGAATACCTGGCGCCTATCCTCGCCGTGCGCGTGGTGGACGGGCTGGACGCCGCCATCGAGCATTGCAACAACTGGTCGTCGAAGCACACGGAAGCGATCGTCACCGAAGACTACAGCGCCGCCATGCGCTTCCTGCGCGAGGTGGATTCCTCGTCGGTGATGGTAAACGCCTCCACGCGTTTCGCCGACGGCTTCGAATACGGCCTGGGCGCGGAAATCGGCATCTCCAACGACAAGCTGCACGCCCGCGGCCCGGTCGGCCTGGAAGGCCTGACCTCCCTGAAATACGTGGTGTTCGGCCACGGCGAAGTACGAAAATAAAGGAACTCCATGCTCTGGGTAAAAGCGCTGCACATCGTCTTCATCGTCTCCTGGTTCTCCGGCCTGTTCTACCTGCCGCGCATCTTCGTCAATCTGGCGATGGAAGTGCCGGGTCCGGCCACCGAGCGCCTGCTGACGATGGGCCGCAAGCTGTACCGCTTTAGCACCATGCTGGCGGTGCTGGCGCTGGTGTTCGGCGCGTGGCTGACCTGGCTGCAATACATGGGGGCCGGGCTTAAAATGCCGGGCTGGCTGCATGCCAAGCTGGCGCTGGTGATCCTGGTGATCGGTTATCACCACGCCTGCGGTTCCCTGCTGAAGAAATTCGAACGTGGCGTGAACAAGCGCGGCCACGTGTTTTACCGCTGGTTCAATGAAGTGCCTGTGCTGATGCTGCTGGCGATCGTGATCCTCGTGGTCGTCAAGCCATTCTGAAAGGTAGCACATGACATCCTATTTCTGCCCATGCCCGCGCGGCATGGAAGCGGCGCTGGCTGAGGAACTGGGCGAAATCGCCCAGGGCAGCCCGACGCTGAAAGTCCACAACCAGGTACCGGGCGGTGTGCACTGCTCGGGCGACCTGTACGACGCCTACCGCATCAACCTGCACTCGCGCATTGCGTCGCGCGTGCTGATGCGCATGGGCGTCTGCCACTACGACAACGAGAACGATATCTACGACCTGGTGCTGGCGCAGGCCTGGGAGGAATGGTTCGGCGTTGACCACACCATCCGCGTCGATGTGACGGCCATCAAGTCGCCGCTGAAGTCGCTGGAATTCATCACGCTGAAGATCAAGGACGCCGTGTGCGACCGCTTCCGCGACATGTACAACAAGCGTCCCTCGGTCGATACGCGCGAGCCGGACATGCGCATCGTCGGCTTCCTCGACCAGCGCCAGTTCATCATCTACCTGGACACCTCGGGCGAAGCGCTGTTCAAGCGCGGCTGGCGCACCGAGACGGGCGACGCGCCGCTGCGCGAGAACCTGGCGGCCGGCCTGCTGCGCGTATCGGGCTGGAAGCCGGGCGTGCCGCTGTTCGACCCGATGTGCGGTTCCGGCACCATCCTGTGCGAAGCGGCGCAGATGGTGCAGGGCATTCCGCCCGGCGCGCGGCGCAGCTTCGCCTTTGAAAAGTTCTACGACTTCGATCCGGCCCCGTGGCAGGAAATGAAGGCTGCCATCAAGCCCAAGCCGCTGCCGGCCGAGCCGACGATTTTCGGCTCGGACATTTCGGGCGACATGATTGCCATGGCGCGCCACAACCTGAAGAGTGCGGGCGTGCTGTTCGAGGTACCGCTGAAGCAGATCGAAGCGCAGCAGGTGCAGGCGCCGACGGCCGCGCCGGGCATCCTGCTGACCAATCCCCCGTACGGCGAGCGGATCGGCGTGCGCGGCGACGCCTCGCTGGAAGAAGACGAGCTGGCCAAGAGTTTCTACAGCGCCTTCTCGGGCACGCTGAAGCAGCGTTTTGCCGGCTGGACCGCATTCTTCTTCACGGCCGACCTGGGTTTGCCGAAGCTGCTGCGTCTGAAAGAAGCGCGCAAGACCCCGTTCTTCAACGGCGCCCTCGAATGCCGCCTGTTCCGCTTCGACATGGTCGCCGGCTTCAACCGCAAACCCGCCGCCACCGTGGGGTCAGATCCGACATTCGGACACGAGCCCGAGCGTAGCGCAGCGCCTGCGCAGGCCCCGGCCGCACCTGCCGCCCCGGCGGCAGCCAATCCATGGGCCGGCGCCAAGGCCGGCGCCGCGCCAGGGTCAGAGCCGGCATCCGGACACGAACCCGGCCGTAGCGCCAGCGCACCGGCCGCGCCAGGCAAGGTACGGCGCGCCCCGCCGCCAGCCCCCGGCGGCGGCAGTGGCGGCAACGGCTTCGGCGGCAACGGCGGCCCGCGCGGCGGCCATCGCGGCCGAGGCTGAGCACGATGCTGCCGCAGCCGCCAGCCAGCGTCCCGCCCGACCCTGACGCCGAGGTTCCCTCACCTCAGCACAAGCAGCGCAAGCCGCTCGGCGCCCCGGCGCTGGCGGTGGTGCTGGCCGGCCTGTCGATGATCGGTCCTTTCGCCATCGACGCCTACCTGCCTGCCTTCCCGAATATCGAAACCAGCCTGCACGCCACCCCGGTGGAAGTGCAGCAATCGCTGACCGCCTACCTGCTGGCCTTTGCCGGCATGGTGCTGTGGCACGGCGCGCTGTCCGACGCCTTCGGCCGCCGCAACGTGATCCTGGTCAGCCTGGTCACCTTCTGCCTCGGCACCATCGGCTGCGCCTCCGCCCACAGCGTGCACTACCTGTGGTTCTTCCGCGTGGTGCAGGGCGTCTCGGCCGGCGCCGGCGTGGTGGTCGGGCGCGCCATCATCCGCGACCTGTATGCCGACGCCGCCGCGGCCAGGCTGCTGTCCCTGGTCACGATGATCTTCTCGATCGCGCCCGCCGTGGCGCCGGTGCTGGGCGGCTTCATCGTCAAATACTCGGACTGGCGCAGCATCTTCCTGTTCCTGGTCGGCTACACCATCGTCCTGTTCATTGTCTGCTACCAGCGCCTGCCGGAAACCCTGCCGCCGGAAAAGCGCCAGCCCTTCAACCCGCGCTTCCTGTGGCAAAGCTACAAGTCCATCCTGTCCTCGCTGCTGTTCCACCTGAAGACGGGCGTGGTGGCGCTGAATTTCTGCGGCCTGTTCGTCTACATCAGCGCGGCCCCGGTAGCGCTGCCGGGACAGCTGCACCTCGGCCCCGACCAGTTCGCCTGGCTGTTCGTGCCAGCCGTGTCCGGCATCTTCCTGGGCGCCCTGGCCGCCAACCGCATTGCCGGCAAATGGAGCTTTGCCAAACAGATCCGCTTCGGCTTCGGCTTCCTGCTGGCGGCGGCCACGGTCAACGTGCTGTACCACCTGTTCTTCCCGCCGGCCGTGCCGTGGAGCACGCTGCCGATCTTCTTTTATACTTTTGGTATGTCGGTGGTGGCGCCCGGCGCTACGCTGCTGGCGCTCGACCTGTTCCCGCACATCCGCGGCACGGTCGCTTCCTGCCAGTCGTTTGCCGTGACGCTGCTGGCGGCGGTGATCGCCGGCACGGTTGCGCCGGCCCTGTCCGACTCGATGCTGAAACTGTCCTGCGCTCAACTGTGCTTTACGGCAACAGCGCTCGGATTATGGTTGACGTCGCGCGTCGTGAAGCGCATGCTAACGCCCCAATAAAGAATTAAAGGCAACATTGTTTTGTTTTAAACAATACTCCTTCGAAAACATTAATAAATGCAACAAAGTGTCGTCAGGAATTTGTATTGCCGCTAAGTTATAGTATATTTATGTTAATGTGCATCGGAGATTGCAAGCGAGAAATGCACAAGGAAACACCCGCTGTTTAAGGAATTGAAACGGCGCCCCAGATGGTAGGCGCTGATTTTTTACGTCATTGGCGCCAAGATGCATCCACCTGATCATGACATCCGCAATCGCTTGCTGATCGCCCGTCTGCCGGCCATGCCGCAGATCCTGATCAAGCTGATTGAGCTGCTGCAAGCCGACGATGCCGGCATGCCGGAGCTGGCTGCGCTGATCGCCAAGGACGCGGGCATGACGTCCAAGATCCTGTCGGTCGCCAACAGCTCGGCCTACCAGCGCCACAGCCGCAACGTGGGCCTGGAGCAGGCCCTGGTGTCGCTTGGCACCGACATGATCAAGACCCTGGTCATCTCCGAATCCGTTTTCCAGACCTTCAGCAATTTCCCGCACTCGGGCAGCACCGATTTGCGCGCGTTCTGGAAAGGTTCCCTTACCACCGCCGTGATCGCGCGCGACATTGCCCGCGCCATGGATTACCCGCACGTGGAAGAGGCCTACCTGGCCGGCCTGCTGCACAACGTCGGCCGCCTGGCGCTGCTGTCCACCGCGCCGAAGGAATACTCGTACAACTTCACCGCGCGCGACGATGAAGACCTGTGCGCGGTCGAGCAGCGCACGCTGGAAATCACCCACACCGAAGCGGGCGCCTGGCTGATCGAGCGCTGGAACCTGGATTCCTTCCTGGCCGACTCCGTGCTGTACCACCACGAGCCGGTGGCGCGCCTGGAATCGGCGCATCCGCTGATCCGCATCGTGCGCCTGGCGCACCACCTGTGCTATCACGGCGACGATCCGCACGCGGCGGAAGACGCGGCCGCGCTGTGCGGCCTCGATCCGCATCAGCTGGACGCCTTCGTCAAGGCTGCCGCGCGCCAGGTGCTGAAATCGGCCGACTATCTTGGTATCGATCTCACCGGCGCCGACGATATCGTGCCGCCGCCGGCCGTGGCGCCCACGCCGGCCGATCCGGTGCAGGCGCGCCTGTCGGAAGAAGTGCGGAACATGATGCTGGTCTCGGAAATGGGCCAGACCTTTGCGCGCCAGCAGGGCGAAGCCTCGATGCTGGAAGCGATGACGCGTTCGGCGCGCATCCTGTTCGACTTCGACACCACCGTGCTGCTGCTGGAAAACCCGACCGGCCATGCACTGGAAGGCTTCGGCACCGGTGAAGCGCAGCAGCGCCTGGCCGAATTCGCCATCCCGCTGAACAAGGGCGGCCTGATTGCCGACGTGGCGGCCGAGCGCCGCCTGGCGCTGGTCACGCGCGGCGCCCAGCCGCTGACCATCGCCGAGGAGCAGCTGTTCCGCATCCTCGGCACCGAGTCCATGGTCTGCCTGCCGCTGGTGACCGGCCAGCGCTGCCTCGGCGTGCTGGTGGGCGGCGCGGCAACCTGGCAGCTGCCGTCCTACCAGAAGCGCGAGCGCTTCCTGCAATCCTTCGGCACCCAGGCTGCCGCCGCGCTGGAAACCGCGATCTCCGAACGCGGCCACGCACGGCGCCAGATCGCCCACGTGGCGGAGGAATACCGCGAGGCGTCGCGCCGCGTGGTGCACGAGGTGAACAACCCTCTGTCCATCATCAAGAACTACCTGTCGGTGCTGGATGCGAAACTGGCGCGGCGCGAGCCGGTGGTGTCCGAAATGTCGATCCTGAACGAGGAAATCGACCGCGTGGGCCAGCTGATCCACGGCCTGGCCGACCTGCAGCCGACCGATACCAGCAGCGTGACCCATGTCGGGCGCGTGGTGGACGAGGTGCTGCACCTGTTCCGCGCCACCGACTTCGTGCCGGCCTCGATCCAGATCGTCCTGCGCATGCTGGATGATCCGAACGAAATCGACGGCGATGCGGACCTGCTGAAGCAGATCCTCGTCAATCTGATCAAGAACTCGGTGGAAGCCATGCCGGAAGGCGGCCGCATCGAGATTTCCAACCGCGGGCTGGTGAACCGCGAGCGCAAGCTGTACGTGGAGCTGGTCGTGGCCGACAGCGGCCCGGGCCTGTCGCACGAAGTGCTGGCGAATCTGTTTACCGCGGTGAAGAGCAAGAAAGAGGGCAAGCATCACGGGCTAGGCTTGTCCATCGTCCACAGCCTGGTGAAGAAGCTGGGAGGCGAAATCACCTGCCGCAGTGGCAGTACGGGTACTACTTTTGAAATCCTGCTGCCGGCCCGTGGCAGCACCAGCCAGATCGCTACCGTGCCGGCACGCGTGATGGACTCCGCATAAGGCCATGATGAACCCGACGAACCCGAACGCCCACCTCATGGCATCCGACGACGGGCTGGTCCCGCCGGCGCCCGAGTTCCAGCCGCGTCTTCTGCTGGTCGATGACGAACCGCGCCTGCTCACCTCCCTGTACGAACTGCTGCGCGGCCACGACTACCAGCTGGTGACCGCGTCCTCGGGCAGCGAAGCGCTGACCCATCTGAACCGCCTGCAATTCGACCTCGTGCTGCTCGACCTGCGCCTGCCGGACATGAGCGGCCACGAGATCATGGACTTCATCAACGCCAAGGAAATCGACGCGGACGTGATCGTGATGAGCGGCGAAGCCGGCATCGACGCGGCCATCGGCGCGCTCAAGCGCGGCGCCTACGATTACCTGCGCAAGCCCTACAATCCGCCCGAGCTGCTGAAGACGGTCGATAACGCGCTGCAGAAGCGCCGCCTGGCGGTGGAAAACCGCCGCATCGGCCAGCGCCTGGAAAATTCGGAGAAGATGTACCGCTACCTGGTGGACTCGTCGCCGGACATCATCTACACCCTGAACCATGAAGGCTGCTTCACCTTCGTCAACGACCGCGCCTACCAGCTGCTGGGCTTCTCGCGCGAGGAACTGATCGGCAAGCACTACTCGATCCTGGTGCACGACGAAGACCAGGAGCGCGCCCGCTACGTGTTCAACGAGCGCCGCGTGGACGAACGCGCCTCGCGCAACGTCGAGCTGCGCCTGAAGTGCAACAGCGGCGCCGGCGCCGAGCGCACCTTCAACAACACGCTGATGACGATCTCGCTGAACGCGATCGGCATGCACGTGCCGGGCGAACAGGTGGCCAAGCACGAATTCTTCGGCACCTACGGCGTGGCGCGCGACATCACGGACCGCAAGCGCGCCGAGGAGATGATCTCCTACCAGGCCTACCACGACATCCTGACCGACCTGCCGAACCGCATGCTGTTCAAGGACCGCCTGGGCCTGGCGGTGATCCAGGCCAAGCGCAAGCTGACCGAACTGGCGGTGATGTTCGTTGACCTGGACCGCTTCAAGCTGGTCAACGATACGCTGGGCCACGTCAAGGGCGACGAGCTGCTGCAGCAGGCCGCGCTGCGCCTGAAGGAATGCCTGCGCAAGGGCGACACGCTGGCGCGCCAGGGCGGCGACGAATTCACCATCGTGCTGCCGGAGCTGCGCGACCGCGCCGACGCGAAAGCGATTGCCGACAAATTCCTGGAAGTGCTGCAGAAGCCGTTCGACCTGGATGGCCACATCGTGCACATCTCGGCCTCGATCGGCATCGCCATCTATCCGGGCGACGGCGAGAGCATCGAGGAACTGCTGCGCCACGCGGACATCGCCATGTACCAGGTGAAGGCGCTGGGCAAGAACGGCCACAGCTTCTACCACTCCTCGATGCAGGACATGTCGCACCAGAAGATCGCGCTGGAGCAGTCGCTGCGCAAGGCGCTGGAGCACAACGAACTGGAGATGTACTACCAGCCGCAGGTGGACGTGGCCACCGGCCGCATCATCGGCGCCGAAGGCCTGATGCGCTGGAACCATCCGCAGCGCGGCCTGCTCTCGGCCGGCGAATTCCTGCCGTTCGCCGAAGAGAATGGCCTGATGCTGCCGATCTCGGACTGGATGATCGGCGCCCTGTGCCGCGACCTGCTGATGTGGAACGCGGCCGGCGGCGAGCATATCCGCCTGTCGCTGAACCTGTCGCCGCAGTACCTGGACCGCGGCGATTTCTTCGAGAAGATGCGCGGCGCACTGGCGCGCTACAACATTTCGCCGGCGCAGATCGAGGTGGAGATCACCGAGAACATCTGCATCCGCAATCCGCAGTACGCGATCGAACAGCTGAACAAGCTGTGCCAGCTGGGCGTGTCGGTGGCCATCGACGACTTCGGCACCGGCTACTCCTCGCTGTCCTACCTGCACCGCTTCCCGATCCACACCATCAAGATCGACCAGAGCTTCGTCAAGGAGATCCACGACGAGCACGGCCACTATCCGGTGATCCTGGCCATCATCTCGATCGCGCGCGGCCTGGGCCTGCACCTGGTGGCGGAAGGCGTGGAGACCGAGGTGCAGGCGCGCTACCTGCAGGCCAACGGCTGCAGCAGCATGCAGGGCTATCTCTACTACCGTCCGATTTCGCTGTCGTCCTTCATCAACGTGCTGCAGACGCAGAACCAGATCGAAGGCGGCGCAGCGCAGGCTGCGGCGGCGCCGGCAACCCTGGTCGCCATCCAGGCCTGAGGCAGCCATGCAGCGTTACACGGCCAGCGAAGCGGACGCCTCAGGCGCCACCAGTCACACCGCGGAATACCTGCGCGTACGCGACCTCGCCGAACGCGGCGTGCCGAATGCCCAGCACAGCCTGGGCTTCATGTATTTCAACGGCCAGGGCGTGGCGCAAAGCTACGAGCTGGCAGCCGCCTGGTACCGCCAGGCCGCCAACGCGGGCCTGGAGCATGCGCAGTACAACCTGGGCGTGATGTACCAGAAGGGGCAGGGCGTCGAGCAGGATTACGAGGAAGCGGCGCGCTGGTACCAGCTGGCGGCGGAGCAGGGCTACGCGGCGGCGCAGTACAACCTGGGCTGGCTGTATGCCAAGGGCCAGGGCATCGAGCAGGACACCGAACAGGCGCGCTACTGGTTCGCCAAGGCGGCCGAGCAGGGCGACGCCGGCGCGCAGAACAACCTGGGCATGATGTACGACACCGGCAAGGGCGTGCCGCAGGACTTCAGGCAGGCCATCATGTGGTACCGCAAGGCGGCCGAGCAGGGCTATGCCCGCGCCCAGTTCAACCTGGGCCTGCGCTATGCGAACGGGCAGGGCGTGCAGCAGGATGTGCAGCAGGCGATGTCCTGGTTCCGCAAGGCGGCCGAGCAGGGCTACGCCCCGGCCCAGTTCAACCTGGCGCTGCGCTTCGACAAGGGCGACGGCGTGCCGCAGGACAGCCAGAAGGCCATCAAGTGGTACACGGCGGCCGGGGAACAGAATCATATGAGCTCCCAGTTCAACCTGGGCCTGATCTACGACAACGGCCACGGCGTGCCGCGCGACGAGCGCCTGGCGCTGGCCTGGTACCGCCGCGCGGCGGAACAGGGCCATGCCGCGGCGCAGAACAACCTGGGCCTGCGCTACGACCATGGCCAGGGCGTGGCGCAGGATCACCTGGAAGCGTCGCGCTGGTACCGCAAGGCGGCCGACCAGGGCTTCCCGGCTGCGCAATACCATCTGGGCCTGCTGTTCGATAACGGCCACGGCGTGGGCCTCGATCATCACGAAGCGATCTTCTGGTACCGCAAGGCGGCCGACCAGGGCCACCTGCGCGCCCAGTTCGACCTCGGCCTGCGCTATGAAACGGGGCAGGGCGTGCCGCAGGATCTGCGCAAGGCCATCGGCTGGTACCAGCGCGCGGCCGAACAGGATTACGCCGCCGCCCAGTACATGCTGGGGCAACTGCACGACCGCGACGACGGCCCGGCGCCGGACGTGGTGCAGGCCAACGGCTGGTACCGCAAGGCGGCCGAACAGGGACACACGCTGGCCCAGTTCACGCTGGCCCTGCGCTACGACAACGGCCTCGGCGTGCCGCGCGATTTCAGCGCCGCGCTGCAATGGTATGCCGCTGCCGCCCGCCAGGGCCACGCCCGCGCCCAGCTGAACGCCGGCCTGATGTACCTGAGCGGCCAGGGCGTCGCTGCCGATGCCACTGCCGCCTGGCGCTGGCTGTCGCTGGCCGAGCGCGCCGGTGCGCCGGGCGCCGGGCGCTATCTGGCGCAAGCCGCTTCGCGCCTCAACGCGTCCGAACTGGCGCTGCTGCGCACCCATCCCGACCTGCTCCCCGCCTGATCTTCATCCCGCCCGAATCGATCAAATCGGTGATCGGTTCGGCGCAGCGTGCCATCCGCGCAACAGCCGCCAGGCCCCGCACCGGGGCGATTGCGCGCGGATTGATCAAGTTTCTGACTTCTTTGACTACTCGCAGTAAAAGCACTCACTAGCGTCCTACACTCCGTTGAACAACAACACACAACATAACAACACCAGGAGACAGGATGAAAAAGCTGTACCGCACGCGCACGGCGTTGGCCGTGTCACTCGCCTTGGTCAGCATGGCCGCCGGGGCGCAGGAGAAGCAGGACGATAACGTGGTGGTGGTGACCGGTTTCCGCGCCAGCTTGAACAGCGCGCTGAACACCAAGAAAAACAGCGACGGCATCGTCGATGTCATCAAGGCCGAAGACATCGCCAAATTCCCCGATTCGAACCTGGCCGAATCGCTGCAGCGCGTGCCGGGCGTTTCCCTCTCGCGCGGCGACGGCGGCGAAGGCAAGCAGATCACCGTGCGCGGCCTGAATGCAGGCTTTACGCGGGTGCGCATCAACGGCATCGAGGGCGTGACCGCCACCGGCGCCTCGGACATCAACGGTTCCACCAACCGCGGCCGCGGCTTCGACTTCAGCGTGTTCGCTTCGGAACTGTTCAACAGCCTGGAAGTACGCAAGACGGCCGAAGCGGCGGTGGAGGAAGGCTCGCTGGGCGCGACCGTCGATCTGCGCACCGCGCGTCCCTTCGACTTCAAGGACCGTACGGTCAGC
>Ga0063456_1001492_pt1 | contig 12346 bp, 8 predicted proteins | sample AraplaMF_Cvi_mMF_FD_56228 | JGI IMG/M metagenome (GOLD analysis project Ga0063456, IMG submission 56228) | Arabidopsis root microbial communities from the University of North Carolina, USA - plate scrape MF_Cvi_mMF version 2 (version 2) | ecosystem: Host-associated > Plants > Roots > Endosphere ... | reverse complement strand
CTTCGCCGTCCAGCGTTTTACTTCCTCTTCCATGACCATGCTCACGTGATGTCCTTTCTGTATTATCACCTGAGCAGGAAATCACTGGGTCATTACAAGGGCTTACATTACTGTAAGCCCCTTTAATATGGTGCCGGCTGCAGGACTCGAACCCGCCACCTGATGATTACAAATTCTTGAAACTGACGTTTACGATTTATGGAGATGACTTCCCATAAAGGGTTTTCAGTGTGAGCCTGGCAAACAGCAGAGCATCCTTTGGGACGCGCGTACGCCGGGTCTTGGCCTGCGCGCGACTGCGAACGGAGCGAAGTCCTACATCTTCGAGTCCCGCCTTCACGGCAAAACTCTAAGAATCACGATCGGCGGCACTCGGACATGGACCCTTGGCAATGCTCAGATGGAAGCGACGCGTTTAAAAATGCAGACCGACCAACGCATCGACCCACGGTAAGTGCGGGCCAACCAACGTGCGGAACAAGAAGTGGCGCAGGCGAAATCAGCTGCTGCCGAACTGCGCGAATCGGTAACGCTTGGCGCAGTATGGTCTGAATATGTCACCGAGCGCACGCCTTATTGGGGAATCCACCAAATTGCCGCGCACAAGAAGGCCATTCAGAACGGCGGAGAAAAGCGGAAACGGAGCGCGAAACTGACCAAACCGGGTCCTCTAGCCCCACTCGCCGACATGCGCTTGGTGGACCTCACTTCTGGCTGCATCGAAGCGTGGGCGCAGCGCGAAGCGAAAACGCGACCATCCAGCGGCCGCCTGGCGTTGCGGCTGTTGAAGGCTTGCCTGAACAGAATTACACGCGATCGATCGCTCCTACCTTGGCGCGATTGAACGCGGTGACCAGAATTCTGGTTTGCTTCATTTGGTGAAGATTGCAGGCGCACTCCGCATGTCTGTTGCGCAATTGATGACCTCCGCCGGGTTGTAACCGAACTCCGACTTGCGCGGCGCCCGCTCTGACCTGGAGCGCCGGGCATGGCGCGGCGGCAACCATTGTCGTGAGGATTTCTTCGATGCGCTCACGCCGATTCCGACATCTTCGCCTGTTATAACACCGCCATAAGAACTTGGTTGGCCTGCTTTTTTATTAGCTTCGGATCAGCCCGTACAATTTCGTCGTGACTCGCTTGCAAGCCAACGAGAAAGTGGATTACGCATCGATTTTGTAAACCCTGTCCACGCTATTTGCGATCACACCTTAAATCCTTCAATTTCGCATCGGTCTTTCAGCTCAAGTAGTTTTTTCCAATCACGGCCACGGGTTATCTTACTAAATCCAGCTACAGTGCTGGCTTTCGTTATTAATTCACGCTCGCTAGGTATAGTAAAGTCAGGCAACCGTTTCCACAGGGATAAAATCGACCAAAAGTGTGACTGCGTCAATGTTAAGACTTCTGTCTGAAGACTGATGGCATCATCACATTGCCCTTGCTTTCGGTCATCCTTTGCACGCGTTTTACCTTCCGATTTCTCCATAAGGTAGCCGTCGAGAGAAGCAGTACTGGGTAGCGGCAAAGATTTCATCTGTTTCCAGCAATCTTCCTTTTTGGCCCATTCGCCAACGTTTGTTGTACCAGTGGCAGGAGCAAGCAGGGTCTTTTGCACGATTGGAGCTGAATCTCTTATCCATGCAAGTAGTTCTACCGGTGCACCTTGACGTTGCCAGATTTTTCTTAGATCAATGATTTGACCTTCGGCATTCGACCTATCGAACATTAACGCTAGAGTATAGGCAACTATCTGCGGGCGGTAGCCACCTTCATACCAATCGCCCTTTGCATTTGAGACCAATTTTTCCGTCGCGCTCCATAAAATGGCCATGGAAACGATGTCTTGAAAATATGCATCACCAAAATCAGGGCTGATTTCACTCCAATACTCGCTGTCTAACTTATCTTGAATATTAGTGGAAAAACGGTCAGCAAACTTAATGAAATTCTTTTGCGCGCCTAGGCTTACCCAATGAGGGCGAAGGTTCCGCACGCTATCCAGTTTAGCGAGATCAGTTTTGTTAATTACTTGATCAGAAGGGAATTGCAAATCGAAGGCGGTCTTTTGCGAACTCGTCAAATAGAGCCTCTCATTGTGATATTGACCCCGAGAACGCTCGTAAAACCATTTGCTCAAAATTCGCTTTCCAGGCTGAGCCGGCACTGTTAATCTTCGAGAAATTTCCTCCATCTTTGTGTGGAATGGGTGATTTGCAAAGAAATCCGCAGCCGCAATTTTATTTTGCGTATTAGCGTATTGGGCAATTCGCGGAATTAAGTCATGCGCTTGAGAATCACTAACCTCAGTCAGTTTCATTGGCACAGCCACCCCACGCAGCGAAATTCCATCCTTCTTTCTTGTATTGAGAATACTTGCGGTCGTTTGACCACCATTGACGATTTGCAAGTCTTTTATCTCAGTAATGAATGGCTGTCCATTGTGATTAGAAACGACGATTTGGGCAGCGGTTGCAGCAATTCCATTATTGTAAGCAAAAAACAAATCTGGAGTGTCGCGAATTGTTGATTTAATCCCTTTATTAACACCACCTTTCATGCCCAAGAAAGATCGAACATTACCTTCAAGGAGCCGGCTTCCCCAACGATCAAATAGATCAGCCAATAGCTGACCATCAATCACGCATAAGAAAGAACGCAGATCATCGGTTCTTGCGGCCTCAATACAGGCAATGCCGTGGTTTCCCATTTGAGAAAAGTTGATTTCCACAGATTCGCGCTCGCGTTGCGATTCGTAAAGCGATTTTAGTCTTTTGCAATCCCAAATATGCTGCTCTACTTGTATGTTTGCAATTGGCGCAAGTAACTCTTCTTTAAATTTCGTACTTAATGTTTGATTCGAGAAAATGTGTAGCCTTAATCGGCTTATCTTGCCAACGTAGTTTTGCAAGAAGGTAGCTAATTCATAGGCGGGATTAGACTCCATAATTCGTTCATTGAGCGAATTTGAAAAAGCTTCTTCCGCAAAAAATCTAAGCCCGTCAGCCATTTGCAAGACCGAGTCCTTCAGCAATGTTTCAGATTCGGAATTGTCGGTCCATTTCGCGACGACTAGCCCGATAGTCCCGTCAGACTCATCAAAGGAGGTATAGCCATGAATACGCAGATTTCTGCCACGTATTCCAGTTCCGATATATTCGACAAGATTGAACTCCCCGAATGCTGGATCGTCCGCTAATCGCTCGGAAACCTCGGTGACAAAGGCAAGCGTGTCAACAAGGCTGGTCGAAACAGCTCGACGCGTAACTAGTTGCTGAAGCTCAATTCGGAATTCGTCATTTTCCATAGTTATCGCTTTGGATAATGAAAGGTTTGATGGACTCTATTGAAATTGAGTAGCTTGACGAAACAATTCCTGTAGGGACAGTTGAGAAGAGCAATCGTGGAAAGCCCGCTTTCACCTCAAAGGAATTCATTTGCCCGGCAGTGAAGAGGATGGTTTCGTAAAATTCGTTCTCTACGTAATGGGCTTCCAACAGACGAACTTTGTACAAGTCGAGTGCTCCTGCATCAATAGCGAGCATGCTTTCGATCTCAGTTGTAAGTGAGTTGAGACTCACCACCCCGGCGTCCCCCGTCGCGGCACTGATCAATTCAATCGTCACAAGCGTGAGCGGCACATTGCTTTCGAGTTGCTCAAGGGACGCAATCGAAACCGCTTCTGAGTCTGGGCGAATCGCCTTAACTTCAAAAGCGCTACTAGGGAAAACAAAATCTTGATTCGCGCCCAACGGCCCCACCCAAGCGGTTACGGCGGAACTTGCACTTCTTTCACCTTTGACAAGCAGCATCTTGAGAAACAGCAGCTCTCCAAGTAGGCCACGAATTTCATGGCCTTCCAAAAGGCCCGCGCCGCCCTTCTGAAAAAGCTTCTTCCACAAGTTCAATCGATCTTTGAACAGTGTGAGTAGGGCGGGTTCATCAGACACCCCATCTGTTGCGTCAATGAGATCTTGGCATAGCCGGCCAAATACGGCTTCGAGTCCAGGCTGTCGGAGTCGCAGTACCATAAGCCATTTGCCATCGCCACGTTTATGACGGAAATAATCGAGCGACCCAGAGTTTGTAGACAGTTGAGGTGGCCGAGAAGTTACACCAATAGCCAGCATGACGAAGTTAGATGCGTCGAGCCCACCATAAATAGCAAACTTCGCAGTCGCATCTACAAGCGTCAGGCGAAAGTCATTTGTGTCAATTGGCTTCTGAGTCGCCTTTCTCTTTTCCTCCTGCCAAATGGCTTCAATCTTCGTCAGCATCGTCATCTTCTTCTGTAATTCCCATAGTCCGCAAGGCCACTTTGTTCAGTTTGTACGACACGTATTTCTTTTCGTCAGAATCGTCAAAGGCGTTGAAGGAAATTGAAATCGCGACATATGGCCCTTCATTTAATTCGTCTGCGGCCATTATTTTCTTTACATTCTTCGCTGTTGGGCCAGCATCTTTCGGCGCAATGAGGCTAATCGTAAGTGTCGGCCGTTTGCGGAAGGCTCGATAGATATAGCCAGGAATCGTATCTCCTTTGGTTGGGTCCTTTGCTTTCTCCACCTGCCAAGCCTCTTCCGCCGCCTGCAACTCATCGGCGTCAAGATCATACTTTTCATCACTGATATCGCCGACCCTTTGTTTGTTCAACTTCAAGTAGTCGGCTGACTTCTTAACGACTTCAAACTGTCGAGTACGAGGGCAAACCGGTTGAGGACGGCCCGCGCCATCCAAGGGAGCCAAGCCTGGATATTCAGCACCGTCACCTTGAGGAATGCAGACATCCCACGTCTCGAGCCCGGCAATGTTGTTTTGCGCAATGAACGTGAGTAGCGGTCGTTCGCGACCTGAGATATCTGGTACGAATGGCATGTTAAGATTAGAAATTTCGAGCTCGAACAAGAATGCTGCAATAGTAGCGGCTGGTACTTTCTGCCAACAATGCCTATTACCGTACATCGTTTTGTTGTTGTTAGCGAGCTTTTCGACAAGCTTGCTAACGGCTTCCCTGTTCCGCTGGTTCATGTCGTTTGAGCGTGGCAAATAGGGAGTTTCAACTCCTACTTGACTATATGAAACAGCAACTTCCACCTCTTGTGAGTTACGCATTTTATTGAGTGCCGTCACAATGAGCGATTCAGGATGCGATTGAACCCGGATTCCGAATTTCCGGGGCGGTTGATTACTGACAAACATTCGCCGGAAGTCTGCACGAAGCTCAGCGAGCACCTTTGCTAAATGTGTGTATGAGTCTGTCGCTGCGGCATCCATCCAGATGCGACAGAGGTCTTCGTAACCGCTTCGATAACCGAACCAACGACCCATTTGTAGAAGTGTGTCGTATGCTTTCGAGTTTCTGAAAAAATAGCTTACGCTAAGACCTTCTAATGTAAGGCCTCGCGAAAGCGTAAGGCCACCGACGGCTACAACTCTGCGACCTTTTTCAGATTTTCGATAGGCCCCATAGTCCAATCGATCTGCAATGTCTGTAGCTTGATTAATCGTAAGAACTTTCACAGACGCGATCGAATCGTAGAGAATGCCCCTTACATCGTCCCAAGCAACTCCGCAATCTGAATAATGGGTTCGCCAAGTTTGGTGGAGCCGCTGAAGCCTTGCGTGCTTGTGCCAACTGCCATCCGCGGCCAAGTATTGTTTGATTTCTTCGGTCAAGGTAAAAAGCTCGTCCTTGAGTAACCTTGCTACACGCCCTTGCACTGCGGTGAAACGCGAGACATTGACTAACATAGAGCGATGTCGCAGGTTTTCCTGGCGGAGATCACGGATCGCGCAAGATAGTACAAAAGCTTCTAGCGCTTCGCAGAGTGACTCAGGGAGTATCGAAACGAGCTGATCCTTCTTGTGTCCCTCAGGGAAAACTGCCGCGGCATCTGAAAGCTCAACAAGCTGACCTGAATGCGCTCCCCCCTCGGAGAAAATCGCGGCTGCTCCGATATAGTTTGTTGGAGTATTGAGGCAATAGACGAAATTTTTGGGGAACAAATCGTCGAGATCTGGATTAATGAAGACATTTGCAAAAGGAGTGGCAGTGTAAGCTACGTAGCTCGCACGCCGGAAGCGTTCAAGCAGCTCGCGTATCAGCTTGTTAATCGTCGCAGGATCTTCATCTTTTTTTGCATTGACTGAGGCATTGTCCGCTTCGTCATCAAGCAACAAAAATGGTAGGTCAAGCTGCTTGTTTCCCTTTGACATTTGGGAGTCAAAAAACGAAAGCAGGTTTTGCAGCGGAGAGCGATTCTTCTTAATTACGAAAATGACGGGCGCATTCTGGATGTAATTTTCTAGTGGAATGCCACCCATAATGCGTTTGTTCGTAGAAAGGAAGTCGTAGTCAATGGACGTAAGGACGTTTGGAATCACGGAGCGACCACGCAGACCCACACCAATCGGCGTATTGTCTCTAGAGTTTTCAAAGATCGCTCTACTATCACGACCGACGAACCCAGTATCGATTCGTTCTTGAGTTTGTGTCCGCAAATCCTCAATCATGCCGGTCAAGAGAACAATGACTTTGTATCCGGCATCGGCAGCTTTATTGATCAGACCGCAATAGTTGGCTGTTTTTCCTGACTGGACGTCTCCCATCACAAGGCCTTGGATCCTCCAACCATTCGGTTCAGATGGATTGCCCATCTCGTTGAGAACATTGTCGGTGTCGTCATTGAGAGTGCGAATCACAGTTGTGTTCATCCGATTTGCTTCGAGCTCGCGCTTGTAGGCATTCCAATAGGTCCACTTGATGGATGCGCGCGCGTCATCGAGCCATGCAACCTGTTCCTCGCTTCTAAGAACATCGCCTGCTGTTACGCGAATGCCAATGTCGGCTTCCAGCTGCTTCCTAATGGCGTCGGATGCGTTGGAGTCGAATTTGAAATCTGGGTCAACCGCCGACATTACTAGCGGAAGGCGTTCCATGATTTCGTTGAGGATATCATCGGTAAGCTCCCGATCCTTCAAGAGCAAAAGTGCGGCGGCGTATGGGTCAGTTGGCATTTAGAAGGGCTGCTTTTAAGCGTTCGTGAATTTGAGGAAACTTTGCAAACGGGTCGATATTGAGTACATCAGTTGGCGCGGCCCCTGTGAGCTCCGAAATTAACCTAGCCTTCGCAAGGAGCTCATCGAAATCAGGAACTTCGGGGCCCCGACGTGAGTCGCCGCACATGTCTGCATAGATGGCTTCAAGCGGGAGCAACTCACTGGCCAAATCCAGGATCAGGTCCAAATGCTTGATGGAGTCTTTGTCGAGCCTGGAAACCAATTTCTGAATGATCGGAAAATCAGTGTTGATCTCATATCGAAACTTGCCGTGCTCAGGTTCAGTACGAACCCACAGTGGTGTGAAGTCTGATTTGTGACTCGTGCGACCAAGATAGGTAATTGTTCGCTTGCATGTGCCTGCAAAATGCGGCAGCAGTTCCTTCAGCCGTTGCCTAATGACTTCTGGTGGGAATGCTCCAGATTTCTTAATATCGAGAGACCAGAGGTCATCGAACGTGTTGGGAATGTCTACTTGAACACGAGCAAGCTTGAAAAACTCTTCTTTGGGGACTAGTTTGAACCAGGTCCCCCAAATTACGAGTCGTCGATTGCGATAGATATAAAAGCCCTGAGAGCTGCGCAATCCATCCCTACCGCCTGCGAGCTCAATTTCTTCCCTAGAAAGCCTGTGTACGGGCGGCAGAATGTAAGGAACAACGTGGGCGACGCCTCGCTCGTGGCGGATAGTTTGTGTCTCCAACGGTTGCCGATATGGATTTTTTTTCAGAAACGGATCAATGGCTGGCAATTTGAGTCCGTTGATGGTCATTTTGACGGCTTGAAAGCCGTCTTCTTTTGAGGTGAAACGATGGAAGACAAGTGCAAGATGATTCCGCAGCGACGACAATTTATAGGTCATTTCCGCGGCGGCATCGGAAGCCCCTGCCGTAAGCTTGTCCAGCTCTTCCCATACAACTAATGTGCCAGATGTCAGCCCTTCAATAGCCGCGAAAAGCGGCAGTTTGGCACAATCGCTTTCACCCGGGACTACCACAACCCATCGTTCTTTTTGACGCACGACCTCGAGGTCCCAGCAACGCGCGCTGATCGTTCCGTTCTTTTTGCTGACAACCGTCAACTTACGACATTGGGATAAGGAAGCAGTTTTTAATCCCAGTCCGAAACGACCTAGGTCATGCTCGTCGCGTTGAATCGTCGGATTGCGGCTTCCATGGCGCATTGCGTTTGTAAGCTCAGGACCCGTCATCCCCGAACCGTTGTCAAGGATCGCGACAAAAGGCTTATCGACAGCGTCGTAACGAATTGATATTTCGGTCGCACGGGCAGAAACGCTGTTGTCAACGAGATCAGCAATCGCTGCTTCTGGCGAATAGCCTACCGCTCGCATTGACTCAATTAAGGATACCGGATCAGGAATTACTTCTAGAGTTTCCAATTTTGATCGCCCCAACTCAAGCAAACTCAACTATAAAAATTACAGTATGGCACAAAATGGGGCGGTGGCGGTGACACGTCAACTTCGATCTACGTTGTACTTCCTGAGAAGATTGAGAGAACACATTTTGCAATTTTATGTGCAAGGAACGGCGGCACAGCATTTCCGACTTGATGAAACTGCTCGGTGCGATTGCCCTGGAAGAAATAGTTATCAGGGAAAGTTTGCAGTCGCGCCGCCTCTCGAACGGTTAAGCTGCGACATTGGGTTGGATCATAGTGTATGAAGTAATGGCCATCCTTCGCGATATGGCTAACTACAGTTTTTCCTGGAATACCAGCAAGCTGAACACGGAAGCGATCTGCAAATTTTCCCGATTTCCAGTTCTCGTGTTCTGGCGCTAATCCACGCAAGCAGAAGTCCTTATGACCTTTAGGGGTAACATTACGCGCTTTGGCATATGCAGCCGCGAACAGATAGCGTCGTAGGTCGCTTTCCATATGGCCACGGGCATCGTGATTCAAGACGAACTTTAATTTTCCCTCTGCACCATCTTTATACCAATTGCTCAACTCCGTCGATAAGAGTTTCGGTATTTTGTAATTCGTCAAAAACTCGCCAGTGTTGCTGGGTAGTTCGCCTTCATCATTCAATTGATCAAATTCAAGCGCGACGTCATCCATTCCATGTTTCTTTAGGCGCGCCTGCTTAGCGAGATCTTTTGCATGCTCGAGTATTAATGTCTTCCATTTCTCCGCACTATCACCACCTCTCGAGATGCTGCTGCGAACTCTCGGCAGATCGCCAATAGCTTGCTTGACGCTTACAAATTGATCGACCTCGCTAAGAACCGGGGGAGCCCATCCAATTTCCTTCTTGCTAACAATGTCTTCGCGAATCCCTAGCAATATTACGCGATGCCGGGCTTGCGGAATTCCGAAGTGCTCAGCCTTAATGACAAAATCATGGGCATCGATAGATGCAGGATCATCAAAACGTGTGAAACAAGTTGGCGCAACAAGAGAGTGAATCCGATAACCACATTGCGCCAAGTCCATAAGGATGTTATGAAAAATCCGTTTCCCACCGACTTTTGAGGAAAGGATGCCTTTCACGTTTTCCATTACAAAAACATGCGGCCGATAACCAGAGATTATCCTCAGATATTCTTTGTAAAGAAAATGACGCGGATCTTCCTCAGGCTTATATGCGGCATTCCCTTTATTCCTAGAGCGACCTACCAAAGAGTAAGCTTGACACGGCGGTCCCCCAATCAATATCCACGGAACGGTTGAATCAATGCCATTAGCTTTAACTGCCTCATCAAGGCGCGTATTGCATTCAGCATCACCCAATTTAAGTTGCAGCGCTTCAGCACATGCTTCTTCCCATGCTTCAGACGTCTGCTTATCCCAGATCGAGAGAGGTGTCGAGTTCTGAGGTGCTTCCGTCTTGCCGTTGCAGATGTCAAAGTAAGGATCGATAGCGTTGCCACCTAGCCGTTTAAGGATTCGGTAGAATGCTCGAAGTCGGAGAGTTGCATGAGCAGAGGATTCCATCTCTGCGGAGACTGCGATTTCAAAGTTTTGATGAGAGGAAAATCCTTCACCTAGCCCACCAGGACCCGCAAAGAGGTCCACGATCTTAATTTTTTGTTGCCCCATTGTGCTTCCAGCTATTTGATCATACTAGGTTACCAGGAATGGCTGACATTGTCGATTCCGTCACTCGCTCGCGAATGATGGCCGGTATTCGCGGCAAGAACACTAAGCCGGAGGTTGCGTTACGCAATGGTTTACATCGACTTGGACTTCGTTATCGGTTGCATTGCTCGAACTTACCTGGCAAGCCTGATTTGGTGTTCCCGAAGCATAGGGTCGCGCTATTTGTTCATGGCTGCTTTTGGCATCGTCATGTAGGTTGTAGACTGGCGAGTACGCCCGCGAAGAATTTCGACTTTTGGCGGGAAAAATTCGCTCGAAATGTCGAGCGCGATCAAGATCAAATAGCCAAGCTGCAAACAGCTGGGTGGCGAGTGTTGATCGTTTGGGAATGTTGTTTGCGCCAGAAACAACTTGCCAATCTCTTTGAGACAATCTCTACAGAGATACGTGAAGGAAGTGCGGACTTCAAAGAATGGCCTAGTCTAACGGCAACATGACTCGCAAAATACGTGTCAACGCAAACCAGACATTCAACTGGCGCAAGCTGTGCAAAGCGGACAGTTAACGGGCGGCGCTCCGACAGAGAGGGATGAGCTGTTGCCGGTGATAGACGTTGGCGAAAATGCCCGCATCGAAATCCCCATGCAGATATCATCACGCTTAAGGTAAGGCGTGCGTGACTGCGCATTGAAGGCCAAGCCAATACCCCGCACTGGCGCAGGTATTGGAGCATGTGCTGCGATTATCGGCCCGCCAGCGGAAAGGGACGTAGGTCTGGCTAAACGCCACCGCCATCATCATGGTAGTTGCCTTTATGGCCTAGTAGGAAAAGTGTAATCCTCGCTGACGGACGACCATTCAGAAGCCATGCGTATGTTCCGTGGACTTGGTCTGATAAAGCGGTTCATGCCCCTTAGACTCGCTCTGAAAGGCCTACACAATGCCTGCACGGCCGTTTCGGCACCTGCAAATATAAAAGAGTTACAGGCCAGCAGCGTGTAACTCTTTGTTTTTAAAGGCATTATTGGTGCCGGCTGCAGGACTCGAACCCGCCACCTGATGATTACAAATCAACTGCTCTACCTGATGAGCTAAGCCGGCTAAAAACTGGTCGGGCGATTATACGTTATTTGATGCGAGTGAGGGTAGGACGTCCGCCCTTTTTTGGCGGCTCGTCGTCCGGGCCGTTGTCGCCGCTGCCTTCTTCGGCGCGCGGAGCGGACGAAGCGGGAACGGAGGACAGCGCCGGTGCGGCAGGCTCTTCGGCAGCCTCAGGCGCAGAGGCCGGCGCGGAGGCCGTACCCAGCAGTGGCTCGAAGGCCATGCCCTGGCCATTCTCGTTGGCGTAAATCGCCATCACATTGTTGACCGGTACGTAGATCTCGCGCGACACGCCGTTGAAGCGGGCGTGGAAATGGATCGCGTCGTTGTCCATCTTCAGGCCCGAGGTGGCGCCGAAGCTGATGTTGAGGACGATCTCGCCCTTCTTCACGTATTCCATCGGCACCGTGGTCGAGGCATCGACTTTGACGGCCAGGTAAGGGGTGTAGCCGCTGTCGGTGCACCATTCATAGATGGCGCGCAGCATGTAGGGCTTGGTGGAGATTTCTGCCATGGTCTTGCTCATAAAACTGGGGCGCGCGGCGTTGCGGCACGCGCGCCCCGGGGCCGCCAAAAATCAGCGGCGCATTACTTTCTCGGACGGGGTCAGCGCTTCGATGTAGGCCGGACGCGAGAAGATGCGTTCAGCATACTTCATCAGCGGCGCAGCGGTCTTCGACAGCTCGATACCGTAATGGTCCAGACGCCACAGCAGCGGCGCTACCGCCACGTCCAGCATCGAGAACTCGTCGCCCAGCATGTACTTGTTCTTCAGGAACAGCGGCGCCAGCGTGGTCAGACGGTCGCGGATTTCGGCGCGGGCCTTGTCGTGCGACTTGTCGTTTGTCTTGTTGCGCTCGCTTTCCAGCGTGTGCACGTGCACGAACAGTTCTTTCTCGAAGTTGAACAGCATCAGACGGGCACGGGCGCGCATCAGCGGGTCGGCCGGCATCAGCTGCGGATGCGGGAAGCGTTCGTCGATGTACTCATTGATGATGTTCGATTCGTACAGGATCAGTTCACGCTCGACCAGGATCGGAACCTGGCCGTAAGGGTTCATGGTCGAAATATCTTCCGGCTTGTTGAACAGGTCAACATCGCGCACTTCGAAGTCCATGCCTTT
>Ga0063456_1001482_pt1 | contig 12389 bp, 10 predicted proteins | sample AraplaMF_Cvi_mMF_FD_56228 | JGI IMG/M metagenome (GOLD analysis project Ga0063456, IMG submission 56228) | Arabidopsis root microbial communities from the University of North Carolina, USA - plate scrape MF_Cvi_mMF version 2 (version 2) | ecosystem: Host-associated > Plants > Roots > Endosphere ... | reverse complement strand
CGCGCGACGGCGTTGGCGGCCCCGCTCAGGTCTTCAACGGCGTCGGGATCGCCCGAGTCGATCCGGACCGCGTCGATCTTCAAATGCACGATCAGCTCGGAGCCGAGTTCCTCGATCGACTTCACGACCACCGGGATCGTTGGATACGAAGCACCGGACGGCAACCGGCTGTCATAGAGATCCTCAGGTCTGACCCCAAAGATCACGGAATTTCCCTCGAAGGCGGAAAGACCGGGCGCGCGCTCGAAGGCGCCGTCGGTCAAGGGAATGGAGAAGCCCGGCAGATGAATTCGCCCGCCCTCCAGACGCCCCTCGAACAGGTTCATCGACGGCGAACCGATAAAACCGGCGACAAAGGCGTTGACCGGGCGGTGATACAAAGCCTTGGGCGTATCCACCTGCTGAAGCACGCCGCCCTTCAGCACCGCGACCCGATCGCCCATGGTCAGCGCTTCGGTCTGGTCATGCGTCACGTAGATCGTCGTCACGCCCAGCTGTCGCTGCAGGCTGGCGATCTCCGCCCGCATCTGCACGCGCAGCTTCGCATCGAGGTTCGAGAGCGGTTCGTCCATGAGGAATGCCGCCGGCTCGCGGACCATGGCGCGGCCCATCGCAACACGCTGGCGCTGGCCGCCGGAAAGCTGTGCGGGCTTGTTGCCCAACAAGGCTTCCAGCTGCAGGATCTTGGCGATCTCATGCACGCGCTTGGTGCGTTCGGCCTTGCTCTTTCCGGCCAGCTTCATCGAGAAAGCGATGTTGTCGAACACGGTCATGTGCGGGTAAAGCGCATAGCTTTGAAAGACCATGGCAATGTCCCGGTCCTTGGGCGCGAGATCCACCACGTCCTGGCCGCCGATGCTCAAGGTTCCGCTGCTGATTTCCTCGAGCCCGGCAATCATGCGCAGCGCCGTCGATTTTCCGCATCCGGACGGACCGACCAGGATCAGAAACTCGCCGTCATGGATCGTCAGGCTCAGATCCTTGATCGCATGGTAGCTGTTGCCATAGGTCTTGCAGATTTTGTCCAGTACAACCACGGCCACGTCTCGTCCTCCCGTACCAGTCGGATCACATCTTCAGACGGCGCTCCCCGCCGTCTCCGATCCTTTCGACAAGAAGGCTCAGGACTGCGCCTCAAAGTCAACAAAAGAATCGAGGTGTGACTCGCCAGAAAGTGCCGCAAATTCTCCATATATATTTGCAAAATATAGCTATTTATGAAGTTTAGTTGCGAGATTTTATTTTTTATCGCGCGTAATTTTTATGGCCGTGCTGCAGGTGTTGAGATCTCGCCGTGCGATCAATTTTCCACCAGCGAGGTTTCACTCGATCGATCGGCAAGTGTCGGCATCAGTCACCCCGCGCTCATTCCCGGCATTGGGGCAACGCGAGCGGCACCGGCGCATTCTCCGCCGCCATCCATGCCAGGCATGTCCGGTTGTCCGGCAGGCCCCGGCGCCCTCCCCGTGCGGTCACGGAAATGGCGGCAGCCGCCGTAGCATAGGCAACGCAATCCAGCGGGCTTTTCCCTTCCGCGAGGGCAAGAGCGTAGGCCCCGTGAAAACAGTCCCCGGCGCCTGTGGTATCGACCGCTTGTACTGGATAAGCCGGCACATGCCACCGGACGGCATCGCCACTCTGGCGGAGGTAGGTCCCCCGTTCGCCATCAGTGAGGACAACAGCGGACCGATCCGCAGACCAGAGCTTGTCCAGGATCATCGTCGGATCACGCTCGCCGGTATATTCCTGCCCGAAGGCGAGCGGCAGCACCAGATGGTCAGCGAAAGCCAATATCCGATCCGTCGTGGCACCGACCGTCCATTCGATATCGGCAATCACGGCCAGGCCCAAGGCACGTGCGCGGGCCACGACGCTTTCCGAGTGCGTGGCATAACCGTCGATCAGCAGCACCGGGGCCTGCAGCAGAACATCGTCGGGCAGCGCATCCGACGTGCCGTGCAGCACATCGTCGTCATAGGCAATGAACCGGTCGCCGTCGGGACCGACCGTGATCACGGAGCGGATCGGAGCGGCATCCGCATGGCGGGGAGCCAGCGATATGTCGACGCCGTCACGCTCGAGTTCGCTGCCGGCCACATCAGTCGCGGGCTCATCGCCGAGCCAGCCGATGAAGCCGGCGCGCCCGCCCAGCCGGGCGACGGCAACAAGGGCCGTCGCCACGTTGCCGCCATGGTCGGTGGCGCGTTTCGTCACCTTCCCCTTGCCGGCCGTCAGCCCCCGATCGACATAGATGATGTCATCGATTGCCAGGGCGCCGAAGCCCAGAACCTGGAAAGGGCGCGACACGCCTCAAGCACCGGCCGCCGCCAGCGCCTCCTCCGGCGCCATCCCCTTATGAATGACGAGCTTGAAGGCGCGCGCGGCCATGGTCGTATCGCCATGACCCCAAAGGTTGCGACCGACAACCGCGCCTTTGGCGCCAGCGCGCAACGCTTCGGAAGTCTGGACGAGCGCTCCGAGCAGCGTATCGGTTTTCGGGCCGCCGGCGATCACCACCGGAATCGGGCAGGTCGCAACGGTCTCCCGGAAGGACTCGAAATCGCCGGTATAGCCGACCTTGATCACGTCGACGCCGGCCTCGAAGCCGATGCGCACCGCATAGGCAATCTCATCCGGCGTGAACACGATCTTGCCGCCGTCGGAGAAATCGCGGGGATAGACATGGGCGACGACCGGCATCTCGAAACGGGCGGCGGCGTTGACCGTATCGGTGAGCCAGCGGATATACTCTCCTTCGGTGGCGCCGCGCACGGGAATGGCGACCGCCAGAGCGTCCGCACCATAGCGCACGGCATCTTCCGGGGTGGCAATGAGCTGGCGAATGCGGTCGTCGGCGGTGAAGCAACCGCCCTGAATGACGAGCGCTGCCTTTCCGGCATATTCCGACCAGAGGTGACGCGCCGCACCAGGCTGGATGCTGATGTAGTCCGGCCCCCCAGCCATGACGCGCCGGAGCGCGCCCGGCAGGTCGGCAAGCCCGCCCTCACGCACATTGCCATAACCGACAAAATGATCGACGGCGCCTCCGAACAAATGACCCGAGGGGTTCGAGAACAGGCGTGCGAGGCGGACTTTGGTTCCGAGACCCATGGCGAGACTTCCCTTTGTGATGGCTGGTTTTTCAATTGTTGGAGAACCTAACTCGAAAACAAACAAACATTCAATATTTCGATTTCTTTCGTTTTTACGTGNCGANGGAATTTTTGACGTGCATTTTCGTCGTTCAACGGCTAGTTTTGCAGCAGAAGCNGTGAGCTGNGAGCTCANGCTTTCGTTTTTCAAAAGTCAGATAGTCGCAAAAAGCGACAGTCGGGATCACATATGCTTGCAGAACAGAGGCGGCAGCAGATCATGCTGGAACTTCAGCGGGTGGGTCAGGCACGCACCCGCCAGCTGGCTGAATTCTTCGAGGTCTCGGAAGTGACGATCCGCTCCGATCTCGAAATCATGGACGCGAAGAAGCAGCTGATCAAAACGCATGGCGGCGCGATCGCCCTGCCGTCCGACTCGCCGGCGGCGGCCTTCGAGGAACGCATGCAGCGCAATTTCGATGCGAAACGGCGTATCGCCCAGATGGCTGCGCGGCAGATCATCGACAACCAGTCGATCGTCTTCGACAGCGGCTCGACGCTGCTGCAGGTTGCCATGCAGATGCCGCCGGTCAACAACGTCGTGGTTGCGACGACGGCGATGAACATCGCACAACATCTGATGTACCGGCCAGGGCTCGACGTGCACATGATCGGCGGCCGCGTGTTTCCGAGCACCGTGAGCACGATCGTTTCGGACTCCGACAAGGCGGTCGGTGGCCTCGTCGCCCACCAGGCCTTTGTCGGCGCCCACGCGATCGATCAGGCCTTCGATGTCGTCGACGTCTCCGAGGACATCGCCCGGACCAAGCGCAACCTGGTTCGCATGGCCCGGCGTGTCGTCCTCGTGGCGGATTCGAGCAAATTCGACATCGGCGCCTCCTCGAAAGCCTTCTCGCTGTCGCGTGTCGATCTGATCATCACCGACAGCAACATGCCGCACAGCATCCGCCACCGGCTGGACAAGCTCGGCGTGGAGGTCCGCTACGCGTGACCTGCCGTCCACCTCTTCGCTGCGTAAGAACGCCAGCAGAGACTTGGGCTCCGATCGACGGTTCAGGCCGACAGCGGGGAAAACGAGGCCGGCTAAAATCCGAGACGTCGAAGCGTCTCGCGGTTCACGCGAACCGCCGCGGCGGGATCGGTTCCGGCGTGGTCCGATTCTTCCTCGACCACGATCCAGCCGGTAAACTTCGGCGCATCCCGAACGGCCGAAATCACGGCAGGCACGTCGCAGACGCCGTCGCCCAGCATCGCCCAGACGCCACCGGCGTCGACATCCTTCAGATGCACGTAGCGGATACGCTCCCGGTAGGCCGCCAGCGTATCGCCGATCTGCTGGCCGCCACGCAGGATATGGCCGGTATCAGGCACCCAGCCCACGCGCGAATCCAAGAGAGCAAACAGGCGGTCATAGTCCTCGCGGGTGAAGAGGAGCGTGTTGTGGTGCGAGGAAGGATGGACGGCAACGGCGACACCGGCCGACTGCCCAATCTCGGTCGCACGATTGTAGCACTCGGCCGCAATGGCGAACTTCTCATCGCGCGGGCCATCCGAAACGACCGTCGCCGATCCCATCGAGACCATCGCACCGGGAAAGTTCGCCGCGAAATCGACCCATCGCCGCGCCGTGTCGAGATCGGAGGCAATCTTTTCCGCCACCGTGAAGCCGCTGGCGGAGCCGAAGGCAAAGGAAACCAGCGTCAAACCGGCGTCCGTCAGAGTACGGGCAAAATCGGCAGGATTGAGCGCGTAGTGACCGATCATCGTGTCGGTGATTTCGATGCCGGTATATCCGCCATCGGCGACGGCGCGCACCAGATCGTCCGGGCCGCCGCTCCAGCCTGCGCCGAGCATCTCCCAGGTGAATGTCTGGCAGCCGATCTGCAGCTCAGCATTTTTCATATCTTGGTCCTGACCTATTTGTTGATAACAGCCGATACCGAAGTCCTCGGGGCATTTCGCCTCGCCGGCCGAAAGCCCTTCCGCAGGGAGTGCGGATCGAAAACCGGAAGGGCGGCTCTTCTTCGGAGATTGCGACCCCAATGTCTTGTCATTACGTACGGTCAAATGTTACCGTGCGTCAATATAATTTATTCCCTGCGCTTAAAACGTAACGCACCCTCAACTCTCCGCAGCCGCAACGGCAAAATCAGGTTCCTCGATGACACAGACCAATGGCATGAAACTCAGGATCGGCGTTGTGGGATGCGGCAACATTTCGCTCGCCTATATGCGCAACGCGCCGCTGTTCCGCGGCGTCGAAATCATTGCCTGTGCAGATCTTAACGCCGACGCCGGCAAGCGCCGCGCGGCGGAATTCAATCTGCGCGCGGCCGACGTCGATAGCCTCATTGACGACAAGGACATCGACCTCATCCTCAATCTGACGATCCCGGCTGCGCATTTCGACGTTTCGATGCGGGCGCTGTCGGCAGGCAAGCATGTCTTCACCGAGAAGCCGCTCGGCGTCACGGCCGCGGAAGGACGCCGGCTGGTGGATGCGGCCGCCACCAAGGGCCTTATGCTCGGCTCGGCGCCGGACACGTTCCTGGGGGCAGCCGGACGCCATGCCCGGCGGCAGATGGAAGCCGGCGCCATCGGCAAGCCGGTGACGGGAACGGCCTTCATGATGGGGCGCGGCATGGAGCACTGGCATCCCGATCCCAGCTTTTACTACCAGGCCGGCGCCGGCCCGGTCATGGATATGGGGCCTTACTATCTGACGATGATGGTCAATCTCATGGGGCCGATCCGCCGTGTGCAGGCGGTCGCCACAAGCGGGCAGGAAGAACGGCTCATCACCGCCGAGGGGCCGAAACAGGGCACCACGTTCAAGGTCGGCACGCCGACCAGCGTGCTGTCGCTGCTGGAATTCGATTGCGGCGCCACCGTCACCTTCGGCACCTCCTGGGACGTCTTCCGCCACTCCAACCACCCGATCGAGCTCCACGGTACCGAAGGCTCGCTGCGCCTGCCCGACCCCGACAATTTCGGCGGCTCCGTCGCGCTCTCCAGCCGTGGCGCTCCCTGGCAGGAAACGGATACATCAGGCGAACTCTTCGGGGCCGTCAACTGGCCGATCGCCGCGCCTGATCGCGCCAACTACCGCATGCTTGGCCTTGCCGATCTCGCGCGCGCAATCATCGAAGGCCGCACGCCACGCGCTTCGGGCGATCTCGCCCTGCATGTGCTCGAAGTCATGGAAGCGATCCTGCGTGCGGGTGAAGCCGGCGTCGCGCAGACCATTGCGGGTATCGTCGCGCAGCCGAAAGAATTGCGGGAAGACGAAGCAAGGAGCTTGCTCGCATGACGCAACTGGACGAATCCGCCAAACGCGCCCTGGCATGGCCTGGCGATCCGGAAACGGCGGTGGAAAGCTGCACTCCGGCGCAGGCGCGGCAGCAATATCTGGACAGTTTCGCAGGCATCCAGTGGCCACTCGAAGAGGTGGCAGAGATGTTGGAAAGACGTGTGGGCGCCATCAGGGTGAAGATATGGCGCGGCCAAGCAGCGCCGCGCCAAGGGGCGCCGGCCCTGCTTTATCTCCATGGTGGCGGCTTTGTGATCGGCGCGCCGGAAACCCATGAGGATATCTGCCGGACGCTTGCCAATATGGCAGGCGCCGTCGTGGTTTCACCCGATTATCGCCTGGCACCGGAACATCCGTTTCCGGCCGCGATCGACGATTGCGCTGCCACACTTGTTTGGATGACGGAGCAGGCCGATGCACTCGGTATTGATCCCTCGCGCATTATCGTCGGCGGCGATAGCGCCGGCGGCAATCTGGCCGCCGTCGTTGCCCTCCTGGCGCGGGACGGACAGGTGCCGGCCGTCATCGGCCAGGTGCTGATCTATCCGGTGACCGACCAGTTGCAGGCCGCAGACAGCTACTCACGTTACGCAGAGGGTTTCGGCCTGACGGCAGCGGCGATGAAATGGTTCCGGGACCACTATCTGCCGGAAGCCGCGAGCAGGTCGGACTGGCGGGCTTCGCCGCTCAGCGCGATGTCGTTGGCCGGTGTGGCGCCGGCCTTCGTGATCCTTGCCGGACACGACGTGCTGGTCGACGAAGGGGCAGGCTATGCCGAGCGGCTCAGCCGGGAAGCGCAGGCCACAAGCCGGACCTGGCCCGGACAGATCCATGGCTTCGTATCGAAGAGACGGGCCATTCCGGAGGCGCAAGAGGCGCTTGAGGCCATTGCAATGGCGTGGCGCACCATGGACCCCGCGCTTACCCGCTGAGGCCGTAACCCTCGCCGGATCTCAAGCCGACCGGATCTCAAGCCGAGTCGCGCATGACAAGCGTTGCCTCAAGGATCACCTTGTTCGTGGCGGGGGTCGTTCCGTCATCCTCGCTCTCGATATGCGCGAGCAAAAGCTCCACGGATTTCGCGGCGATCTCGGATGCGTTCTGGGCCATCGTCGTCAGCGACGGGCAGGTATATCGGCTCAGCGGGTGGTCGTCGTGCCCGGCGATGCGCACGTCGCAAGCCTCGTTCCGGCCGATTTTCAGTCCCGAGGCGAATGCCGCCGCCATCGCGCCGAAGGCGAACCGGTCGTTGGCGCAGAGGAGCGTTTTGCCGGGAAGTCCGCCATTCGCAAGCATCCTCTGCATCTGCTCGTATCCGAGACGCTCGAACTCCCAGGAAGGCGGCGCGTCGCAATCGATGACGAGCGGGGAATGCCCTTCCCTCGCCATGGTCGCGCGATAGCCCGCCTGCCGCTCGCCGGCATTTTCGGTCATATGCGGAATTTCCAGGAAGATCGGCGGCTCACCGGATCGGCAGAGATATTGCACAATGGCTGCCATGCTTTGCGCGTTGTCGTTGCCGACATAGGGAAGGTCACCGCTGGCAGGATTGTCGAAGCAAACGACGGGGATTGCATCCCTTAGTCTTTCCAGCGCGGAACGCCGCGAACCGGCGCCCAGCGGCGCCACGATCGCACCCGCGACCTTCAGCGAGAGCAAGGTCCGCACGGCCTCCGCCTCCAGCTCGGGCCGCGTGTGCGAGGAGATCTGGACAGGCCAGAATCCCCTTTCGCGCAACTCCAGCTCGATCAGCGACACGACCTGCACATAAAAGGGATCCGACATGGTCGGGACCAGAATCCCGATATTCCTGGTCCGCTTGCGATTGAGATGCCGCGCGAAAAGATTCGGCTCGAAGTTCGACTTCTTGAGAGCCGCCTCGATACGCTTGCGGGTCACTTCCTTGATCTGCGAGGGATCATCGAAATATTTCGACAGCGTCGGACGCGATACGCCGGAGGCGGCCGCAAAATCGTCCATCGATTTATAACTTTTCTTGGCCATTCAGTTCCTTAATCGGCGGCGCGACGGTGCGCTGAATCGAAAATGATGTCGCATCACACGCATTCGGCAATTTGTACAGGGTGGTCTTCGTTTTCCGGAATCGGGGAAAATCAACGGGCAGGCCGGCATGACTTTTCGCTGCGGACCCGGCTCTCTTTCGAAAAACGAAATATTCTCCTCTCTTGCGACGTCAGGTGCTCGCGCCGCATGGTTGCAAAAACGCTTGTTTCAGGCCCCGAATTCGAAAATTTGCGGTGAGGACGGCGGGCGTCTCCGCTTTTCGTTTTGTTGGGCAAACTTTCATTTGTTTACGAAAGTAAAGAAAAAAAGCGTCACAAGCAACACAAATGCTCCGAAAAAATTCGGACGATAACGAATAATTTTGTTATTATATTTCAATTAGTTGTGTGCGAACTCGCCATGAATACGGGCCTCCCATCTTTTCTCGATCGCAGTTCTTCATTGACAGATAGGCGCCTCAGGGAACCTACTTTGCCTACGATCTTGAGGAGGATCGATTAACTGAAAATCTATGGGAGGCACACATGAATATCAGAAAATTCAGCGTGACGATGCGGGCTGCCGTGGCGGTATGGGCGCTCTGCGCCACATCGGCGTTTGCCGACACCACCATCGAATTCATACAATGGTGGGAACCCGAAATGCCGTCCGGGGCGCTGCGCGGCATCATGAACGATTTCGAGGCCGCCAACCCCGGCATCAAGGTGACGCTGGTCAGCGGCCCCTATGCCACGACGCGTGACCAGATCGTCGTCGGCGCCGCCTCCGGAACGCTGAGCGACGTGGTGGGCCTGGATGGCGCCTGGGTAAACGGGCTGGCCAAGCAGGGCGCAATCGCCTCCATGGACGAACTGATGGACAAGGCGAAGTACGACAAGAGCCAGATCACCGATATCGTCAAGGTCGATGGCAAGAGCGTGATGTTCCCGCTCGCTTCCTTCGTCTATCCCGTCTTCGTCAACCTCGATATCGCCAAGGCATCCGGCGTCGACAAGTTGCCGACCACACGCACGGAATTCGCTGAAGCCGCGAAGAAGATGACCGATGCGCCGAAGAACCAGTATGGCTGGGTCCTGCCGCTGTCGCTGCAGTCGCCGAGCGGAATCCAGAACGACGTCATGTCCTGGGTCTGGGCCTCGGGCGCCTCGATGCTGAAGGACGGCAAGCCGGATCTCGAAAATGACGCTGTCGTCGGCACGCTCGATTATATCGCGTCCCTCAACAAGGAAGGCGTTATTTCGCCCGGCATTTTCGCCAANAAGGAACAGGACAAGGTCGAGGAATTCGTCAACGGCCGCGTCGGCATGATGGTCGACTCGCTCGCCCACGTGAACCTCATCCGCGAGCGCAATCCGAAGCTCAACTTCGGCATCTCCGCCTTGCCGGCCACTGACGGCTACACCGGCAAGCGCGGCATGCCTTATGCCTCCTGGGGCATCGGTATCAGCGAAGGCAGCCAGCACAAGGAAGAAGCCTGGAAGCTTGTGGAATATCTGATGAGCCCAGACGTCAACGGCCGTCTGGTTTCGATTGCCAACGCCTTCCCCGGCAATGTCCACGCCAAGCCGGATTTTGTGGCATCGGACCCGATCTTCGCCGAAGCTTTCAAAATCTTCCAGAGCGGCTATCCTGCCAATGAATTCGTCGGTCTTCCGGTTGCCGAAGAGCTGATGCGCGACATGAACGTCGAAGTTCAGAAGATGTTCGACGGCGGGCAGTCGGCCAAGGACGCGGCTTCCAATACCCAGAAGGCCTGGCTCGCGAAGTTCTAAAGCACGTCGCTTTCACGAATCACCGGCAGCGCCAGATTGCGCTGCCGGTGCAAGTCGTCAAATCTCGGCAGAATGGGAACTCACAGCTCATGAATCATTCCGCTCCGGCTCTGGTCGCTGCGCACGCCAAAGCGCCAAGAAAAGGATGGCTTCGTTACAGCACCTTGAGGAAGCTGGTGCCNTATTTCTACGTGTCGCCNGCCACTCTGCTGCTTGTTCTGCTGATGCTGTTCCCGATGGTGATGGTCTTCAAATATTCGCTGATGGACGGCGCCATCATGAAAAAGGATGCGGCGTTCGCAGGCGTCCAGAACTACCTGACCATCTTCGAGAATCCGGTCTTCTGGCAGTCGGTCGCCCAGACGCTTTATTTTACCATCATGAGCGTCGTCTTCCATTTCATCATCGGCCTGGCCTTCGCGCTGCTGTTGAACACCAACCGCGTCGATCCGCTCATTCGCAGCATCCTGCGCGTGCTCTTCATCCTGCCCTGGCTGTTCACCGCCGTCATCATCGCCATCATCTGGCGCCTGCTGCTCGATCCGAACGGNGTCGTCAACAGCGTGCTGATGGCGCTCCATATCATCAACTTCAAGGTCGAGTGGTTCTCTTCGACGCGCACCGCCATTCATGCATTGACCTTCGCAAACATCTGGGCGGGTTACCCGCTCTACATGGTCAGCCTGCTCGCCGGCCTCCAGGGCATTTCGAAGGAGCTTTACGAGGCAGCCGGTATCGACGGTGCCAACGAACTCGAAAAATTCTGGTACATCACCATTCCGCAATTGATGCCGATCATCATCAGCATCGCGCTTCTCGACTTCATCTGGACGATGCAGGTTTTTCCNCTCGTATGGATGACNACGGGCGGCGGTCCGATCTATTCGACGGAAGTGCTCTCGACTTTCACCTACAAGCTCGCCTTCTCNCAGTATGAGTTTTCCCTGGCTTCGGCGAGCGCGATGATCATCCTCATCATTTCGATGAGCGTCACCTACTTCTACATCAAACACCAGCAGCGCAGGTGACCGCCATGGCAAAGCGTTCCTTCAAAAGCTCGGCATTGCCGACCATCCTGACCTATCTCGGCCTGGCGATCGGCCTGGTCTTTTCGACCTTCCCGATCGTCTGGATGTTTTTCAGTTCGCTGAAATCGAATACGGAAATCTTCGCCCTTCCGCCGCGGCTGCTGCCGGATGACTTTACGGTGGCCGCCTATCTGACGATCTTCAACGATCCGGTGAAAGTGCGCTTCTTCATCAACAGCTACTTCGTCGCCGGCGTCGTCACCTGCCTGACCCTGGTTATCGCCATCCTGACCGCCTACGGATTCAGCCGCTATCAGTTCCGCTTCAAGAACACTTTGAACATCTTCATCATCAGCACCCAGACNGTTCCGCCGATCACCCTTCTCATCCCCTATTTCGGCATGGTGGTCGCCTTCAGNATCTTCGATACCTATCTGGCGCTGATCCTGACCTACATGGTCTTCACGCTGCCTTATGCCATCCTGCTNATGACAGGCTATCTCAATACCTTGCCGAAAGAGCTGGACGAGGCCGTCCTTGTCGACGGCGGCTCGAGCTGGACGGCGCTCTGGCGCGTCATCGTTCCGGTCTCCATCCCCGGGATCGTNGCCACGGCGGTCTACACGTTTCTGCTGGCCTGGAACGAATTCCTCTTCGCGCTNACGCTGACGAAATCGATGGATCTCAGAACCGTTCCGATCGGTATCCAGCTTCTGATGGGCCAGCACGCCTTCGAATGGAACGAGATGATGGCGATGAGCGTGCTTGGTTCCCTGCCCCTTCTGGTACTCTACCTGGTTGCCCAACGCTATTTCCTGGCAGGCATGACCGCCGGCTCGGTCAAAAGCTGACGGCTGGTGGCCACGGCTGCGCAGTATGATTTCGCGGAATTATTTCTCTAGAGCCGTCACCCCGCCATGACACGAAGTCGATCGTCGTTCATTCACCTGCGGCTGCTGCTTGCAAGATCGTTCTCGCAATATCAGCAAAACCAAGGCCGGCGGGCTGCAACGAGACCCACTTCGGTGCGTACTGCAATTGCGGAAGGACGGGAATGATATTGTTGACGCCGAAGGAGTTGCGGATAAAGCCGAACATCGGGGCATCGTTTCGAGAGTCGCCGACGAAGGCGGTAACGGCG
>Ga0063456_1001480_pt1 | contig 12391 bp, 11 predicted proteins | sample AraplaMF_Cvi_mMF_FD_56228 | JGI IMG/M metagenome (GOLD analysis project Ga0063456, IMG submission 56228) | Arabidopsis root microbial communities from the University of North Carolina, USA - plate scrape MF_Cvi_mMF version 2 (version 2) | ecosystem: Host-associated > Plants > Roots > Endosphere ... | reverse complement strand
TCCACGATCGAGATACTCCCCGTTTGGAGAGACCCCCACCCGGCGCTACGCGCCGACCTCCCCCGCAAGCGGGAGAGGTAAGACGAGCCCGCGGCCCGATCCGGTCAAATGCCTTCATGCGCCTGGCGTGGAGGGATGGAAGCGGTCGATGCCGAGATCGCCGATGCGGGTCTGGGTGCCGCCATTGACGATCAGCTCGGCCATGACGGCACCAGCGCCGGGGCCAAGCTGAAAACCGTGCAGCGAGAAACCGAACTGGTGGTAGAGGCCCTTGTGACGGCTGCTTGGGCCGAACACGGGGATATCGTCCTTCATCTTGGCTTCGATGCCGGCCCAGGCGCGAACGATGGTGGCGCTGCGCATCACCGGGAACAGCTCGAACACGGTGCGGGCGCTGATGGCGAGGCTCTTCCAGTCCAGCACCGTCTCGTTGCGGTCCTGGTACGGCGTTGCCAGATGACCGCCGCCGATCAACACGGTGCCGTTCTTGAATTGCTTGAACGAGAGCTTTCGCCCGCGCAGGATCACGACGGGGTCGATGAAATGCGGCACGCGCGAGGTGATCATCAGCATCGGCGCGACGGTCTCGACCGGCACGGGCTCGCCGAGCGCGGCGGCAATCTTGCCGGCCCAGGCGCCGGCGGCATTGACGAGCACTGGCGCGGCATAGCTCTCGGAGCCCACATCGACATGCCAGAGGCCGTCGCTGTAGCGAATGTTGGAGGCAGCGACACCCTCGCGCACGGTCGCGCCGAGTTGCTCGGCCTTGCGGCGGAACGCCGTCGTCGTTTGTGCGGGATTGGCCGCACCATCGCGGCGTGAGACCACGCCGCCGGGACAGGTCTCGGCGACGGCGGGCACGAGGCGCCGCAACTCGGTCGCGTCGATCAGCTCTTCATGCGTGAAGCCGAGCGCATTGAGCTCCGCGACACGCGCACGGCAGACGGCGAGTTCCTCTTCGTTCTCGGCGACGAGCACCTGGCCGTAGCTTTCAAAGCTGCAATCGTCGTCGAGGAGATCGTTGATCTTCTCCCAGATCCCCATCGAGCGGATCGAGAGCGGAATCTCGGGGATGTGCCGCGCGAGCTGGCGCACGCCACCGGCATTGACGCCAGAGGCGTGGCGGCCGGCATAGTCCTTCTCGATCAGCACCGGCTTCAGGCCGGCGAGGCACAAATGCAAAGTGGTCGAGCATCCGTGGATGCCGCCGCCAATGACGATCGCATCCACGTTTTGGGTCATCCGCGCACCACGGCCTTGATATCAGCCTCGCTCTTCGGCACGGCGGCGAGTTCGGCGAGCGTGATCGGCTTCACCGGCGCGCGCAGCCGGTAATAGCCGATCTCCTGCGGGGTCTTGGCCCGAGCCTGCGCCATCAGTTCGGTGACGGTGAGGCCGCAGAGCCGGCCTTGGCACGGACCCATGCCGGTGCGGCGATAGGCCTTGAGCTGGTTCGGCCCGGTCGCGCCGATCGCGACGGAATCGAGAACGTCCTTGGCGGTGACCTCCTCGCAGCGGCAGACGATGGTGTCGCCTGAGGGAATCCGGAACTGGGGCGCGGGGCGGAACAGCGTATCGAGGAAGACGCGGCCGCGCTCGGCCTTGGCGAGGTCGGCGCGGAGCGTCGCCATCGCGGGCAGCTTCGCAGCAGCCGCGGGTGCCAGCGTCTCCACTGCCGCGCGCGCCGCGATGCGGCCGCGGACGACTGCCGCATTGGCGCCGCCGATGCCGGCGCCGTCACCGGCGATCGCGATGCCAGCGACCGACGAATTGCCGCTCGCATCCAGCACGGGCGACCAGCACAGCTGGAGATCGTCCCAGCGATGCTCGACGCCGGCGGCCATCGCCAGATTGACGTTGGGCACGACGCCCTGATGCAGCAGCAGGAGGTCGGCGGGAATGGTCTCGCGCTTGCCGCCGGCGACATAGCTGACGCTCGCGAGTTGGCCGTCACCGGCCGCCGAGAGCTCGGTGACGCCGGAGACGACCTGCACCTTGGCCTTCACTTCGCGCATCATCGACAGGCCCTTGGCAAAATAGGGCGAGGTCAGGAAGGCAAAGGCGTGCGGGAGTGCCGCGAAATAATTGCCGCGCTCGGTGGTATCGAGGATCCGATCGATGCGGCCGCCGAGACGCAGGATCTGCGCGGCGAGCAGCCAGAGCAGCGGCCCCTGCCCCGCGATCACCGTGCGGCCGTCCGGCACCAGCGCCGACGATTTCAACATGGTCTGCGCCGCGCCCGCGGTCATCACGCCCGGCAGCGTCCAGCCGGGAATCGGAAACGGCCGCTCCAGCGCGCCGGTCGCGAGGATCACGCGTTTCGCCTCGACGAAGGCGGAGGCGCCGCCGATCGAGACGGCGATATCGAGATTGCGATCGAGGCTCCAGACCGTGGCGCGGTGGATGACCTCGGCATTGCTCGCGCGGAGCGACTGCACGAGATCGGCACCGACCCAATAATCGGCGCCGAGCTGGTTGCGGTCGGTCACCGGCGTCGACGCGATGGCACGAAACACCTGGCCGCCGGGGCCGATGTTCTCGTCCAGCAGCAGCGTCGAGAGGCCGGCTTCGGCGGATGTCGCCGCGGCCGCAAGGCCGGCAGGGCCGGCGCCGATCACCACCACATCATAATCTTCGCGCTTGGGAGCCACAGTCATTTCCCGATCTCCCGCTTGCCCTTCTGGATTTCGATCTGCATGCCCTCGGCGACGGGCACGAGGCATCCCTGCCTGTTGCCGACGCCGTCGATGGTGACGAGGCAGTCGAAGCAGACGCCCATCATGCAATAGGGCAGACGCGGCGCCCCGCTCACCGCGGTGGAACGCCGTGCATCCTGACCGGATACCAATAGCGCAGCGGAGACGGTGTCCCCTTCGCGCGCCGCGACGGCGACGCCGTCGACGAAGATCTGCACGTGCGGCCGCTTGTCCTGTTCGGATCGTCTAAACATGGGATGCCTCTTGGCTCCTTCAGATATCTCTAATAGCCGCTGTTGTTCGCGCCGCCGGCGCCACCAAAACGGCTCGCCGAGAACGCGCCGACCAGTTCGGGCTCGAGGGCGCCCTGCGCCACCATGCGCGCGATCTCGAAGGCGTGGTTGGAGGCGAGCGTCACGCCGGAATGGCAGCAGGCGACGAAGGCGCCGGGATGCGTCTCCGACTGGTCGTAGATCGGAAAGCCGTCTTGCGGCATGACGCGGATGCCGGCCCAGCTCCTGATAACGTTGAGCCGCGACAGATGCGGAAACATCCGCTGGGCGCGATCGGTCATCACGGCGCTGATCGAATGCTTCAGCGCGCGATCATCGAGCTCGTCCTCCTTGCTGTCGCCGATCATCACCGTGCCCTCGTCGGTCTGGCGCATCGTGGTCAGCGGATGCGGCAGGAACGGCATGGTGCGTTCGGTCACCACGATCTGGCCGCGGGTCGGGCCCATCGGCGCGTAAAGACCGACCATCGGCGCCAGCGTCTGGTTGGCGTTACCGGCCGCGAGCACGATCTTGGCGGCGCGCAGCTCGCCCTTCGGCGTGGTCAGGCTGAATTCGCCGCCGCTCTTGCTGATCGCCGAGACCGGCCGCTCAGGGAAATAGTCGACGGCGAAGTCCTTAAAGCCGGTGTGGAAGGCGCGAAAGGTGCGCAGCGAGTTGACGTGGCCATCGAGCGGACAATAGCTGCCGCCGGACACTTCGGGCCCGATCAGCGGCAGCGATTTCTTCACCTCGGATGCGGAGAGCATCTCCATCTTGTAGTCGGCGGCGCCGGCCTGGTTGTGCATGCGCTTGACCAGCTCGGTGCGCTGGCCGAATTCGTCGTCGCCGAGCGTGAGATGGAAGCCGCCATTCTGCTGGAGGCTGACATCGAGGCCGGTCTGCTGCTTCAGCTCGGACGCAAGCCGCCCCCACGCCTGCGACGCCTGCACGGTCCAGACCGTATAGGCGGGCATGCCCAGTCCCTTGCTCTGCACCCACACCAGCGCAAAGTTCGCGCGCGAGGCGCGCTTGGTGATGTCGCCTTCGTCGAGCACGGCCACGCGCTTGCCAAGGCGGCCGAGGCCCCAGGCAATGGCGGAGCCGAGCAGGCCGCCGCCGACCACGGCGACGTCGTATTCAGTTCGCATGGGTTCTCCTATCGTCCCGTATCGCCCTTGCCGGCGAGCACGCGGTCGAGCCCGTAGAAGCGGTCGAGCAGAATGAGGGCGGTCATCGTCACAGCGATCACGCAGGCCGAGACCGACGTCACCAGCGGATCGATGTTGTCCTGGATATAAAGGAACATGCGCACAGGCAACGTCTCGGTGCCGGGCGCTGCAAGAAAGACGGTCATGGTGAGATCGTCGAACGACTGGATGAAGGCAAGCGCCCAGCCGCTGATGACGCCGGGCAGGATCAGCGGCAAGGTCACGCGGCGAAACAGCGTCCAGCCGCCGGCGCCGAGCGAGACCGCCGCCATCTCGACCGTGCGGTCCATGCCGGTCGCCGCCGCCAGCGTCAGCCGCAGCGCGAACGGAAACACGATGATGACATGCGCGATGATCAGCGCGGCAAAACTGCCGCCGAGGCCGGCCGAGGTGAAGAAGCGCAGGAAGGCGATGCCGAGCACGACATGCGGGATCATCAGCGGCGACAGGAACAGCGCCGCCAGCGCATCGCGGCCGCGGAAGCGGTAGCGCGCGATCGCGAGCGCCGCCGGCACCGCGAACAGCAGCGCGACGAAGGAGGACAGCGCGCCGAGGCCAAGGCTGACCCAGAAAGCGTGGATGAATTCCGGATAGTTGCCGATCGTCCTGAACCAGCGCAGCGAGAACCCGTTGGTCGGCAGCGAGAGAAAGCCTTCAGGCGTGAAGGCGACGAGGCAGACCACGAGGATCGGCGCCACCATCACGATGACGAAGATGGTGTGGAAGATCAGCGCAAGCGGGCCGTTCCGTCTCATCGGAACACCTCCGCATAGCGACGCTCGATCAGCGCATTGCTGCCGACGACGATCAGCACCAGCGCGACGAGAAGAAGCGTCGCGACCGCCGCCCCCAGCGGCCAGTTCAGCGTATTGAGGAATTCGTCATACGCGAGCGTCGCCGCGACCTTGAGCCGGCGGCCGCCGATGATCGCCGGCGTCGCGAAGGCGCTGGCCGAGAGCGAGAACACGATGATCGCGCCCGACAGCACGCCCGGCATGATCTGCGGCATGATGATGCGGCGGATGATGGTGACGGGGCCGGCGCCGAGCGACATCGCGGCATTCTCGATCTGCGGATCGAGCCGCTGCAACGCGGCCCACACCGAGAGAACCATGAACGGCATCATCACATGCGCGAGCGCGACGACCATGCCGGTTTCGGTGAACATGAAGGGAATGGGCGAGCGGATCACGCCGGCCGACATCAACAGCTTGTTGACGAGCCCGTTGTTGCCGCCGAACAGCAGCGCCCAGCCGAGCGTGCGCGCCACCACGGAGATCAACAGCGGCCCCAGAATGACCAGCAGGAAAAAGCTCTTCCAGCGACCGTCCATGCGGTTGAGGATGTAGGCTTCGGGTGCGCCGAGCAGAGCGGTGAGCAGCGTGGTCAGGATGGCGATGCGAAACGTCCGCCAGAACATTTCGGCGTAATAGGGATCGGTCGCGATCTCGTGCCAGTTCTTGAGAATGAAGACCGGCTCGATGCCCTTGTACTGGCCCCAATCGTGGAACGACAGCATCACCGTCATCGCCAGCGGAATCAGCAGCACGCCGACGAACAGCATCAGGGCGGGCGCGGTCAGCGCCCAGGGCGCGCGGGCATTGCGCTCGTCGGCAGCCATACTCATGCGGAGGCCCCTCCGCGCACACTCATGTCCTCCGGCCGCCAGGCGAGGCGAACGGCCTCGCCTTCGACCGGCTGTGGCTTGCCGTCATTCTGGCGGATCACGATCGCGGGCCCGCATTCGCTGTCGCACTGGAACAGCCAGTGATTGCCCTGGAAGATGCGCGTGACGATCTTGGCGTTGAGACCGGCATCGCCGAAGCCGATCCGTTCAGGGCGAATGCTGACGGTCACGGGGCCATTGAGCCCAACCGGGGCCGGCGCATTCCAGGAGCCCGCGACGAGTCGCGCGGGCGTGAGGGTCCGGTCGACTGTCGCGGCAAAATCGTTGGTCTTGCCGAGGAACTGCGAGACGAAAGCCGAAGCCGGCTTCTCATACGTCTCCTGCGGCGTGCCGATTTGCTCGATCTTGCCCTGGCTCATCACCACGATGCGGTCGGACAGCGACATCGCCTCGTTCTGGTCGTGGGTGACGAGGATCGTGGTGGTGCCGATGGTGCGCTGGATCTGGCGCAGCTCGATCTGCATTTCCTCGCGCAGTTTTGCGTCAAGGTTCGACAGCGGCTCGTCGAGCAGGAGCACGCTCGGCTTGATCACCAGCGCGCGCGCCAGCGCCACGCGCTGCTGCTGGCCGCCGGACATGCGGCGCGGATGACGGTCCTCGTAACCGGCGAGGCCCACCATCGCGAGCGCAGCACGCACGCGCCCGTCCCGCTCGCTGCGCGGCACGTTGCGCATCTCCAGGCCGAACGCGACGTTCTCTGCCGCGGTCATGTGCGGAAACAGCGCATAGCTCTGGAACACGATGCCGAGCCCGCGCTTGGCCGGATGAATCGCGGTCAGGTCCTTGCCCTCCAGGCGGATCGCACCGCGTGTGGGATCGAGGAAGCCCGCGATCATCTGCAAGGTCGTGGTCTTGCCGCAGCCGGACGGGCCGAGGAAGGAGATGAACTCCCCCTTCCCCACCGACAGGCTGAAGTCGTCGACCACGGTCTGCGCGCCGAATTGCTTGGCGACCCGGTCGAGCTCGAGATAGGCCATCACGCTGTCTCCGCTACCGACGATCAGATCAGCGCTCGACCTCGCGATTCCAGCGCTTGGTCCACTCCTCGCGCTTCTCGTTGATGACCGTCCAGTCCGGATTGTAGAGCTTGGCCGCGCGCTCGCCGATCGGCGCCATCTTGCCGAGCTCCGGCGGGATCACCAGCGATTTCAGCACCGGGCCATAGCCGTAGTCCTTCAGCATCACGAGCTGGATTTTCGGCTCGAGCAACATCTTGACGAAGCTGGAGGCGAGCGGCGAGGCGTTGGGTTTGGCGGTCGGACAGGCGGTCGTCAGCAGCGTCGCGGCGCCTTCCTTCGGGTAGACGAAGTCGACGGGGAAGCCGGTGTTGGCAAAGCTCTGCACGCGGCCCGTGCCCCACACGGCGATCACGGCCTGGCCCGACTGGAACAGCTCGGTCATCTTGCCCGGCGACGGCTCGTAGGCGAGCACGTTCGGATTGATCTGCTCCTTGAAGATCTTGAAGCCGGAATCGACGTTGGCCTCGCCGCCGCCGTTCATCTTCGACAGCATCACCAGCGCTTCCAGGCCATAGGTGTTGTTGATCGGGGGGATCACGAGCTGCTTGGCGTATTTGGTGTCCTTCAAATCGTTCCACGAGGTCGGCGGCGCCCAACCCTTCTCGGCAAACACCTTGGTGTTGTACATCAACCCGGTGGCGACGATGCCGATCGCGACGGCGCGGTCGTCCTTGAAGCGCGCAGTGTCGTAGAGATCGGCCGGCAGACTATCGAGCTTGCCGCAGAAGCCGAGCTGGATCGCCTGATACATCGGGCCGTCATCGACGATGGCGACGTCGATCTGCTGATTGCCCTTCTGCGCCTGGAGCTTGGCCAGCGTGTCGGTGGAGTTGCCGGCGACGTACTCGACCTTGACGCCGTTCTCCTTCTCGAAGGTCGGGATCACCTCGTCGCGGATGGTCTTCTCGAACGAGCCGCCATAGCCGGCGACGTAGAGCGTTTTCTGCTGGGCCCAGGCGACTGAGGGGGCGGCAATGAGCGCCGCGATGCTGACCGCTGTCAGAAGGCGAAGAGTCTTCATATGGACCGATCTCCAATACCGGAATGAGGTGACGTGCCGACGAGTCTCGCTGGCCGAAGCGCCTGCCGCATTTCCTTCCGCGCAAATCCGCTTCCGATCAGGGCTCCGGCCCCTGTTCGGCGGGTTTTGGCGCGATCTGGAGGTTTGAGCGCCTCCAGTCTGCCGAAAAAGCGGGCTGTCTCCAGCTCTGATGAAAAAGATCGCAACCTATACTTCCATCGTCCAATGAATAATGGCACCGTCTGCATGCCGAAATGTTATGAATGGAAATGGGGATGGCGCGGATCAATTCGCGGCAGGTGGAGGCCTTCCGAGCGACGATGCTGACCGGCAGCGTCACCGAGGCGGCCAAGCTGATGGTGGTGACGCAGCCGGCGGTCAGCCGGTTGCTGCGCGACCTCCAGGCGCTGTTGAAAATGGAGCTGTTCGAGCGGCGCGGCACCGGCCTCGTGCCGACCGCCGCAGCGATGGCGCTTTATACCGAGGTGGAGCGCTCCTTTGTCGGCCTTGAACGCATCACCGCGGCGGCCGAAGAAATCCGCGGCCGCCGCACCGGCTCGCTGCGGATCGCAGCCCTGCCGGCGCTGTCGAACGGCTATCTGCCGCGGCTCACCGGTCACTTCCTGAAGGAGCGGCCGAACCTCAACCTGGCCTTCTTCGGCGTAATCTCGCCGATCGTGGTCGATTGGGTGCTGAACAATCAATGCGACGTCGGCTTTGCCGAGGTGCCGATCGCGCATTCCGGCCTGCCGAGCCAGAAGCTGCCCGCACCCGCGCGCGTCGCGGTGTTGCCGGCCGGTCATCGCCTCGCGGAGAAGGACGTGCTGGAGCCGCGTGACTTCGAGGGCGAGACCTTCATCTCGCTGTCGGCGGGAACGTCGAGCCGGCACCTCGTCGACCAGGTGTTTCACCGCCACGATGTCCGGCGGGTGCTGCGCGTCGAGACCACGCTGTCGGAGATCATGTGCGGCATGGTGTCGTCAGGGCTTGGCGTCGCGATCTGCGATCCCTTCACCGCGCAGGAATTTGCAACGCGGGGCGTCGTCGTGCGCCACTTCCTGCCGCGCATCGACTTCGAATTCTCCGCGGTGTTTCCGGCCCAGCGCAGCCCCTCGCCGGTGGCGCTGGATTTCGTCGAGACCGTACGCAAGGCGCTGGTCGAGTTCGAGGATTAGGGCTTGAGTTGAAACGGTGCAGCCACAAGCTGGCTGCAACCTCCCCGCTTGCGGGGGAGGTCGGCGCGGCCCGGGCGATGCGAAGCATCGTCCCGCGCGCCGGGTGGGGGCTCGTTCCTCATCGGGAGTGTCCCCGGCTGGAGAGAGCCCTCTCCCGCAAGCGGGAGAGGGAGCGCACCTTCCTCGTGGCTACCAGAGAACCGTCAGCCGTTGAACGCAGCCTGTGCTTCCGGCAGGTCCCAGATCTTGCCGATGGCAGCGGTGGCCGCCGCGGTGATCGCCGTCTCGTCAGCACCAAGATAACGCCCTTCATCGACCAGCACGCGGCCGTCGACCATGACCTGATCGATATTGGCGCGGTTGGCGAGTGCGATCAGCGCGCGGCGCGGATCGAACAGCGGCTGGAGATGCGGATGGGTGAGATCGACCACGGTGAGGTCGCCGGTCGCGCCCGGCTCGATCCGGCCGAGATCGGGACGCTTGATGACATCGGCGGCGACCGCCGTGTTCGCCTCGATCAACTCCGGCGAATTCGCGACATCGGCGCGTTGCGACGTGACCTTGGAGATCAGCGACGCCGCATTGAGCTCGCCGAGCAGGTCCATGTTGTAGCCGTCGGTGCCGACCACGGTGCGGACGCCGTGCTCGGCGAAGCGGCTGAACGCGGCGGTGACGCCGGCGCGCGCGAACACGCGCGGGCAGTTCAGCACGGTCATGCCGCGCGCGGCCATCAGCTTGAGATCGTCGTCGCTGCTGAACATGCAATGCGCCGCCATCAGGTCGGGCGCGAGAAGGCCGAGCCAGTCCAGATACTGCGCCGGCGTGCGGCCACCATAGCGCTTGCCGATGGTCTCGACCTCGGCGCGGCTCTGTGCCATGTGCGTGGTGATGGGCACACCGAGCTCGCGCGCCCGCGTGGCGCAGGCCTTGAGCAGATCGGGGCCGCAGGTGTCGGTGGCGTGCGGGCTCATGGCGAGGCTGATGCGGCCGTCGCCGCGATTGTTCCAGCGCTGATAGAGCGCATCCCAGGTCGCCATGTCGGCGGCGCCGTCGTCGCCGGAATAGCGGACCACGCCGTCCGGGCCGGCCTTGGCGTCCGACGTGGAGAACAGATAGGGCGCGCCGTAGAAGCGGATGCCCATCTCCTCCGCCGCGTCGAACATCTCGGGGATCGAATTGCGGAACGGCTCCATCACCGTGGTGGCGCCGCCCTTGAGCAGTTGGAGGATGCCGAGCCGCGCCACGGCCATGCGCTCTTCCGCCGACAGAATATCTGCGCCGCGCTTGGTCAGGGGCAGCAGCACCGTGTAGACGATGCTCTGGTTGTTCTTGCGGCCGTTGCCGTCCTCGGTGTGGCTGCGCGCCACCGCTTCCGAAAAGCAGTGATTGTGCAGATTGAGCAGGCCCGGCAGCACGAAGCGGCCGGGACGGTCGTAGACCTCGTCCGCGAGCGGCTTGTCGCGCGTGATCGCGGCGATCCTCTTGCCTTCGACCAGGACCCAATGGTCGCGCAGCACGTGCTGCGCGCCGTCCTTGCGTGACAGCACGTAGCTGCCGAAGATTGCTGTGGTGCTCATGCGGGGCGCACGTTCCAGAACACGGCGGTGCCGTCGAGGATGCCGGTGATGGCTTTGCGATAGGCGGTCGGCTGCCTGTACAGGCCGATCGGAATATAGGGGATTTCCTGGAACGCGACCGCCTGGATCTCGCGGCAGATGCGCTGCTGCTCGGCGAGTTCGGACGCCGCCAGCCACTGGCTGCGCAACTCACCCATCTTCGTGCTCGCATACCAGCCGGCGACCTTGCCCTCGCCGCGGATGTTGGTGTTACCGGCCGGGGTGAGCCAGTCGATGCCCTGCCAGTTGCCGACCGCCGCGCTCCAGCCGCCCTGCCCGATCGGATCCTTCTTCAGCTGGCGCTGCAACACGACGGCGAAATCGAGCCCGGCATATTCGACGTTCATGCCGGCCCTGCGCAGTGAGTCCACAGCGATCTCGCCGAGCGGCTTCTGCGCCAGCGAGTTGGTGGGAACGAGCACCACGATCTTCTCGCCATTGTAGCCGGCGGCCTTGAGATCGGCCTTGACCTTGTCGTAGTTGCGCGGGCCGCGGAACACGTCGAGGCCGACGTCGCTCGCCATCGGCGTTCCCGGAGCGAAATAGCCGATCGGCGAGACCTGGAACGCCGGATCGGTGCCGGCGACTGCGGTCATGAACGCGGCCTGGTCGATCGCGCCCAGCAGCGCGCGGCGAACGGCGGGATTGTCGAACGGCGGCTGGAGATGGTTGAGGCGCAGCATGCAGGCGTAGCCTCTGGGATCGAGGATGCGCGTCTCGATGTCACCGGCCGCCTTGATGATCGGCAACAGATCGTGCGGCGTGGTCTCCTGCCAGTCCTGCTCACCGGTCTGAAGCGCGGCGACGCCGGTGCCGGCGTCGGGCGTGGTGGTCCAGACCACGCGGTCGTAATGCACGATCTTCGGTCCGGCGGTCCAATCCGGCTTGCCGTCGGTGCGCGGCTGGTAGCGCTCGAATCTGGCATAGGCATTGCGGGCGCCCTGCACGCGCTCGTCGGCGAGATAGCGGAACGGGCCGCTGCCGACGACTTCGGTCAGCGGCTTGAACGGGTCCTGGCTCGCCAGCCGCTCCGGCATCATGAAGCAGGCGTTGATCGCGGCCTTGCCGAGCGCCTGCGGCAGCAGCGGGAACGGATGCTTGAGGCGGAAGCGGATGGTGCGGTCGTCGGCCGCCGACAGCTCGGCAGTCGCCTCCATCAGTTCGCCGCCAAAGCCATCGCGCGCAGCCCAACGGCGGATGCTGGCAACGCAGTCGCGCGCCAACACGCGCTCGCCATCGTGCCAGAACAGACCGTCGCGCAAGCTGAGGTCCCACTGGAGCTGGTCGCCGGAGATAACATGGCCCGACAGCATCTGCGGCGAGACCTGGAGCGAGGAGCTCATGCCGTAGAGCGTGTCGTAGACCATGAAGCCATGGTTCCGTGACACCTGCGCAGTCGAGTAGATGGGATCGACGAAGGCAAGGTCGATGACGGGGACGAAGCGCAGCGTGCTCTGGGATTCGGCGCGGACGATGCCCGGCATAGACAGGGCTGGAATTGCTGCGGCGGCCTTGAGGAGCGAACGACGGGAGACAGGCATTACAAGGGATTCCTAAGTGTCGTGAGATGCAGCCGCAACGGCAGAGTGCTCCCTCTCCCGCTTGCGGGGGAGGGCTGGGGTGGGGGTGCCTCCACAGGCGAGAACCCCCAAGAGGAAAGAGCCCTCACCCGGCGCGCGGGACGATGCTTCGCATCG
>Ga0063456_1001475_pt1 | contig 12410 bp, 13 predicted proteins | sample AraplaMF_Cvi_mMF_FD_56228 | JGI IMG/M metagenome (GOLD analysis project Ga0063456, IMG submission 56228) | Arabidopsis root microbial communities from the University of North Carolina, USA - plate scrape MF_Cvi_mMF version 2 (version 2) | ecosystem: Host-associated > Plants > Roots > Endosphere ... | reverse complement strand
GCGCCGGGCGGATGGTCTGCTGGGGCAGTGATTAACGCTGCCCCAGCAGAGGCGAGCGGCCAATTTTCTCGACCTTTGCGGCCTTGATTGGCTCTGGGTCGGAGAACTTGGCCGCGGCGATGGGCTCGTCCAGCGACGGCAGGCTCCAGGTCTTCTGAAGACGCAGGCTGTTCATCCCGTCGTTCCACGCGTGCAGCATGCGTTTGCCCGTCTCATAGAACGCAGGGTACCGCTCAGTGGCCTCGACAACCTGAGGCGTGACCTGAACGATGGCCTCGCAGATTCGTTCTACGCGCTCTAGCGTCTGCGCCGGCATCACGTTGCACCTGGCCTGCAGAAACCGCTCCAGGGCCTTGCCTGGCATCCAGGTGCTGCGTCCATCGACGGGCATGCCCGGTGGGTTCCTCGCGTAGTCGTCGTAGACCGTAATGGTCAGCATGTCGTAGACGGGAGCCAGCTCGATGTGCTCACGCGAGCTGTAGAGCAGGGCGATGTTCTTGGTGTGGCAATCGGCGTTGCGGAGCGCGTAGGTCAGCAGCAGCAGGTCTGCGAGGTGCGAGAGCGCTGCGTTCTGTTGTTCTGCCTGAGGCGTGACGTCCTTGATGCGGCCGACAACGCGCTCCCAGGTCGATTCGTACTTCTGCTCCGGCCGCAGCGTGAGCAGGCTGCACAGGTCTTCCATGCCTTTGCGTGTCGTGCCATCGGCTTCGAAGTCGAACCGATGCACCACCAGCGCTTGTCCGTCGTCGGAGACTTCGGTCGTCGCCGTCGGAAACCCAGCCTGGCGCGACACCTCCATGCACAGATGCTCGTTGAGGGCGACGCCGGGCAGCCGTGCTGTCGTGCCTTTGATGATGTAGCGCTCGGTAGCCAAGGTGCCCTTGGTGTGCTCACCGAATGTGTTTGGCGACAGGAACTTTGGAACGACGCCGGACACACCAGACGCTGCATGCCGGCGCACCAGGTCAACAAAGGCCTCTTCCGAGTTGTCTCCCCTCAAGATGCCGTTCAGGTCGAACGGCACTGGCGGCTGTGTGGGGTCCGCGCCCGGCGTGGCCACTTTGACGCGCCCGATGGCGTTACGCCCGACGACGGAGAGTAGGCTAAGCGGCGAGGCGCCGACATGCGGGCCAAGCTGCTCTTGGAGGATGGAGAGCAGGAAGCCCTCGGGCAGGTTCATCCGGAACAGCGGATGCAGCTCCGGGTAGGCATAGGACTCCGTGCGCACGGGCATGAGCAGCGAGACGAACTGCTCAGGCGGGACGTCAGGGTGGTACGTCATCACATGCCGGAAACCATCCGTCGATTCCAGCGTGGCGACGGCCTGGTTGTGGACGTAGACGTGGAGCTTCATCGGCTCGTGCTCCACCGCGGAGTGCCGGCCTCACTCGATTCCTGAGCCTGACGCTGCCGTTCCGCCAAAGCATCGTCCAGGGTGAAGCTGCTGCTCTTGGGCGTGAACGACAGCTCGTGACCCAGGACCTCAAGGAGGCGAAGCAACTTTCGCGAGCCGAACTCCGCGACGCCGCCTGTCTCAAAGCGGGCGAGGGTCGACTGGCCCAAGCCGCTAAGGGCCGCGAGCTGCTTCTGCGTCATGCCGCGCTCTTGCCTGAGCTGCGCTACCGCTCGGCCGAGGGAATAAAGGCTGTCCATATGCTGTATGTGCTATCGCCGTGGTTGGCTCGAAGCCCTCTTCCAAGGGGTTGGAGAGGCCTCTCGCGTCTCAGACTATAGCAAATAAGGCATCTTTTGCTGTTGTCGTATAAGCTGTTTCTTGCTGTATTTGCTATGCGATATCAATGTCGACTCAGCAATTACAGACTGTAAATACGTTCTTTCCCAATCTGATTGATAGCAAATACGGCATCTTCCGTGACAGCTAGAGGCTCAGCACGCCGAAGTGGCACGCGCTGCTGCCGTCACATGCGTGGCGAGTCTTGCGGACGACGAGCCAGCTCAAGAGAATGAGTCATGGTTCCAGCTGACTTCCCCCGCGGCACTCAAGCCGGCATGTTGCCCGGCGCGGCCCCCAAGTTCCTTGCGCGCTTCATCGATGGGCGCTACATCGTGGGTCCCACGCCAGAAGAGGTGGCAGTGCGCCATCGGGGCTGTGTCGACTTGGTGGAGCAGTTGCAGAAGACGGTGCTCCAGTTCGCCGCGCAGAACCCCACGTGGACGAAGGCGCAACTGTGTGAGCGGCTTCGCAGAGGCATCACGCACGAGCAGCATCGCTGGGAGCTGAGCTCCGACGAGGCTGAATGGGTCTTGACGGAGCTGGCTCGTCGCGAGGGCTGGGACCTGAGCCGGTCACAGCCGAAAACGTCCTAGTCGGACCTCCGTTCGCCGGTTCCGGATGTGGCTCTGGAACGCCCGCAAACTCCTATAAAAAATTATAGTGAGGCTTCATAATTTGCACCGTCATGGTGCGTCACTGGGCCCTGCGCGTCAAAAGTCCGTTTTTTGGTGAGACGTGTTTGACCCGTCGCGGATGACGTCTGCCTGGTGTGGCGTGAGCCATCAATCCCACCGCGAACGCTGGCCCCGGGTCCTATGTCTGGCTTATTCGGAACCTAGACGCGTTACCATGCAGGCGCTGGCAGTGGCTGGGACAGTTTTGGGACAGCTGAGCTGCTAGCGGGTGCAAGTGCTTGCCAGCGATTGCTCGTAAGTGCTTGATTTTGCTAGCTATGGCGAGGCAGAAGTCACCGTCGAAAGCCAGGATTCGCACTCATAATCCTTTGGTCGCTGGTTCAAGTCCAGCACGGCCTACCATCCCACACCTCCGTCAGTTCTCATCTGAGGCTTTCGGGACTGCGCGGGCGTCTGCGTCAGGCAGCGGAGGGCCAAGGCTGGGCGCGACGGCGCAGGTCTGGAGGCGGGGTCATAGGTGCTTATCACCGATCGTCCCGTGGCGCACTCTGACGGGTTGAACGCTGACACTGCGAATATGAGACTTTGGCTCGGCCGGCCTGTATGTCTGCAGCGGGACGACAAGCCGCCTGCCTTTGAAGTCGCAGGTGCTCCCACGGTGCTCCTTCACCATCGTCACTGCGCCCACACGCACTTCGGGAAAACTCGTTCGACTTGCTCGTGGCCCATTGACCGCGGACCTTGTTAACGACGTCTCCTGTTCGACAGTCAAAAAAATGCTGCTAGGCCTTGACCTGCCCGGTTTCTCCGAGACGTCAGTTTCCAGAGAAGATGGCGCCATTGGACATGTGGGCGCGTACCACCAAGGCGTGTGGCTGGACTTCAGCAGGCCCAGCAAGCCTACGGACAACAGCTTCGTGGAGACCTTCAACGGTTCGTTGCGGGACGAGTGCCTGAACGACGATTGGCCCAGCATCACGGCGCTCCCAAAGCCATCTTCGTGACAACAGCAGCGAGTTCACGGGGCGCCTGATGGCATCCCGTGATTTCACGGAACCGAGTGAACGCGGTCACTGGTACGACAAACAGGCAGGCTCTGATCGTCGGTCGGAGGAGTCTTTTGGCACGCCGATTTCTCCGGCCTGTTCGCTGAGCGGGGATGAGTGGCTCCGCAGCGCCTTAGTTGGAATTTCAGACTCAGCGCAGTGCGTCAGGGCTCCAAGTGGCCGTTGTCTGACTGCCAGCGGTGGCGACCTCTGTTGGTGGCCACAGCAGGCCGTCCAGCAGCGCCACGGTGTCACCCAGGCTCGCGGCTTCAAGGCGGCTCTTGTTCAGGAAGGCTTACCACTGGCGCAGCTTTGTGGCGTCTTCGCTGAACAGCTTGGTCAGTGCCAAGGGTGGCTCGGTGGGCAGGGCGGTCTGGCGTCGGGGTGACTTCAGCATCGGGCAGCCCATACAGGCCACGGCCCAGCCGTTGCAGCTTGCCGGACTGGTGCAGCCGGATGAGCAGCTGCGGTGACCAGCCATGCTCGCGCACATCCGCTGCCCGCAGCAGGCGCCGATGCCGGGCCAGTTCGAGGATGTGGTCAGACTGGTTCATCTAGGGTAAGTTCAATATCCGCATTACTTTTGTTCAAGTGATGCGGAATTCAATCGGTTCTATGCCGTGGTCTCACTGCTCGCCGATCTTGCGCATGGCCGCCGTGGCTTCTTCCATGGCGTTGCGAACCGGGGGCGGCCACCCTGCGCAGCGGGCGCCCGTTCGTTGGCAAACTCTTCGCCGCTCGCGGCAAAGATGTCATAGACGCAGTTCACCGCAGCGTCAATGATTTGGATGTTCTTCATTCGTCGTCTCGCTGGACCGTGGCTGCCGGCGACGGCAGGTCGTGAGGCTCCACCCGGTAGCTACGCCATGGACGGCGACAACGACGAAGCCCGTCAAGTCACTGTCCGCCACGCGGATAGTCCCGCTTGACGTCGCTCGCGACGTCATCGCTGAACAGCGCTGGGAGGCGGTGGTCGGCAAGCAAGGCCGCGAGCTTCGCGCACTCAAACCTTTGATCTTGCATTACATCGCAATCAAACGTCAGTGCATTTCGGTGCAATGCATACTCCGCAATGTCCTGACTGACCGTTTGCACACATGCGCTCACTCCAGATTCCAGCCGCTGCTCTCCTGTGCCTGTTGATCAGCGCCGTCCATGCCGGCACGCCGGCCAACCCGGCCGCGATGGCAGCGTATGCTGACAAGCTGCTCGACCAGCAGAAGGCCAGCGCGGACACCCCGGGCTTCACCGTGCTCGTCGCCCGAGGTGATCAGCTGCTCTACAAGGGCGCGCGGGGCATGGCCAGCATTGAACTGAGCGTGCCGATGGAACCGGATCAAGTGCTGCGCATTGGATCGGTCACCAAGCAATTCGCCGCGGCCATGCTGCTCAAGCAGATTGATGAAGGCAAGGCGTCTCTGGGCGATCCGCTCTCACGATTCCTGCCGGGTTACCCCAACGGCAACAAGATCACACTGAGACAACTGCTCAACCATACATCGGGCGTGAAGAGCTACACCAGCATTCCAGGCTACATGGGCAACCCCGTGCGACGGGACCTGAGCACGGCGGAGCTGATCAATGAGTTCAAGGATTTGCCAGTCGACTTCGCGCCTGGGGAGAAGTGGGCCTACAACAACTCCGGTTATGTCCTGGTTGGTGCGGTGGTGGAGGCCATTGCCGGGCAACCCTGGTATCAAGCCATCGAAAGCCAGCTGCTGAAACCGGCAGGCATCACCAGCGTGCATTACGAGGCCAGCGACACTCTGTTCAAAGGCATGGCCCATGGCTACACCTTCAACCAGACCGGCGCGCCGGTGCCTGCGGGCTTGATCAGCATGACACAGCCACATGCGGCGGGTGCGCTGATCTCCAATACCGAAGGGCTGTGGCGATGGAATCAGGCCCTGCATGGCGGCAAACTGCTGAGCCGGGCCAGCTACGAACGAATGACGATGCCGGAGGGCGCCGCGAAGGCGTTCCGATATGGGTTTGGCATTGCATCGCGCATGCTGCGTGATCAGTTGATGCTGATGCACACTGGCGGCATTAACGGATTCTCTTCCGTGCTCGACTACATGCCGGCGAGCAAGACGACTGTGGTGATCCTGCGCAATAGCGATGGCGCCTCTGGCGCGCGCGACAGCATGCTGGCGCAGAAGTTGGCGGCGTTCGCCATTGGTGAGCCGTTCCCGGACGCGGTGCCGGTGGAAGTGCCTGTGGCACAACTGCAGACGGCCGAAGGGGGCTACCGCCTTGACGACCAGCAGATGCGCACACTGCGTGTGCGCGACGGGGTGCTCACCTACCAGCGAAGTGGGGGCGGTGCGGTGCCCCTCATTCCTCTGGGTGACGACCGGTTTGTGCTTCAGGACTCTACTTCGGAGTTGAAGCTGGAACGTGAATCTGATGGCAAGGTCAGCGCTGTGCGCGTCTTCAACAATGGGGAGAAACAAGGAGAGCGCTGGGTGCGAAGCGGCGACCTTCCCGCCGAGCCGGTGTTCATGACCTTGAGTCCGGCGCAGATGGATCTGCTGGTGGGAGACTACACCGGCCCCCAATTCAGCATCCGCGTGTTCGTCGATGAGCGCGGGAGACTCATGGGTCAGGCGCCTCACCAGCCAGCATTTGAACTGCAGGCCAAGACACCACGGCAGGTGCTGATTCCACAAGTCGGTGCCCAGCTCGACTTCAATGGCGATGACGGCAAGGCGGCGTCGGTAACGCTCACGCAGGGCGGGCAGAGGCTGGAAATGCGGAGGCAGTAAGGCGCGTTAAGCCAGCCACTCCGCTTAGGCGAACGCGGGTCGAACATCCTGTCGTTCACAAATAAGAGCAATTCTCAACAACCGCTAGAATCCCGGCCCAAGGGGCTCAGCCAACCGTTGTGGCGGACTAGCCGGTGGCCCTGTCCACCCCTACGAATCCGCTCTTCGAGAGTCCCTGCATGCAGTTGCGCTTCCATGCGCTGGCCTGGGCCAGCGTTTGCCTTTTTGGCCTGTCCCCCGCCCACGCCCAGTCGGCCGCTGCGGCGTCCGCACCCATCGCCGCTGACGCGGACAGTCCTGGCCCCGTCCAAGACACCCAGGCCCAAGCGGCCCAGTCCCTTGGCCAAGTGTTCGTGACCGCCACCCGCGGTGCCAAAGCCCTGGAGAAAATCCCCGGCGCGGTGAGCGTCATCAGCCGCCAGGAGATTGAAGCCCAAGGCCTGGTGAGCGAGGATCCCAGCGCACTGCTGACGCTGCAGATCCCCGGATACGCGCCTTCGCGTCAAAAACTCAGCAATTTCGGTGAAGGCCTGCGCGGCCGCAATGCGCTGCTGCTGCTCGACGGCATCCCGCAGACCAATCCGCTGCGCCTCGGCGGGCGAGAGGGCTACTTTGCCGATCCAATGGTGGTTTCGCGCATCGAGGTCGTGTCCGGCGCTTCCGCCGCCCAAGGCATGGGCGCCACCGGCGGCATCATCAATACCATTACCCGCCGCCCCACTGAGCCAGGCACGCGTCAAACCATCGAGCTGAAGTACGGCACCCAATTCCACGGGGACACCGCCAGCTGGAAGGCCGGCTACATGGTCGAGCACAAGAGTGACTTCGATGTGGTGGCTTATGTCGGCGCTCGTACCCAGGACATCGGCGTGGACGGCGCCGGTCGTGCGCTCGCCACCGAGTCGCTGCATCAATCCGCCGATGGCTTTCTGAAGATCGGCAAGGACTTCGGCCCGCAGCGCCTGCAGTTGATGGTCAACCGCTTCCATGCCGACGGCTTCGATGACCGCGTCGATGTGCCCGGCAACCGCGCCACAGGTCAGCCCACCACCTCGGCCCGCGGCACGCTACCCTATGACGCGCCGCGCAATGAGGTCCGCTCCGCCAGCCTGGAGTGGACCCATTCCGACCTGGCGCAGGGCGCCGCATCCGTCCAGCTCTTCAAACAGAACTTCAGTGCCCGTTACAGCGGCGGCGTCATCACCACCTTCCAGGACGCCAGCATTGCGCCCGTCGGCACTCTGGTGGACCAGAGCGAGATCAAGGCCGACAAGTGGGGTGTGCGCGCCAGCTGGGTACGCCCGGACCTGTGGACACCCGGCCTGGAGCTGACGCTCGGCACCGACTATCTCGACGATGAATCCCAGCAGCGGCTCACACAGACCGGTCGGGTCTGGGTGCCGCCGATGGCCTATAAAAGCCTCGCGCCTTTTGGTCAGCTCGAATACGAGTGGGGCTCTCTGACGGTGCGCGGCGGCCTGCGTGACGAGCACAGCCAGTTGCGGGTGGATAGCTACAGCACGCTGGCCTATTACGGCAATCGCGCCGTCGAAGGCGGTGAACGCAGCGCCAGCAAGCTGGTCAAGAACCTGGGTGCGGTCTGGCGTTTTGGCCAGAGCGGCTGGTCCAGCTTCGTCTCCTACAACGAGGGGTTCGGATCTCCCGATGTGGGGTTGATCCTGCGTGCCGTCAACACGGCGGGCCGGTCGGTCACCAGCTTGGTCGACCTGCAGCCGATCCTGACGGACAACGTCGAAGCCGGGCTGGCCTGGCGCGGTGCTCAAGGCAGCGTTTCTGCATCGGTGTACCGGTCTCACTCCGACCTGGGCAGCCAGTTGGTGGTGAGCAACGGGATCGGGTCCTTGCAGCGTGTGCCCATCACCGTTCGCGGCTTTGAGATCAGCGGTGAATGGCGCCCAACGCGTGAATTGCAGCTGACTGGCACCTATGCACTCACGCGCGGCCGTACGGCCAGCACTGCTGGTGACGCCATGGACCTGGACCTTGGCGCCCGGTCGCAAGGTCCGGACAAACTCGTGCTCGGTGCCGCCTGGCGTCTGGCGCCGGGATGGCAGGCGCACTGGACGCAGTCGGTGTACTTCTCCCGCGATGCCAACGTGGGCAAGTTCTCCGGCAAGACCTCGCTGGAAGAGCGGTTCAAGGGCTACACGGTGGCCGATGCCTCGCTGAGCTGGGACTCGCCCTGGGGCCAGTTGGGGGCCGGCGTGGAGAACCTGTTTAACCGCCGCTACCTGACCTATTACTCGCAGGCCAACTACTCGGGCACCAATGACGACTACTACGCCGGTCGTGGGCGCGCTCTGACGCTGAGCTGGCGTCGCAGTTTTTAAGGAGACGAGGTGGTCCGCAAGGGATTGAGCTGGCTGCACCGCTGGGTGTCATTGATGGCCGGCCTGGTGCTGGTGGTGCTGGGCCTGAGCGGCAGCCTGCTGGTGTGGCAGGCGGAGCTGGATGCGGCGCTCAACCCCGGCTGGTTCAAGCCCTTGGAACCTTGCGACGTGACGACGCCGCCAGCTTCGCCCACGCCGGTACCTGCTCCCCTGCGTGCGCAAGCCTCAGCCGATCCTCAGCCGGTGGCCCGTGTGCTGGCCGTGCTGCAGGCATATGCGCCCGGTCGTCAGGCCGGCATTGTGGTGGCCCCGCACGAGGCAGGTGCGGCCTATCAGGTGTGGGAGCGTCGGGACGCGCAGGGCGTGCGACGCGAGCATTTCATCGACCCGGGCTGCGGATGCTATCTCGGTCATCGAGACCGCGGCGTTGTGCAATGGGACGCCGCGCACTTCGTGCCGACGGTCTATGAGCTCCATCGATACTTCTGGAGCGGCGAAAACGGCGCCATCGTCGCCGGGACGGGCGGCTTGGTGCTGTTCGGTCTGGGTCTGACGGGTCTGTGGCTGGTCTGGCCGCGGCAGGCGCTCAAGGCTTCCTCGTGGCGGCGCGTCCTGACGATTCGCTGGGATGCCGCGCCTGCCAGGCGGTGGTATGACGTGCACCGCACCGTGGGCTTGTGGTTGCTGCCCTTGCTTCTGCTGCTCAGTTTGACCGGTGCAGCGCTGGTGTTCGGGACAACGGCTCGCACCTGGGTGGGCGCGGTGCTGCCCGTCCAGGCGGACGCACGCATGGCAAAGGCCAAGCCAGTCGAGTCCTCGGCGAGCGCGGTCGGTAGGGCGGCGCCAGTGCGTGCTGACATCACACTCGCGCCGGCGCGCGGCGCAGAGAAGGGTGGCCGCAGTGATCCCGGTGAGGCGGAACCCTTGCCACCAGGCGCATTGGCGCCAGACGATTGGGTCGCCCTGGCCCAAGGGCAGTTTCCTGCGGCGAGGTGGAGCCGCGTGACGATGCCGGTGGGCAACGGCCCTGTGGAGATTCGTCTGCTGCAACCTGGAGAGCCCCGCGCTGATACCGGCAACACGCGAGTGCGGCTGAGTCAGCGGGGCAAGCTGCTGCATCGCTACGACCCGCTGAATGCGCCGGCCGGCAATGTGCTGTTGAACTGGTTATTCCCGCTGCACAGCGCAGAGGCGTTCGGCTGGGCCCTGAGGGTGCTGTGGAGCCTCTTTGGCCTGGTGCCGTCGCTGCTGCTGGGCACGGGCTTGTGGCTGTGGTGGCGTCGCCGCCGGGCGGTAGCCCAGGCGCAACTGGCATCGGGCTTGCGCACCGCGTAAGCCGTCAGCGCCGCTTCGTTGGGCGTCGGTGCAGTGCGCACAGCTGGTGAGACATCACGACGTCTCAGCGACGTTGGTGATGTCCTAATGCAGATGGATTTCGTACGGGCCAGCGCACGGTGGTTTAGTGCGCGTACTGTGAGCCACCGAGCCGAGCGAATCGCTGTGGACGGACGCCTGAGCTTTCCGGCGGGCGTCCGCAGGGGGGCAATCGAGCCTATAAAGTCCAGCAAAGCTACCTGAACAACGGTCGCGATTACGCAACGATCCAGTGGTGACCATGCCAAACCTTCGCCCCTTGGCCGCGCTCGTGGCCGGCCTTTCGTGCGCGTCTGCCCATGCCGATATCGACCCTTTCAGTTGCCCTGCTTCGCTCCCGGTGATGGAGCAAACGCTGAGTGCCGCGCCAGACGGATTTCGGGTGGCAGTCGACCGCCCGTACCACAAGCACAAGCTGGACGGCTTTCGCGTGCATCTGGGACCGCTAGAAACGGCGGACGCTACTCGCTACGACAACTCAGTGACCACCAAAAACAAGGGCGGTGGGTTGACGGAAACGTTGACCTGGAACGTCTCGCGCTATGAAGAACCCTATGCGGTGTGCAGCTACACGGCCACCACGCTTGTACTGGTTCGTCCGCTGAAGGGGTACAGCAGTTGTGAGGTCAAGTCCACATCCGCACCCAGCGGGCTCCTGCGCATGCAATTCGCGTCCTGCCGTTGACGGCGGCGCGGACGCGACCAATGGATTTTTCCAGGCCGCTCGACGGAAGCGGAAGCTGTGTGCTGCTCTTATGGAATTGCAGAGCACTCAGGAGGCATAGCCCACTATCGCGCGCCGATAGCGACGCGCAGGTTCTCGCGCGCACGAGCCTCCAGCCGTCCCTTCAGCGGCGAGGTGCTGAAGAGCACCGGGCGATCGAGGAACGTATTGAGAATCTCCCGGCGCTTTCGCTTGAACAGGAAGCCGGGAACGTAGGAATACTCCTGGCGGATCTGCTGTTCATATTCCTGGAAGCGCTGCTCCTCGGCACCCAGGATGGCCAGATCAATATCCACCAACAATTGTTGGTCCACACCCACCGGCAACGCGTCATGCTTCGTCACGAGGACCAATTGCCGCACCCGCTCAGCCACTGAAGTCTCAGCGCCAGCGGCGGTCAAGGCCTCGAATGCCCAGTCGGCACTGCGCTCTTCATTGGCCTTTCCTGGGATGTCGTAGATGGCGTCGTGGAACCACAACGCCATCGCGACTTCGGCTGGATGCACTGCAAGCGACTCAACCTCTTGCAGCAGCGCCAGGCACTCACCGAGATGCTGGAGAGTGTGGTACTTGCGATGACCTTCCTCATATCGCGTCAGTAACTGGTCGCGAATTGCCTGTCCGTCAGCTGGCGAGGTTGTGCCCAGTTGCAGTCCCGTCCAAGCGTGGTGCCAGGAGGCATGGAAGAGGGCATTGGGAGATGAACGCATGTCAGGTCTCACGGTGACTATCTCGTTGCCTTGTGTGATGGTCGGTGTAGAGCGCATCCCTGGGCAGTCCCATCCGCAGGCAGGACTGCACCGCCGGGCTCGAAGGCAAGACCGTCCGGTCGGCCAGCCGCGCTGCCATTGTCACCAGCCGCATCTGCAGGGGGCCCAGCTCCCATCGATGGCCCAGCCCCAGCTGCTGGCGTAGCGACGCGGGCACAAGGCTTGTCGCAGCACGAATGAGCAGACGTTGCAGGGGCCTGGCCGGCATGGGCAGGATGGGGGCACGTTCAAGGATTTCGAGGAACTCGATGATGACGGGGGAGGCTTCGAGGCGGGGAACCATCTGGTCGAATAAAGACTGCATCTGCTCAACCGTTGCTGGTGCTCCTAGGGCGCCGTACAGGCGCGCTGCCGGAAGCGCTTCGCCGTAGAGCTGGGTGAGTGTCCCGTTGTCCAGGTGCCGGGCATAACGGCTGTAAGCCTGGACGAAACCCCAACTGGCAGTGGCCTGGACCCAATTCAGCAACACTTCCTCGTTGGCGGCATACGCCTCGCCATGTTCGGTGATGCCGGTCACCCGGCTGTGCATGCGCACTACCCCGTCGATCATGCGGCGGGCCTGGCTGGCGGGGCCATAGACCGTCACCATGGCGGCAAGGCCGGTGCGCTGCAAACGGCGCAGCGGATCCGTCCTGAAGGAGGAGTGCGTCCACACGCCGGCGCGCACCGCCGGCTCCGCCAGTTCCAGGATGACGGCGGCCACGCCACCGATGAACACCGTCACAGGGTTCTTGAACACCCGCCAGGACGCCGAACTGGCCGGCACCAGCGCGGCTTCACCCGGCGGTTGTCCGAAGTCCATCGAAGGGATGCCCTGCGGCTGCAGGAGCCGCCGAAGTTGCGCATCCATGACCGGCTGCAGAAACAAGGATGCGAGGTTGGCTGACCAGCTCATTGAGGGGCGGTGGGACTGACGATGGTCATGATAGAACGGCTGTACGCGGCGTGGACGATCTGCACTTAGCCGGTGTTGGCACACCTGCAGACTCTGCCCCCTCGGTGCCCGG
>Ga0063456_1001464_pt1 | contig 12464 bp, 10 predicted proteins | sample AraplaMF_Cvi_mMF_FD_56228 | JGI IMG/M metagenome (GOLD analysis project Ga0063456, IMG submission 56228) | Arabidopsis root microbial communities from the University of North Carolina, USA - plate scrape MF_Cvi_mMF version 2 (version 2) | ecosystem: Host-associated > Plants > Roots > Endosphere ... | reverse complement strand
AATATCGGCAACGCCTTCACGCGCCTGAATGCGCACGACGCCGCACTGGAATGGATGCAGCGCGGGCTGGAGCTGGCGCGGCCGACCGGCTGGCCAATGTGTATTGGCCTGACCCAGGTGCAATCGGCCGAAACGCTGCGCCACCTCGGCCAGCGGCCGGCGGCCAAGGCCCTGCTGCGCGATGCGCTGCAGATGCTGGCGCCCTTGTCCGGCTCGCGCGCTTTCGTCATGGCGCTGGAATACCAGGGCGACCTGGCGCTGGACCTTGGCGATCATGAAGCGGCGCTGGCCAGCTTCCGCGAACTGGAACAGCGCGGCCACGCGCTGGCGCAGAGCGATTTCCACAGTTGCGCGCGGCGCGGCCAGGCGCATGCGCTGGCCGGCCTGGGGCGGATGGAGGAGGCGCAGTCCGCTGCCATGTCGGCGCTGGCGCTGGCGCGCGAGCTGAACGATCCATTCAGCCAGATCGCGGCCTTGCGGGTGCTGGCCGACATCCATGCGGGCAACGCACTGTCCGTGCTGCAGTACCTGCGCGAGGCCTTGATGATTGCCGCCACCATCGACGGCTATATCGTTCCCGGCGAACTGCTCGACGCCGTGGCGCGCGAGTATGCCGCTGTCGGCGACTTTGCGCGCGCCTATGAATTTTCGGTGCAGGCCAATGCGGCGCGCGACCGCACCAACAGCCAGGAGGCGACCAACCGCGCGATTGCGATGCAGGTGCAGCACCAGACCCAGCGCGCGCAGACGGAAGGTGAGCACCATCGCCAGCTCGCCGCCGCCGAAGCACAGCGCGCGGAAGTGCTGGCCCAGACCAGCGCCACGCTGAGCCACCTGTCCGCGATTGGCCAGGAAATTACCGCGCAACTCGACGCGTCGGCGGTATTCCGCGCGCTGGATCGCCACGTGCATGGCTTGCTGGACTCGACGCACTTCTCGATCTTCCTGCTGGAGGCGGACGGCGACTTCCTGCATTGCGCATTTGGCGTTGAAATGGGACTTCCATTGCCTTCGATGCGGATTGCCTTGTCCGACACGAGTTTCAACACGGCGCGCTGCGTGCGCGAGCGCGACGAAATCCTGATCGAGATCGAAGACAAGTCCGATACGCCCAACCTGATTCCCGGCACTCTGCCCACCCTCACGCTGCTGTTTGCGCCGCTGATGGTCGGCGAGCGCGTGCTGGGTGTCATGACGGTACAGTCGATGCTGCCGCGCGCCTACGGCGAAAGGGAGCGGCTGATCTTCCGCACTTTGTGCGCCTACGGCGCTATCGCGCTGGACAACGCCGCCGCCCAGGCGCAACTGCTGGAAAAGAATCTCGAGCTGGAACGCGCCTACAAGGCGCTGGAGGAGGTCAGCCTGACCGACCAGCTGACCGGCCTGCGCAACCGCCGCTTCTTCCTGCAGCACGTGGAGTCGGACGTGGCGCTCAGCCTGCGCGGTTATGACGGTGGCGAGCCGGGGACCGACAGCGACCTGGTGTTTTATATGGTCGACCTGGATCACTTCAAGGAAGTCAACGATCGGCACGGGCACGCGGCGGGCGACTCGGTGCTGGTGCAAATGAAGGACCGCCTGCGCGAGGTGTTCCGCGAGTCGGATTACCTGGTGCGCTGGGGCGGGGAGGAGTTCCTGGTGCTGGCGCGCGCCACGGACCGCAGCGGCGCGCATGTGGTGGCGGAACGCATCCGCCAGGCGGTGTCGTCGCGCGACTTCGTGCTGCCGGACGGCACGCCGCTGGCGCGCACCTGCTCGATCGGCTTCGCCTGCTATCCCTTCACGCCGTCGCACCCGCGCCTGATGTCCTGGTCGCAAGTGGTGGAGCTGGCGGACGTCGGCTTGTATATTTCCAAGCATTCCGGGCGCGATGCCTGGACGGCGGTGCATGCGACCGCGGCGGCGCAGCCGGCGGACCTGTTCGCGCGCCTGGTGCACCAGCTGGGCCAATGCGTGGAGCGCGGCGAGGCACGCATCGTGACCAGCCTTGGGGAGCGCACTATAATCACCCCATGAGCACACATCGCTGTTCCTGGGCCAATCCAAACAATCCACGCTATATCGCCTACCACGACCAGGAGTGGGGCGTTCCATGCCGCGACGAACTGCGCCTGTTCGAGATGTTGAACCTCGAAGGCGCGCAGGCTGGCCTGAGCTGGGAGACTATCCTCAACAAGCGCGACAACTATCGCGCGGCGTTCGATGGCTGGGATGCCCGCAAGATTGCCGCCTATGACGAGGCGAAAGTCGGACAACTGCTCGCCGATCCCGGCATCGTGCGCAACCGGCTCAAAGTGAATGCCGCCATCACCAATGCGCGCGCTTACCTGCGCTTGCTGGAAGAGGGCAGCAGCCTGTCTGCGCTGCTTTGGGGGTATGTGGACGGCAAGCCGATAGTGAACCGCATTGCTGCGCAAGGCGAGCGGCCGGCGCGCACTGAGCTGTCCGACCGCATCTCCAAGGATCTGGCCAAGCGCGGCTTCAAGTTTGTCGGCTCGACGATTATTTACGCGTATATGCAGGGGATCGGCATGGTGAATGACCACGACCTCGCATGCTTCCGCCACAAGGAGTGCCAGCACGGTGGCTGATTCGCGCCACGTTGTCCTCGACACCGCATTCGGCAGCGGCGCGCAGTTCCTCGCAACGCTCGCCCGCCATCGCGCTGGCCACTTGCATTACCTTGCGATCGTTCCTTCCGTTCCTGCCCCGTCCGCGCTGGCTGCTGCGGTTCCCGGCCTGGCCGCGCAATGGCCGGTTGACGTACCAGGCATGCATCGCCTGCACCTGCCTTCCGGCCTGACGCTCGATCTCCTCGTCGGCCCGGCGGAGGCCTGGTTGCCGGAAATTGTGGCACGCGTCGATGAGTTCATCATCGCCGAACCGCTGGACCAGCTCCGTGCCCTGCAACGCCTGGCAACGCCCGCATCCACGCTGCGCATCCGCCAGCCCGGCGAGCAAGCGCTGCGCTCCCTGCGCGCCGCCGGTTTCACGACCGCCGGCGAACCGGATGGCGAGTGGCAGCACGCCGCCTACACCAGCCGCAAGCCCCAGCCGCCCCGCGCTCCGGCACCCGAACGGCGCGCCATCGTGATTGGCGCCGGCGTGGCAGGCAGCGCCGCCTGCGAGCGCCTCGCAGCGCGCGGCTGGCAGGTCACGCTGATCGAGCGCCACGACACACCGGCGCAGGAGGCATCCGGCAATCGCGCCGGCATCTTCATGCCGCTGCTGTCGAAAGACGACAATATCCCCACGCGCCTGACCCGCGCTGCCTACCTGTACTCCCAGCGCGCCTGGCAGCAGCTGGGCGGACTCGATCCGAACGCCNCAGGCCCTGAAGCCGAAGCGGCCGGGGGCGCAATCCGCGGCGACCAATGCGGGGTANTGCAACTCGCNCGCGACGCCGAACACGCGCTNNTGCAAAAAGAAGTNGTCGACACCTGGCGCTACCCTGAGCAATACGTGCGCTGGCTCGATGCGAAAGAGGCAAGCGCCATGCTTGGCGCGCCAACGCCTTACGGCGCCTGGCATTTCCCCCAGGGAGGCTGGGCCACGCCCGCCACGGCCTGCCGCGCCATGCTGCAAGCCTGCGGCGACAAGCTGCGCCGCGTCTTCCATGCCGAAGCCCTGCGCCTCGAGCGCGCCGGCAGCGAATGGAAGGTGCTGGACGCGCAAGGCCAGGTGCTCGCCGCCGCGCCGACGGTGGTGCTGGCAAACGGCGCCGGCGCCACCGCGCTGGACCAGGCCAGCGAACTGCCGCTGTACACCATGCGCGGCCAGGTCACGCACCTGGCGCAAGGCACGTTTCCCAGCCTGCCGCTGGTCGTCTGCCGGGAAGCGTACATGACGCCGGCCGTGGCAGGCATCGTCAGTGTCGGCGCCACCTACGACAAGTCCGCCGACCGCCAACTCTGGCAGTCCAGCCAGGACGAAAACCTGCTGCGCGCGGAAGAAATCCTCGGCAGCCCGCATGGCGCAGGCGCGCCGCTGCAAGGCCGCGTAGGCTTCCGCACCATGGCCCCCGACCGCCTGCCGCTCATCGGAGCGCTGCCCGATAGCAGCAACGAGGCCCGCACCGAACGCCTGCGCGACCTGCCGCGCCACCCGGGCCTGCATACCTTGCTCGGCTATGCCAGCCGGGGCCTGATCTGGGCTCCGCTCGCGGCTGAAATCCTGGCCTGTCAACTGGAAGATGAACCCCTTCCCATCGAAGCAACACTAGCTGCCGCACTGGACCCCGGGCGCTTCCTGCTCAAGCAGCGCCGCAAGCTATAATGGCCTCCTATCCAACGGCTGGAGAATCCATGGAAGACCGCGCCGGCTCGCCAGAGCTGTTCATGTTCCTCGCCTCCACGGTGCACGACATGAAGAATTCCATCAGCGTGCTGACCGGCACGCTGGAGAACCTGCTTGTGCAGGCAGGGGATTCGGCGCAAGACAATCCAGCCTACCCGCAGATGGCGCAAATGCTGTACCAGTCCAAGCGCCTGAACGACCACCTGATCCAGCTACTAGCGCTCTACAAGGAAGTCGGCCGCCCCAATTACCCCTTCGATCCGACCCCGGTGCAGGTCAGCGAACTGGTCGACCAGCTGGTGGCCCAGCAGCGCGTCCTGCTGCAATCGAAAGGCATCCGCCTCGATACCGAATTCCCGCCTGGCCTGATCTGGACCCTTGACGAAGACCTGGTGCTCGGCCTGCTGGCGCATGCAATCAATAACGCCGTGCGCTACACGCGCGACCGCATCGCCCTCACCATCCGCGAGCACGATGGCTTGATGGAAGTACGGGTGGAGGACAACGGGTCCGGCTTCCCGCCCAATATGCTGGAGGCGGGCCAGGTGACAGGGCAGGGCATCAATTTCCTGACCAATAGCAGCGGCCTTGGCCTGTACTTCGCCAGCGAGGTGGCCAAGTCGCACAAGCATCGCCAGCGCCAGGGCAGCATCGCGCTGGAAAACGGCGGCACGCTGGGCGGCGGCTGCTTCATCCTGCGCTTGCCATGAACGCGCCAGCCGTCACCACGCCAGTCGCTGCATCGCCGGATAAGGAGCCCGGCGTCAACTGGGCCGACAAGCGCTACCTGATCGTGGATGACTTTGTCGGCGTGCGCCAGTTGCTGCGCGAAGCCTTGCGCAGCCTGGGTGCGCGCCATATCGACCAGGCATCCAGCGGCGGCGAAGCAATCGGCCTGCTGGCACGCATCCAGTACGACGTGATCCTGTGCGACTTCAATCTCGGCGAAGGCAAGAGCGGCCAGCACGTGCTGGAGGAGGCCCGCATCCGCGGCCTGCTGATGCCAAGCTGCGTGTGGCTGATGGTTTCCGCAGAAAAGAGCGTGGAAGCCGTGATGGGCGCTGCCGAACACCAGCCCGACGCCTACCTGATCAAGCCGATCACGGAAGGCGTGCTGCTTACGCGCCTGAACCGCGCCTGGCAGAAGAAGCAGATATTCCAGGACATCGACCAGGCCTATCTGGAAAAGGATTACCTGCGAGCCGCCAAGCTGTGCGCCGAAGCGGCTGGCCGCAACAAGCTGCACGAGATCGACCTGCTGCGCATGCGCGCCACCTTGCTGCTCAAGGCTGGCGAAACGGAGCAGGCGCGCCTGGTGTATGAAAAAGTGCTGCAGGAGCGCGACTTCAACTGGGCCCGCACCGGCGTCGGCAAGATCCGCATGGCCAATGGCGAGAACGAGGCCGCGCGGCAGATGTTCCAGGGCGTGATTGCGGAAAACCGTTTTTACCTCGACGCTTACGACCAGCTGGCCAAGTCGCTGCAGAACATGGGCCGCATTGAGGAAAGCTGCGACGTGCTGGAGCGCGCCGCCAGGATGTCGCCCAATTCCGTGCCGCGCCAGCGCGCACTGGGCGCGACGGCACTCAAGCTGGGCAATATTCCGCTGGCCGAGCGCGCCTTCCGCAAGTGCATGCAGATCGGCGAATACTCGATCATGAAAACGGTCGACGCCTATTTCGGCCTGGCGCGTGTACTGGGCCAGAAGAACGACGCCAAGGAAGCCTTGCTGTTGCTGGCGGCAGCGCAGCGCGATTTCTCCGGCAGCATGGTGGAGCTGCGCTCCAAGATCACCGAAGGCCTGGTGTACCACGAAAGCGGCGACTACCGCCGCGCGCGCAAGTCCGGCGACGAACTGGAAACCATGCTGAAGGAAGACAGCGAGCGCCCCGACACCGCGACCTGCCTGGAAATGGCCACATTGCTGTTTGCCGTCGGCGTGAAGGACGCCCCGGTGGACTTGCTGTGCTACGTGGTGCGCAACAACGACGAGAACACCGTCATCCACGATGAAGTGCAGCGCATCTTCGACAAGGCCCGCATGGGCGATGAAGGCGCGGCCCTGATCAACACTGCGCGCAAGGAAGCGTCGGAGATGATGAACAAGGGCGTGCTGCTATGGAAAACCAATAAGCTGGACGATGCGGTGGAATGGATGCGCGAAGCACGCCGCAGCCTGCCGGACAATATGCGGATCCTGTTCAATTCTGCCCAGATCCTGATCTCCCACCTGCAGGCCAGGGGCTATAACGACGCCCTGATGACTGAAGCGAACGATGTATTGATGCACGTTGACCGGATTGCGCCGGGCCAGCAGCGCTTTGCGCAGCTAATCGAGCAGTTGCAAAAGTTGATCCCCGGCCGGATGTCGGCGGAAGAAATTGAAGCCGAGCTGACGGCCGCCATGAAAGATGACCACGACAAGGAGTGATCCATGCGCGATATCGCCAAAGAGGTCTATAACAAGATGAAGGTAGGGGCAGCTGCCTGGATTCGTCCAGTCAGCGCGAAAGGCGACACCCTGCAGTCCTTCCAGTCCGCGCACGATGCGGCCAAGGCACTGGAAGAGGAAGGCTTGATCAACATCATGAAGGTGCAGCGCGACGAGGATGGCCTGATCGAGGCCATCCGTATCCAGAAGCTGAATTAAGGCTTCGGCGGCGCTTTCGGGGCGCGCTTGGCGGCCGGCTTGCGTGCTGCCGGTTTGGCGGCTGGCTTGCTGGCGTCGTGTGCGGCGCCGTTCTTGGCTGCTGCCGGCTTGGCGGCCGGGTCGGTGGCCATCGCCGTGTTGACCGCTTGGGCAAACTGCTCCTGCAGCAGGTTCCACCAGGCGGCCGGATTGGCCATCTGGTTGGCGGCGGTGCTGGCGGTATCTTGGGCCAGCCGGCTTGGCGTCGGCGGCTGGCTTATCGACTGGCTTGTCGGCCGGCTTGGCCGCCTCGGTCGCCGGCTTGGCCGCTGCCGGCTTGGCAAATGGATCGTGGTGCGGCGGCTGCTGCACGGCGGCTGCCAGCGACTGGCCCATCGACTTCAGCGCCGCGATGGTGCCGCGCTGGACTTCCAGCGCCTGGATGCTCGAGCGCAGCATGGTGGCATTCAGGTTGAGCCAGGACTCGACCGCTTTCAGCTCGCTGATTTTCTTGTCCAGGTCATCCATCGACAGCGTCGGCGCAGCGATGCCGGGAATGCTGATGCCAGGTACGCCCATGCTCCCCCACAGGGATTTTACGAAGTCCAGCGTATCCGTCATCACTGCAGCGCCGGGGATGTGGGGCATTTGTGGATTGCTCATATCGGGTCTCCGAGGGTAGGTGGTTTAGCGTAGCACACAGCTCTCCCAGACAGCAACGAACAGCAGCACGGCGACGCAAGCGCCGGTGGCCAGCAGCGGGGAAAGATGCAGCGTGATCGACAGGACGCCCAGCAGCACCAGCAACGCGATGCCAAGCAAATGGGACAGCGGCGGCCGGGCGCGCGTATGCGCCAGCCATTTGAACAGCGCGGTACCGCACAGGAAGACCAGCGGTCCGCCAACGATGGCAGCCAGCGCCGCCGGGCTGCCATGGTGGGGGTGGCTCAGCACCAGTTCATCTCCCACCGCGCCAACGATAATGCCGGCCACGATGGGAATGTGCACATAGGTGTAGTTGTTGCGGGCATGGCGGCCTGGCGCGTCCGAATGCACGATGCGATGATGGCCCTGTTCCAGGCCATGGTCGAAGTAGAGCCACCACATCAGGATCGACCCCACGACAGCCAGCAGGAAGGCTAGAACGGTCACCGGGTCGAACGCCAGGTCGGCAAACGTGGCGCCGGTAACCAGCAGCGATTCGCCGAGGGCGATGATGACGAACAGCGCGCAGCGTTCGGCCATGTGGCTGCCGTCGACATTCCAGTCGGCCAGCGTGGAGCGGCCCAGGCCCGGCACGAAGTAAAACATCATCGGCCCCAACATATCGACCGCCAAGGCGGCGAGCCACCAGGCCATGCGCGTTTCAGGCGCGGCCAGGCCGCCGGCCAGCCATAGCGCGCCGCTGGCCGCCAGCCAGAGCGTGATGCGCATGAAATTGCAGCGCAGCCCTGCATCCTCGCCGCGGCTGGCGGCCAGCATCGCCAGCGTGCGACCCACTTGCTGCACCATGATCGAGGCGCCGAACAGCCAGCCCATGTCGGTGAAGGCGCGCGGAATCGAGACCGACATCAGCAGCCCCGCCACCAGCAGCGCGAACAGGGCCGCCCGAACGGATTTCTTTTCCGGGTCGAACCAGTTGGTGGCCCACACGGTATAAATCCACACCCACCATGTGGCCATGAACAGCAGGCCGACCTGCAGCGCCCCTTCCGCATCCAGCTTTTTCAGCAAGGTATGGGATAGCTGGGTAACGGCAAACACGAACACAAGATCGAAGAACAGCTCGACCATGCCGACCTTGCCGGAATCGGCCTGGCCGCGCTGGCGCAAAAGGGACATCGGGACTCCTTGTCAAAATTTCCAGCAAATTATGCCATTGAGCGTGCTGTCAGCGGAATCGCGGGCCGGCACGTTAAACTAGCGACCATGACGATCGTTACTTTTCCCCGCCACCGCCGCCGCATCATTGCCATTTGCGCAGCCACCGNGGCACTGCATTTCGTGACGATCAACTGGGTCAGCGGTCGCATTGGCGCGGCGGAACGGGAGCGTGACGATGAAAAGANCATCATCAGCGCGGAATTGCGCCTGGCGCCGCCTGAACCCGTAGCGCCGCAACCTGTCGAGGCGCCGCCACCGCCGAAGCCCAAGCCCAAGCCGAAGCCACGCAAACCGGCCCCGCCGCCACCCGAAGAAGCCGTGCCGGCGGCCGAAGCGGTACCGGCGGAACCTGCGCCGGCCGAGCCGGAAGCAGCGGCGCAAGACGGTCAAGCTGGCGCCGCTTCCGCCGCGCCTGCCGTAGAATCCGCGCAGTCCCAGCCCGAAGCNGNGGCGAAGGCGGAGCCGCCGNCCGATGTCCAGCGCTGGAAGGTGGCATTGCCGCCGTCGGCCAAATTCGAGCTGGACGTCGCGCGCAAGGACGCGGACGGCACCAACTGGAGCGGTTCGGCCAGCATTGGCTGGCAGTCGGATGGCGCCAGTTACAAGGCGACGCAGGAAGTCGGCATCAGCCTGCTGATTGCGCGCGTCAACCTGCTGCAGGTGAGCAGCGAAGGCNCGATCAACGAGAACGGGATCGCCCCGGCGACATTCAGCGAGAAGCGCCGCAATCGCTCGGCCACCGCCACCCACTTCAACCAGCAGGAACAGAAGATCACCTTTTCGGCCAGCGACCGCAGCGTGCCGTTGACGCCGGGGGCGCAGGACCGTGCCACCGTGCTGTTCCAGCTGGCCGGTATCGGGCGCGCGGACGTCAACCAGTTCGGCAAGCCGCTGGACATCCTGGTCGGCGAAGACCGCAATGCCCAGGTCTACAGCTTCGTGCTGGTCGGCGAAGATGAACTGGAAACCAGGATGGGCAAGCTGATCACCTGGCACCTGGCGCGCCCGCCCAAGCCCGGCAGCTATAGCGCCAGGCTCGATATCTGGCTGGCGCCAAGCCTGGACTGGTACCCGGTGCAGATCCGCAATACCGAAGGCAACGGCGCCGTCACCACCCAAACCGTCACACGCATCATCAAGTAAGGACCACGCCATGCGCAGTACCCTGATTACCCTGACGCTGGCTCTCGCAGCCACCGCGGCCAGCGCCGCCAAATCCGATTACCCGGTCGTCAAGCGCGCCACCAGCCTGCTGCCGTCGGCCGACCTGTCATACGCGATCCGGGGCAGCAACCACGGCATCCCGCTCAACGGCGCCGGCAGCATCGCCTGGCGCCAGGGCGACGGCAGCTATACCCTGCACACCGAAGCGCGTTCCAGCCTGTTCGGCAAAGTGCTCGAGCAGCGCAGCGAAGGCACGCTGGACGACTACGGCCTCGCGCCAGCCACGTTCTACGAAAAACGCTTCCGCAAGGACCCGACCACCACGCGCTTCGACCGCGGCACCCGCCGCATTGAGTTCGAAGACGGCAAGATCAGTTACGCCATCCGCGGCGGCGAGCAGGATCGCAGCAGCGTGACCTTCCAGCTGGCGATGCTGGCCCGCGCCACGCCGGAAAAATTCAGTCCCGGCAGCGAATGGACTTTCTTCGTGGCCGGCCGCCGCGATGGCGAGCCCTGGACTTTCCGCGTGGTCGGCACGGAAACCATGGAAAGCGCCACCCTCGGCGAACAGAAAGTGCTGCACTTCAGCCGCAAGCAGGTTGGCAGCCATGAACAGCAGGTCGACCTGTGGCTGGCCCCGGACCTGGACTGGTACCCGGCACGCATCCTTTTCAAGGAAGAAGACGGTGATTCTTTTGAGCAAGTCCTAGAGAAAGTCAACCGAAAATAGCCACACCCGGCCTGTTATACTGGCGGACTTGAAAAAAGGGGTACGTCCCCTTTTTCTGTTTTGGCTGTGTGATGGAGTGTAATGATTGACTTAATGGCAAGTGCGGCCCTGGCCGACACCAACCCGACTGAGCAAGAGCAGCAGGATGCCCTGCAGGCCCACTTCCAGCCCCATATTTCCGCCGATGAGATCGAGCAGGTCTATCACCTGAAGCGCGCCCAGCCGCTGCTGCAGGTGTTTACTGCCCTGTTCCACGGCGGCTTCGAGGGGGTGCTGGTGCGCCTGCTCGTCTTGCGCGAACTTGCCAATGACACAACTTCGTCCGCGTTTTCGCGTGCCGATATCAACACGCGCCTGGCCTACCTGCTGCCGGAAAGCCTGGAAACGGTGCTGAACCGCCTGCGCTCCAACGGCCTGCTGGCCTGGGATGCGCAGCAATCCGTCTACCGCGTGACGCCGATGGCGCGCAATGTGCTGGCCTCGATCGACAGCCTGCTGGCGCTGGCCGCGCCGGAAGACGATGATGCCGAAATGGGCTTCCTGCTGTCGCAGGTGGCCGGCGCNCAGGCCGTGGGCGGGGTCACCACCGAACAGCTGCAGCATTTGCTGGGCCGCCTGGTCGACCTGACCGAAGAATTCCGCGACGCCATCGCGTCCGGTTCCGAATTCCGCCTGCGCGAGTCGCAGGCAAAGTGGCACCAGGCCTGCGACTGGGTCGAGAAGGGCTCCGAGATCCTGCGTGCCATCACTACAGACGAAAATGCGGACAGTGCCACGCACCGCGCCGCGCAAGCCATCGGCCGTGCCCAGTCGCAGCTGCTGAACATGCAGGGCATGTTCTCGCGCGCGCTGAACCAGATCGAGCGCCAGCGCGTGCACCTGGGCCAGTCCGGCCTTTCCACTACCGACATCAAACGCTGGCTGCTGGCCCATGAGGACCTGTCTTCGCTGGCGGAAGATGCGATCGACCAACCGGTGAAACCGCTGTTCATCACGCCTGCCGAGATGATCGACGTCGCCGAGACAGAATTAATGACAGAACGTGCCAATAACAATGGGCTGAACGGCCTGCCTGCCGGCCAGGATGCGCCGACCACGATCAACGACAGCCCTGCGATGCAGAAGGAACTGGACGACTGGCTGGCCCGCCTGTCCGACTTCGCGCAGTTGAACAACTTCCCGTCCGTGGCCGAAGAATCGCCGCGCGAAGTGAAGGTGCACGAGGCGCTGCTGCCGGCATCCTTTGCCCTGGCGTCCTACCGCGCGTCGATGCTGCCGCTGCTGGGCGACGAGGCCGAGGCGTCGATGCAGGGCACCACCGCCGACCTGGCGCGCCTGCCGGTGCGCTTCTCGCCGCAGGACGAAATGGTGCAATTGCCCGACCTGGAGATCGCCGCCATGTCCCTGGCCGCGCTGACCCTCGAATTAGACAAAGAAAGCCCGAAGTCCGATGAGTGACGATTCCCAAATCCTGATCGCGCGCCTGGTCGCGCACCAGACGCTGCGCCGCGACGACAAGATGGTCAAGCGCGCGCTGTCGGACGAGCATTTCCGCGCCGAAGTCGATGCGCGCCTGGCCGCCTGCGGCATGAAGCTGCTGGACAACGTCTATGCCGACCACGTCACGCTGGCCCTGCAACGCAATATCGAGCCGAAGGTCTTCGGCGCGCGCGACACCTGGCAGAACAATAATTTCGGCCTGGCGCGCGATGGCGTGGCCTTGCTGGTGGTGCTGTGGGCGCTGATCATCCTGCCCAAGCG
>Ga0063456_1001462_pt1 | contig 12480 bp, 14 predicted proteins | sample AraplaMF_Cvi_mMF_FD_56228 | JGI IMG/M metagenome (GOLD analysis project Ga0063456, IMG submission 56228) | Arabidopsis root microbial communities from the University of North Carolina, USA - plate scrape MF_Cvi_mMF version 2 (version 2) | ecosystem: Host-associated > Plants > Roots > Endosphere ... | reverse complement strand
ATCGGCTCTGCCGCACGCGACGCCGCCAAGGCCAAAGCCGAAGAGGATCGCCGCGCTGTCGAGGCGAGCCTGTCGGAAAAGATCAAGGCTGCCGAAGTTCGCATCGGCGAGATCAAGGCCAAGGCCTTCGCCGACGTCGGCACCATTGCCGAGGAAACCGCGGCTGCCGTGGTCGATCAGCTGATCGGCGGCACCGTCGCCAAGGCCGATGTCGCCGCTGCCGTCGCAGCTGCCAAGAAAGAGGCTTGATCGATGGAATTTCATCTTGACGCGACTTTCTTCGCCTTTGTCGGCCTCGTCCTCTTCCTGGCGCTGGTCGTTTACCTGAAGGTTCCGGGCATGATGGCACGGTCGCTCGACGACCGCGCCGACCAGATCCGCAACGAATTGGCCGAAGCCAAGCGTCTGCGCGAAGAGGCCCAGCACCTGCTCGCCGAATACCAGCGCAAGCGCAAGGAAGCGGAAGCCGAAGCGGCCCACATCGTTGCCGCCGCTGAGCGCGAAGCCGAAATGCTGACCACTGAGGCGAAGAAGAAGACGGAAGAATTCGTCGCCAACCGCACGGCGCTTTCCGAGCAGAAGATCAAGCAGGCCGAGGCCGAGGCGATGAAGGCGGTGCGTTCCGCTGCCGTCGATCTCGCAATCGCGGCCGCCGAAACCGTGCTCGCCAAACAGGCCGACGCCAAGGTCCAGTCCGAACTCTTCGGCAATGCCGTCAGCCAGGTCAAGACGCGGCTCAACTGAGCTGTATCGAAAAGATTGAGAGCGAAGGCCGGGCATGTCCCGGCCTTTTCTTTTGTTGATGACTCNGCCTNGTGCTGGGGGCGAGCCGCTGGTCTCGNCCCATCCTTCGGACCGCCGTAAACGGGGCGAAGGGACCATGCCGCGACCTCTCCGTTCCTACTCGGAAATNAGCTGATCCATCTCGGGACCATCCTCGACCTTGCGCAACGGCCGGAAGCTCATCCGGTGCAGGGAGCAGGGGCCGTGTTTTTCGATGCCGGCGCGGTGCTGTGCGGTGCCGTAGCCCACATGCGCGGCAAAGCCGTAATCCGGAAACACATGATGCGCGCGTGCCATCATCCGGTCGCGCGTCACCTTGGCGACGATCGAGGCCGCGGCGATCGAGACCGAGCGGGCATCGCCCTTGACCACCGCCTGTCCGGGGCAATCGAGGCCGGGCGGCACGTCGAGCCCGTCGGTCAGCACGTAGCTTGCCGGAATGGCGAGGCTGCAGATGGCGCGGCGCATGGCGTCGAGGCTGGCCTTGCGGATATCGGTCTCGTCGATGCGCGTCGAGCTGGAGGAGGCGATGGAGACGGTCGCGGTCGCCAGAATCTGCGCGAACAGTTCCTCGCGCCGTTGCGCCGAAAGCTGCTTGGAATCGTTCAGACCCTCGGGGATGCGTTTGGGATCGAGGATGACGGCAGCGGCGACCACAGGCCCGGCCAGCGGCCCGCGGCCTGCCTCGTCGGCGCCGGCAACCGGCCAGTGGCCGGCCCTGCGGGCTTTGAGCTCGAGTTTGAAATCCGGCACGAGCGGAGCCGTGTCGAAAAGCAGGGGAGAATCGGGTGGCGTGCGAGGTTTCATGCGGCTGAACCTCGCACGCCAACCCGATTTCCCGCAAGTCCCCGGATCAGGGCGGCGGCCGGGGACCGGTCCGGCGGATGGTGGCGGTCAAGGCCATCCGCGGGAATTGCGCTCGGGGCTCGAAGACAGGGCGGTTCTATCGAGAAGCCGATGCGCAAGCTACAAGCAATTCCAGGAAAAGTGCGAAGCGGTTTTCCGTTCGGAATTGCGTAAAGGCCAGAGAGCAGTTCCCGGCAAAGCGCGAAGCGGTTTGCCTGAACTGCGTAAAACAAAAGGTCAAAGAAGCGACAGCTGGACGCCGCTGCCGTCGGGCGGCACGAACAGGTCGTCGCGCAGCGGCACGCTGCGTCGCGTCAGGCCGAAACGCCGGGCTGCCATCTCAAATCGCCTGGCGATCTGCCAGGCATAGGGACCGGCGCCCTTCATGCGCTTGCCGAATTCGGCATCGTAATCCTTGCCGCCGCGCATCGAGCGCACCAGCGACATCACATGCCGGTAACGATCGGGGTAATGTTGCAGCAGCCAATCACGAAACAGCGGGCTGACCTCGAGCGGCAGCCTGAGGATGACATAGCTCGCCTCGGCGGCGCCGGCAGCCTTGGCCGATTCGAGAATGCGCTCCAACTCGTGATCGTTCAGCGCCGGGATCAGCGGGGCGGCCATCACAGCCGTCTGGATGCCGGCTTCGGCAAGGGTGTGGATCGTCTCCAGCCGCCGCGGCGGTGTTGCGGCCCGCGGCTCCATCGTCCGGGCAAGCTTGCGATCCAGAGTGGTCACGGAGATGCCGACGCGCACCAGGTTCTTGCTTGCCATCTCCCGCAGAATGTCGAGATCACGCAGGATCATCGCCGATTTGGTGACGATCGAGACTGGATGGTTTGCCTTGTTCAGGACCTCGAGGATGCCGCGCATGATGCGCCATTCCTTTTCGATCGGCTGATAGGGGTCGGTATTGGTGCCGATGGCGATCACCCGCACCTTGTAGCCGGGTTTGGCGAGCTCCCGCTCCAGCAACTTTGCCGCATCGGGCTTGGCAAACAGCTTCGTCTCGAAATCGAGCCCTGCGGAAAGCCCCATATAGGCGTGCGTCGGCCGGGCGAAACAATAGATGCAGCCATGTTCGCAGCCGCGATAGGGATTGATCGAACGGTCGAAGGAAATATCCGGCGATTCGTTGCGGGTGATGGCCGTGCGCGGCTTCTCGACCTGCACTTCCGTCTTGAACGGCGGCAGTTCTTCCCATGTCTGCCAGCCATCGTCGAAGGTCTCCCGCTGCAGCGCTTCGAACCGCCCCGTCGGGTTCAATCCCGCCCCACGCCCGCGCCGCCGATCGACCTCGACCCTTAGACCCGAGGAAACGATCATCGCATCGGCAATATCTGCCGTATTGGCAGGCGCGAATGCGGCCTGCCCTGCCAGGGACTGCTCTCTCATCGGATTCTCCCGTGGCGGAAAGCCATCGCCTCCGCCCGTTTTGCTGATTAAATTCCTATCGGCAAAATGNGAACAATGCAAGAACAAAATNAGGAAAACGGCGCTGGCAAAAATTTGTGCGGCGCATTATAAACAGTCAATGTTGACGGTTGTTCTCGAATGTCAGGATCAGGAATCTGAACTGGCGCAGACTTTATCGGTCTTGGTGGCAGGCGCAGTGGAGGGGCTGGTGAGCGATGTGATCGTGCTCGATCACGGCTCTCGCGACGGCACCTCACGGGTGGCCGACGCTGCCGGCTGCCGCTTCCATTCGCAATGGGATATCAAGGACATCGTCCGCTCGGCGCGCGGCGAATGGCTGCTCTTCGTCGAGCCGGGCGCCAGNCCGCAGGCGGGCTGGATCGATGAGATCGCCGAATATGTGGCGCTGAACAAGCTGCCGGCGCGCTTCACNGCGTCGAGGGGCTATCGCCGCCCGTTCTTCCAGCGTGTCGGCCGGGCCGTACCGCCGCTGGAACTCGGTTTCCTGGTGCCGAAAAAGCTGGCACTCGCCACCGCCAAAAGCGGCATGCGGCTTGCCGAATTCGTCAAGGGCCAGAAACCGCGGCGGCTGGCGAGCGAGCTCATTCCGTCCTGGGTCGCCCGCGCCGCACGGTAGCTGCCGCGATCCCCTCAAACCGCTCGNGCAAAAGATGGCGCCCAATAGGATTTCGCGCTATAATTCAAACATGGCGCCGTCGAAGCGCCGCGCTTCGCAACGGAATGGCCATGGAATGCCGGTGAACGGCAGAACAGGTCAGCGACAATCTCCTCTTCTGCCGGGTNCCCGGCGAAAGGAGGTGCGTCATGACACGCGGTATGATCTACGGCCTGCTGGCCGTCATATTGCCGATATTGGTGATCGCGCATCCGCATTCGGCAGCATCGCAGATGATGCGCAGTTGCGCAGGCCGACCCGAAATCGTCAATTTCCTGGACAAGAACTTCGCCGAAAAGCTCACGGCAGTCGGACTGATCAACCAGAACGCTATTCTTGAGGTCTATGCCGCCGAAAGCGGCACCTGGACCCTCATCGTCACGGATGTTCACGGCGTAAGCTGCATTCTGCTGTCGGGTGATAGCTGGGATACCATGCCCGTTCTGCCGGGCCTGGCCACATAGGAATGCCGCTCTTGCAGGCAGTCTACTTCGTCGCGCCGCGTTTCAGGTGCTCGTCCAGCCGCGGCATGATCTCGACGAAATTGCACGGCACGCTGCGGTAGTCGAGTTGGCCTTTCAGAATGCCGTCCCAGGCATCCCGGCAGGCGCCGGGCGAACCCGGCAGCGCGAAGATGAAGGTGGCATTGGCAACGCCTGCCGTGGCGCGCGATGGATCGTCGCCGTGCCGATCTTCTCGTAGGAGATCCGGTGGAAGATGGCGGAAAAGCCGTCCATCCGCTTTTCGAACAAAGGCTCCAGCGCCTCGGGCGTCACGTCGCGGCCGGTAAAGCCGGTACCACCCGTGGTGATGACGACGTCTATGTCTTTGCTGTCAATCCAGGCCTTTACCCGGGAGGCAATCTCCGTGCGATCATCGGGCACGATGCCCCGGTCGACCAGCCTGTGGCCCGCTTCGGTGATCCGCGCCGCCAGCGTGTCGCCTGACTTGTCCGTCTCCGGCGTGCGCGTGTCCGAGATCGTGAGAACCGCAATACCGACCGCGATGAAGGGTCGCTTTTCGTCCAGAGCTGCCATCATGTGCCTCCCGAAACCGTTTCCGTCGCCTGGAAATACCAGTCGGGCCGTGCGTCGTGAAGAGCCGCCGCCGCATCTTCGGCGGCGGTCATGGTGGCAAAGATGCCGAAGCAGGTGGCGCCGGAACCGGACATGCGGGTCAATAGCGCGCCGTTGGCCTGCAGCATCGCCGAGATCGCCGATATCTCCGCTACAAGCTCACGCGCCGGCGGTTCCAGATCGTTGCGGGCGGCACCGATCGCCGCGAGCCAGTCGGCAGTGTTGGGCACGCGCGGAGCCAGGCTCAAGGCCGGATTGTCCTTTGTCGCCAACCGGCGGAAAACTTCGGGCGTCGACACGCCCTTCAGCGGATTGGCGAGCACCATGGCAAAGGCCGGCAGATCAGGCACCGGTTCGATCTTTTCGCCGATGCCGCGGGCAATCAGCGGCCGGCTTTCCATGCACATCGGCACGTCGGCGCCGAGCTTCAGCGCCAGCATAGCAAGCGCGTCCTCGGGCAACCTCGTGCCCCAGAGGCGCATCAGCCCCCGCAAGGTCGCAGCTGCGTCGGCCGAGCCGCCGCCGATACCGGAGGCGATCGGCAAATTCTTCTGGAGGTGGATATGCACAGGGAAGGCGAGGGCTCCGACCGTCTCGCGCAGGAGATCACGCGCCCTCAGCACGAGGTTGGTGCCGCCATCTTCGGCAAGCGCGCCGCCGAAACGGCCCGACAGGGTGAAGGCGTCGGCCTGTGCGGGCAGGAAACCCAGCCGGTCGCCATGCTCTGCGAAGGTCACCAGCATATCGAGCAGATGATAACCGTCCGGCCGCTGGCCCGTCACATGCAAGGCCAGGTTGATCTTCGCGCGCGCCTCTTCGGTGACGCCGAAAGCGTCGGCCAGGCCCTCTTCAGGCATGCGTCCCGCCCGTCAGGATTTCTTGTCGACCGGCGGCGGCGTGACGGGGGCCGGATCCGGCTGCTTCTTGTCGGCCGCCTTGGCATCGTCGCTGACGGGAGGCAGGCCGTTGGCGACCTTGTCCTTGATCTTCGGGATCTCGGCAGCCTCAGGCTCGGAGCTGAGCGCCCGGTTCCACTGGTAGACGGCTTCGAGCTTGCGCCCGACGCGCCAATAGGCATCGCCGAGATGGTCGTTGATCGTCGCGTCGCCGGCCTTGATCTGGGCGGCCCGCTCCAGCTCGTCGACGGCATCGTCGAAGCGGTTGAGGCGGAAATAAGCCCAGCCGAGCGAATCGATGATGTAACCGTCGTCAGGGCGAAGATCGACGGCCTTCTTGATCATCCCGAGACCTTCGTCGAGGTTACGGTTCATGTCGATCCAGGAATAGCCGAGATAGTTCAGCACCTGCGGCTGGTCGGGGTTGAGCTCCAACGCCTTGCGGAAATTCGGCTCCGCCTGGTCCCACTTCTTCAGCCGTTCATAGGCGATGCCGCGCTGGAAGAAGACGCTCCAGTTGGCGCGGCCGGGAATGGGGCCGATCGCTTCGACGGCCTTGTCGTAATTGGCGGCCATCGCCTCGTAGTCCTTGGCGTCGGAGAGCACGCTGCCATAGGCGAGGTAGCTGCGGATGTCCTTCGGGTCGGAGGNGATCAGCGCCTGCAGATGCTTGCGCGCCTCGTCCACCTTGCCGCCCTGGGCAAGGGCAAGGCCGAGCTGCAGCTCGGAGATGCGCCGCATCGGCGAATTCTCCGGCACCTTCTTGTAGAGCGCGATGGCGCGGTCCATCTGGTTCTGCTTCTCGGCGATGCCGCCGAGCAGCACCAGCGTATCGGCGCTGTTCGGATCGAGCGCATTGGCCGTCTGCAGGTAAAGCGAAACGATGTCCTCGGCGCCGTCGCGGTTCAGTGCGCCGCCGACCGAAAACAGCACGCCGGCAGCCCCTTCTTCGGCTGTCTTGACNTGCTGTTCCTGCTTCTCGTCNTTTTCGATGCTGTCGCGCAGCGCGTTCAGCGGCGCATAATTCGGCAGCAGGTTGTCACCGACGGAAACGGCGTCGAGCGCCTTCTGCTTATTGCCCTGCGTTGCTTCGAGGCGGGCAAGCGCCATCACCGCGCGCATGAAGGTGTCGGGCGCCGTCGCACCGCCTTCCTTGTCGAGCACGGCATCGTTCAGATGCTTGCGGGCGGACTTCACATCGCCGGTGGCGATGGCGATCGCCCCGGCATTGTAATTCTGGAAGATGCGGAACCAGTCCGGTCCCTTCATCTTCTCGACCATGGTGAGCGCTTCCTTGCCGCGGCCGGCGCCGACGCGGGCCCAGGCAAGCANCAGGTCGTTCATCATCCGGTCGAGATCGTTCGGCCCCTTATANTTCAGGATGGCCTCGGCGGTCTTGTAGTCGTCGCGGCGCACGGCATCCATGCCGCGCACNATCGTGGTGATGCGCTCGACGGAAGGATCGCCCTTCAGGTCGTTGGCATATTTGACGCCCTCCTTGATGTCGCCATTGAGCAGCAGCGAGATCATCAGCCGCTGGCGAATCTCGGGATTGCCGGGTTCGATCTGCAGCGCCTTCTTGTAGAGTTCGATCGCGGTTTCGTAGTCATGATCNACATCGGCCGTGCGGGCGGCGAGGAAGGCGCCGGAGAAACTGGTGACGCTATCGGCATCGAAGAAACTGTCGGTCTTTGCGGCATCGCCCGTCTTGGCCGCATCCTCGGCGTTGACGCCGCCGACGCCGCCCAGCGAAAGGACAGCGGCCAGCGCTGCGCTCGTAAGAAGACGGATGGCAAATCTCTGCCGCATTAGGAAACCTTTCTTCGACAGCGTCCCGGCAATGGGGCCGGCCGCAAAACAAGTTGCGATCACTGATTCATAACAGGATGGCTTTTTTGAAGCGGCGCTGCAAGAAAATCAGCCTGCGATCAAGGACGATTGATCAATTGACGCGCTCGATGCAGAAGTCGATCACTTCCATCAGGGAGGATTTCCAGACGGTATCGGGAAGCGGCGCAAGCGCATCCCGTGCGATCGTGCCGTAATGGATCGCGCGGCCGATCGTGTCGCTNAGCGTGCCATATTTGGTGATCAGCCCCAGCGCTTTTTCGAGGTTGGCGTCGGTGCTGTTGCCGGCTTCGATCGCATCGCGCCAGAANGCGCGCTCGTCCTCGGTGCCGCGGCGATAGGCGAGAATGACCGGCAGAGTGATCTTGCCCTCGCGGAAATCGTCGCCGACATTCTTGCCGAGATCGGCAGCCTTGCCGCCATAGTCGAGCGCGTCGTCGACGAGCTGGAAGGCGAGCCCGAGATTCATGCCATAGGATTTCAGGGCGTTGCGGCCGGACCGGCCGGCCTCGGCGACGATCGGCCCGACTTCGGCGGCGGCAGCAAAGAGAGCGGCCGTCTTGGCGCGGATGACGGAGAGATAATCGTCTTCCGTCGTCTCCATGTTCTTGGCGACGGAAAGCTGCAGCACTTCACCTTCGGCGATCACGCAGGCGGCCGAGGACAGGACGTCGAGCGCATCGAGCGAGCCGACATCGACCATCATGCGGAAGGCTTGGCCGAGCAGGAAGTCGCCGACCAGCACGCTTGCCTGGTTGCCCCAGATCATCCGNGCCGTCGATTTGCCGCGGCGCAGATCGCTCTCGTCGACGACGTCGTCATGCAGCAGCGTCGCCGTGTGCATGAACTCGACCGATGTGGCGAGCTTGACGTGGTTTTCGCCCCTGTAGTCGAACAGCGAGGCGGAAGCCAGCGTCAGCATCGGCCGCAGCCGCTTGCCGCCGGATGAGATCAGATGGTTCGCCACTTCGGGGATCATCTGCACGTCGGAGCCGGCCTTGGACAGAATGAGCTGGTTTACTCGCTCCATATCCGCCCTGGTGAGATCGACCAGCGGCTTTATGGATGCCAGTTTGTTTTTGCTTTCTTCAAGCGGTATGACCACGCCCAACGACCCGGACTCCTATTCATTCATTGCACCTGACAATAGAAAGGGGCGATGGACGCGGCAAGGGGTGAATTGTCGCGCTGAGCGAAATTGGAAGGAAAACGACGGCAAATGCATGAGCTTATCCGCGCCAACGACCCCGTTCTTCTCTCCTATGCCGAGAGTTTGATGAAGGATGCCGGAATTCACTGCTTCATCGCCGATCAGGGCATGAGCGTGCTGGAGGGCTCGCTCGGCATGCTGTCGCGCCGCCTGCTGGTGGACGAGGAGATGGCCGATCAGGCGCGCCGCATCCTCATCGATGCCGGTCTCGGCGGCGAGCTGCGCGAGCGGAAGTGAGCTCCGATGGCAGGCGAAACCACTGACACCATCGATGCCTTCCACCGCGGCGCCTTCCATGTGGTGCAGCCAAAGGGCAGGGGCCATCGCGCCGGCATGGATGCGATGCTGCTTGCGGCTCTCGTCGCCGACGATCGCCCGGTCAGGGTTGCCGATCTCGGCGCCGGCGCCGGTGCCGCCGGCCTTGCCGTCGCCTCGCGGCTTGCCGATGCAGAGGTGGTGCTCTTCGAGCGCTCGGCCGAGATGGCCGATTATGCCCGCCGCAGCATCCTCTTGCCCGGCAATGCCCATGTCGCGGACCGCGTCAGCGTCGTCGAGGCCGATGTGACCCTGACCGCCAAGGCGCGCAACGATGCCGGCCTTACCGATGAGAGCTTCCACCACGTCATCATGAACCCNCCCTTCAATGATGCCGGCGACCGNCGCACGCCGGATGCGCTGAAGGCCGAAGCCCATGCGATGACCGACGGCCTGTTCGAAAGCTGGATCCGCACGGCCGGCGCCATCATGATCCCCGGCGGCCAATTGTCGCTGATCGCCAGGCCCCAGTCGATCGCCGAAATCATCCTCGCCTGCGGCCGTCGCTTCGGCGGCCTCGAAATGACAGCCATCCACCCGCGTCCGGGTGAAAATGCCGTCCGTATCCTGGTGACCGCAATCAAGGGATCGCGGGCGCGGCTGTCGCTGCGCGCGCCTCTGATCATGCACGAAGAGGGGAGCCACAAGTTCTCCCCTCTCGTCGATGATTTCAACAATGGCCGGGCGGCTTACACCAGAATTTAGCCGGTGACGAAGTCGAAGAGCAGCTTGACGTTCAATCCGGCGATGACGACCGCGATCACATAGGCGATGCCGCTCAGCCAGCGCGGCGCCACCAACTCGCCCATCTTGGCCTTGCTGGCGGTGAACATCACAAGCGGGAAGACGGCGAANGAAAGCTGCAGGCTGAGCACCACCTGCGTCAGGATCAAAAGCTCGGCCGTGCCTTGATCGCCATACCAGATGGTGACGATTGCCGCCGGCACGATGGCGATGGCCCGGGTGATCAGCCGGCGCACCCATGGCTTCAGCCGGATCTTCAGGAAGCCTTCCATGACGATCTGACCGGCAAGCGTTGCCGTCACCGTCGAATTGAGGCCGCAGCAGAGAAGCGCGATGCCGAACAGCGTCGGCGCGATGGCGAGGCCGAGCAGCGGCGACAACAGCGAATGCGCCTCGCCGAGTTCGACGACGTCGGTCTTCCCATGCGCGTTGAAGGCGGCAGCCGCCAGGATCAGGATCGAGGCGTTGATCAGCAACGCGAAGCACAATGCGACCGTCGAGTCGATCGTCGCAAAGGTCAGCGCCTCCTTCTTCTCAGGGATAGTATGGCCATAGGCCCGNGTCTGCACGATGCCGGAGTGGAGGTAGAGATTGTGCGGCATGACGGTGGCGCCGAGAATGCCGAGCGCCAGGTAGAGCATCTCGGGATTGGTGACGATCTCCGTTGTCGGGAAGAAGCCGGTGAGGACGGCGCCCCATTGCGGGTCGGCAAGCAATATCTGCACGCCGAAGCAGATCGCGATGACGCCGAGCAGCGCGATGATGAAGGCTTCCACCCAGCGGAAGCCGAGCTTCTGCAGGAAGAGGATCACGAAGACGTCGAGCGCGGTGATCAGCACGCCGAGTTCGAGCGGGATGCCCATCAAGAGGTTGAGGCCGATCGCCGTGCCGATCACCTCGGCGATATCGGTGGCGATGATGGCGATTTCGGCAAAGGCCCACAGCGGCACCGAGACATATTTCGGAAANGCGTCGCGGCAAGCCTGCGCAAGATCGCGGCCGGAGGCGATCGCCAGGCGGGCGCAGAGCGATTGCAGCACGATCGCCATCAGGTTGGAAAGCAGCGCGACGGTGAGCAGCGCATAGCCGAATTTCGAGCCGCCGGCGAGCGAGGTCGCCCAGTTGCCGGGGTCCATGTAGCCGACGGCGACCATATAGCCGGGCCCGGCAAAGGCTGCCGCCCTTCGCCACATCGAGCTGTGACGCCCGGTTCCGACGGTGCGGTAGACATCGGACAGCGACGCCTCGCCGCGTTCGTGCCGCCAGCCGCTCTTTGCATTCGGATTGAGGACGTCCATGCGATTTCCACCTGTTTTAGCGTCGGTGCACTATGACGGATTAGAATGATAATGCAATTCATTCGCAACAAGAAAATCAATCCCGATGCCTCGGGCCGATGTTTTTCAGGAACGCGGCCATTGCGTTTGGCGTTCCAGCGCATACATGGATGCCGATCGCAAATTGCGAGCGTGCGACCTGAAGCAAAGGATGGGAAATGGCCGGATTCTTGAGAAAGCTGCTGCCGAAACGGTTCCGCAAGGACGGCATCACCATCCCGGTCGTCCGGNTGCANGGGGCGATCATCAGCGGCGGCGGCCAGTTCCGGCCNACCCTCAATCTCGCCAATGTCTCCCCGGTCCTGGAAAAGGCCTTCGCCATGAAGGACGCGCCGGCGGTNGCCATCTCNATCAATTCGCCGGGCGGCTCGCCCGTGCAGTCGCGGCTGATCTTCACCCGCATTCGCGAGCTCGCCCGCGAGAAGCAGAAGAAGGTTCTGGTCTTCGTCGAGGATGTCGCCGCCTCCGGCGGTTACATGATCGCGCTCGCCGGCGACGAGATCATTGCCGATGCCACCTCCATCGTCGGCTCGATCGGCGTCGTCTCCGGCGGGTTCGGCTTTCCCGAACTGTTGAAGAAGATCGGCGTCGAGCGCCGCGTCTATACGGCGGGCGAAAACAAGGTGATCCTCGATCCGTTCCAGCCGGAAAAGGAAAAGGATATCGAGTATCTGAAGAGCTTGCAGCTCGAAATCCACCAGGTCTTCATCTCGATGGTGCGCGAGCGTCGCGCCGGCAAGCTGCAGAACGATGCGGCGGTCTTCTCGGGCCTGTTCTGGAGCGGCACGCGCGGCCTCGAACTCGGCCTCATCGATGGCCTTGGCGACATGCGCCAGGAATTGAAGCGGCGCTACGGCCAGAAGACCAAGCTGGAGCTCGTCACCGCCGGTCGCGGCCTGTTTGGCCGCCGTATTCCCGGCGTATCGCCGGTCTCGCTCGAAGGGGCTGCATCCGGTCTCGCAACGGGGCTTGTCGAAGCGGCGGAAGAGAGAGCATTGTGGAGCCGTTTCGGGCTTTGAAGGGAGCAAGAGAGGGGCATGCCGCAGTTAATTACCATCCTCATCCTGGTTTTCTCAGCCTGGTGGCTCTACCGCCGCTTCGTCTCCGATGCCCGCAAGCTCGCCGAAAAGTCGCGCCAAGCTGAAAAGGAGCGCCAGACCGGCGCCATCGGCACACTGGTCAAGGACCCGGCGACGGGAGAATACCGGCTGAAGCGCGAGGGAGAATAAGGGGCCCGACTGTACCGGCCTCTCACCCGGCGCTTGCCCCTCATCCGCCTGCCGGCACCTTCTCCCCGCTCGCGGGGAGAAGGGAAATATGCCGCACCGGCATC
>Ga0063456_1001459_pt1 | contig 12485 bp, 11 predicted proteins | sample AraplaMF_Cvi_mMF_FD_56228 | JGI IMG/M metagenome (GOLD analysis project Ga0063456, IMG submission 56228) | Arabidopsis root microbial communities from the University of North Carolina, USA - plate scrape MF_Cvi_mMF version 2 (version 2) | ecosystem: Host-associated > Plants > Roots > Endosphere ... | reverse complement strand
GTGGCCAACTGGCGGGCCCAGGCGCGAATCTCCTGCGCATCCATCTCCCTGGCGGTTCCCTTGGGTCCCGGCGCGCGGAAATCGTCCAGATGGGCGCCTTCCACCAGACGGGCTATCCGATCGACGATCAGCGTGATCGAAGGGGGGCCGATATGCTGGATCACCTTGACGGTGCGGGTAGCGCGCTGCTCCTGCGTCAACGAATAGGTCAGCGGCCGCATGGCCATCAGCATCTTGCAGTTGGCGCTTTCCTGAAACTGGGCGGCGCACATCAGCAGTTCGCGCTGGACGGCTGGAGGGAGAGGGTCCACGTTGTCCAGGACGATGCACAGGCGCTGGCGCTCATTGCCGAAACGTTCCGTCAGCAGATAGTCCATCCGCAGCGCCAGATATTGCATCGTGTGGGCGACGTTGTTGCAGACCGTTTCACGCAGCGCCGCGCGAGCCTGAAGATCTGCCGCCGTGGTCGCGATTCTCCAGCCGGGGGAGACGGGGGAGCGAAGCCTGTTGATCGCAGGTTCCAGCACGTTGGCTGCGCCGTGCTCGCCGGAGCCGTCGCGCGCGTGGTAGTGTGAGATGGCCCAGTCCCAGCAGGGGCCGAACTCCTCCGAGGCATCGAGCAAGTCCGTGACCAGCGGATCCAGCTGGCGCAGGAGCAGTTCCTCAGCGGCCTCCGTGCCGTAGGGACCGAGTGCGATCTTGTTGAAATTGACGAAATGGCAGGTCACGCCCGATGTCGCCACTTGCCGGCTGACGTAGCTGAGCGTGGTCGTTTTCCCGCACCCCATCCCGCCGATCAACACCCCCATCTCCGGCGTCCGATCGAGCATGAGGCCCGCGACCCTCAGTTCCACCGGACCCGCCTCGTCGGGCAGGAGTTCGCGGGCGTGCAGCTGTATAGGCCTCTTGGGCTTGTAGGACCGATCGTTGCCGTGGAGCTCGAAGCGCTGCGAGTCCTGCTGGCTGAATAGGTAGTTGAAGCAGGGATGTCCGACCGGCAACTGGCTGAATGGCTCAGCCCCCAGCTCCTCCTTGATCTGGTCGCGCACGGCCTCCCAGAACGCCGAAGTGCCGTCATGGTTGTCGTGCTTGAAGATGCTGGGGTGATGAAGGCGACGCATGGGACCCGTGATGGTTTGTCCCTGATCGTGACGCCGATCAACGCTGCGCGCCTCCTACAACTTGAGGAAGGCGGGGTTGTTGGCGCCAGGCGCCTTCGTCAGCGAAGCAAGAGCGAGGGCGTGCGGCCTGCCTTTGCGGAGCTCGTGCGACGGTCAGGCGCCTGCCACCGTGAACTCGAACACCACGTTCGGCGCCTCGTACCGGTAGCGCAGCGTGCCGCCGTGTTCCTCGACGATGCGGCGCGTGATGTAGAGCCCCAGGCCCAGCCCGCTGCGGTTGGGCGTGCCGCGCTCCTGGCCGCGCTTGAACGGCTCGAACAGTTCGGCGGCCATGGCCGGCGCGATCTCGTCCGCCTCGTTGGCGACGCTGAAGCGTTGGCCGCCGTCCTCTCCAGGCGTCAGCGAGATCGTCACCGGCCGTCCCGGCGCGCCGTAGTTGCGCGCATTCGCGATCAGGTTGGACATCGCCTGCGCCAGCCGCACCGCATCGCCGGTCACCAGCGCCGGACCCGCCGTGCGGGCGACGATCTCGAAGCCGGGATGGCCCATGCGCACCTCTTCGATCAGGTCGAGCAGCAAGGCCTCCAGGTCCAGCGGACGCAGCTCCGCATGCAGCTGCATGCCGACCTCGGCGCGGCTGAAATCCAGCACCTGCGTGATGAGCCGGTGCATCCGGCCGCTCGAGGCATCCAGCCGCGCGCCCAGCCGCCCGGTCTGTGCCGGATCCGGCTCGCGCTTGAGTACGCCGGCCACCATCTGGATCGCCTGCAGCGGATCGCGCAGGTCGTGGCCCAGCATCGCCAGCAGGTTGCGCCGCGCGGCCTCCACCTCCGCATGCCGCGCCGCGGCGGTGCGCTGAAGTTCCAGCATCAGCTGCTTGCCGAAGCGCACGTCCGTGTCGCTCCACGGCTCGGCGCAGTCCTTCACCTGCTCGCGCCACTCGGTGAACGAGCCGCGCGGCGTCAGCCGCGGGCCGTTGGGGCCGCGCGCCACGACCTTGTCGGGCTGGCCCGCCCAGCGCACCGTCTCGCGCTGCTCCTTGCGCAGCGCGATCAGCCGGCCGCCGTTGCTGGCATCGAAGGGCAGGCACATCGCGCCCACCCACTGGCCCAGCAGCGGCCGCAAGGCCTCCGGCCAGTCGTCGACGCAGGTCCTCAGGCCCGGCATGTCGCCGGCCCAGGGCAGCGTCGCGACCGCGACCGCCAGCTCCTGCGGCAGGTCGCCGTCCGACACGACCTTGCTCTGCTGCACCAGCACCAGCGTGTCGGCGCGCAGCACCTCGCGCAGGCGCGCGGCCTGGCCGAGCAGCGCGGTGAGGGCATCGTCCGCGATGGCCAGGTCGGCCGCGAGCTCCGCCACGAGCGACGCGGTGTCGGCCTGGCGGCGCGCGAACTCGCGCGCCTCGATCGTCGCGATCGCCGACGACAGGATGTGGGCCAGCACGTCGCAGTCCGATCGCACCGGGTAGGGCACCTGCAGCGAACTCATGTGGTGGCAGGCGATCAGGCCCCAGAGCCGGTCGTTGACGACGATGGACACGCTCATCGACGCGCCCACGCCCATGTTGTGCAGGTACTCGACGTGGATCGGCGAGACGCTGCGCAGCACCGAATGGGTCAGGTCCAGCGGCGGCGCCTCCGGATGGCCGACCAGCGCGACCGCGCGGTAGCTGACGTGCGGGATCAGCCGCAGCGTGTTGAGCAGGTAGAGCCGGCGCGCCTGCGCGGGGATGTCGCTGGCCGGGTAGCGCAGGCCGAGGTAGGAGGAGAGGGCGTCCGACCTGGCCTCGGCCTCGACCTCGCCGCTGTCGTCGTGCCGGAAGCGGTAGGCCATCACCCGGTCGAAGCCGGTCCAGGCGCGGATGGCGTCGACGGCCGCCTGCAGCACCGCCTCCATCGAACCGGCGCGGCGGATGCGGTCGTAGACCCGCGCCTGCGAACTCAGCGGCGCCAGCGGCTGGGTGCGGGGCTCGAGCTCGATCAGCGTGTGGTGGTCGTGCACATGGACGACGGCGTCGTGCGGCCGGCCGGCGATCTCCACCTCGCAGAAGGCGGGCATGCCGGGCGTCAGCGCGGCCTCGTCGGCCAGCAGCGTCAGCTCGCCGCGCACCGTGCCCGGCAGCGCCAGCTCCGCCCAGGGCTGGCCCAGCGCCGGTTGCAGGCCGAGCAGCGCCGGCACGTTCTCGCTCCACGCGGCGACGCGGCCCTCGCGCAGCGCGATCAGCAGCCCGTGCGGCTGGATCGAGCCCGGAATGTGGATGGGCTCGTCGGCGCAGGATTGCAGCGTCGGAAACGATGGCTCGGAGCGTTCCATGGTGGCGGGGAATTGGGAGTCCTGGACTGTACCGTCCGCCATCGGCGCTTCGGGAGCGCGGATTGCCCCGTACGCTGTCCGGCGTCGACGTCCCGCGTCACCGGCACTCCGCACTCCTGGAGGACAGGCGATGAAGCACTTCAACATCTTCCTGACCGCGTTCTGCGTGACCTGGCTCGCCGCGGCGGCGATCGCGCAGACGACTGAACCTCCGGCCACGTCCAACGCCAGTCGGCGGCAGTCCGGGACGGTCGGGCCGCCGGTCGACGCCGCGTCGACGATCCCGCCCGCGCCCTCAGTCCGGCCTTCGGCGCCAACGATCGCGCCGATGCCCGCACCGGCGCCGGAGGCCGAGCCGGCGGCGCCCACCGTCACCGAGCCGGCCGGGACCGCGAAGCCGGCGCCGCCCGCCGCCGGTTCGCGCGCCAGCCGCCGGGCGACTGGACGGGTGACCGAGGCGGACGGCTCCGTCGCCCTGCCGACCCGGCCGGATCGGAACTGATCGGAACTGATCGGCGGCAGGCAGATCGACGGTCGGGATCACACGCTGGGCGTTCGGTCGGCGTGTGCCGCAAGACCCGGCCCCCGTGACAACCCGATGACGGCAATCCCCCGTCAGGGTGTGTCGCATCAGTATCGAGTCGGTGAAGCTCCCATCGACCGTCCGGTGGAGCGCTGACACAATCCCTCCGAAATAGTCGAGAGAGAGGGAACCCACCATGTCCGTATCCACGGAAGACCGCTTCGCGCCGCCCGAGGCGAACGTGGCCGATGTCGGCGCGCCGGCCACCGGCGACCAACTGGCCGGCCGCGGCACGCGCCTGGGCGCCGCGATCCTGGACGCCCTGATCGCCTGGGGAGTCGTGATGGTGATCATGAAGCTGGTCCCGGGCGCGACCGCGATGGTCATGAAGCCGGACGCCACGCTCTGGTCGCTCAACCTGAGCAGCCTGCTCGTGGGCGTGCCGGTGTTCCTGGTCCTGCAGGGTTGGCTGCTCGTCCAGCGCGGGCAGACCATCGGCAAGATGATCTGCAAGCTGCGCATCGTGCGCTCCGACGGTGCCCGGGTCGACGGCCTGCGGATGCTCGGCCTGCGCTACGGCGTCGGTTTCCTGATGACCTCGGTGACCGCGGTCGCGATGGTCTACAGCCTGCTCGACTGCCTGCTGATCTTCCGCGAATCGCGCCAGTGCCTGCATGACACGATCGCCGACACGAAGGTGATCAAGCTCTGAACCCGTCGCCCGCCGCGCCCGCGCCCCGCATCGACACGCTGGCGCTGGCCGAGACCCCCGAAGGCATCGTCCTGTCCTTGCGGCCCGCCGGGCTGGTGGCGAGGACCATGGCCTTCCTGCTCGACCTGTTCATCCGGCTGATCCTGGACCTGGTCCTGGTGATGGCCCTGGGCGCCTGGGGCGGCCTGGGCCTGGGCCTCATGCTGATCGGCCTGTTCCTGGTCGAGTGGCTGTACCCGATCGCCTTCGAGCTGGGCCGCTCCGGCGCCACGCCCGGCAAGCAGGCGGCGGGGCTGCGGGTGGTCATGGACACCGGGCTGCCGGTCACGCCGGCCGCGTCGGTCACCCGCAACCTGCTGCGCGTGGCCGACTTCCTGCCGCTGGGCTATGCCTTCGGCATCGTGTCGATGCTGCTGAACCGCGATTGCAAGCGCCTGGGCGACCTGGCCGCCGGCACGCTGGTGGTCCATGCGCGGCCGGTGGTGCTGCACGACGCGCCGCCGCCGGCGCCCGGCCTGGCGCCGGCCCGTCCGCTGAACCAGCGCGAGCAGGCCGCCATCCGCGCCTGGGCCGGCCGATCGAAACGGCTGACGCCGGAACGCCTGGAGGAACTCGCGAAGCTGGCCGCCCCCGTGCTGCCGGCGGCGGGACCGGAGGACACGAAGCGCGGCGCGTCCGAGCGGCTGCTGGGCGTCGCGCAATGGCTGATGGGGAAACGCGGGTGATGCGGTGCGATCGAACACGGGAGACGGTCCGCATGGCTGAGCGGGCGTGGATGAAGGCGCGGTCATGAGTCCGATGCATTTCGAACAGACCTACGGGCCGCTGTGGACCGCCTTCGCCGCGGAGATCGAGCTGGCCCGGCTGGGCAAGGGCGTCGACGGCGCCTTGCTCGCGTCGCAGTACCGGCGGGTCTGCGAGCACCTCGCGCTGGCGCAGTCGCGCGCGTATCCGATCCACCTCGTGGCGCGGCTGGAGACGCTGACCCAGGAGGCGCACCAGCTGATCTACCGCCGGCAGGACTACGGCCTGCGGCAGCTGTCGCGCCTGCTGCGCGCCGACCTGCCGCGCGCCGTGCGCGCGCAGGGGCGCTACGTGCTGGCGGCGCTGCTGCTGTTCGGGGTGCCGCTGGTGGCGGCCTTCCTGCTCGCCTGGTCGGGGCCGGACTTCGCGCTGCGCCTGATGGAGGCCAAGCAGCTGCGCGAGTACGAGGCGATGTACGGCGACGGCCAGTCGGTGCTGGGCCGCCTGCGCGAGGCCGGCGACGACTGGCAGATGTTCGGCATCTACATCTTCCACAACGTGGGCATCGGCTTCCGCTGCTTCGGTGCCGGCATCCTCGCCGGCGTGGGCAGCGCCTTCGTGCTGGTCTACAACGGGCTGATGATCGGCGCGGTCGCGGGTCACCTGCACCGCGTCGGGCTGGGGCACAACTTCTGGCCCTTCGTGGCCACGCATTCGGCCTTCGAGCTGACCGGCATCGTGCTGAGCGGCGCGGCCGGCCTGCGCATGGGCCTGGGCTGGCTGGCCCCCGGCCGGCTGGGCCGGCTCGAGGCGCTGGCCGCGTCGGCGCGGGCCTCGGTGCCGATCGTGTACGCGGCCTTCTTCCTGCTGCTGGTGGCCGCCGCCTTCGAGGCGTTCTGGTCCTCGGCCGCCTGGATCGCCCCCGCCGTCAAGTACGGCGTGGCAGGCCTGTGCTGGGTGCTGGTGATCGTCTGGCTGGGCCTGATGGGACGGTACGCGGAAGCGCCGACAGGCGGGGGCGCCCGTCGCCCTGCGGGTCGCGAGACGGCCAGGGAGCGCGCGCATGCGGGTTGACGGCCTGGCCCTCGTCCTGCGTCCGCGCAGCCAGAGCGAAGCCTGCGACCTGGGGCTGGCGCTGGTGCGGGCGCATGCGGCCTCGATCTGGCGCTGCTTCGCGCCGCTGCTGCTGGTCGTCGCGGTGCTCGCGATGTGTACGGTGGACATCAGCGGCGGTCTGCCGATCCTGATCCTGTTCTGGCTCAAGCCCTGGCTGGATCGCAGCCTGTTGTTCGTGATGTCGCGGGCGGCTTTCGGCGAGACCACCCGCTGGTCCGACCTGTGGCGCGCTCGCCGCCAGGTCTTCGGCGGCCAGTTGCTGCGCACGCTGCTGTGGCGGCGCTTCTCTCCCTGGCGCGCGTACACCCAGCCGATCGAGCAGCTCGAGGGCCAGCGCGGCGCCGCGCGGCGCAAGCGCGCCAAGCTGATCCTCAACGACAACCGCGGCGCGGCCAGCGCGTTGCAGACCGCCTTCGTCCACGCGGAGGCGGTGCTGGGTTACGCGCTGATGGCGCTGGTGTGGTGGTTGGCGCCGGAGAACCGCAATGCCGGCGTGCTGGACTGGTTCATCCATCCGGACGCGCATCTGGTCGGACAGCTGGGGCTGGACATCGCGGTCGCCGCGTCCTACGCGCTGGTGGTGCTGTTCCTGGAGCCGTTCTACGTCGCGGCGGGTTTCGCGATGTACCTGAACCGGCGCGTGGTCCTCGAGGCCTGGGACATCGAACAGGAGTTCCGCCGTGCGTTCGCCTGAGGGGTCGGGAGCTTCCCCGAAGCCGGCCATGGCGAGCGCGATCGCGCGCGTCCTGGCCGTCGTGGCCGTCTTGGCCGTCGTGGCCGTCCTGCCCGTGTCCGCGCCGGCATCGGCGTCGCCCGCCGTGCCGGTCCGGGCCGCCGCGTCGGCGATCGATGCCCAAGCGGTCCTGGACGCCGAGGCCGAGGTGCACGCCGATCCGCTGTGGGCCGGAGAGGAGAAGCAGAAGGTCCTGCGCTTCAAGAAGACCGAGCCCGACGAGGAGAAGAAACCGGAGAAGCCGGAGCAGTCCGCGGACTACAAGTGGTGGATCGAGCTGTTCAAGAACCTGTCGGCGGGCCTGCGCGTGGCCGTGTGGCTGATCGTCGCGGCCGCGCTGATCTGGGTGCTGCTGCGCCTGAGGGACTGGCTCAAGGGGCATGAGGGCGGAGCCGGGATCAAGGTGGCGCCGCCGACGCATGTGGGCTCGCTGGACATCCGCCCCGAGAGCCTGCCTGACGACATCGGTGCGGCCGCGCGCGCCTTGTGGCGCAAGGATGAGCAGCGTGCCGCGCTGTCGCTGCTGTACCGAGGCGCGCTGTCGCGGCTGGTGCATGACCACGGCGTGCCGATCCGCTCGGCCAGCACCGAACGCGAGTGCCTGGTGCTCTCGGCCACGCGAGTGTCGCCGCAGACGCTGGACTTCCTGTCGCGCCTGGTCTCGGGCTGGCAGACGGTGGCCTACGCGCGGCGCGAGTTGCCAGCGGAGCGCTTCGAGGCGCTGTGCGCCGACTTCGACACGCGGATGTCGGTCGGACCGGCCGCTCCGGCCGCTTCGACGGCGCCGGCCGTCGCTTCGGCCCGGCCGGGCGGAGGCGCGAGATGATCCGCGACCGCCTGCTGTGGATCGTCGCCGCGCTGGTGCTGGTCGCCGCCGGCTGGTGGCTGTCGGCCAACACCGAATGGGTGGAGGAGGACGTCCCCCGACCGGCGCGCGGCGAGGCCAGGGACAACCCCGTCTATGCCTTCGAGCAGATCATGCGCAAGCTCGGGATGCAGGCGGAGCACCACGAGCAGCTCGACCGCATGCCGCCGGAAGGCGCGCGGCTGGTGCTGCTGTCGCCGAACTGGGACCTGGTGCCCGAGCGTGCCGAGCAGATGCGCGCCTGGGTCGAGCGCGGCGGTCACCTGGTGCTGCTGCAGGGCGCCGAGTGGGACGACACGCGGCTCGAGAGCTGGGTGCCGGTCTTTGCCGTCGACATCACCGAGAAGCTCCGGCGGCAACGCGAGCGCAAGCTCGAACTCGAGCGCCAGCGGGAACGCGGACGTGCGCCGGAGCATGCCGGGCCGGTGGGCTCGCCGACGACCGCGGACGCCGCCTCGGCGGCGGACGGCACGGGCAAGGACGATGACGACGAGGACCGCGACGACGCCATCTCCGATCCGCCGGTCTTCGGCGAGTACGAAGCGCTCGACCTCTGCTACCAGTTCGGCGGCGGCAAGCGGCTGAAGATCAAGCCGGGCCACCAGGATCAGGCGACCTGGACGCTCACGCAGGAACACGGCCAGCAGTTGATCCGCGTGAACCAGGGACGCGGCACGGTGACCGTGCTCAACGCCGCCCCGAAGGTCTTCCAGGACCGGGCACCGTTCGGCTGCGAGATCTCGCTGCTGCTGGCCGCGAGCGTGCAGGCCGAACGTGGCGCCACGGTCTGGCTCTACCTGAACGAGAAGCGCGAGGCGCTGACGCCGTGGCTGTGGCAGCGCGGCTGGATCGCCATCGTGCTGGGCCTGCTGGCGCTGGCGGCGGCACTGTGGCGCGCGGCGGTGCGCTTCGGTCCGCGCCTGGCGCCGCCGCCGCGGCTGCGCCGTTCCATCTCGGAGCAGGTCCGCGGCATGGGCGCCTACCTGCACCGGCACGGCCGCGATGCCCTGCTGGCCGCGCAGCAGCGCGCGCTCGACGAGGCGGCGGCCAAGCAGCTGCGCGGCTACGGCCGCCTGCCGCTGATGGAACGCGCGGCCGCGGTCTCCGCCGCGACCGGTGTCGCCCGCGACGAGCTGTACACGGCGATGGCCTCCAGATTCTGTACCCGCGCGGAGCTCCCGGCGCGCCTGCATGCACTCGAGACGGCGCGCCGGCTGCTGGCCCGCCCACACAAGGAAAGACCTGTCCCATGATCAAGCCCGAGGAACTCAAGCTCGCGACGCAATGGCTGCATGTGCTGCGCGGCCAGATCGGCAAGGCCGTGGTCGGCCAGCCGGAGGCGGTCGAGCAGATGCTCGTCGCCGTGGTGGCGTCGGGGCACGTGCTGGTGGAGGGCGTGCCCGGGCTGGGCAAGACCCTGCTGGCGCGCGCGCTGGCGCAGGCGCTGCAGTTGAAGTACGCGCGCGTGCAGTTCACGCCCGACCTGATGCCGGCGGACGTGATCGGACACAGCGTGCTGGACGACACCGGCGCGGGCCTGGGCCAGTTGCGCGTGCGCAAGGGGCCGGTGTTCACCAACCTGCTGCTGGCCGACGAGATCAACCGCGCGCCGGCCAAGACGCAGAGCGCACTGCTCGAGGTGATGCAGGAGTACCAGGCCACGCTGGAAGGCGAGAGCCTGGGCCTGCCGCGGCCCTTCATCGTGATGGCCACGCAGAACCCGGTGGACACGGAAGGCACTTATCCCTTGCCCGAGGCGCAGCTCGACCGCTTCCTGCTGCAGATCCGCATCGGGTATCCGACCCATGACGAGGAGGCGGCCATCGTACAACTGGTGACGGCCAACCGGGCCGGGCACGAACTGCCGCTGGAGGCGGTGCAGCCGGTGCTCGACGACGTGCAGGTGCTGGAGCTGCAGCGCCTGGCGAGCCTGGTGCATGCGGACGCGAAGGTCGTGGACTACGCGGTGCGCGTGGTGCGGGTGACGCGCAACTGGCCCGGCCTGGAGTTCGGCGCCGGTCCGCGCGCCAGCGTGGCGCTGATCCGCGCGGCGCGCGCCGTGGCGCTGATCGAGGGCCGCGACTTCGTCACGCCCGACGACGTCGCCCGGCAGGCGCTGGCGGTGCTGCGCCATCGCGTGACGATGGCGCCCGATGCGCAGATCGAGGGCCGCGACATCGACCAGATCCTGCAGGCCGCGCTGGAAAGCGTGGAGGCGCCGCGACTCTGATGAACACGCCGCGCCGCGTCGTCCTGCCCACGCGGGCCAGCATCGGGGTGCTGGCCGGCCTGGCCCTCTGCGCCGCCGTCGCGCTGACGGCCGGGGCGCCGTTGCGGCCCGTCGCCCAGGCGGGCGGGGCGGCGCTCGGCCTGCTGCTGCTCGTGGCGGGCGTCGACCTGTGGCGCAGCCTGCGCCTGTGGAGGCTCGGCGGCGTGCGGGTGGAGCGGCGTCTGCCGGCGGCCTTCGCGATCGGCGCATCGACCGAGTTGACACTGGACCTGGTCAATGCGAGCGAGCTCGTCTGGCGTCTGCAGGTGTTCGACGACCTTGATCCGATCTTCGATTTCGAGGGCCTGCCGCGGTCGCTGACGCTCGCGGCGCAGAGCCGCAGCCGCGTGAGCCTACGCGTCACCGCGCGACAGCGCGGCGTGGCGACGCTGGGCCGCACGCAACTGCTGTGGCGCAGCCGCGCGGGCTGCTTCGAGGTGCGCGACAGCGTCGGCGAGGCCCGCCAGCTGCGCGTCTACCCGAACTTCGCCGCGCTGGCGCGGTATGCGTGGTTGTCCGGCGACCGCCGGCTGGCGCAGATCGGCATCAAGAGCTTCATCCAGCGGGGGCAGGGCACGGACTTCCGCCAGCTCGCCGAATACAAGCGCGGCGACCCGCTGCGGCACCTGGACGTGAAGGCCTCGCTGCGGCACCGCAAGCCGGTGGTGCGCGAGTTCCAGGACGAGCGCGACCAGTGCGTGATGTTCCTGCTCGACTGCGGCCGGCGCATGCGCGCGGACGAGCAGTCGGCCGGCGCCGGCGAGACCAGCCACTTCGACGACGCGCTGGACGCGCTGATGCTGCTGGCCTACGTGGCGTTGTCGGAGGGCGACGAGGTCGGCGCGATGACCTTCGGCACCGAGGAGGGGCAGCAGCGCGACTTCGCGCCGCGCAAGGGCATGGGCACGCTCAACGCGCTGATGAACCGCATGCACGACCTGCAACCCGGCGGCCACCATTCCGACTACCTGGCGGCGGCGGAGTCCTTGTCGCACCGGCTGCGCCGGCGCTCGCTGGTGATCGTGCTGACCAACTTCCGCGACGAGGATTCGCCTGAGCTGCAGCCCGCGCTGCGCCTGCTGCGCCGGCGCCACCTGGTGCTGCTGGCCAGCCTTCGCGAGACGGCGCTGGGCCGCATCGCCGCGCAGCCGATCGCCGGCGTGGAGGACACGGTGGCAGTCGCGAGCGCGCACCTGTTGTCCCAGGCGCGGCACGACGCCTTCGCGCGCGTGGTGGACCACGACCGCCTGTCCATCGACGTCGAGCCGCGCCAGCTCGCGTCCATGCTCGTCAACCGCTATCACCAGGTGAAGCGGGCCGGACTGCTGTGAGGCGGCGGCGCGCGGGCCTCCATTCAGACATCCATTCAGACATTCATTTCAACGACGGAGGGAGAGACCCATGACTGAACAGACCTTGAACCAATACGCGGCGCCGCGCGCGCATGTCGCCGACATCGACGGCGCCGAAGGGCCGGGCGAGCTGAAGCTGTTCTCGGCGAAGGGCCGGGTCGGCCGGCTGCGGTATCTGGCGTACACCACGGGCGCCTCGCTGCTCTATTACGCGGCCAGCCTGGTGATGCTCTTCGCGATGAACGCGAGCACCGTGTTCGGCGCGATCGGCATCGTGGCCCTGCTGGCGGCGCTGTGGTTCAACATCATCACCGGCATCAAGCGTTGCCACGACATGGACATGAGCGGCTGGTGGTCGGTGACGATCTTCATCCCGCTGATCGCGCTGGTCTGGCTCTTCGTGCCGGGCACCAAGGGCTCGAACCGTTTCGGCCCGCCGCCGCCGGCCAACACCTGGGGCGTGCGCATCCTGGGCCTGGCGCTACCGCTGATCGCCTTCATCGGCATCTTCGCGGCGATCGCGCTGCCGGCCTACAAGGACTACACCGACCGCGCGCGCGCCAAGGCCGCGCAGCAGCAGGTGCAGCCCGCGCAGCAGCCCTGAGCGGGAGGGAGGGGCGGGGCGCTCAGCGGAGCGGGCGCCTCCCGAGACGGTCAACGACAGTGGGGGTGCGTCCGTTGCCCTGACAGCGTCCATCCGTCCCGATACCCGCTCCCGCGTGAGCGGGACCCTCCAA
>Ga0063456_1001458_pt1 | contig 12490 bp, 11 predicted proteins | sample AraplaMF_Cvi_mMF_FD_56228 | JGI IMG/M metagenome (GOLD analysis project Ga0063456, IMG submission 56228) | Arabidopsis root microbial communities from the University of North Carolina, USA - plate scrape MF_Cvi_mMF version 2 (version 2) | ecosystem: Host-associated > Plants > Roots > Endosphere ... | reverse complement strand
TGGCTCTGGCCGGGGAAGTTCGAGCCGTCGCCGATCCAGACCGTCAATGCCTTGGAGCCGAGCGCCTTGCCGATCTCGATGCATTCGAGATTGTGCTCGACTGCCTGCGCCCGCGTTGCCGCGTCGGTATGGCTGAGCGAACCGTATTTGTAGGAATGGGCCTGGCCGGGCGCATCGGAAAAGGTGTTGGAGTTCATCGCATCGAAGCCGAGGCCGAGCGCGTCGCCCCTGGTCTTCAACTCCCGTGCATCCGCCTTGTCCCAGGGGATATGCAGGGAGACATTCGGCGTCGCTTGCGTCAGCTGGTTGATGACGGCGCAATCNTCGAGCTTGTCGAAAATNCCGCGCGGCTCGCCGGTGCCGGGGAAACGGGCAAACCGNGTGCCGCCGGTGCCCACACCCCAGGAGGGAACGGCGACGAAGAATTCNGCAACCCTGCGGGTGACCGCCTCGATATCGACNCCGCGGCGGGCAAGCGCTGCGCCCAGCGCCTCGTAATCGGCTTTCAGCGCGGTTGCTCGCTTGTCGTTATCCGTTGCGACCAGATCCTGCGCGATCCTGAATTCGGCCATGTCTTCCTCCCGGTTATGCATTTTAAACATTGGGACTTTGCCGTAGCGGCAGCCCCTCATCCGCCTGCCGGCACCTTCTCCCCGTTCAGACGGGGAGAAGGGAATTTGCCGCGCCGTCTCCGTCCCGCTCCAACGTTTCGTCAGGCAAGTCCCCTCTCCCCGTCATGACGGGCAGAGGGTTAGGGTGAGGGGCCGACGCATCCGCCGTCAATCAAAATCAGCGCGTAAAGCTCTGCACGTTGCCGGCATCGACGTTGATGATGTTGCCGGTCGATTTTGCCGAGAGGTCCGAAGCGAGGAAATAGATCGCCTCGGCGATATCTTCCGGAAACACGTTGAGTTTCAGCATCGAACGCTTGCGGTAATGTTCCTCGAGATCGTCCACCTCGATCTTCGACGAGGCGGCGCGCTGCTCGCGCCATTCGCCGCTCCAGATCTTCGAGCCGCGCAGGACGGCATCCGGGTTGACCGTGTTGACGCGGATGCCGGCATCGGCACCTTCCAGCGCCAGGCAGCGGGCGAGATGGATTTCGGCAGCCTTGGCGGTGCAATAGGCAGACGCGTTCGGCGAGGCGGCAAGACCGTTTTTCGAGGCGACGAAGATGACGTTGCCGCCGAGCGCCTGACGGCGGAACAGGCGGAACGCTTCACGCGAGACGAGGAAATAACCGGTCGCCAGAATATCGATATTGCGGTTCCAGGTCGACAGCTCGGTTGTTTCGATCGGCGCGGAGGAGGCAATGCCGGCATTCGAGACGAGAATATCGACGCCGCCGAATTCGACGCAGGCTTCCACGAAGGCGGCGATCACCGCATGTTCCTGGGTGACGTCGAGCCGGACGCTGCGGACGGCATCGGCGCCATATTTCTTGACGAAATCAGCTTCGGTGCCCTCGAGCGCCGCCTGGTCGATATCGGCAAGCACCACGCAGGCGCCCTCGCCGACGAGGCGCGCCGCCGTCGCCCGGCCGATGCCGCCGGCGCCGCCGGTGACGAAGGCGACGCGGCCGGCGAGGCTCTTCGGCTTCGGCATGCGCTGGAGCTTGGCCTCTTCAAGCAGCCAGTATTCGATATCAAAGGCTTCCTGCTCCGGCAGGCCCTGATATTCCGAGACCGTCGACGCCCCGCGCATGACATTGATGGCGTTGACGTAGAATTCGCTGGCGATGCGGGCCGTCGCCTTGTCGCGAGCAAAGGACAGCATGCCGACGCCGGGGACGAGGAAGATGACCGGATTGGCGTCGCGCATGGCCGGCGAATTGTCATGCTTGCAGTCGTTGTAATAGCGGGCGTAATCGGCGCGGTAGTCCTCCAGCGCCTGGTCGAGACCGGCGACGATCGCGTCGACATCCGGCTTGGCCGGATCGAAATCGACGATCAGCGGGCGAATCTTGGTGCGCAGGAAATGATCCGGGCAGCTGGTGCCGAGCGCGCCGAGCGGGCGCAAATCCTTGGAATTGACGAATTCGAGCACGGCGTCCTGATCGTCGAAATGGCCGAGCTTGCGCTCCTGCTTGCCGATGCGGCCTCGGATTTCCGGCATCAGCCGGGCAGCGATGGCGCGACGCTCGGCAACGGCCAGGCTCTGCGTGACGGCGCCGCCGAAAATCGTCTTTCCCTCGGTCTTTCCGGCAAACCAGACGATCGCCTTGTTGATGATATCGAGCGTCAGCTCATAGCAAGCCTTGGCGTCGTCAGCCCAGGTGAAGAGGCCATGGCTTTCGAGCACGACGCCCTTCGCATTCGGATTGGCGGCGACGAAAGCGCCGAGGTCGAGGCCGAGCTGGAAGCCCGGGCGACGCCAGGGCAGCCAGCCGATCTCGTCGCCGAAGATCTGCTGCGTCAGCTCCNTGGAATTCTTCGATGCGGCNATCGCGATGATCGCATCGGGNTGCATGTGGTCGACATGGGTGAAAGGCACGAANCCGTGCAGCGGCGTATCGATCGAGGCGGCGCGGGCGTTCAGGTTGAAGGTGCAGTGCGGCAGGAAGCCGACCATGCGGTCCTCATCCTCGACGCCCTTGTAGATGCCCTTCAGCGATTCCAGCTTGTCCTGGTAGAGTGTCGCGAAACCGTCGAGCTTGATCGTGCCGACATCGCCGCCCGAACCCTTGACCCAGAGCACCTTGACTTTGCCGCCGGTCAACGGATCGGTTTCCATTACCTTCGCCGAGGTGTTGCCGCCGCCGTAATTGGTGATGCGCTTGTCGGCGCCGAGCAGGTTGGAGCGATAAAGCAGCTTGCCGGGCTCGTCGAGACCTGCCGCGTAACCATCATCCCACCGGTTTTCCAGAAGCCGGACGTTCGCCGCCATGTCATCCTCCCATATGAAATCGTCATCGGGGCGCGAGGGTTCGCGCCCCTTTTCGTTGACGGTATCGCTCATCAAAACGCAGCTTGTCAATCGAAAACGATCAAATTCGATTATTGTGCAGCGCAATATGAAAATTTATGATCGTTTTTGATTGACACATTGTCATATGTGGGAAATAAACGATTGAAGGAGGAGCCCCATGCACGAACGCGAACGCCATCGCATTATTCTGAGCGCCGTTCAGGAAAAGTCCGTCGTGACGGTTCAGGATATTTCCGAACTGACCGAGGCTTCCGAGGCGACGATCCGGCGCGACATCGCGGCTCTTCATGTCCAGGGCAAGATCCGGCGTGTGCGCGGCGGCGCCGAGGCGGTGCATCCGCCGCAGCTCGGCAATCTTGCCGGGCGCCCTTTCCGTGTTTCGGAATCGGTCAACATCGACAAGAAACGCGCAATCGCCCGCCAGGCGGTCGAGCTTTGCGATCCGGGTGACGCGATCATCATCAATGGCGGCACGACCACCTTCCAGATGGTGCATTTCATGGCGGCGCACCGCCTGCAGGTGATGACCAATTCCTTCGCGATCGCCGAACATCTGGTCAAGCATTCGAAGAACACGGTGACAGTGCCGGGCGGCGCGATCTATCGCGAACAGAGCCTGATCCTCTCCCCCTTCGACAATGACGCGATCCGCAATTTCTACGCCCGCCGTTTCTTCATCGGCGCGCAGGGTATCGGCCCGCTCGGCATCATGGAAGCCGACGCGCTGATCATCCAGAGCGAACAGAAGCTGATGCATCAGGCCGACGAATTGGTCGTCATGGCCGATTCCAGCAAGTTCCATCGCCGCTCGAGCCTCATTCTGTGCCCGCTCGAGCGTGTGTCGACTGTGATCACCGATGACGGCATTCCGGAGGAAGCCGCCAGGATGATCGAAAATGCCGGCATCAGGCTCATTGTCGCGAGCCCGGTCGCCCAGGCAATCAAGGAGGATTCCTCGTCGGTCGCATGAGGCGCCGGCCAGGTGTGAAGAGTGTCAATCAAGTGGGAGGATGAAAGCATGAAACTCGCAAAGAAACTCGCAATCGGCGTGGCATTTGCCGTCGCCATGATGGCGGGAACGGCCAGCGCCGCCGACATCAAGATCGGCCTCGTCGTCAAGTCGCTCGGCAACGGCTTCTTCGATGCCGCCAACAAGGGCGCGCAGGAAGCCGCCAAGGAACTCGGCGGTGTCGAGGTCATCTATACCGGTCCGACGTCGACGACGGCCGAAGGCCAGATCGAAGTCATCAATTCGCTGATCGCCCAGGGCGTCAACGCCATCGCCGTTTCGGCCAATGATCCTGACGCGCTCGTTCCCGCGCTGAAGAAGGCGGCGCAACGCGGCATCAAGGTGATCTCCTGGGATTCGGGCGTCGCGCCTGAAGGCCGTATCCTGCAGCTCAACCCGTCGTCCAACGAGCTGATCGGCAAGATGTGCCTGACGCTCGCCAAGGACCATCTCGACGGCGGCAAGGGCGACTTCGCCATCCTGTCGGCAACGACCACCTCGACCAACCAGAACATCTGGATCGACCAGATGAAGAAGCAGCTCAAGGATTTCCCGGGCCTCAACCTCGTCACGACAGTTTATGGCGACGACCTCTCGGACAAGTCCTATCGTGAAGCCGAAGGCCTGTTGAAGTCGAACCCGAACGTCAAGGTCATCGTCGCTCCGACGACCGTCGGCGTTCTCGCTGCTTCGAAGGTCGTCGAAGACAAGGGCCTTGTCGGCAAGGTCTACGTCACCGGCCTCGGTCTGCCTTCCGAAATGGCCGGCGCGATCAAGTCGGGCGCCACGAAGGAATTCGCCATCTGGAACCCGATCGACCTCGGCTACTCCGCAACGCAGATCGCCTATCGCCTCGTCAAGGGCGAAACCGACGGCAAGCCGGGCAGCGAGATCGAAGTCGGCCGCATGGGCAAGATCAAGGTCGGCGACAACGGCGAAGCCGCCATGGCCGATCCCTTCGTCTACAATGCTTCGAACATCGACCAGTTCTCCAAGGTCTTCTGATCCGGAGCGACGCATAAAAGCCCGGCGGCTCGACGGCCGCCGGGATTCTCATTCGACACTGGTAGAAGCTTGATGAACGCCGCCTTTCAACAAACCGCCACGGACAGCAAAACCGGTGATGCGCCAGCCATTCTGGAAATGCGCGGCATCTCCCAGATCTTCCCGGGCGTGAAGGCGCTCGACAATGTCAGCATCGCGCTGCATCCCGGTACGGTGACGGCGCTGATCGGCGAAAACGGTGCCGGCAAATCGACGCTCGTCAAGATCCTGACCGGCATCTACCGGCCGAATGAAGGCGAGATCCTCGTCGACGGCCGGCCGGTAACCTTTGCCAGCGCTCAGGCCGCGATCGATGCCGGCGTCACCGCCATCCATCAGGAAACCGTGCTGTTCGACGAGCTGACGGTTGCCGAAAACATCTTCCTCGGCCATGCGCCGCGCACACGTTGGCGCACCATAGATTGGCAGACGATGAACAGCCGCGCCAAGGCGCTGCTGACCGCGCTCGAAAGCAATATCGATCCGACGATCCGGCTGAAGGACCTCTCGATCGCGCAGCGCCATCTGGTGGCGATTGCGCGTGCGCTGTCGATCGAGGCCCGCATCGTCATCATGGACGAACCGACGGCAGCCCTTTCCCGCAAGGAGATCGACGATCTCTTCCGCATCGTCCGGGGCCTGAAGGAACAGGGCAAGGCGATCCTGTTCATCAGCCACAAGTTCGACGAGGTTTACGAGATCGCCGACGACTTCGTCGTCTTCCGCGACGGCCGCGCCGTCGGCCAGGGCCGGCTCAAGGAGACGCCGCAGGACGAGATCGTCCGCATGATGGTCGGCCGCGACGTCGAAAACGCCTTTCCGAAGATCGATGTCGCCATTGGCGGCCCGGTTCTCGAGATCAGTCATTACAGCCACCGCACCGAATTCCGCGACATCTCCTTCACCCTGCGCCAGGGCGAGATTCTCGGCATATACGGCCTGATCGGCGCCGGCCGCTCGGAACTGTCGCAATCGCTCTTCGGCATCACCAGGCCGCTCTCCGGCAAGATGATGCTCGAAGGCCGCGAGATCACCATCCATTCGCCGCAGGATGCGATCCGCGCCGGCATCGTTTACGTGCCGGAGGAACGCGGCCGCCATGGACTGGCGCTGCCGATGCCGATCTTCCAGAACATGACACTGCCGTCACTGGCCCGCACCTCGCGCCGGGGTTTCCTCAGGGCGGCCGAAGAATTCGCGCTCGCCCGCAAATATGCCGAGCGGCTGGATTTGCGCGCCGCGGCCCTTTCCGTGCCGGTCGGCACGCTGTCGGGCGGCAACCAGCAGAAGGTCGTCATCGGCAAATGGCTGGCGACCGCGCCGAAGGTNATCATCCTCGACGANCCCACCAAGGGCATCGANATCGGCTCGAAGGCGGCCGTGCACGGCTTCATCAGCGAACTCGCCGCCGAGGGCCTGTCGATCATCATGGTCTCATCCGAACTGCCCGAAATCATCGGCATGTCGGACCGCGTGCTGGTGATGAAGGAAGGCCTGTCTGCCGGAATTTTCGAACGCGCCGAACTGTCACCGGAAGCGCTGGTGCGCGCCGCCACCGGCAATGCATGAGGTAGACACATGGCAAGACTGATCAGAAAACGCGAAACCCTGCTCTTCGCCATCATCGTCGTGATGATCGCGATCTTTTCGACGCGCGCTGCCGATTTCGCAACGCCGGAGAATCTCGCCGGCATTTTCAACGATACCTCCATCCTGATCATCCTGGCGCTGGCGCAGATGACGGTCATCCTGACGAAATCGATCGACCTGTCGGTTGCCGCCAACCTCGCCTTCACCGGCATGGCGATCGCGATGATGAATGCCGCCTATCCCGACCTGCCGCTCGTCCTGCTCATNCTTGCCGCGATCGTCATTGGCGCCTGCCTCGGCGCCATCAACGGCTTTCTTGTCTGGGCGCTCGAAATTCCGCCGATCGTCGTCACNCTCGGCACGCTCACCATCTATCGCGGCATGGCCTTCGTGCTGTCGGGCGGGGCGTGGGTCAANGCCCATCAGATGACGCCGGTCTTCCTGTCGGTGCCGCGCACGCCGATCCTCGGCCTGCCCGTCCTCGGCTGGGTGGGCATCGTTATCGTGCTCCTGATGTATGTCCTGCTCCGATATACCCAGTTTGGCCGCTCGGCCTATGCGACCGGCGGCAATCCGACCGCGGCCGTCTATGCCGGCATCGATACGGGCTGGACGAAATTCCTCGCCTTCGTTCTGTCGGGCGCGCTCGCCGGCCTGGCGAGCTATCTCTGGGTATCGCGTTATGCGGTGCCTATGTCGATATCGCCAACGGCTTCGAACTCGACAGCGTCGCGGCCTGCGTCATCGGCGGCATCTCGATTGCCGGCGGTGTCGGGTCGGTCGCCGGCACCGTGCTCGGCGCACTTTTCCTCGGCGTCATCAAGAATGCGCTGCCGGTGATCGGCATTTCACCGTTCACGCAGATGGCGATCTCCGGAACCGTCATCATTCTCGCCGTCGCCTTCAATGCCCGGCGCGAGCGCAACCGCGGCCGCATCATCCTGCGCGACCGCGCGGCAGCCGAGGTCAGAACGGAGGCAGCAGCATGAGCACCGTGTCCACACATGAAAAGCGGGTCATTCCCGACCGCCTCGGCACGCCCTTCCGCCGCATCTTGCAAGCTGGGAAGTGCTGCTCTTTGCCGTCGCCATCCTGATCTTCATCTTCAATTCCCTCGCCTCGCCCTATTTCCTCGATGCCTGGAACCTCTCGGACGCCACCTTCAACTTTACCGAAAAGGCGATGATCGCCTTCGCCATGGCACTGCTCGTCATATCGGGCGAGATCGACCTCTCGGTCGCTGCGATCATCGCGCTCGCCTCGACGGCGATGGGCGCGGCAGCGCAGCTCGGCATCGGCACGCCGGGCCTGGTCGCGATCGGCATCGGCACCGGTCTTGCCTGCGGCACCTTCAACGGCGTGCTGGTCTCGGTGCTGAAACTGCCGTCGATCGTCGTCACCATCGGCACGATGAGCCTGTTCCGCGGCATTTCCTATATCGTGCTCGGCGACCAGGCCTATGGTAAATACCCCGCCGATTTTGCCTATTTCGGCCAGGGTTATGTCGTCTGGGTGTTCTCCTTCGAATTCGTGCTCTTCATCGTGCTGGCGATCCTCTTCGCCATCCTCTTGCATGCGACGAATTTCGGCCGGCAGGTCTATGCGATCGGCAATAACGACTTCGCCGCCCGCTTCTCCGGCATCCCGGTCGAGCGCGTCAAATTCATCCTCTTCCTGCTGACCGGCGTCATGAGCGGCGTCGCCGCCGTCTGCCTGACCTCGCGCCTCGGCTCGACCCGGCCGTCGATCGCCCAGGGCTGGGAACTCGAGGTCGTCACCATGGTCGTGCTCGGCGGTATCTCGATCCTCGGTGGCTCGGGCACGATCGGCGGCGTCGTCATCGCCGCCTTCGTCATGGGCCTCGTCACCTTCGGCCTCGGCCTCTTGAACGTGCCCGGCATCGTCATGTCGATCTTCATCGGCCTGCTTCTGATCATCACCATCGCCATCCCGATCATCGCCCGCCGCGTCAAGCTCATGAGTTCCCGATGACAGCAGAAAAACACGCCTTCAAGATGCAGCTCCATCCCGGCATGGAAGCCGAATACCGCAGGCGGCATGACGAGATCTGGCCGGAACTGGTCGATCTCCTGCACAAGTCCGGCGCCAGCGACTATTCCATCCATCTCGACCGCGAGACCAACACGCTATTCGGCGTGCTGACGCGGCCGGCCGACCATACGATGGCGAGCCTGCCGGACCACCCTGTGATGAAGAAATGGTGGGCCCATATGGCCGATATCATGGCGACGAATCCGGATAATTCGCCCGTGCAAAGCGACCTCGTCACCCTCTTCCATATGCCATGAACGCCCCCTCCTATCACCGCATCGCCGTCCTCGACATCGGCAAGACCAATGCCAAGGTCGTCGTGCTCGACAGCGAGACCGGCGCCGAAATCGCCGTGCTGAAGCGNCCGAACATCGCGATCAAAACNGGTCTCTATCCGCACTACGATATNGAGNCGCTCTGGTCCTTCGCCCTCGATGCGCTGAAGAGCCTTGCGCGTGAGCCGGGCTTCGACGCCATTTCGATCACCACCCATGGCGCCTCCGCAGCACTCCTTGCCCGGGACGGCGCGCTTGCCATGCCTGTTATCGACTACGAGCACGAATATCCGCAGGAGATCCGCGATGCCTATACGGCGTTGCGTCCCTCCTTCGACGAAACCTTCTCGCCGCGCCTTGCGATGGGCCTCAATGTCGGCGCGCAGCTGCACTACCAGAAGACCGCCTTTCCCGAGGAATTCGCTAAAGCTGCGACCATCCTCACCTATGCGCAATATTGGACGGCGCGGTTGACGGGTATTGCCGCCAATGAGCTGACCTCGCTCGGCTGCCATACCGATCTGTGGAACCCGAGAGCCGGCAGCTATTCCTCGCTCGTCGACAGGCTCGGGATCCGCGACCTGATGGCGCCGATCCGCTCCGCCTTCGATGCGCTCGGCCCGGTCCTGCCCGAGATCGCCGCAGAACTCGGCCTTGCCGCACCCGTGCCGGTCTATTGCGGCATTCACGATTCNAATGCCTCGCTGCTGCCGCATCTGGTCCATCGGGAGGCGCCCTTCGCCGTCGTCTCCACCGGCACATGGGTGATCAATTTCGGCGTCGGCGGCGATCTCGACCATCTCGACCCCAACCGCGATGCGCTCGCCAATGTCGATGCCTATGGCCGCGCCGTTCCCTCCTCGCGTTTCATGGGCGGCCGGGAATTCGAGATCCTTTCTGCCGAAATCGGCCCAGTCGACGAAAAGGCCGTCCAGGCGGCAATCGGCCCGGTCATCGACAAGGGCATGATGCTCTTGCCGAATATCGCCGCCGGTTCCGGGCCTTTTCCGGGAAAGGCAAGCCGCTGGATCGGCGCCGAAGAGGCAAGCCGCGAGCAGCGCTATGCAACCGCCTGCCTCTATCTCGCTTTGATGACCGATGCCTGCCTCGGGCTGATCGGCGCCAAAGGCCCGGTTATCGTCGAAGGGCCTTTTGCCCTGAATGGCACCTATCTCAAGCTGCTCGCCGCCCTAACCGGTCGTGAAGTCATGGCCCTTCCGGGCTCGACCGGTACCAGCCAGGGGGCGGCCCTTCTGACCGGTATCCGGCCGGCGTCGGGTACCGAGACGCATATTCCGCCGACCGATATCCCGGGTCTGGCCGCCTATCGCACCCACTGGTACGCCGCGATGGAATAGGAGCTTTTCCAAGAACGGACCTTGTTCATCCCTGCCTTGTGGTTAGTGTGCACCTCGAAAATCAGGTCGAGGAGATAGCATGACAGAGACATTCGATCCGCGCGCCCTTGCAGCCAGGCTTCACGGCCTGCACCAGGCCGGTCACCAGNAGGCAACGAGCACTTTCGCGCTGCCAGCCGATCTGCATCAGGCGATGGAGGTGCAGAATTTGCTGGCCNCCGNAGACGGCGTTTCCAGCAATGCCTGGAAGGTGACGGTCTCGCCGCAGGGCCAAGCGGTCGCTGCTCCGCTGCATCCCTATGCCGAAGCCGTTTCGGGCGCTGATATTCCCTGGTATCCGGGCCTGAAATTCGAGACCGAGATCGCGGTGCGCCTCGGCAGCGACCTGCCGATCCGNGCGGGCACAGCCTACAGCCGCANCGAAGTGGTCGGGGCGATCTCCGCNGTCCATCTCGGCGCCGAGCTGCTGGTCAGCGCCGTCAGCGAGAGCGGCAGCGTTTCGTTTCTGCTGTTCGTCGCCGACCGCCTCGGCAATAGCGGCTATGTGCTCGGTCCGANNCTCGAAAAAAGCGTCGTCGACACCGTCGGCGGNACGCCGCTCAAGGTCACCCATGCCGGCCGCACGATCTATGATGGCCCGGCGCAGCATCCGAAGGGCGACGTTCTCACCTGGCTGNTCGATTACGCCAATGACGGTTTGCGCCCCGAGACATCGCTGAAGGCAGGCGCGCTCATCACGACGGGCACGTTGAGCGGCGCGATCGAACTGACCGAACCCGGCGACATCGACATCCTGCTCGGTNACGCCAGGCTCAGCTTCTCGGTGTCGAAGGGTTGAGTTGACGCCGTGGCGCCTACGCCTTGTCGCGAAACATCTCGATGATCGCGGAAAAATCCTTTCCGCCATTGCCCAGCTTCTCGAAGAGCGCAAAAAGCTGTGCTGCTTCCGCGCCGAGTGGCGTGGAAGCGCCGCTCGTCAGCGCCGCTTCCTGGGAGAGTCTAAGATCCTTCAGCATCAAAGCCGCGGCAAAGCCCGGCTTATAGCCGTTGTTGGCGGGCGAGGTCGGCACCGGCCCCGGAACCGGGCAATAGGTATTGAGCGACCAGCATTGGCCCGACGAGGTCGAGGCGACGTCGAACAGTGCCTGATGCGAAAGCCCGAGCTTCTCGGCAAGCACGAAGCCCTCGCAGACGCCGATCATCGAAATGCCGAGGATCATGTTGTTGCAGATCTTCGCCGCCTGGCCGGCGCCGGCCTCACCGCAATGGACGATCTTCTTTCCCATCGCCTCCAGGATCGGCTTTGCCTTGGTGAAGGCCTCTTCCGCGCCGCCGGCCATGAAGGTCAGCGTGCCGGCGGTCGCCCCGCCGGTACCGCCGGAGACGGGGGCGTCGAGCGACAGGCAGCTGGCGGCCTTGGCCATCTCATGCGCCTTGCGGCTGCTCTCGACATCGATTGTGGAGCAATCGATGACCAGCGTGCCCTGCGCCGCGGTCTGCAGGATATCGGCCCAGGCCGTCAGCACATGTTTGCCCTGTGGCAGCATGGTGATGACGATGTCGGCGTCCTTGACCGCCTGGCTGGCATGGCTTGCCGGTTTGACCCCGCTCTCCTCGGCCGCCTTCAGCACCGACGCCGCGAGATCGAAGCCGAGGACCTCGTGACCTGATTTGACCAGATTGGCCGCCATCGGCCCGCCCATGTTGCCAAGCCCGATGAATGCGATCCTTGCCATGGTCTTCTCCTATCGATTGTCTTCGAGGATCATCGCTGCCGCCTTTTCGGCGATCATGATCGTCGGCGAATTGGTGTTGCCCGAGGTGATCGACGGCATCACCGAGGCGTCGGCGATCCTGAGCTTTCCGAGCGCACGGAATTTCAGCCTGGGATCGACGACGCTGTCCCTGTCGGCGCCCATCCGGCAGGTGCCGACGGGATGGAAGATCGTCGTCCCGATATCGCCCGCCGCCCGCTCCAGATCGGCCTCCGTCTGATAGCTCGGCCCCGGCTTGAATTCTTCCGGCCTGAAACGGGCAAAGGAAGGCTGCGCGACGATCTTGCGGGTCAACCGTATAGAACGGACAGCTATGTCACGATCGCGCTGCGTCGAGAGGTATTTCGGACTGATCGTCGGCTGGGCGGCAAAATCCGGGCTCGACAGATGCACCGAACCCCGGCTTTCCGGCCGGAGATTACAGACGCTCGCGGTGATCGCCGGGAAAGGATGGACGGG
>Ga0063456_1001450_pt1 | contig 12529 bp, 11 predicted proteins | sample AraplaMF_Cvi_mMF_FD_56228 | JGI IMG/M metagenome (GOLD analysis project Ga0063456, IMG submission 56228) | Arabidopsis root microbial communities from the University of North Carolina, USA - plate scrape MF_Cvi_mMF version 2 (version 2) | ecosystem: Host-associated > Plants > Roots > Endosphere ... | reverse complement strand
GGCGCCGTCGCCAACTGGGAGCGGCAGAGACAGGCGGACGTCGCCTCGCATAGTCCCGCCATCGCGGTCGAGCAGCGCTTCTGGTTCAATCCTGAACTGACNAGCCGCAATTTCCTCGTGCCGGGCTCGATCGCCATCGTCATGACGCTGGTNGGCACGCTTCTGACCTCGCTCGTCGTCGCCCGCGAATGGGAGCGNGGCACCATGGAGGCGATGATGGCGACGCCGGTGACGGCGGTCGAACTGCTCGCCGGTAAGATCCTGCCCTATTTCCTGCTCGGCCTCACCTCGATGACGCTCTGCGTGCTGCTTGCGGTCTTCCTCTTCGGCGTGCCGTTCCGCGGCTCCGTCGCCGCCCTTTATACACTCTCGGCCGCCTTCCTGATCCCGGCGCTCGGCCAGGGCCTGTTGATCTCGACGGTAACGAAGAACCAGTTCCTCGCCTCGCAGTTGGCGCTGATTACAGCATTTCTGCCGGCCTTCCTGCTGTCGGGCTTCCTCTTCGAGATCAATTCCATGCCGACCGTGATCCAGTGGATCACCTTCATCGTGCCGGCGCGTTACCTGATCCCCAGCCTGCAGACGGTCTTCCTCGCCGGCGACATCTGGCCGATGTTCGTGAAGGCGATATCGGTCATGCTGACGATCGGCGCCATCATGTTCATGCTTGCCGCCCGCAGCACCAGAAAGAGGATCGGCTGAGATGGGATGGACAAGGCTTTACGCCCTCATCGTCAAGGAACTGCTGGCCGTGCTGCGCGATCCCAAGGGTCGCGCCATCCTGATCGGCCCGCCGATCGTCCAGCTTCTCGTCTTTTCCTACGCCGCAACTCTCGAAGTCCGTAATGTCGATATCATGATCCTCAACCGCGACAGTGGTCACTGGGGCCAGGAACTGATCGAGCGTATCGATGGCTCACCGACCTTTCGCCGGATCGAGATGGCGGGAAGCCAGGCGGATATCCAGGTGGCGATCGATACCCAGACAGCCATTGCGGCGATAGAGATCGGCCCGGATTTTTCGCGCAATATCGAGGCGGGAGCGCCGGCCGACCTGCAGGTGGTGCTCGACGGCCGCCGCTCCAACGCCTCGCAGATCGTCGCCGGCTACCTCTCACAGATAGGCGCCGGCCTTGCTGCCGAGACGCCGGCCGGCAAACGGGCCGGCGCCGACATCGTCTCGACAGTGCCGCGCAACTGGTTCAATCCGAACCTCACCTACCAATGGTTCATGGTGCCGAACCTGATCGCCAGTATCGCGCTCCTGATCGGGCTTATCGTCACGGCGCTGTCGATTGCTCGCGAACGCGAGCTCGGCACCTTCGACCAGCTGATGGTCTCGCCGCTGCGCATGCACGAAATCCTGATCGGCAAGCTGATCCCGCCGATGATGATCGGCCTCTTCCACATCACCGTCTATATCCTGGCTGCCGTCTTCCTCTTTGAGGTGCCGCTGCGCGGCTCGCTCTTCCTGCTTTACGGCAGCGCGATCTTCTATCTCGGTTCGGTGGCCGGCCTCGGCCTGTTCATCTCGGCGCTGTCGATGACGCAGCAGCAGGCGATCCTCGGCGCCTTCCTGTTCATGGTTCCGGCCATGCTGCTCTCAGGCTTCGCCACGCCGATCGAGAACATGCCGAGCTGGCTGCAGCCGATAACCCTCATCAATCCGCTGCGCTATTTCCTGGTGATCGTCAAAGGCGTTTTCCTCAAGGATATCCCCTTGAGCGAGGTAGTGAACCAGACGATCCCGCTGGCGCTGATCGCCGCCGTCACACTCAGCGCCGCCGCCTGGCTCTTCCGCCGGCGGCTGGAATAAGGCATCCCGACCCATGNCTGGGCCACCTCACACAATGTGAATCAGCCTTCCAAAGCGTGACCCTCTCCTGCTGGAACCTCGAATTGGCGCGGTCGTTACCCAAACGCAACCCCAGTAAGGAGAAGCAAAATGTACAAGGTCCTACTTGTCTCCAGCGCTNTTGCGCTGTCGTCTCTTGCAACCAATGCGCTCGCTGATGGCGCCGTGACCGGTGCAGCCGGTGGCGCCATCACCGGCGCGATCGTCGGCGGNCCCGTGGGTGCTGCCATTGGCGGCGTGGCCGGCGGTGTCGCCGGTGCCGTTGTCGACCCGCCGCCGCGCGAGGTCGTGACCTATGTCCAGCAGCAGCCGGCCCCGACTGCTTCCGTGGTCGTCCAGGAACCGATCGTCGTCGGCAAACCGCTTCCGGCAGACGTCGTCGTAACGCCGGTCCCTGACAACCCGANATATGCTTATACGGTCATCAACAATCAACGCGTGATCGTCGAACCCCGCACCCACCGTGTGGTGCAGGTCATCGAATAATCAGGCAACCGAAGCCGCCTGCTGCGGCTCGGCAACTTCCGGCCCCGCTTCGGTGGGGCCTTTTTTCGTACGCTCGCGCCAGCTACCGATCAGCGAGAACAGAAGAATAAGGCGCTGTGGCAACTTGAACTCCTGCGGTAGCGTCTCTATCGGAATTCGCTCGCCATAAAGCTTGCCCTGTTTGAGCGACAGAATATGCATGCTGGAAAGCATCAGCCGACCCTCCATCCCGATTGATGGGATCAGCGTGGCTGACGCAACGGGGCTGGGTCCTTAAAGTCCGACTAAAAACTGCAAAAACTTGCAAAAGCCTATGGCCGCGGCCGCATCCCGGCGCGCGCCAGCCCTTCCAGAACCGGCGCAAAACGCTGGGGATTCTTGGCCGGCTGACCCGCCAGAATGCCTTCCAGCGTCACATCAGGTGCCATTTTCTCGAGCGCGCGCAGGAACTGCCGCGCCTGCTCCATATTGCCGAGATGCGCGTGTGCGGCGATCAGCATCCAGTAAGTCGGATCGAAATGGGCGTTCAGCGCCAGCGAGCGTGACGCAAANGAAAGTGCTTCCTCGTAATTGCCGCGAAAGATTTCGGCCATGGCGATGCCCGTCAGAGAAAAACGCGCATCCGGATCGCGGGGTCCCAATTTCAGGGCGCGATGCANGCGCTCGAGCGCATGCTCGATATCGCCGCAGTGCAAAGCCGCAATGCCGGAGCAAGCCGCGACCAGAAGATCGTTGGGATTGGCGGCAGCGGCCGCCTCCAGCACAGCCATGCCGCCTTCATAATCCTTGCCTGTCTGCAGCAACGCCATACCGCAATGGGCCATCACGCGGGGATCGCCGGCCGAATGCTGAAGCCCGCGCCGGGCAAGACTGACGCATTCCGCCTTGTCGTCCGTCCCGAGCCGCGGCCAGCCCATGGTAATGCGATGTTCGAGCACCCAGGCGGCATGCGAAAGCAGCATCGCATTTTCCGGCTCCATGGCGAGCGCCTCCTGCAGCAAGGCATAGGCGGCGGCATTGCTTTCGATCGACTCGTCGATGATCGCGGCAAGGGCGCGCAGATAGAGATCGTAAACTGCCGGACTGTTCGGCCGGTCACGTCGTGACCTCTGGATTTCGGCGATCTCAATCGCCGGCTCGACGATCGAGGCGACGCGTTCGGTGATATGGTCCTGGAAAGCGAAGACGTGGCTGATGCCGTCTTCAAAATGATCGGCCCAGAGATTGGTCGCGGTCACGCCGTCGACCAGCTGTACATTGATACGCACCTGCGCCCCTTCCCGCCGGATGCTGCCTTCGAGCACATAGCGCACGTCCAGTTCTCGGGCCACCTCTCGCACATCGACACTGCGTCCTTTGTAGACGAAGGCGGAATGACGCGAGACAACGGAAAAGGAGCGGAAGCGCGCAAGGGCGGTGATGATCTCCGCCACCACACCATCGGCAAAATAATCCTGGTCGGCATCGCCGCCGAGATTGACGAAGGGAAGAACCGCGACGGAAGGCGGCTGCGACGCCACGGGCCCGCCATCCTCCTGGCGCGGCAGGCGGTAGCCGACCCTGGGAACGGTGACGATCCACTCCGTGCCATCCGGCCTTGCGCCGAGAAGCTTCCTGAGCGCGGCAATCTGAACCGTAAGGTTGCCTTCCTCCACGGCAAGCCCCGTCCAGGCCCTGTCAATCAGATCCGCCTTGGTGACGACCCGGCCCTCAGCTTCCAGCAGCAAGCCGAGCAGCGCCGCCGGTCGCGGTCCCGCCGCAACGGATTTCCCGTCCCGCCACAGGCTTCCTGTCACGGGATCGTAAAGGAACGGACCAAAGGAGAGCCTCGAGCTGCCCATGCAGAAGCATAGCGTCAAAACCTCGCAAACGAAAAGCCGATGACGCGCCGATNCGCTGCGTAAGCCGCCGTCGGATGAACGGCGGCTTATCCAGCGGACAGGATCAGACCTTCAGCTCGCGCCGCTCGCGCTCGGTCACCATGGCGAGGTCGAGCACCTTCTGCAGGTTGGCGGCGTGGCGGAAGTTCGGGTCCGGCTGGATNCCGCTTGCCACGGCCTCGGCAAAACGCTCNTAGTTGGTCGCNACCGGTTCAACCTCGATCTTCGTCCAGGTGGCGGTTTCGACATCCTCGCCGAGGCAGCCATGCAGCTCGGAACCGTTGGGACGATGGATGACCTCGAGGCTGCCCCTCTCGCCATAAATGCGCAGCTTCAACTCGTTCAGATGCCCTGTCGCCCAGCGGCTGGCATGAATGACGCCGAGTGCGCCATTGGCGAAATCGACGGACATGGTGAAGCTGTCATTGGCGTCGAGCAGGTATTCGCCGATCTGACCGCCCGGCGCCTTGTTGAAGGTCTTCAGCCGCGCAAAGACGTGGTCGATGTCGGTCGCCGCGCCATAGGCGGCGAAATCCAGAATATGGATGCCGACATCGCCGAGCACGCCATTCGAGCCGTGGCCGGTGGAAAGCCGCCACAACCAGGTGGACTCGGTACGCCAGTCGCCCCAGGCGCGCGACACCAACCAGCTCTGGAGATAGGATGCTTCCACGTGTCTGATCGTGCCGAGCTCGCCGGCGAGCACCATCTCACGGGCGCGCTGCAGCGGCGCGACGTTGCGATAGGTAAGGTTCACCATGTTGATGACGCCGGCCTTTTCGGCCGCCTCCGTCATCTCCAGCGCCTTCGCATAATTCTCCGCCAGCGGCTTTTCGCAGAAGACGTGCTTGCCCGCAGCAATCAGCGCCATCGTCGTCGGGTGATGGATGCGGTCGGGCGTGACGTTCGTCGCCGCATCGAACTCACCCCAGGCGATCGCCTCCTCCAGGGAAAGAAACCGCTTTTCGATGTTGAATTTGTCGGCGAAGGCCGAAAGCCGATCGGGATCGGTGTCGACGGCGCCAACCACTNTCACGCCATCGATGAGGGGGAAGCGGGCGAGCTGGTTTTTCGCCATCACGCCCGTGCCAAGAACGAGTAATCGCATGGATGCTCCTCAGCGGTAACCGGCTTCGCCGGCTTGGTGTAGTTTCGGGCCGCGTTCGACGATCGGCTCCAGTGCTTTTTCTACCGGCACATTTGGAGCGTCGGTGATACCCGTCAACGAGCCCTCAGGGTTATAGGCCCACTTCACGCCGTTGATCAGCACCTTCTGGACATTGACGTCGTGATAGGTCGGATAGGTCTCGTGGCCGGGGCGGAAATAGAAGATGTTGCCGGCGCCACGGCGCCAGGTCAGGCCCGAGCGGAACACTTCGCCGCCCTGGAACCAGGAGATGAACACCGTTTCGAGCGGTTCCGGCACCGAAAACTGCTCGCCGTACATTTCTTCGTTCTCGAGTTCGAAATGTTCGCCGATGCCGGCGGCGATCGGATGGCGCTGATTGATCGTCCACAGACGCTCGCGCTCACCCGCCTCGCGCCATTTCAGCGCGCAGGGTGTGCCCATCAGCCGCTTGAAGATCTTGGAGAAATGGCCGGAATGCAGCACGAGCAGCCCCATGCCTTCCCAGACGCGCTTGGCGACACGCTCGACGACGACATCGGAGACCGCGCCGTGATCCTTGTGGCCCCACCAGGTCAAGACATCGGTTTCGGCAAGGCGGGCTTCGCTGAGGCCGTGTTCCGGCTCCTGCAGCGTCGCCGTCGTCGCCGAGATGCTGGGGTCGGCATTCAAAGCGTTGGCGATCGTCGTGTGCATGCCTTCGGGATAGATGCCCCGGACGATGGCATTGGTATTCTCGTGGATATTCTCTCCCCACACAACGGTGCGAATGGTCACGTCGTTCTCTCCTTATAGTTAAAAAACGGATCGAGTCCTGGGAAGAACATCGACCTTGGGAACATCAGGCAGCCCGAATGGAGGCTCGCTCAAGCGAACGGCCCGACCGGTCGAAACGGTGGATGTGGCCGGCAAGCGGCGTAAGGCCAAGCGTTTGGCCGGGCGCATGGCGGGAGACTCCGGCTTCCCGCACGATGAGCGGCTCATCCGCCCCGATATCCACATAGACGAAGCTATCGGAGCCGAGGATTTCTGAATGGATGACCGTGCCGCTCCAAACGGGCGACTCGGGCGTGATGCGAACATGCTCGGCGCGCACGCCAATCGTATGGCTATCATAGGCTTGCGCCAGTTCGCCCGAGAGGAAATTCATTTTCGGCGAACCGATGAAGCCGGCAACGAAGACCGAATTTGGGCTTTCGTAAAGTTCCAGCGGCGTGCCGATCTGCTCGACGACGCCGTCCCTCAGCACGCAGATCCGATCGGCGAGTGTCATGGCCTCGACCTGGTCATGGGTCACATAGACCATCGTCGTGTTGTTCATGCTGCGATGAAGCTTCGCAATTTCCAGCCTCGTCGCGACTCGAAGCGCCGCATCGAGGTTGGACAGCGGCTCGTCGAAGAGAAAGACCTTGGGATCGCGTACGATCGCCCGGCCGATTGCGACGCGCTGACGCTGCCCGCCGGAAAGCTGTCGCGGCAAGCGGTCTAAGTAGGGTGAGAGCTGCAGCATACCGGCGGCCTGTTCGACACGCTGGCGGCATTCGCCTCTGGTGCTCCCGGAAAGTTTCATGCCGAAAGCCATGTTGTCGAAGACCGTCATATGCGGGTAGAGCGCGTAGGACTGGAACACCATGGCGATCCCTCTCTTCGACGGCGCGTGCTGGTTCACCGTCTTGTTGTCGAAGGAGAGGGTTCCCGAGGTGATGTCCTCGAGCCCGGAGATAAGCCGCAGCAGCGTGGACTTGCCACATCCCGACGGCCCCACGAACACCATGAACTCGCCCCGGCGGATGTCCATCGTCACGCCTTTGATCACCTCGAAAGCGCCGAAGCTCTTGCGGATATTCTCCAGTCGGATTTCTGCCATGTCCTACTCCCTCAACCCTTGACGCCGCCGGCGGTCAGCCCCGAAATGATCCGGCGCTGGAATATCAAAACAAGCACGACAACCGGCACGGTGACGATCACTGAAGCCGCCATGATGTTGCCCCAGGGGATCTCGAATTCGCTGTTGCCCGAAAGCAGGGCGATCGCAACCGGGACGGTTCGCTGCGTATCCGACGATGTGAACGTCAGCGCAAAAAGAAACTCGTTCCAGGCGGTGATGAAGGCGAGCAGTCCGGTCGTCACCAGCGCCGGCCACATCAACGGCATGAACACCTGGGTGATGATGACCCAAGGTGAAGCGCCATCGACGATCGCCGCCTCTTCGATCTCGATCGGCAATTCGCGCATGAAGGTCGTCAGCACCCAGACGGTGAAGGGGAGCGTGAAGATCATGTAGGAAAAGATCAGCGCGAAGGGCGTGTTGAAGATGCCGATCCAGCGGATGAGTTCGAAGAGGCCCGCAAGAACGGCAATCTGCGGAAACATCGACACCGAGAGGATGGTCANCATCAACAGTGCCCGCCCGCGGAAGTGTACCCGGGCCAAAGCGAACGAAGCGGTGATCGAAAGTAGCAGCGATGCTGAAACCACGACGCAGGCGATCATCGCGGAATTCNCCAGACTGCGGACGAANCCGCCCTGGCCCATCACGGACGTGTAGTTGCCGAAGGAGATCGAGGTCGGCCAATAATCGACTTTGAAAAGGGCCGTGCCGGTCTTCAGGCTCGTGAGGATTGCATAGTAGAACGGAAATACCGCAATGATGACGATGATTGTGACGAGCAGGTAGAAGAGCGTATTCTTGACGATCGAAAGCAGCATCAACGTTCCTCCCCGCCGAGCTTGACGCGACCGAGCCAGATATAAAGGACGGTTACGGAGGCAATGATGAGGAAAAGCACCGTTGACGCGGTGGCGCCGTAGGCGAACTTGTCGAAGTCGAAGAGGTTCTCGCGCGCCATGACCGACATGGTCTTCGTCTGCGCATTGTTGGGCGTCAGAACATAGATCAGGTCGAAGATGCGCATCGCATCCAGCATCCGGAAGATCACGGCAACCATGATAGCCGGTCGGATCAGCGGCAGCGTCAGACGCCAGAAAACCTTGACCGGATTGACGCCGTCGATCTTGGCAGCCTCATAAATGTCTCCCGGAACCATCTGTAGTCCCGCAAGAATCAGAAGCGCCATGAAGGGCGTCGTCTTCCAGACATCGACGATCAGCACTGCGATCATCGCCGTTTCCGGATTGGCGGTCCAGGCAATCTTCTCACTGATAAGACCGAAGCCGAGCAGAATATCGTTCAGGATGCCGAACTGATCATTGAGCATCCAGGCCCACATCTTTGCTGAGACGATGGTTGGGATCGCCCAAGGAATGAGGATTGCGGCCCGTACGATCCCACGCCCGACGAACCGTGCGTTCAGCACCAAGGCGACGATCAGTCCGAGCACGGTCTCGATTACCACCGAAAGGACGGTAAACTTGGCAGTGTTCCAGACGGCGTTCCACCAGACCGGATCGGCAAGCAGTCCGCGATAGACGGTCCTTCCGCTCTTCAGCGTCACCCACGACAAATAATTGTCAAAGCCGACGAACTGCGCATTGCCAAGGTCGTTCAGCGACGCATTCGTAAAACTGAAATAGATCGTTCTGAACAGCGGCCAGCCAGCGACGATTGCCAAGATCAACAGCGTCGGCGCCAGAAACATCCATGCCGATCGGATGCGCTCGGACCGCAGCTCCGTGGAGGATCTGAAATGGGAAACCCTGGGCTTGACTGCTTGTGGAACTACGATTTCGCTCATGCAACGACTATCCCTCGCTAGCTCGTCCGAAGACCGGACCGGCAGCCTGACAGCCGCCGGTCGGAATACTCACCAAGCGTCGCCCTTGAGGGTCGTTAGGTCGGCTTCGAGAAGCTCGAGGTTCTCGGCAGCTGAGCCGCTGCCTGACAAGGTATTGTGCACTGCAGTCCAGAACTTCGAGGACACCTCGTTGTATTTCACCTTGGCCGTCGCCGAAGGGCGTGGCACGGCGTCCTGGAAAATGGGTTTCCAGTTCGGCATGAAGGGCTGCGCGGCAGCAACATCCTTGTCGTCATAAAGATCCGTCAGGGTCGGCAAATTGGACAGTTCGATGGCACGTGCCTTTTGCACGTCCTTCGACGCCAGGAATTTTACGAGCGCGATGGCTGCGTCCTGCTTTTCGGAATATTTCGAAACCGCCAGGTTCCAGCCGCCGAGTGTCGAAGACGGCTTATCGCCGACGGCCGCAACCGGTAGCGTCATCACGTCGAACTTGCCCTTGACCGCGCTGTCGGCACCGTTTCCGAGAGAATAGGCATACGGCCAGTTGCGCATGAAGACGGCGTTGCCGGTCTGCCAGACGCCGCGCGATTCTTCTTCCTGATATGCGAGCACCCCTGGCGGTGAGATCGTGCCGATCCAGCCCTTGGCCCGCTCGAGCGCTGCTGCCGCCTTCTCGTTATTGATCGAGATGGTCCCGTCCGGCTCGACGATCTGGCCGCCGCCGGACGACTTCACCCATTCCAGTCCGTTGCAGGTCAACCCTTCGTAGGAATTGCCCTGGAAGACGTAGCCCCAGAGGTCCTTCTGTCCGGCCTGGCGTTCTTTATCCTGAACCTCTTTGGCTGTCGCAGCCATCTCGTCCCAAGTCTTCGGCGGCTGTTTTCCATATTTCTCTAGCAGGTCCTTTCGGTAAAACAGCGCCGGAGCATCGGTAAACAACGGCAACGCCACAAGCCGGCCATTGACAGTCTGAGACGCGATGATCGACGGGAAGAACTGGCCGACCACGTCCTTGGCTGCCTCCTTCAGATCGACGAACTGCTCGGCAAGCTGCGGCGCCCAGATGACATCGGTCTGATAAACATCGACGTCCTTGTTTCCAGCAGCAAGCCACAGGCGATATTGGGAAAACTGCTCGCTGCTCGATGACGGCATGGTGACGAGCTTGACATGATTGCCGGTATTCTTCTCAAAAATTGCAAGCTGCTTGTGAAGGAATTCGACGTTTTTGCCGGTGGTATTTGCGGCAAACGAAATTTCAGCGGCACGGACAGAGCCGGCAGCGATGGCGACGCTGAGTGCGGACAAGGCTAAAGCAAACTTTTTCATGATCTCCTCCCAGAAATTGAAATCGATTTGGCAACCAGACCATTGCAGAAGGCCGCAGAGGCGTCAAGCCATTAAGATTGTCGATCTTCAGTTGTATTATGATGGGAAAATGCCATATATACAGCGATTAGAGGTACTTCTTGACCTCGCGAGCAAAGATTCAATGTCAAGAAATTGAAATCGATTTCAATTTTTGCCGGATTGGCACTTGCCCGTTGCGCATCGCCAACGCTTCGTCCATTGATTGCCGGGACAAAGAAGACATTCGATGAAACTTCGTGAATTTGCAAAGCAGCTTGGGCTCTCACCGACGACGGTCAGCCGTGCGCTCAGCGGCTATCCCGAGGTGAGCGAGGCCACGCGCGCCCGGGTTGCGGGCGAAGCAATGCGGCTTGGCTATCGCCCCGATATCAATGCCGTGCGGCTAAAGACCGGGAGAGCCGGGGCGATAGGCGTCATGATGGGGCGTTCGGGAGAAATCCATTTCGCTGAATTCATATCGGGGATGGCGCAGCGCTTGGAAACGGCCGATACCGATATTCTCATCACGCCTATTACCGCGCACAATGATGACGACGAAATGCAGGCCTACCGACGCCTGGTCGAAAGTCGCCGAGTGGATGCAGTGATCATTCATTCGCCGCGCCCCAAGGACCCGCGGATCGAGTTGCTGAACAGCTTGGGCCTGCCTTTCCTGGTTCACGGCCGCTCGGAGACCGAGCACGTTCACGCGTGGCTCGATATCGATAATGAAAATGCCGTGCGTAGAGCCACCGAACACCTGTTCGATCTCGGGCACCGGCGCATTGCCATGATCAACGGCCTGCGGGGCAAGACGTATTCGATCCATCGCGAACATGGTTTTCGGATTGCCCATCAGGAGCGTGGGCTCGTCGTCGATCCCAACCTGATGGTCTGCGATAAATTCTCCGACGAGAGCGGCTTTCGTCATGCCCGCTCTTTTCTGGAGAGCGCGAATGCGCCGACCGCCATCGTTGCCGGTTCCACGATGACAGCGCTTGGTGTCTACCGTGCCGTCCGTTCGCTTGGGATGACGGTGGGTCGGGATGTGTCGGTCATCGCCCATGACGACGTCTTCCCTTATCTGACGGCAGAAAGCATGGTNCCGTCACTCTCGACAACNCGATCGTCCATGCGTGCCGCGGGCACGCGATGCGCTGAGCTAACGCTACAGCTTATCGCTGGACGTGCCGTGGATGAGGTTCACGAATTGTGGCCAGTCGAACTGATCCTGAGGGAAAGTACCACCCCGCCGCCCTGACGGAGAGCAACCTCTCGATACGGAAAGGCTCTAAAGCTGATCGATCGCAGGTACCTTGCCGGTCAGAAACGCCAGAGCCGCTGCGCCGACGAGGCCCGAGTTCTGATCCAATGCTGCCAGCATCACCTTGACATCTTTGAATGCCGGCATTGCCCATTGTGTGATGTAGCCTTGAATGCCGGGTTGGAGCCGGTCGAACTCGTGGGAAAGCCCGCCTCCCATCACAATGATATCCGGACTGAAAATGTGGATCAGGCTGGTGAAGCCTCGGCCGAGAATTTCCGCTTCTTCGTCAACCAGTTGATTTGCCAGANGATCGCCATTTCTCGCGGCTGCGAAGATGCTGCGGCTGTCGATGACACCGCCATCGCTGCCNATCGTCGTCCCGCTCGATTCCATCGCCCTTATTTGAGCGCGTCGTGCAAAAGCCGGTCCGGATCCGTAGGCCTCGAAGCAGCCCCTGTTGCCGCAAGGGCAGAGCTCNCCATTCGGCACGACCGACATGTGCCCGACATGGGCGGCCATGCCCTTGCGGCCGNGCACCACGCGACCGTCCGAAATAACGCCGCCGCCAATGCCGGTGCTGACGGTGACATAGACGAGATTATCAAATCCCTTGCCAATTCCGAACTGCCACTCGCCGATGGCAGCGGCAATAGCATCATTCTCGAGGTCGACTGCAAACGGGAACCGCTTCTGCAACTCCGCCTTCAGCGGAAAGTCGACAAAGCCCGGGAGGGTCGGGATATCGGTGGCGACGCCCGTGACCGTATCGAGCGGGCCTGGAGCGGATACACCGACGCCCACCACCGAAGCCGGGTTCGATGCCGCGAGCAGTCCATCGGCCAGGCCGCAAATCTGGGCGAGCACGCG
>Ga0063456_1001442_pt1 | contig 12579 bp, 12 predicted proteins | sample AraplaMF_Cvi_mMF_FD_56228 | JGI IMG/M metagenome (GOLD analysis project Ga0063456, IMG submission 56228) | Arabidopsis root microbial communities from the University of North Carolina, USA - plate scrape MF_Cvi_mMF version 2 (version 2) | ecosystem: Host-associated > Plants > Roots > Endosphere ... | reverse complement strand
ACTCACCCGCACTGCAATCGCCGCCGCCGCGCTGGCCCTGACCACTGGCGCCGCCCTCGCAGCCCCGCTCGGAAAACTGCGATCACGATGGCGGCCGCCTTGTCGCCGGCATCGGTCAGCTTGCCCTTGGGGCCGGCCCAGATGCGCAGCACGTCGTCCTGCAGCAGGCTGACACGCACCACGGCGCCGGATTCGGTCGCCAAGTCCCAGGATAAGCCTTCCGCAACGGCAGTCGGCGCGGCAGCGATGCTGCGCAGTTTTCCGAGCGGGGCTGCGAGGGCGGCGCCAGTGGTCAGGGCCAGCGCGGCGGCGGCGATTGCAGTGCGGGTGAGTCTCTTCATAAGCCTGCCTAAGATGCAATATTTTTCGTTTTGATAGTCATACTTTAGGAATAAAAGCAAAAAAGGTCAACAAAAAGAAAGAAAATAGCACTTTCTCGCCGTTTTTTCTTAAATTATTCTTTCGTTTAGCCGATATTGCAGCGCAATAGCTTTCGATTAGTAGCGTACACGCAACGTAGCATGCCGAAATACCGACACTTCCGGTGCGTTTCCGCCTACCTNGCGGGTCGGCAGATCTTTCGTTTATCTTTCGTATTTGACTTTTCGAAATATACTATTTATGCTTTCAGCCAACGAACAACTTTTCTTTTTTCGATGACTACCCTCCTCCAGCGTGACCCGCAATCCTGGCGCGATATCAACGGCCTCGATACCGCCGAAGAGATTGCGCAGCAGCCGGCCCTGTGGCGCGAACTGGGCGNCAGCCTGCAAAGCCGCGCCGCCGACGTTGCCGCCTTCCTCGGCGGCTGCCTGCACAATCCGCAGCAGCGCGTGATCCTGACCGGCGCCGGCAGCTCCTGCTATGTGGGCGAAATCGTCGCCGATGAACTGAATGCCGCCTGGCCCGCGCAGGTACGGGCCGTGGCAACCACCAGCTTGCTGACGCACCCGGAGCTGTACCTTGAACCGNGCGCGCCAACCCTGCTGGTGTCCTTCGCCCGCAGCGGCAGCAGCCCGGAAAGCCTGGCCGCAGTGGACCTGGTGCGCGAACTGGTAGCCGACGCACGCTTCCTGAACATCACCTGCAATGCGCAAGGCCACCTGGCACGCAAAGGCGATACCGACGCGCGCACCTTCAACCTGCTGATGCCGGCCGCCAGCTGCGACCGCGGCTTCGCCATGACCAGCAGCTTCACCTGCATGCTGCTGGCCGCCTTATGCGTGCTGGGCAAAGGCGAATGGCAGGAGCGCCTGGTGGCGCTGGCGCAAGCCGGCGACGCCGCATTGCGCGACTGGGCGGCACCGGTGGCTGCGCTGGCCGCACACCCGGTGGAACGCGTGGTCTACCTGGGCAGCGGCCCGCTGGAAGCACTGGCAAAAGAATCCGCCTTGAAAATCCTGGAACTGACCGGCGGCCGCGTGCTGGCCATGTCGAACACCGCGCTCGGATTCCGCCACGGCCCGAAATCAGCGCTGAACCAGCAATCGCTGGTGGTGCTGTTCCACAGCAGCAAAGCGCTGGCGCGCCGTTATGAAGAAGACCTGCTGCAGGAGCTGCGCCGCGATGGCGTGGCCGGCTCGGTGGTCACCGTCGGCAGCGAAGCCGACATTTCGGTCGCCGCGCCGGCCCAGTTGTCCGATTCGTGGCTGGCGCCACTGTGGCTGCTGATGGCGCAGCAATACGCCCTGCACCAGTCGGCCGCGCTCGGCCTGACGCCCGACAATCCCTTCGCCGACGGCACCGTCAACCGCGTGGTGCAAGGCGTCACCATTTACCGCCATGACCAGTTCTGAACAAACCGGCTATCACGGCATCGACATCGGCGGCACCAAGATCGAACTGGTGTCGTGGATCGATGCCGGCGGCGAGCTGCAGGAAGTGTTCCGCGAGCGCGTCGCGACGCCTGGCACGGATTTCAATGAGTTCGTCGCCGCCGTTGCCGCCCTGGTTGCGCGCGGCGACGCCGCACTCGGCCCGCTGGCATCGCCCGCGGCAGTCGGCATCGGCCTGCCCGGCGTGATCGACAGCGCCACCGGCCGCCAGCTCAGCTCCAACGTGCCGGCCCTGAACGGCCGCCTGGTCGCCGCCGCACTGCAGGAAGCGCTGGCGCGTCCTGTCATCATCGGCAACGACTGCCAGTGCTTCGCCCTGTCGGAAGCACAAGGAGGCGCAGCTGCCGGCCTGCCCACCATGTTCGGCGCCATCATCGGCACCGGCGCCGGCGGCGGCTATTGCGTCGAAGGCCGCCTGCAGCGCGGCTTCAACGCCATCGCAGGCGAGTGGGGTCATTGGACCATTCCCGCAACCCTGCTGGCCCTCTACAAGCTGCCGGTGCTGGACTGCCCTTGCGGCAAGAAGGGCTGCCTGGAGCGCTATGTCTCCGGTCCCGGCCTGTCGAAACTGCACGCCCACATCGGTGGCGACGGCGCCGAACCGCTGGCCATCGTAGCCCGCGCCAACAACNGCGANGCACTGGCGGCACAGGCACTGGCNATCCATCTCGACCTGCTGGGCCACGCGCTGGCCNGCCTGGTGCTGGCCNACGACCCGCACGCCATTGTGCTGGGNGGCGGCCTGTCCAAGCTGTCGCACCTGTACCAGCAACTGCCGGCAGCCATGCGCCGCCACCTGTTCCGCGGCGTGCAAGCGCCACCGGTGCTGCCGCCACGCTTTGGCGATGCCGGCGGCGCGCGCGGCGCCGCCCTCCTGGCGCGCCAACAAACGAAGTAACACGACCATGAATCAACTTGCCCAGGTTTCCCCAGTCCAGAAAATCGTCAATGCGCATCGCGCCGGCGAAGCGGTTGGCCTGTACAGCGTTTGCTGCAGCCACCCTACCGTGCTGCGCGCCGCGATGCAGGTGGCTGCGCAATACGGCACGCCGCTTCTGGTGGAAGCCACCTCCAACCAGGTGGACCAGTTTGGCGGCTACACCGGCATGAAGCCCGCCGAATTCCGCGATTACGTGCACCGGCTGGCGCAGGAACAAGGCTTCCCTGCCGAACGCCTGGTGCTGGGCGGCGATCATCTCGGCCCCAACGCCTGGCAGTCGCAGGACGCCGCAAGCGCGATGGCGCATGCCGAAGTCCTGATCGACGCCTACGTGTCGGCCGGCTTCCACAAGATCCACCTCGATTGCAGCATGCGCTGCGCCGACGACGAGCCGGTTCTGAGCGACGAAGTCGTCGCCGCACGGGCCGTGCGCCTGGCCGCCATAGCCGAACAGGCAGCCGCCCGCGCCGGCCTGCCGCCGCCGGTCTACGTGATCGGCACCGAAGTGCCGGTGCCCGGCGGCGAAGCGTCGCTGGAGCAGGCACTGGCCGTCACCGCGCCTGCAGCCGCTGCGCGCACGCTGGAAGTTCACCGCCGCGCCTTCGCCGCAGCAGGCCTGCACGGCGCTTGGCAGCGCGTGATCGCCATGGTGGTGCAGCCGGGCGTCGACTTCGACCAGGCCAATGTGCAGCACTACAATGCAGCGGCGGCCGTGGCGCTGTCAGGCTTTGTGGCCGGCCAGACCGGCCTGGTATTCGAAGCCCACTCCACCGACTACCAGCGCGAATCGGGCCTGCATGAAATGGTGCGCGACCACTATGCGATCCTCAAGGTCGGCCCGGCCGCCACCTTCGCCCTGCGCGAAGGGTTCCTGGCGCTGTGCCAGATCGAAGAGGCCTTGCTGGGCAAGGAGAAGGCGTCGCGCCTGATGGAAGTGCTGGACGAAGCCATGCTGGCCAAGCCGAAGCACTGGCAGAAGCATTACCTGGGCAGCGCCGCGGAGCAGCGCCTGATGCGCCGCTACGGCCTGTCCGACCGCTGCCGCTATTACTGGGGCGAGCCGGAAGTCGCGACCGCCGTCAGCCAGCTGTTCGCCAACCTGGCCGGCCGCAGCATCCCGCTGCCTTTGCTGAGCCAATACCTGCCGCAGCAATTCCTCGCCGTGCAGCAGGGCGAACTGGCCGCCGAGCCGCAAGCCCTGCTGGAACACAAGGTCGGCCGCCTGCTGGCGCAGTATGCGCGCGCCTGCAGCGCCAACGCCGCCGGCCAGCACATGGCTGCCGCCATCTGTTAAGCTCGACGTTTTCACATCCAGCGACAGAAGACATGCGAAATACCAGCCAACGCCGCGAAACCATCCTGCAGGCGATCGTACAACATGGCTCGGTCCAGGTGGCCGAGCTGGTCGACAAGCTTGGCGTCTCCGCCGTCACCATCCGCAGCGACCTCAGTGTGCTCGAATCGCAAGGCCTGGTGCAGCGCAGCCACGGCGGCGCCCTGCTGGCGCGCACCCCGCCGACGGAACACACCATCCGCCAGAAGGATTCCCTGAACCAGGCGCAGAAAGAACAGATCGGCCTGCTGGCTGCGCGCATGGTGCAGCCGGGCGACAACGTCATCATCGACTCCGGCACCACCACCATCTCGCTGGCGCGCCAGCTGCGCGACGCCAGCGACGTCACGGTGCTGACCAATGGCCTGAACATCGCGTGGGAACTGGCCGACGCGCCGGGCGTGGACCTGATCCTGACGGGCGGCCGCCTGCGCAAGCAATCGCTGTCGCTGCAGGGCGCCCAGGCTGAAGCCTGCCTGTCGGCCTACAACTTCGACAAGCTGTTCCTCGGCGTCGACGGTTTCGACCTGCAGTTCGGCATCACCACCCACCACGAGGCGGAAGCAAACCTGAACCACAAGATGGTGGAGCGCGCCAAGAAAGTCATCGTGCTGACCGACGCTTCCAAATTCGGCCGCGTGTCGCTGCACCGCATCGTGCAGCTCGACAGCGTGCACACCGTCATCACCGACGCCAGCATCAGCACCGAGTACCGCGAGGGGCTGGAGAAGCGCGGCATCGAAGTGATCATCGCGGAGTAACAATGCTGCAAGGCCGCATCCTCACTCCCGACGGCTGGATCAACGGCAGCATTGCCTTCGGCCAGCGCATCGCCAGCATTACCGAAGGACCGGTTGGCGAAGGCCTGACCATCGTTCCAGGCTTCGTCGACCTGCACGTGCACGGCGCTTCCGGCGTCGACATCATGGAAGGCGGCGATGCCGGCGCCGTGGTGGCGCGCAGCCACGCACGGCATGGCACCACCGCCCTGCTCGGCACCACGCTGACCGCCAAGGAAGATTCGATCCGCCACGCCCTGCAAGGCCTGGCCGGCGTCATCGCGCAGCGCCCGCAGCACGGCGCGCGCATGCTGGGCGTGCACCTGGAAGGACCGTTCCTGAACCGCCGCCGCCTGGGTGCGCAGCCGCCCGACGTGGTGACCGGCAGCCGCGCCCTGGTGGAGAGCTACCACGCCATCGCGCCGATCCGCGTGCTGACCATGGCGCCCGAAGTGACGGGCCACCTGGAACTGATCCCGCACCTGAAGAACATGGGCATCCGCGTCCAGATCGGCCACAGCGCCGGCAGCTACGACGACGGCGTGGCTGCCATGCGCGCCGGCGCCGCCGGCTTTACCCACCTGTTCAACGGCATGAGCGGCATGAGCCACAAGGAGCCGGGCATGGTGGACGTGGCCATGGCGCATGCCGAATATGCCGAAATCATCCCCGACCTGCTGCACGTGCACCCGGGCGCCATGCGCGCCGCATTGCGCGCCATCCCGCGCCTGTACGGCGTGACCGACGCCACCTCCGCCACCGGCATGCCGGACGGAGAATATGCGCTGGGTACCCAGCGCGTGTTCAAGTGCATGGGCTGCGTGCGCCTTGCCACCGGCTCGCTGGCCGGCTCAGTGCTGACCATGGACCAGGCGCTGCGCAACTTCGTCAGCCTGGGCATGGACGTGGCGGAGGCTTCGCAGCGCCTGTCGCTGTTCCCCGCCGATTACCTGGGCGAGTCGCAGCGCGGCCGCCTGGCGCCGGGAGCCTGGGCCGACATCGTGGTGCTGGACCAGTCTTTACACCCCGTGGCCGTCTTCGTCGAAGGCGAGGCCATTCCACTCTCATAACAATACAGGAGATCCAATGCAGGCCTTATCCATGCGCTATTTACTGTTTATCGCCGGGATGGGCGGCCTGCTTTACGGGATCGATGTCGGCATCATTGCCGGCGCCCTGCCATACCTCGAGTCCACCGCTTCCGTCGCCTGGAAGCTGAGCGCCCAGCAACTGAGCTTCATCGTTGCCGCGGTGCTGCTGGGCTCCGTGCTGTCTTCGCTGTTTGCCGGCGCCATTGCCGACGCCATCGGCCGCCGCTGGGCCATGGTGCTGGCCGGCGCCCTGTTCACGGTCAGCATTCCCTTGATCGCCCTGTCCGACGGCTACACGCCGCTGCTGCTGGGGCGCCTGCTGCAAGGCATCAGCGGCGGCTTGATCGGCGTGGTGGTGCCTTTGTACCTGGCCGAATGCCTGCGCGCCGAGCAGCGCGGCCGCGGCGCCGCCCTGTTCCAGCTGCTGCTCACCATCGGCCTGGTAGCAGCCGCCGTCATCGGCCTGCTGCAAGCGCAAAATGTCGAAGGCGCGACGCAAGCCGCGCAAGCCTTGCCGGAAACCGCGCGTGCCGCCGCGGTCTTCGAGGCCAAGGACCACGCCTGGCGCAGCATCTTCTGGATGTGCCTTGCCCCGGGCCTGGTATTCACTTTCGGCAGCGCGCTGCTGGCCGAATCGCCGCGCTGGCTGGTGCAGCGCGGCCGCATCGAACAAGCCCGCACGGCCCTGCTGCGCACCCGTGCCGCCGGGGAAGCGGCGTCCGAACTGCGCGCTATGCAGGCCGCAACCGGCTTGCCCGTGCACGGCGCCGCTGCCGGCGCAGGCGAGCCCACCGAAGGCGACATCGCCGCGGCGCGCGGCGTGGTTGCCGGCCGCGGCGGCGCGTCTGCCATCCGCCCTGCAGGCGCCGGCGCCGCGGCCATGGACGCCGACGACCGCCTGTTGAGCCGCCGCTACGTGCTGCCCTTCCTGCTGGCCTGCCTGGTGCTCGCGTGCACCCAGGCGACCGGCATCAACTCCGTGCTGGCCTACGTCGTCAACATCCTGAACCAGGCCGGCCTGCCCGGCGCCACCGCCAATATGGCCGACGTCGGCCTCAAGCTGCTGAACGCCATCATGACCGTGGTGGCGGTGCTGCTGGTCGACCGCAAGGGCCGCAAGTTCCTGCTGATGCTGGGCAGCGGCGGCATCGTAATCGCCCTGCTGGCCGCCGGCCTGCTGTTCCGCAGCGCCGAAAGCGAGCAGCGCGACGTCAGCGCCATCGTGGCCGCGCAAGCCAGGGGCGATACCCTGTCGCTGCGCCTCGACGCGAAAACCCTGAAAGCGCTGGGCGCGCAGGGCGGCAGCGCAGCAACGCCGCAGCTGCTGACCGTGTCCTACTCCTACGGCCCGTTCACCAACGTGCAAACGCGCCGCAGCGACGACCCGGCACTGGCGCCCATGGTGCTGTCGCGCGAGGACACCGTGCAGCCCGACAGCGTGATCGGCGCCTTCTTCCGCCGCCTGCACCTGAATCCCTTCGCCGACCCGGCGGAAGGCCGCGACGCGCCGCTGAAAATCGAGCAGGCGCAGATCGGCGCCCTGCCTTCCGTGACGCACGGCTGGCAAGTAACGCTGGCGATCTGCCTGTTCGTGGCCAGCTTCGCCGTTGGCCCCGGCGTCTGCGTCTGGCTCGCGCTATCGGAGCTGATGCCAACGCGCATCCGCTCCAACGGCATGAGCATCGCGCTGCTGGTCAACCAATTCGTCTCCACCACCATTGCAGCCGTGTTCCTGCCGACCGTCGGCCGGCACGGCTACGCGGCGATGTTCTTCTTCTGGGCGGGATGCACGGTGGTGTACTTCCTGGCTGCCGCTTTCCTGCTGCCGGAAACCAAAGGGAAGACGCTGGAGGAAATTGAAGCGCACTTCGCGCGCTAGCGCGGTGGCGTAATGAAAGTCGGGGTCAGGTCTGGCAATCGGACAAAATGTCCGATTGCCAGACCTGACCCCGACTTTTAAGGAAGGATTACGGCTTGCCGTAGTTGGCCGAACGCGGGCCGTACAGGATGCCGTTGCTGCCGCCGGCCGACATCAGGCGGCCGCTGGCCACGCCTGCAACCGGGTAGGCTGCATCGGTGCTGGTGTTGATGATCTGCTTGACCGCAGCCGCCACCAGGGCGCCAATCAGGCCGCCGCCGCTGTTATTGTTTTGCTCCGCGCTGGAGGCAGTGGCCTTGCCGTCCCACAGCAGGGTACCGGTCTTCAGGTCCACCAGCTTGGCTTCCGCCGCCACCACCACTTCGCTGTTCAGCACCGTGTAGACCGAGCCGTATTTGGTCACGGTCACGTACAGGGCCGCATCGGCGCCGAAGATCTCGTGCAGCTTCTTGGCGCTGACATTGTGGATATCGGCAGCGTTGGCCAGGCCGTTCTGCTTGAAGGTCTCATCCACCGCGGCCACCGGCAGCACGTAGTAGCCGGCTTCGGCCAGCGGGTAGCTCAGTTGCGACAGCATGCCGTAGGTCGCTTTGACTTCCGGCGAGTTGTTCAGCGGCGGCAGCACCACGATCGATTTCGGCTGGGCGGCCTTGAACGCGGTGTAGTCGTAAGGCTGGCCCTGGTGGGCGCAACCCACGAAGAACAGCGCAGGCAGCAGGCAAGCCGCCAGTTTCATGCATTTCTTGATCATTGAACGGCCTTCTTCGTATTCTTCAGCAAAAAGTCCATATAGGCGGCGGATTCAGGGAACAGCTTTTTCTCAGCCTCGAATTCGGCTGCCATCTGGTCCGGACGGTTGGTCACGGAATACAGCAGGCCGAGGTGGGCGTGATAGCCAGGCGGCGGGGTCTTGCCTTCCGCGCTGATCTTTTGCAGGTCCTTTTCCAGCACCGCGATTTGCGCGTCAGGGCTCTCGCCCTTGAAGTACTGGTAAACCTGCGGCTGGTAGCTCTCCCACTGGTACAGGGACGGCTGCTGGTGTTTGCAGCCAACCAGCGCCACGGCGATGCCGAGGGTCAGGGCCAGGCGGCGCATCATTGGCGCACCTGTGCGAAGGCGCCGGCTTCCATGCCGCCGACCAGTTTTTCCACCGCTTCGCGCATGGCCAGGTCCAGCACCTTGCCGTTCAGGGTGGCGTCGTAGCTGGCGGTGCCGCCAAAGCCCAGCACTTCGCGGTTGGACAGGCTGTACTCGCCCGCGCCGGCGGTGGAATACACCACTTCGGAAGTCGCGATATTGACCACGTTCAGGGTCACCTTGGCGTAGGCCACCTGGGTCTTGCCGCGGCCGGCCAGGCCGAACAGCTGGTGGTCGCCCACTTCCTTGCGGCCGAATTCGGTCACGTCGCCGGTCACCACGAAGTCGGCGCCCTTGATGTTCTGGCCCTGTTTCTTGTATGCCGCTTCCTGCTGCAGTTCCTGCATATTGTCGCGGTCCAGCACGTTGAAGCGGTTGGTCTGCTGCAGGTGCGAGATCAGGATGGTCTTGGCCTGGCTGCCGAGGCGGTCCACGCCGTCGGAGAACACGCCACGCATGAAGGAGGAACGGTTGTCGAACTTGCCGACTGCCACCAGGGTGCGCGGGCCGGTGTAAGGACGCGCTGCGCTAGCGACTTTTTCCACCTGGATGGCCTGGTGGCTTTCGGTTGCGCAGCCGGCCAATGCCGCTACCGCGACGACAGATGCCAGAATTTTTTTCATATCAATATCAAAATTAAGTTTTGGTTTTTATATTATATGGTTCCACATGGAAACATGCAAACTTTGATAGCAAAATTACTACTTTTGCGTCACTATGGCGTTCCCTGTCCTGCTATCCACCAAACATAAAACCGATGACTATTTCCGCCCTGCTGCTGGCAACCGCACTAGCCGCCTCGCCCAGCGATGGCCTGTTCGAACCGGGCCTGGTGTCCGACAACGGCGTGTTCGGCTTCACGCTGTCGCCCGATGGCCAGCACGCGCTGTGGGTGCAGTCGGGCGGCGCCCGCACCAGGCTGGTGATCGTCGAATCGCACAAGGTCGATGGCAAGTGGCAGCAGCCGGCGCCGGTGCCGTTCTCCGCCACCGACGGCTGGCGCGACATCGACCCGGCCTTTGCGCCGGACGGCAAGTCGATCGTCTTCCAGTCCAACCGTCCGGTGCCGGACAAGCCGCAGCGCAAAGGCTTCGACATCTACTCGGTGGCGCTGCAGGACGGCCGCTGGGGGCCGCTGCGGCATCTGGGCCACGACATCAACAGCGACGAATCCGAATCGTCCGCTTCGATTGCTGCCGACGGCACCATCTACTTCATGAAAAACGGCGCCGAAGGCAAGTCGGACCTGTGGCGCNCGCNCCGTGTCGACGGCAAGTACACTGCGCCGGAACGGTTGGCCGAACCGGTCAACAGCGGGCCATGGCGCGAATCGAATCCCTACATCGCGGCCGACCAGGGTTACCTGCTGTACTTCTCCGATGCGCCGGGCGGGGCGGGCGACGTCGACCTGTACATCAGCTTCCGTGGCAAGGATGGCTGGAGCACGCCGAAAAATATCGGCGCGCCGTTCAACACCGCGCAGGCCGAGTTCACGCCCTGGGTGCACGGCGGCCGCCTGTATCTGGCGCGCCAGGCCAAGGAAGGCGAGCGCTTCATCGAGAACATCTACTCCTACCCCTTCGACCCAAGCAGCTATCGTTAATAAAGTCGGGGTCAGGTCTGGCAAACGGACACGGGCTCAAGCGCTAGCGCTTGAGCCCGTGTCCGTTTGCCAGACCTGACCCCGACTTTTATGCAGGAAGTAGTTCAGGGGCGGCGCGCAGGGCGGCCAGNTGCTGCGGGGCGAGGCGGGCGGCGGCCGTGGCGAGGTGGCGCGCGGNNCCGGGCTGGCCGTTGCGCTCGGCCAGCGACAGCCAGCGCCAGGCCTGTTCGGNGTCCGCTGGCGTGCCCTGGCCGGACAGGAACATCAGGCCGGCATTGAGCTGGGCGCGGCCGTGGCCCTGGCGCGCCGCGGCCAGGTACCAGGACAGCGCCTGCCCGAAGTCGCGCGCCAGGCCCTGGCCGTTGTCGTAGCGCAGGCCAAGCGTGAAGCAGGCCAGCGCGTGGCCTTGCGCGGCGGCCTTGTGGTACCAGGCGTTGGCCTGCGCCAGGTCGGGCGCGGGGCCGTCGTCGCGGTCGTGCATCTGGCCCAGCATGTATTGCGCGGCCACGTAATCCTGCTCGGCGGCGCGGCGGAACCAGGCCAGCGCCTTGCGCCCATCCTGCGGCACGCCCTGCCCCGTTTCATAGCGCAGGCCAAGGTCGAACTGCGCGCGCAGGTGGCCCTGGTCGGCCGCCTTGCGGTACCAGAAGATGGCTTCCTGCTGGTCGCGCGGCACGCCCAGGCCCTGCTCGTACAGCAGCGCGAGGTGGTGTTGCGCGGCCGGATGGCCCGCTTCGGCCGCCTTGCGGTACCAGTGCGCCGCTGCGCGGTGGTCCTGCGCCACGCCCTGGCCGTGGTCGTAGCGCTGGCCCAGGTTGTTCTGCGCGCCGGCGTGTCCCAGTTCGGCGGCGCGGCGGTACCATTTCAGCGCCTGCGCCTCGTCGCGCGGCACGCCGTTGCCGTTGTCGTAGATCAGGGCCAGGTTGAACTGCGAGCTGACGTGGTCCTGTTCGGCCGCCAGCGTGTACCACTTGATGGCGCGCGCGGCGTCGGGCGGCACGTCCTGCCCCTTGTCGTAGCGCAGCGCGAGGTTGAACTGGGCGGCGGCATAGCCCTGCTCGGCGGCCTTGCGGAACCAGCCCAGCGCCTGCTTGCCGTCCTGCGCCACGCCCTGCCCGTTGTCGTAGCGCAGGCCGAGGTTGAACTGGGCGCGCGCATAGCCCTGGTCGGCGGCCTTGCGGTACCACATGATCGCCTGCGCAAAATCCTGCGGCACGCCGCGGCCGCTGTCGTACATCATGCCCAGGTTGTTCTGCGCGCCGGGGTCGCCCTGGTCGGCGGCCTTGGCGAACCAGTGGCGCGCCTGCTCGGTATCGTGCGGCACGCCCTGGCCCTTGGCGTACAGCCAGCCCAGGTTGTATTGCGCGGCGGCATAGCCTTGCTCGGCTGCCAGCTGGTACCAGTGCGCCGCTTCGGCGAAATCGACGTCGACGCCCAGCCCTTTCTGGAACATCACGCCCAGGTTGTATTGCGCGTGCTCCAGGCCCGCGTTGGCGGCCTGGCGGTACCAGGCCACGGCCAGCTCATAGCTTTGCGCCACGCCCTGGCCGTTGAAATACATGAAGCCCAGGCTGTGCTGGGCATTGGCCACGCCGCGTTCGGCCAGCTGGCGCACGCGCAGGAATTCCGCCACGTAGTGCGCCTCGGGCGCCGGCGTGCCGCCGGCGGCAGCTGCGGTGGGTGCGCGACCTGGCATCGATGGCTACGCCTGGTTGGCCACGCGCAGGCCGGCCGGGACGACGGCAGCCGGCGCGTCGGCCTGGTTCTGCGCCGCCAGCGCTTCCATGAACGCGGTCAGCGCGATGGGACGGTAGTACAGGTAGCCCTGCATGGTGGCGCAGCCGTTGGCGGCCAGGTAGCGCGCCTGCACCTCGGTCTCCACCCCTTCGGCCACCAGGTGCAGGCCCAGGCCGCGCGCGATCGAGATGATGGCCAGGATCACCGGATAGTGGCCATGCTCGTCGTGGATCTCCTTGACGAAG
>Ga0063456_1001430_pt1 | contig 12674 bp, 10 predicted proteins | sample AraplaMF_Cvi_mMF_FD_56228 | JGI IMG/M metagenome (GOLD analysis project Ga0063456, IMG submission 56228) | Arabidopsis root microbial communities from the University of North Carolina, USA - plate scrape MF_Cvi_mMF version 2 (version 2) | ecosystem: Host-associated > Plants > Roots > Endosphere ... | reverse complement strand
GCCGCCTGGGTGAGCGCCTTCCAGCGGCCGCTTGCAATCCTCAAAGGCACCCATGCCGGCCAGACGGCTTTCATTCTGCCGGTCGAAATCGTCAAGTCCCGAGGGCTCGCGACCGCGAAGTTCATCGGTGCCGATCACAGCAACATCAATACCGGCCTGTTCTCCGAAAATTTTGCAGAAAGCGGCGGGACTATCGATGCCGGCAAGTTCGCCTGCCAGCTTCAGCAGGCGCTCAAGGGTCGGGCCGATCTGCTGCTGCTGCAGAACATTCCGCTGGAATGGCGCGGGCGACAGACCCCGCTGACCGGGCTGCCGATGGTGCAGAACCAGAATCATGCCTACCAGCTGCCGTTCTTCTCGACTTTCGAGGAAACGCTGAAACAGCTCAACGCCAAGAACCGGCGCAAGAAATTCCGTGTTCAGTCGAAGCGCCTCGAGGCAGCCGGCGGCTTCGAATACGTCATTCCCGAGACATCGGAAGAACAGCACCGCGTGCTCGATATCTTCTTCCGCCTGAAGAGCGCCCGCTTCGCCAGCCTCGGCCTGCCCGACGTTTTCGCCGACAGGGAAACGCGGGCCTTTCTGCATGGCTTGCTCGACAGGCTGGATGACAGCAGGCAGTATTTCGGGCTGCAGATGCAGGTGCTCCGGCTCAAGGGCGAGCTTGAGGGCAGGATCGCCGCGATATCAGGCATCTCACGCAAGGGTGACCACATCATCTGCCAGTTCGGCGCGATCGACGAAGAACTCGTGCCGGATACGAGCCCCGGCGAATTCCTCTATTGGCAGACCCTTTCGGGATTGCATGGCAAGGGTGTCGCGTTGTTCGATTTCGGCCTCGGCGACCAGACCTACAAGCGCTCCTGGGCGCCTGTGGAGACCGCCCATTACGACGTCGTGCTGCCGGTCTCGTCGTTCGGCGTTCTCGCCGGCGCCGCCCACCGGGTCGTCACCCGCAGCAAGGCCCATATCAAGGCGCGCCCGAAGCTTTATAGATTCGCCCAGGGCGTCCGGGCACGAATTGGCTAGAGCGGTTCAGCTTTTAACTGAAACGCAGAACCGCTCTATCCTTTTGTTTTTACGCATGTCGTTGCCGCAAAACCGCGGCACACTTTTGCGCGACATGCTTCAACCGTTCAGGCCGCCCGGCCGAACTCCTGCTCGGCCCCTTCGCCGCCCGACATCAGCACGACGCGCTCATAGCCCGCAGCCTGGAATTCCGTCATCAGTGCAACGAAGATGGTCTCTTCGACTTCAGGCAGCGAGAGGATGATCTCGACGTCGCGGCTGCGCGTCAGCCGCGAGACGCCGGCCACATCGGCCGAACCGCATTCGACCACCACGAGGTCGTAGGCGGCGGCAAGCGCATCGAGCAGCAAGGACAGCCGGTCGACACCGCGCATGGCCCGGCGCACGTCGCTCTGGCCCTGGGGGATCAGATGGGCATCGGACAGGCGGTCGCTGTGGATCGTGTCGCCGAAGGCGGCTTCGCCGCAAAGCAAATCGGTGACGCCAAGGGCGGCCTGATCCTCGACCATCAGTTCCGTGGGGTAGCCGGANCCGGTCATATCGATGAGGATGACGCGGCGGCCGGCGTCGGCGAGCGTGCGGGTCAGCGAAACCGTCGCCGCCGAACCATTGTCACCGGTCGGGGATATGGCAATTGCCAGCGGCGCACGGCTGCCGGTCAGATAATCAGCAACTGAGGCGATGGAGAATTCATTGTCGTCCTCCGGCGCCTCGGCAGCCTCCACGGCCGCTACCGGCTCATCCTCGTCCGCGACCACGGCGAGCATGCTCGGCTGCACGGGCTTTCTGACTGCTACGGCGATCGGAGCGGCCTNCGGCACATGCTTCTCCTCGACGGCTGCTTCCGCCTCGATTGCCTCCGGGGACGCATCCACCGGGCGGAGCGCCCGGCCGCTGAAAAGTTCGGCCAGCATGGTGATGATGGCGCTCATAATCAGCGTCGCGACGGCAGCGACGACGACGATCGGCACCACCTTGGGGAAATAGGGATCGACCGGCTCGACGGCCCTGGACACGATGCGGGCATCCGCTGGGCTCGAATTGCTGTCGGCGCGGGAGGCGGCCTCGCGATAGCGCACCAGATAGGTTTCGAGCAGCTGGCGCTGGGCGTTNGCCTCACGCTCCAGCGCATTGAGACCGACCTCATCCTCACCGGCGCGGGCGCTGGTGGCCTGCACCGTGTCCGACTGGCGCTCGAGTTCGCTGGCGCGGAGATCTGCGACCTTGGACTCGTTCTCGATGCTCGTCAGGATCTTCTGCGTCTCCTGGCGGATCTGGGTACGGATATCGGCGAGTTGCGCACGCAGGCTTTTCAGCCGCGGATGGTTGTTGAGAAGACTGGTCTGCAGATCGGAGATCTGCGACTGCAGGCCGGATTCCGTCGCCTTCAGCCGCTGGATCGCCTGCGAGGACATGATGTCGGGCAGCGTATCGGAGGCTTCGCCCGAAGACAGCGCATTGCGCACCGCCTGCGCTCTCGCCTCGGCATTGGCCTTGTCGCCCCTGACGCGGGTCAGTTCGGCGGAGATATCGTTCAATTGNTGCGCCGGAAAAGTGGTCGTGCCGTTCGTCTGCAACAGCCCGTGCGAGGTGCGNTATTCGGCGACCTTCTTCTCGGCTTCGCTGACCTTCCGGCGCAGGCCTTCGATCTCCGGCTCCAGCCAGCGGGTCGCCTCGGAGTTGGAATCGAGCTTGGCGCCGCTCTGGGTCGAAAGGTAGACATTCGCCATGGCGTTCGGAATTGCGGCGGCGAGTTTCGGGTCCTTGGAGGTGAAATTGATGCCGATGACGCGTGAACCCGGTACCTGATAGACCTGCAGGCGCTCGACGAAGGCATCGATGACACGCTCTTCCGGCGGATTCTCCAGCGGGTTCTTTTTCAGGTGCAGCTTCACCAGGATGCTGCTCATCGCCGAGCCGTTGGCGGCATCGTCGAATTCCGGCAGGTTGTAGAGCTTCAGGTCGTTGATCACCTTCTTGAGGAGATCTGCCGATTGCAGGAGCTGCACCTGGCTGGCGATGTTGAGTTCATCCATCAGCGGACCGGCGCTGGCGTCGTTGACCTGCTGGGTGTTGGCAAAGGCCGGCGCACGGGGTTCGATGAGGATGCGCGTTTCGCTGCGATATTGCGGCGACATGATCTTGGCGCCGGCAAAGGCGACGCCCGCCCCCACGAGGGTGATCGTCAAAATCCGCAGACGGCGCGCCCAGACCGCGCGGGCCAACTGGCCGAGGTCGATGTCCACATCCTGATCACGAGCTACGCTGGACATGCTCTTACTCCACAACAAAGGTGCCGCAAGCGTAAACGACCATGGTAACTCAACGGTTAATGGCGACCTTGCCAAGTAGAGGAGGGACGATCGATCAAGGATACCGGGAAATTGCAAGCGTCCTTTACCGGGCATTAACCCTAACGGATCGATAACGACTGCACCGAGTTCATTTTCTGTGAGCACAAACGGATGTCTTTCGTCCAGCCCAAGATCTTTTTGGCCCTGAGCCTTGCAGCCATGACGGCAGCACTGGGCGGCTGCACGACGTATAAGCCGGCTCCGAAGGCCTTCAACGAGGCGACCATCCAGCCCTATACGCTCGACAGCGGCGATCGGTTGCGTGTTACCGTTTTCGACCAGCAGAGCCTGACCAACACCTATACGGTGGATCAGGCCGGCTATATCGCCTTCCCGCTCATCGGCCAGGTCCCTGCCCGCGGCCGGACCCTGCAGCAACTCTCGGGGCAGATCGCCCAGAAACTGCAGCAAGGCTATCTTCGCGATCCCGACGTCACCATCGATGTCGATCGCTACCGTTCGATCTNCATCATGGGTGAAGTCGGCCAGCCCGGCCAGTATGCCTATGTTCCCGGCATGACGGTGCAGAATGCCATCGCGGTTGCCGGCGGCTTCACCAGCCGCGCCAACCAGAGCATGGTCGACGTCACCCGCAAGATCAACGGACAGGTGCTGACCGGCCGCATCAACATATCGGGCCCGATCATTGCAGGCGACACGATCTACGTTCGCGAACGGCTCTTCTGAGCAATGTCAAAACAGAGACCGCTCCGCATCCTCCATTGCTTCAGGTCGCCGGTCGGCGGAATATTCCGCCATGTCCGCGATTTGGTCGAGGAGCACAGCAAGGCCGGTCATCAAATCGGCATCCTCTGCGACAGCTCGACCGGCGGCGAGTACGAGGACAGCCTGTTCGACGATATAAGACCCTATCTCTCGCTCGGCCTGACACGCGTGCCGATCCGGCGTTCGATCAGCCCGTCCGATATTGCGACGATGTGGGATACATACAAGAAAATCAAAAGTTTGCGGCCGGATGTGCTGCACGGACACGGCGCCAAGGGCGGCGTGCTCGCGCGACTTGCCGGCTCAGCGTTGCGGGTGAACAGGTATCGCGTAGCCCGCCTCTATACCGCACATGGCGGAAGCCTGCATTATTCGCGCTCCTCCTTCAGTGGACAGTTCGTCCTGAGGATGGAGCGGCTGCAGGAATATTTCACCGATGCGCTGGTCTTCATCTGCGAATATGAGCGCGACACCTATGCACGCAAGGTGGGTAAGCCGCGGACGAAGACGAAACTGATCTATAACGGTATCAGCGAGCGTGATTTCGAGCCGATCCCGACCCGTTCGGATGCNGTGCATTTCATCTATGTGGGNATGCTCCGGGACCTCAAGGGTCCCGATCTGTTTGTCGATGCCTTCGCCAAGACCGAACGGCTGCTCGGCAGGCCGCTGTCGGCGCTGATGATCGGCGACGGGCCGGATCGCGACCGCTACCGCGAGATGATGGTCGAACGCGGCCTCGGCAAACGTATCGGCATGCTGCCGGCAATGCGGGTGCATGAGGCTTTCTCGATGGCGCAGAACCTCGTCGTTCCCTCGCGCGCCGAAGCCATGCCCTATATCGTGCTCGAGGGGCTCGGCGCCGGCAAGACGATCATCGCAAGCCGAGTCGGCGGCATTCCCGAGGTGCTCGGCGCCGACAGCGCTGCACTGGTGGAGCCCGGCAATTCCGACGATCTCGCCCGCGTCATGGCGGAAACGCTGAGCACGCCCGGCTGGCACGCCAGGACGATGCCGAAGCCCGAGGCGGTGAAGGCGGTGTTTTCCTCCGCCGTCATGGCGCGCGATGTGCTGAAATTGTACCACGAACTCGTCGAGACCGCTGCCGGCCCAAGCAATGCCCGCCGCCTCGTAAATATTTCTTAGGGGCTTTCTGGTATTTCGCTCGGTGACAATGAGCGACAATGTCCCATAGACAAGCTGGCCCCATGAACAAGCTGGAAAAAGGCGATCAATTCGACGTGGAAGCGTTGCGCAAGCAGGTCTCCGACATCGAGGTGCGCGGCGACGCAGGTCAGGAAAAACCTTCCGACCCGACCGAGATCAACCCCTATGCCCGCCAGATCGCCGAGCAGTTCCGCGATGGAACCTATTCGCCGGCCATCATCATCGGGCAATTGCGGCTGTTGGAATTCCTGGCGCTCTTCGCAATCGCCCTGATCGTCCACTATGTCTGGCCCGGCGACGGCCACGATTCCGCGCTGGTGCGGGCTGGCATGGCGGCGATCGCTTCTGCCTTGACCGTCATCGGCCTCCAGCTTACCGACACCTACACCATTCCCGCGCTTCGGGCGAAGCTGCGGCTGATGCCGCGCATTCTGGCGTCGTGGACGATCGCGCTTCTTCTGACCCTCGGCCTGTTTACGCTCATTCGCGGCACCACATGGGCAATGGTCGATGCCTATATTTCTTGGTTCGCAGCCGGCGCGCTCTTCCTTGTGGCCGAACGTTTCCTCGTCGCTTACGGCATCCGCAACTGGGCGCGCAACGGCATCATGGAGCGCCGCGCCGTCATCGTCGGCGGCGGCGAGCCGGCCAAGGATCTGATCCGCGTCCTCGAACAGCAGGACGACAACGACATCCGCATCTGCGGCATCTTCGACGACCGCGGAGAGAAACGCTCGCCGATCATGGTCGCCGGTTATCCGAAGCTCGGCACCGTGGCCGAACTCGTCGAATTCGTACGGCTGACGCGCATCGACATGCTGATCATCGCCCTGCCGCTTTCGGCCGAGGCCCGCATCTACGACCTTTTGAAGAAGCTCTGGGTTCTGCCGGTCGATATCCGCCTTGCCGCGCATGCCAACCGGCTGCGCTTCCGGCCGCGCGCCTACTCGCATGTCGGCACGGTGCCGATGCTCGACATTTTCAAGAAGCCGATCCGCGACTGGGATTCCGTCGCCAAGCGCGGCTTCGACATCTTCTTCACCGTGGTCGCGCTTGCGCTGCTCTGGCCGGTGATGGTCGCGACCGCGATCGCCATCAAGGCGACCTCCGANGGCCCGGTCTTCTTCATGCAGAAGCGCCACGGCTTCAACAACGAGATCATCAACGTCTTCAAGTTCCGCTCGATGTACACCAACATGGCCGACCCCACAGGCAAGGCTGCGGTGACCAAGGGCGATCCACGTGTTACCCGCGTCGGGCGTATCATCCGCAAGAGCTCGATCGACGAATTGCCGCAGCTTTTCAATGTGCTGAGAGGCGAGCTTTCGCTGGTCGGTCCGCGGCCGCATGCCGTTCTCGCCCAGGCGCGCGATCGCGCCTTCTCCGATGTCGTCGAGGGCTATTTCGCCCGCCACCGCGTCAAGCCCGGCGTCACCGGCTGGGCGCAGATCAACGGCTGGCGCGGCGAAGTCGACAATGACGAGAAGATCAAGTTCCGCACGGCTTACGACCTCTATTACATCGAGAACTGGTCGCTCTGGTTCGATCTCAAGATCCTGTTCCTGACACCGATCCGGCTGCTCAACACGGAAAACGCCTATTGAGCGCGATCGAGGCGACATATCCCCGTGTCGCCCACCCGCAGCGGATGACGCTGCGCCTGATCGGCTCGGCCTTCGTCGCCTTCGGCGTCTTCCTCTCCGGTTTCGTGATCGACGAGCCGGCGCCCTATGAACTCTGGATGGCCGGGCTGATCGGCCTCTGGTTCATCCTGGGCCTCNGGATTTCGCGCGGCGTNGCGCCGCTGCTCGCCTTGNTGCTCACCTTCAATATCGGCGGCATGCTGTCGCTGACGCAGATGAAGGACCTGGCGACGGGGCCGATGTATATCGCGGTGTCGACCTTCCTGGCGCTGACGGCGGTGTTCTATGCAGCNATCATCGAGGACAGCCACAAGCGGCTGCCGNTGATGTTCAACGCCTGGACCTTCGCCGCCGTCGNCACCTCGGCGCTCGGCGTACTCGGCTATTTCCACGCATTTCCGGGCGCGGAGGTCTTCACGCTCTACGACCGCGCCAAAGGCGCCTTCCAGGACCCCAACGTTTTCGGCCCCTTTCTGGTGCCGCCATCGCTCTACCTCATCCACGGCATCCTGGCCGGCGACCTGAAGAAATCGCCGTTGAAGGCCGCCGCCCTGCTCGTGCTTGCACTCGGCATCTTCCTCTCCTTTTCCCGCGCCGCCTGGGGGCTTTTTGCGCTCGGCCTGGTGCTGCTGATCTTCATCATGCTGCTCAAGGAGCGCAGCGGCGCCTTTCGTCTGAGGGTCCTGGTGCTATCGCTGGCGGCGATCATCATGCTGGTCGCCTCGCTGCTGGTGGCGCTGCAGATCCCGAAGGTCGCCGAACTGTTTTCAGCGCGCGCCCAGCTGGTGCAGCAATATGACGGCGAACATCTCGGCCGTTTCGAGCGCCACCGGATCGGCTTCACCATGATGATGGAGCGCCCGCTCGGCATCGGTCCGCTGGTGTTCGGGACGATGTTTCCCGAGGACGAGCATAATATCTGGCTGAAATCGCTGACCACCTATGGCTGGCTCGGCTTCGTCAGCTATGTCGGCATGCTTGTCTGGACGCTCGCCCTTGGCTTTCGATACCTGCTGCTCGACCGGCCGTGGCAACCCTTCCTGATGGTCGCCTGGATCTCCGTCCTCGGCCATGCGGCGATCGGCAACGTCATCGACATCGACCACTGGCGCCATGTCTATCTGCTGCTTGGCACCGTCTGGGGCTGCGCGGCGCTGGAAGTGCGCCACAAGCGCGGGCGAAGGCGCCAGGGACCGGCGTGAGGCCTGACCCTCTGGCGCATCATGCTTTGCGCGTCTGAAATCGCACAGCGGTCTATTTCGTGGCTCCTGCCGTCAGGCCGGCAATGAACCGCCGCTGGAAAACCAGATAGGTCAGGATGAGCGGGGCAATGACGATCACCGCACCGGCGGTCAAAACCGGCGTATTGACAGTGTAGCGCCCTTGGAAAAACANCATACCGAGGGGCAGCGTCCGATAGGCGTCGTCGTTGACCAGAATGAAGGGGATCAAAAACTCATTCCAGGTCCAGATGAACAGGAACAGCGCCAGCGTCGACATTGCCGGCACCATAAGCGGGATAACGATCTTACGGAGGATATAGAAGCGTCCGGCGCCATCGAGAACCGCCGCTTCGAGAACTTCTTCCGGCAATTGCTGCATCGCGCTGGCGAGGAAGATCGTTGAGAACGGTATCGACATCGCGATCTGCGGCAAGATCAGAGCCGCATAGGTGTTGATCAGGCCGAGATAACGCATTTCATAATAAAGCGGGATGATGAAGGCCTCCGCCGGCACCATCATGCCGAGCGTCAGGATAGCGAACAGCGTGCGCCGAAACGGAAATGACAGGTAAGCGAAGGCAAAACCGGTCAGCAGGCCCAGAAAGACGCTGGCAGCAACGACGGGTATGACAACTGTAATCGAATTCCAGAAGTAAACGTTGAAATGTCCGGCATTCCAGGCATCGACGTAATTTTCGAAATGGGGATATGCCGGCAAAGCGAACGCACCCTGCAGAACGTCAGCCTTGCTCTTTATCGACGTCAGAAGCAGAAGCAGGAAGGGGATGATGGTGACGAAGGCAAGAAGCCAGAGGACAATGCGGAGGAATAGCGCACCGACGGGAAAGTTGGNCGAACGGCTCATCAAGCCAATCCTTTATTCTGCGATCCCACAAATCGGTGAATTGCATAGTTGATGACGAATGTGAGTACCGCGCCGACAATGGCGATGGCCGCCGCGGCGCCGAAGCGATTGAGCTCGAAGCCGAGCTGATACATGTAGATATTCGGCACGAGGGTGGCGTTGGCGGGTCCCCCTCGGGTCATCGTGAAAATCAGGTCGAAGCTCTTGATCGACGCGATGACCGTCAAAAGCAAAACCACCCTTATCTCAGGCAATAGAAGCGGCAGCGTGATCCAGAAAAAGGTTTTTCGCGCCGAAGCGCCNTCGACCTTGGCGGCGTCGAANAGAGACGGGTCGATGCGCTGAATTCCTGTGAGGAAGATGACCATGCAAAAACCGAAGAAATACCAAGTGGCAACGATCCCGACCGCGGGGAGCACAAAATTGAAATCGCCGAGCCACGGCAGCGCGAAGGCGCCTAACCCTACTGCTCTCAGAAACTGATTGAACGGGCCAAAGGCAGGATTGTAGAGCCATGCCCAGATGATGCCCAACACGGCCGTCGGCATGATGTAAGGCAGGAACAAGAATGTCCGCAGCGAGCTGTTCGCGTTGCTTCAGATTCCAGACGCAGGCGGCAAGGCCTATGCCGAGCACCAGCGGCAGAACACAATAAAAGATCATCAGCGCGGCATTGTTACGCAAGGCGATATAAAAACGATTGTCGGAAAAGAGATCGACGTAATTGCCCAAGCCAACCCAACTGGGCATGCTCAAGCCGTCCCAACTGGTCAGGCTCAAAGCCAAAGCCGCAATNATCGGTCCAAAGACAAAGGCCGCATAGAGCAGCAATCCAGGCAATAAATAGATAAAATTGGTGTGTTTCGAGCCATCAAGTGCGGAGCGTTTCATCCAGTACTCCATGAAGTCAAGGCGCTGGTGATCGCGCTGCAAGCCGCAGCTCGCAGCGCTGANTTTAACGTGGATCGACAAGACGCGGGCCGCGGCGTCCAAGGCGGACGGCCGCGGCCAGCGCCCGCACCTTTTATTTCTTATCCTTCAAATACGCCTGATAATCCTTGTCCATGGCGTCGACGAAGGCTTCGGGGGTGATATTGCCGGACAGAAGAAGCGGCGTGTTGTCGTCTATCGTCTTCAGCATCGTCGGGCTCGACCAGTCGGGGTAATGGCCGAGCGCATCGTTCGCGTTGAGTGTCTTCCACATTTCAATGCCGGAGCTCAGCAGCGGCGTGAGCTTCGGCTTTGCGTCGGCCGCCAGCGACGTTGCCGGAAGATAGCCGGCAGCGGCCCAGGTTTCAGCAGCCTTTTCCGAAACCATATAGTCGATATAATCACCTGCCAGGTCCTGCGTTGCCTTGGTTTTGGCAAGGCTCGTTATCGCCCAAGCAAGGTCCACGCCTCCGACACTCAATGGTTTGGAAATGCCCTTCGGGGCGGGAATGGCCATGAAGCCGATATCCGGATTGTGTTGCATGTCACCGAAATACCAGGTTCCGGAGATCAGGAAGGCACCCTGCCCTGATATGAAAAGCTGGACGGCGTCATCCCCCGAGATGCCCTCGAAACCGGGGAAAAAATAACCGCCCTGTGCCCATTGCTGCACGAGTTTCGCGGATTCGATGTTCCCCTTGGTGTTCCAGGAACCGCCCCTGCCGTAGATCAGATCATCAAGTTCGGCGCGATTGCTCGCGTCGATATGCGCTTGNTCNATGGCGCCGATCATGTGCAGGGCCAGATGCTGCTTTGCCGANCCCATCATGAAGGGCGCAACGCCTTTTTCCTTCAGCTTATCAAGATCGGCCANAAACTCCTCGAAGGTTTGCGGCAATGCTACGCCCGCATCGTCGAGGATCTTTTTATTGTAAAAGAGACCAACGATCTCACCGAGGCCTGATATGCCGTAGGTCTTGCCGACCCCGAACTTTCCATCCTCCCAGCGGTCTCGAGCAAGNACTGAATCCGACTGCCGCTTGTCCCAGCTGTATTTCTTGATGTAGTCNTCAACCGGAAGGAGCAATCCTTCCTTGACCATCGCGCCCATGTCGCCGGCGCCCTGGTTNACCTTCGTGATGACAGGGCCGTTCCCTGCCGAAACCGCAAGCTTCAGCGTCAACTTCATGTCATCAAAGGTGCGGGCGGTGCGTTTGATCGTGACACCGGGATGCGCAGCTTCGAACTCCTTGTTCAGTTGCTCTATAACAGCGCTCTGACCTTCATAGGTCTGGTCATCCCACACAGCCAGATCGTCAGCGCGCGCGGCTGCCGAAAGGCCCAAACTTATAAGCGCTGCACCAGCAAGCGCGACGGCTGCCTTCCATTGGCATCCCGGCAGTATGTTGATCGATTTCACGCTTCTATTCATCGGTTCCACCTCATTGATTTATTCTCCACTTTCCGTTCAGACCTGCCGCCCAGGCGACGGCCGAACGTTTTCTTCCCCCAGAGCTTTGCCGGGCTGGCGAATCTGAGGTAATCGTCAATGCATGAGCCTCCCTCGCAACCTGAAATGAAAAAACGCCACGCAGGAGGTGGCAAAGTGATGGACAACAACTGCTCCATCCGCCCGGCGACCGAAGCGGATACCGAAGCCCTTTTCGACATCTGCCTGAAAACCGCGAACGGCGGCGACGATGCCAGCGCGCTCTATAGCGACCCGCATCTGCCCGGCTACATCTGGTCGGTGCCCTATCTCAAATTCGCCGAAGACTTTGCCTTTGTGTTGATTCAGGACGGNCGCCCGGTCGGCTATATCGTCGGCGTCCCGGATACCAGNGCGTTCGACAGAGAGTTGCAGGCGAATTGGTGGCCGTTCGTCCGCCAGGAGATCGCTGGCCTGACGCCCGCCCGTCCGCGCGACGCCGACGTGATCGAACGTATTCAAAACCCGCGCAGCGGCACGCCGTGGCTTCAAGACGACTACCCCGCGCATCTTCACATCAACATCCTTCCCGGACTTCAGGCAGCCGGTTGGGGACGCAGGATGATCAGCATTGAGCTTGAGGCGCTGAGAGATCACGGCGTCCGAGCGGTGCATCTCGGTGTCGATCCCAACAACCACCGCGCCAGGGGCTTCTACCATCACCTCGGCTTTTCCGAATTCGAACGGGATGGTTCCGTCGCCTTCGCGATGCGGATCGATGAGGGGTCCCGCTAGAACCGACGGCGCAGTATTGTTCATGACCTTGGCTCCGCATTTGCAGCGTCCAGGCCATATTTCAAGACGACCGCCGCCGGCATGGCACTCCAGCCCTGAAGCAGGGAACCGCGCCCATAAGGCGGCGAGAAATATTCCACCGCACCGATCCAGCCATTGTCGAGGCAGGTTTCCCACCAGCGTGTCAGTGCGTAGCGTGCACCCCCAAGTCCGTGGCGAAGGCGTTCTTCTGCATAGGCGCCATCCCAATACGGCCAGTCCGAGCCATTGTGGTAGCGGTAGGGAAAAGCGGTCTTGGATCGCAGATCGCCTTGCCGCTTGAATGGCGGATAGGCGCACATGACACCCCACTGCCATAGGGCTGTTGTTGATTGTTGCGCGTTTCCAGTCTGTTTTCAAAAGCTTTCAACAAGCCGACGGCCCTATGCTTCGAAATTGCGCTGAATCGCGACAAGGTCAGGCTGTCGAGAGCCAGATGATCCTCGATGAAAGCGCCAGGCGTTCCATAATCGA
>Ga0063456_1001417_pt1 | contig 12745 bp, 11 predicted proteins | sample AraplaMF_Cvi_mMF_FD_56228 | JGI IMG/M metagenome (GOLD analysis project Ga0063456, IMG submission 56228) | Arabidopsis root microbial communities from the University of North Carolina, USA - plate scrape MF_Cvi_mMF version 2 (version 2) | ecosystem: Host-associated > Plants > Roots > Endosphere ... | reverse complement strand
CTCAGTCACAAAGACAGTGACGCAATGATTAACGATGCGGGTAAACACGAAGTTAAGCGCCGTTCAGAAATATGGCGAAACTTAAGAGTTTCGCCGTGAAAGCCCGGATATCGAAGGCGACCACCTTAATGAAGGCCCTCTTATGAAGGCGCTTGCCGAACAGATCGGCGACATCGACGGCGTCAATATCTATGGCCGCGTCGTCGGCGTGCGCGGCCTGATGGTCGAGGTGGCCGGACCCATTCACGCGATGTCGGTCGGTGCGCGGCTGGTGATCGAGACCGGCGCCAACCGCTCCATTCCCTGCGAGGTGATCGGCTTCTCCGGCAACAATGCTGTCGTGATGCCGTTCGCCGGTCTCGACGGCGTGCGCCGCGGCTGCAAGGCGGTGATCGCCAATGCCGCCAACCAGGTGCGGCCGTCGTCGGCCTGGCTCGGGCGTGTCGTCAACGCGCTCGGCGAGCCGATCGACGGCAAGGGGCCGCTGCCGCAAGGCGCTTCGCCGATGCCGTTCCGCAATACGCCGCCGCCGGCGCATTCGCGCAAGCGCGTCGGCGCACCGCTCGATCTCGGCGTGCGCGCGATGAACACCTTCCTCACCTGCTGCCGCGGCCAGCGCATGGGCATCTTCGCAGGGTCCGGCGTCGGCAAATCGGTGCTGCTGTCGATGCTCGCGCGCAATGTCGACGCCGCCGTCAGCGTGATCGGGCTGATCGGCGAACGCGGCCGCGAGGTGCAGGAATTCTTGCAGGACGATCTCGGCGAGGAGGGCCTGGCGCGCTCCGTCGTCGTGGTCGCAACCTCCGACGAGCCGGCGCTGATGCGCCGCCAGGCGGCGTATCTCACGCTCGCGGTCGCCGAATATTTTCGCGACGAGAATCAGGACGTGCTCTGCCTGATGGACTCGGTGACGCGCTTTGCCATGGCCCAGCGCGAGATCGGCCTGTCCGCCGGCGAGCCGCCGACCGCCAAGGGCTATACGCCGACCGTGTTCACCGAGCTGCCGAAGCTTCTGGAGCGTGCCGGACCGGGCCTCGGCGAGGGAGCGATCACCGCGATCTTCACGGTGCTGGTCGACGGCGACGACCACAACGAGCCGATCGCGGACGCCGTCCGCGGCATCCTCGACGGCCATATCGTGATGCAGCGCTCGATCGCCGAGCGCGGCCGTTACCCCGCCATCAACATCCTCAAATCCGTCTCCCGCACCATGCCGAAATCGGCCGACCCCGAGTTCTGGCCGACCATCCAGAAGGCGCGGGCGGTGATGGCGACCTATGCCGACATGGAGGAATTGATCAGGCTGGGGGCCTACCGGGCCGGCTCCAGCCCCGAGGTCGACGAGGCGATCCGGCTGCATGAGCCGCTGGAGGCGTTCCTGCGCCAGCGCAAGGACGAAAATGCCTCGCTGGCGGATGGCTACCGCCAATTGGCGCAAATCCTCGGCAATTTGGAAACGGAACGCTAACTTTGTCCCGTCATCATCCCATCCCACAGAGTAGCAGAGCCGGTCTTGGCCCCTGTCGGGCCACTGGGGAGACCGGTGACGTCCCAATGTGCGTGTCTCTTGCAGCCAGGGGACTTCTGGGGAGTATGAGTCGATGAAGTCACGAGATACCCTCATCCGCCTGAAGAAATTTCAGGTCGACGAGAAGCGCCGCCGGGTCACCCAGATCGAGACCATGATCGCGGACTTTCAGCGGATGTCGACCGATCTCGAGCGCGAGATCACGACCGAGCAGGAGCGTGCCGGGATCAACGATCCCTCGCATTTCGCCTATCCGACCTATGCCAAGGCCGCGATCCAGCGCCGCGAGAACCTGACCCGCTCGGCCGACGAGCTGAAGGGCCAGCTCGACGAAGCCAAGGCCGCTTTGGCCGAGGCCTTCGAGGAGCTGAAGAAGGTCGAGCTGCTCGACGAGCGCGACCAGGCCCGCGAGCGCGCCGAGGAGAACGCCCGCGAGCAGGCCGACCTCGACAGCATCGGCCTGATGCGCGCCCGCATCGGCGCCGTCGCGTAAGCGGCCGCCAGCGTCCAAACCGCCGAGAATTTGCCGAACCCGGACCGCAAGGTCCGGGTTTTCGCATGTGCTGTCCACATGCGCGGCGCTCCGCCCCTTGGTGGTCGGCGTTGTCGCGCGCTATGGTAATGAAATGCCGGGGTCTGCGCGAAAAGCGCCGGGCCCAGCGCGTTGGGGGGCTGAATGCTGACGCCAGCAGAGCTGGTCGGGCTGATTGAGGCGGTGGCGAAGGGCGACCAGGCTGCGTTCGAGCGCCTCTACGTCGCCACGCGCGCGAAACTCTATGGCGTCGTGCTCCGTATCTTGCGCCGACAGGATCTCGCAGAGGAGGTCATTCAGGAGACCTACGTCAAGATCTGGAACAATGCCGGCCAGTTCAATCCGGCACTGTCGTCGCCGATCACGTGGATGGCGTCGATCGCGCGCAACCGTGCGATCGACATCGTGCGCAAGAAGTCGGAAGTCTCCATCGAGGAAGAGCCTCAGGCGATGGAGGTCGCGGCCGACAGTCCCGATCCGCTGGCGCGCCGCGAAATGACGGAGGAGTTGAAGCGGCTGCTGGAATGCATCGGCCGGCTCGAGCCGGATCGCCAGAGGCTCGTGCTTCTCGCCTACTACAACGGCTGGAGCCGCGATCAATTGGCGGAGAAGTTTTCGGCGCCCGTCAACACGGTGAAGACGTGGCTCCGGCGCAGCATGTTGGATATCCGGGAGTGCCTTGGATTATGAAGGCCTGGATTATGAGGGCGGTTTGGACGGCAATTGATGGCCTATAGCGAGGACCATATCGCGCTCGCGGCGGAATATGCGCTCGGTACGCTCGATGCCGACGAGCGCGCGCAGGTCGAGACCATGATGGCGGTGGACAAGGCGTTCGCCGACATCGTGCAGGCCTGGGCCTACCGGCTCGGCGTCCTCAACCAGATGGTCGGCACCATCGAGCCGCGTCCAATCGTGTGGGAGAACATCAGGGCCGAGCTTGCGCGGACGGATTTTGCGCAGGAGAGGCCTGCGCTGCCTGAAGCCTCGCCACCGCCGCCCCTGCCGGAATCGTCCTCGCTCGAACCCGCGCCGCCGCAATCGCCGCCGGAGCATGCGGAGCAAACCGAGCCGCAGCCTTCCGAAGCGGAGCAGCCCGGCGCGGCGCAGCCGGCGCCCGATGCCATTCCCGACATCGCGCCGGTCTTCATGCCGCAGGTCCACGCGCCCGATCCCGAGGTGGTGCGCACGCCACCGCCGCCGGTCCTCGACAACAGCAACGTCATCCGGCTCGAGGGCCGCGTGAAACGCTGGCGCACGATCGCATCCGCCGTGGGCGCGCTCGCGGCCGCACTGCTCGTCACGCTCTCGCTTCAGATCTTCCGGCCCGATGCGCTGCCCGGTGCCTTGCGTCCCGCACCGCGCATCCAGACGGTCGAAGTGAAGACGCCGGCGCCGCTCACCGCGTCGTCGCAATATGTCGCGCTGCTGCAAGGCCAGGGCGGCGGCCCCGCCTTCATCCTCACCGTCGACGGCGCCACCAGGAATTTTACCGTGCGCAAGGTCGGTGCGACGCCGGAGCCGGGCAAGAGCTTCGAGCTCTGGCTGATCTCCGACAAGCTGCCGCGCCCGCGCTCGCTCGGCGTGATCGGCGGCGGCGATTTCACCGCGCGCCCGCTGCTCGCGTCCTACGATGCCGACGTCGTCAACGGCGCGACCTACGCCGTCACCGTCGAGCAGGCCGGTGGCTCGCCCGACGGCAATCCGCACTCCGCGCCGGTCTTCACCGGCAAGCTGATCGAGACCGTGCCGCCGGCGCAGCCCCAGGTTCCCGCGAAAAAATAGGTGCGGCGTTCCTGTCGCCACGGTCCATCCGGCCGTCGCTTTCCGACAAGTCCCGGCGAATCCGCCCCCGATTTGAACCTCTGTCCATTCCGCCGCGTCAAATCCCCGGAATTTGCAGTCGGCGCCGCCGATCATGGCGCCGGAGAGGGCTAGAAATCAGATGGACGCAGCAAAGGCGCCGGGCATCTTCGTCCACCAATATGCGGGGCTGCCGCATGGTCCGGCCTTCGAACATTGGCGCGAGCGGGCCTTCGGGTCCTGCGGTCTCGACATCGGGCCGAGCCATGGCGACAGCATCGATTGCCGGCTCCAGGTCAGCGTGGTCGACAATATCGCGCTCGCCATTCCCGAAGGCGCTTCCGCGCAATATACGCGCACGCAAAGCCACCTTGCCGACGGCAGCGACGATCTCGTGCTGATATCGGCACATGCGGGCCTCGTCCGGGTCGGGCAGAACGGACATGCCGTGGAGCTTGCGCCCGCGCAGATGGTGCTCGTCGACATGGGCGTCACCGGCACCGTCGGCCACACCGACGACGATCGCTTCACGACCATCCGCATGCCGCGCCGCGCGCTGCTCGACATCAATCCGCGCGCCGAGGACAAGCTCTCGCAAGTGCTGTCCGACGGTGCGGTCGCCGAAACGATCGTCCGCTACCACGCGCTCGCCGCCAATCACGCGCCGCATCTCGATGCCGTCGGCCAGCGCCTGACCGCGCAGCACATGGTCGATCTCGTCGGCCTGCTGCTTGGCACCGATGCCGAGCACGCCAGCCTCGCGCGTGGTCGCGGACATGCCGCCGCCCGCCTCGATCTCATGCGCGCCGACGTGATGTCCGCGCTCGGCCGCAACGATCTCTGCCTGTCCGAAGTTGCGACGCGCACGGGCCTCAGCCCGCGCCAGGCGCAGCGCCTGTTCGAGCAGGCCGGCACCACCTTCACCGAATTCGTGCTGGAGCAGCGTCTGCTGCAAGCGCGAAAACTGCTCGGCGATCCCCGCGCGAGGACACGCAAGATCAGCGATATCGCGCACTCCTCGGGCTTTTCCGATTTGTCCTATTTCAACCGCGCCTTCCGCAAGCGCTTCGGCGCGACGCCGTCGGAACTGCGCGAAGCCTGAGCCCGCGATTTTGTGCAGCGGCGCGGCGTTGCCGCAGTTGGTCGATGGCCGCGATTGAGCTATATTGGCCTGCGCAGACAGGCCGCGAGATCCCTTCTGGAAAGTGCAGTCAGCGGACATGGCGCGTATCGTCGTGCTCGGCGCCGGGTTTGCAGGTCTGTGGGCGGCCATCGGCGCCGGTGCGGCGCGAAATCTCGCTGGTCGCGAGGTCGGCACATGTGCCGCAGCAGAGGTCCAACACCGCCGGCTATGGAGCTTCAACGTATCGGATGATGCTCTGGTTCTGGACGTTCGCGACCAATTCATCCGCGCGGGACAACAGACGACGGAGCAAGGGTGACGGATTGGTCTGATTGTATCCCAGCGACAGATCGACCGTCGGCGTGCCGCCCTCGAGCGCCCTGGCGACGACATTCGGTGCCAGCATGTTCTGCGCATAGAGAGGGACGAGGCTGATCCCGCCCGTGGAGGCCACGAGCGACATGGCCGACGATATGTTTTCGCCTTCGTACTTCGCCTTGAGGGTGATACCGACCCGCGATGCGTAGGTCTGTATGACTTCCTGCAGGACCGGCGACGTTCTCGCCGAACTGACATAGATCTCGCGGGCAAGATCGTGGGGACGGATCTTCTTGCGCGATGCCAGGCGATGTTCGGCCGGCAGCACGGCGATCAGGGGCTCCTTCGTCAGCGTCTTGAAGACGACGCCTTCGATGTCTTTCTCGGGACGAAGGAAGGCTATGTCCAGCTTTCCCCGCATCAATGCGAGCGCCAGCTCTGGTGAAGATTGCGTGCTGAGCGTGACTTCGACGTCGGGGGCTTCCTCGCGGAGGATGCGCAGAAGCTGGGGGAGCCACATCACCTCCAGCCCGACGAGAAACCCCATCGAGAGGACGGGCCTTTGCGGTAGCGCCGTCTGCCGCGCCCCCTCCGTTGCGGCCTCGACCTGCAGCAGCGCCAGCCGCGCATGATCGAGAAACACGCGTCCGGCCGCGGTCAGCGTCACGCCGCGTGCCTGGCGCTCCAATAATTGTACGCCGACTTCGTCTTCCAGATCGCGAATCTGCCGGCTCAGCGATGGCTGAGAGGTGTTCAGTCGCCGCTGGGCGGCAGTCAGCAGGCTGCCTTCTTCCGCGACCGCAATGAAATAGCGCAGGTGCCGGAGCTCCATGACCCCTCGTATATCTTCCAGGCATAGCTCGAAGCCTACAAGGTCTTGGTCATCGGCCAAAGGGGGATTTAGCGTCTCGCGGTCTGCAACCAAAAAGGGACAAGAACAATGTCGACGCCGAAGCCCCGTATCGTCTTCAGCAAAGTGATCCCAGCACTCCAGGCCGATAGGCGCGGCGTGATCGCAATTCAGCACGGCCTCAACAATTCTGCAGCGCGATCGCGAGTGGCATCCCTCATTTAGCGGGAACGAGCGCGAATGCGCAGGAGCGACGAATAGCGCCGCGCCGGATCCGGCGATAACGCGCCGGCGATCGGGTGTTGCCACGGCAGGGGCTCGCCGGCGAGGCCGCTAAACATCGTGTCTTTCAGAAAGCCAGGGGGCGCAATGTCTGGCCTCATCAGCTTGGCCTGCTTGGTTTTTACGGGCCCTGTCCGCACACTTTTCAACAAATATCCAACAGCACAGATGGAGCGGTTCGATGTCCACGATCACGACTACAGACGGCGTCAACATCTTCTACAAGGATTGGGGATCAGGTCAGCCGATCGTGTTCAGCCACGGCTGGCCGTTGTCAGCGGACGACTGGGACGCCCAGATGATGTTCTTCCTTCATCACGGGTATCGCGTGATCGCCCACGACCGGCGCGGCCACGGCCGGTCCGACCAGCCCGCGACCGGCAACGACATGGATCATTGGGTTGAAGACCTCGCGGCCCTGACTGAACACCTCAACCTGCGCGACGCGATCCATATCGGGCATTCGACGGGTTGCGGTGAGGTCGCTCGCTATGTTGCTCGCCACCCGGCGCGCGTCGCGAAGGCCGTGCTGGTCGCTTCACTGACGCCGAACATGTACCGGAGCGAGGACAATCCGTCCGGTCAGGCGCCGGAATGGTTCGAACAGATCCGGGCGGGTATGCTGGGCAACCGGTCGGAGTTTTACCGTTTCGTCCCCGAGAATCCGTTCTACGGCTACAATCTCGACGGGGCCAAGCCTTCGGAAGCCATCATCGCCAACTGGTGGCGCCAAGGCATGGCCGGTGGTGCCCTCGCTCACTATGCGACTGTCGCCTCTTGGCTCGAAGATTATACCGAGGACCTCAAGAAGATCACCGTGCCGGTGTTGGTGATGCATGGCGAGGCGGATCAAATCGTCCCATTCGCAAGTACCGTGCCGCGTGCGGTCAACCTGCTTAAGAACGGGTCGCTGAAAACCTACCCAGGCTACCCCCATGGCATGCTGACCACGCATGCGGACGTCCTCAACCCCGACCTGCTCTCGTTCATCAGGTCTTGACGACATCCCTCATCCATCATCGCCTTCCCGCACGAAGGAGATGCCGCCTGCAGGACGGCCTCTCCTTCCAGTTTGAGAGACGGGTGGGACACAAGCCGTTGTGTTGCCCGACGGGCAAAACACCCCAGGCCTGGGGCAAGCCGCACGGTCAAAAATATTCCACTTTACCGAAATTCGGAAACGGCGTATCCATCGTGCCAGCCCGGCCCAAGGAAGAGGGGCGTATCGCGATCGTCACGAACGCGGGCCGGGCGGCGGTGGACGTGGGCCACATCGGCGCGAAGGGTTTCGCAGGGCGGGCAACCGTGAGCGAAAGCGTCGCGCACACGACCGGTGTGATCTGCGTACGGCAAAATCGTGTGGTCCTGGCGCCCGGGGTCTGTGCGCCAAGGCTCGTGGTGATGCGTGCGGCTCGACCGGGCCCTCGTATCAGTCATCTGCGAGACGACGGGGGCAATAGTGCATCGCTCCCCGGGGAGAGCGCGACATAAGCCGTAAACCCACTGCGCAGGGAAGGCCGGATGTTTGGCTACACCTGTATGCCGCTGTGCAAATTCTTGTCGCCACCTTTCGCACAGTGGACCGTGGGTGCCCGGCCGGCACCCGGTCTTCCCTGCGCCCTCTTTCAATTGAGGGCAGGCGGACGAAGCAAGCTCGGGCGAAACAAGCCGCGAGGATGCGAAGGTGTATCTGCAATGAAGACACGAGCTAAAGGAGCGGTGCTGATGCCACTTACTCCGTCATTGCGAGCGCAGCGAAGCAACCCAGAGTCTTTCCGCGGAGGGATTCTGGATTGCTTCGCTGCGCTCGCAATGACGGCGGAGGGACTTGCGCGCCAAACTCAGGTCTCGTGCCCCGGACGCTGCGCAGCGCGAAGCGGTGCGCTGCAGAGCCGGGGCCCACGCGGCGGCGAGGGGGGTGGCTTCCTGGGTCCCGACTCTGCGCAGCAGCGTAAGAACGCTGCAGCGCGTCCGGGACACAAGAGAAGCGGATGCCGCCACGCAATGACGAAGTGGATAGGCTTATGCGCGCCGAAGAGGACCCCAGACATGAGAAAGCGCCCGTGGGGGGCGGGCGCTTTCTGTAGTCGACTTGGGGTTGGGGTCGTCTACATATCCACACGGCGACTTTGGGGGGCTGGTAAAGGGCCGCGTGAATTCCTGAAACTCATGTCTCCTTATCGAACGAGGGACGCGTTCGAGCTGGTGATAACGACCGGCTTGCCGGCCTTGATGACGCGGGCGGTCTGGGTCAGACCTTCGTCCGAACCTGTGCGCGCCGTGATGCCGAAGCCTGCCACCGCGATCCCTGCGACGAGGGCCACGACCACGATCTTCAGGTGGGTCGAGCGATCTGCGCTGTAAATCGAGTGGTTCATGGAAGGCTCCTGCCGCCATCTACCCGAAGTAGTCGCTACCCTGTTTGGGCAGGTTCATGCTTCCGGTGCCCAACAACCTAGTATTGGGGGGATTCGTTCCCAAGAGGCGGTCACAAGAGCGTGAATTGCCGTGAAAGATCGCGATCAGAAACGACCCTTGATCGTGCAATTTTACAATTATTTCAATGCTGTAATGTGCCCGTTAGACGCCTTGCCAGCACGTGGTCGACAAGGCGCCAGGAACTCAAAAAGCATTTGCCTGTGGCCGAAAAACACACGGCTTCTTAAGACAAATCAGACGCTTCCGACCGTTTTCAGCCTCGCCCTGGGGTGGATCTCGGCCTGCGAGAGCACGGTCGTCTGCGCCCGGAACCGCTCGACCAGGGAGCGCACGAAGGGACGAATTGCCGCAGAGGTGACCAGCACCGGCGCCTCGCCTTCGCGTGCGGCGCGCTCGAAGGCCTCGCGCACGGCGGTCATGAACTCCGACAGTTTCGAGGGCTGCATCGCAAGGCTGCGCTCCTCGCCCTGGCCGATGATGGATTCGGCAAACGCCTGCTCCCACCGCGCCGACAGCGCGATCAGCGGCAGATAGCCGTTGTAGGAGGTGTTCTGCGCGCAGATCTGCCGCGCCAGGCGGGCCCGGACGTGCTCGACCATGGTGGACGGATTGCGCGAGAATGCCAGCGAATCCGCGATGCCCTCGAGGATAGTGGAGAGATCGCGGATCGAGATGCGTTCGGCGAGCAGCAGTTGCAGCACGCGCTGGATGCCGGAGACCGTGACCTGACCGGGGACGATGTCCTTGACCAGCTCGCTCTGCTCCTTCGGCAATTCCTTGAGCAGCTTCTGCACCTCGCCATAGGAGAGCAGGTCCGACATGTTGGCCTTGAGCAGCTCGGTGAGGTGGGTCGAGAGCACGGTCGCGGCGTCGACGACGGTGTAGCCCTTGAGCGAGGCTTCCTCCTTGAGGCTGGCATCGACCCAGGTCGCGGGCAGGCCGAAGGTCGGCTCGGTGGTGTGGATGCCGGGCACCTGCACCTGGCTGCCGCCGGGGTCCATGACCATGAACTGGTTCGGCCAGATCTTGCCGGTGCCGGCGTCGACCTCCTTGATCTTGATGATGTAGGTGTTGGCCTCGAGCTGGACGTTGTCGAGGATGCGCACCGCCGGCATCACGAAGCCCATCTCGATCGCCAGCGAACGGCGCAGCGCCTTGATCTGCTCGGTGAGGCGGTCGGTGCCGTCGGGGCCGTTGACCAGCGGCAGCAGGGCGTAGCCGAGCTCGATCTTGAGGTCGTCGATCTTGAGCGCTGCCGAGATCGGCTCCTCGGCCGCAGCGGCGCCCGGTGCACCCGGCGTTCCCGGAGCAGGTGCGGTCTTTGCGACTTCGTCAGCCCTGGCCGTCGCCCGGTTGCGGTTGCGGGCGTGCCAGGCAAGCGCGCCGGCGCCGGCGCCGAGCGCCAGGAAGGGAATGGTCGGGATGCCCGGCAGCGCCGCCAGCACCAGCATGACCGCCGCGGACATCGCCAGCGCCTGGGGATAGCCGGAGAACTGCTTCATCAGCGCCTTGTCGGCGGCACCGGAAACGCCGGCCTTGGAGACGAGCAGGCCGGCCGCGGTCGAGACGATCAGCGCCGGCACCTGGGTGACGAGACCGTCACCCACCGTCAGCAGCGTGTAGCTGCGGCCGGCGTCGGCGAAGGACAGGCCCTGCTGCGCCACGCCGATGATCATGCCGCCGACCACGTTGATGAAGACGATCAGGAGGCCGGCGATGGCATCGCCGCGGACGAATTTGGAGGCGCCGTCCATGGCGCCGAAGAAGCCGCTCTCGTCCTCCAGCTCCTTGCGCCGGTGCTTGGCGACCTTCTCGTCGATCAGGCCGGCGGAGAGGTCGGCGTCGATTGCCATCTGCTTGCCGGGCATGGCGTCGAGGTGGAAGCGCGCGGCGACTTCGGCGATACGGCCCGAACCCTTGGTGATGACGACGAAATTGACGATGATCAGGATGGCGAAGACGATGATGCCGATGACGAAATTGCCGCCCATCACGAAGCTGCCGAAGGCCTCGATGACGTGACCGGCGGCATCCGTGCCCTCGTGTCCGTGCGACAGGATGAGGCGGGTCGAGGCCATGTTGAGCGAGAGCCGCAACATGGTCGAGATCAGGAGGACGGTCGGAAAGGCGGAGAATTCCAGCGGCGCCTGGATGAACAGCGACGTCATCAGGATCAGGATCGAGAGCGTGATCGAGATCGCCAGGAACAGGTCCAGCACGATCGCGGGCAGGGGCAGGATCAGCACCACCAGGATGGTGAGGACGCCGAGCGCCAGCGCGATATCGCCGCGCTTGAGGATGTTGCCGACCTCGGCAAGGGTGGGGAAGCCGGCGTTCGTGCTGCCTACGCCCTGTCCCGCTGTGACGTCGACCATGGTAGCTGCTCCCCCGCGCGACTGCCGTCCGCGCGCCCCAATTGTCTGCGCGGCGGCCGATGGGCCGCCGTTCCGAAAGTGAGGCACCGCACTGGCGTCCACGGGGGACCTCCCGTTCTACGCGGCTGACGACACTCGACTTCACCCGGCAATTCTTGCCGGGTGTATGGTTAGCAAAGGGTTAACGGGGGGTGCGGCAGGAGGTCAGACCGGGGTGTTTCGGCCCCGGAATGACCATTGTTGCGAGCGGCAGCTACTTCGCCTTGTCCATCCTGGTCACCGTGTACCCCGAAGCCGCCTCCTCGGCCTCGAAGGTCACCTTGTCGCCGACCTTCACCTGCTTGAGCAGAGCGGGGTCCTTGACGCGGTAGACCATGGTCATGGGTTCATCCATGCCGAGGCTCTTGGCGGGACCGTGCTTGAGCGTGATCTTGCCGGCGCCCTCGTCGATCTTTTTGACCTCGCCGCTGATCGAGGCGCCCTGCGCCGCGACGGCGGAGAAGGTCAGGCCGAGCGTCAACGCGAGCGCGGCCGTGATGCGGGTGATCGATGTCATGGCTCTCTCCATTGCTTCAGTTCACGGTGACGTGGCCGACCATGCCGTAATCGCGATGGCCGGGGATCAGGCAGGAAAATTCGAACGTCCCGGCCTTGGTGAACTTCCAGAGGATCTCGGCGGTCTTGCTCGGCGCAAGCCTGACCCCGTTGGGATCGTCGTGCTCCATGTGCGGATGCTTCTTCATCACCTCGGCATGGGCGAGGTTCTCCTTCGGCGTGGCGAGCAGGAATTCGTGGTCCTCCTTGCCGACATTACGCAGCACGAAGCGGATCTGCTCGCCGCGTTTGACCTCGATCTTGGAGGGCGCGTAGTCCATCTCGTTCAAGAGGATCTCGATGGTGCGCGCTGGCTGCTTGGGATTGCCGGGCTCGCCGGCCGAAAAGCTCCCGTGCTCGTGCTGGTCGTGAGCAAAGGCCGGCGCGATCGAAAGCGCTGCCAGCGCGAGTGCGAGTTTGATCGTCTTCATCTTGGTCTCCAGTTGGTGGTTCATCGAAACGCTCACATCTTCATCTTGTGCGCGGGCGTGGCGGGCTGCCGCACCGGTGCCGCATCGGGTGCCTCGACCTCGTAAGCGACGGTGCCTTGCGGGAATTTGTAGGGACCGGGATCGCGGTAATCGTCGCGCGCGAGGTCCTCGCGGATCTTCATCACGGTGAACATGCCGCCCATCTCGATCGGGCCGAACTGGCCGGTGCCGGTCATCATCGGCAGCGTGTTGTCGGGCGCGGGCATCTCCATGTTGCCCATCGCCATGCCAGTCGAGCCCATCGCCATGCCGTCAGGTGCGAGCTTGCCGACGGCCTTCGCAAGATCCTTGCGCGACACGCCGATCAAATTGCGCACCTCGTGCCCCATCGCGTTCATGGTGTGGTGCGATTTGTGGCAGTGGAACGCCCAGTCGCCGGGATTGTCGGCGAGCACGTCGAACACCCTGAC
>Ga0063456_1001414_pt1 | contig 12772 bp, 13 predicted proteins | sample AraplaMF_Cvi_mMF_FD_56228 | JGI IMG/M metagenome (GOLD analysis project Ga0063456, IMG submission 56228) | Arabidopsis root microbial communities from the University of North Carolina, USA - plate scrape MF_Cvi_mMF version 2 (version 2) | ecosystem: Host-associated > Plants > Roots > Endosphere ... | reverse complement strand
ATCGGGGCCTCCTTAACGAATCTGGTAAGCCTTTGTAGCAAAAGCAGTTTCTCAGATTCGCAGCCCCGATGCACCCCTTACTTTGAGAGATTCGGGCTAAAACTCCGGCAATGCTTCAAGCGGATTGAATACCTGAACGCCCAAGGGCCAGAAATGGCGCATACTGCGGGTCAAGACCGTCAACCCATGCACTTTAGCCGTGGCGGCTATCGCAACGTCTTCAAAGCCCGGCGGGTGGGCGCGAGGGTCATCCAAGAATCCGGCCAGCAACACACGCGCATCTCAGATCGAACGGCAACAGCTTCTGCGCGTAGAGATATTCGATGCTCTCCCACCAATCTTTTAGCCGCTGTGCCTTGGCGGTCGCGCCATCCCGCTCGGCTTTGGCGAGCCCGGATTTGACCTCAGCGGCCGAGATGGCCGACAATAACAATTGCGAACTTGCCTTATCCAGGCATTCGACAAGCTGGCGGGAACTTTGCCGTTTGGACGAGGCAAGGGCGTATATGACGTTCGTATCGGCCAGGAGCATGAAAGATCAACGTCTCGGGCCGGCTCATCACCGGGGAACGCTGCCAACAAACGGCCAAAGCTTGGCATGCGGGATAGATTTCCATACTCCTCGAACGAAAACACCATGGCTTCCTTTTTACCGTGCCGAGTGATGATGGCCGGATTGCCACGGACGGCCTGATCTATAACCGCAGAAAACGTCCACATCCGATCCAATCGACTTCAGGCGCAAACGAATACCCGAGGAAACAACCACTCTTTCTGTCTGCGCCCGCCCCCGTTGCCGCCCATCCGAACGGATGGCAAGACCACGCCCCTGAACCCGATCTATTCTGCAGCGCCTTCAACGCAAATCTCGTCGCGATTAATCCCTTCCGCAAGCCCAAGGGCGGAGTAACAGCTGTTACCTTTTCGCCCATCTATCGCGTGTATTCATCTTGCTTTCCGCAAGACCGTAAAGGCTTTTTGAGAGGTGAAGACTTCCATCGATCGCACGGTCGACCATTGCACGGAAATAGCCCCCGGGCTTTGCAATCACGTCACGCAAAGATTTTTCGAGCACGGTCGCCAAGATGGCGGACGCAGCATAACGGCCGACCCTCCCTACACCGTCCACCCATGCAGCCTCCGACAGGCCGATCATGCGCCGCATTACTTCGGCCGCGCCGACAACATCGGACCATCTGTCAAATTCCACGCTGACACATTCCTGCGCCGCGCGGCACCCAACCTGCAGCAAGCCAATCGGCACAGCAGCAAGAACGGCACTTTGGATATCATCAGCCGTCTTTTGCGCCTGCTGCAATCGGTATCGCATGTCACCCGCAGCCGCTTCAGGCCTATTTTCATAAGCCATTTCGACGGCGGAGCCGTCGTCAGGTGGAATTATGTCTCGCTCGATAGAGCGGGTCCGTTCATTACTATCAGAAAGGATTTTAGGGATTGTATCAATAGTGGACGTGACGCTGATGTCACCCGCGCGTGACATTTCATGCTCCTGGAAGCGTTGCTTCGCGTACTCAAGAACCTCTGTGTGGAGTGATTCGAGACCGCTTGCCTGTTCTGCCCGGCCGGACCCACCATCGATGATTGCTTGCGCGGCGCTTCTCCAGATATCTGCCTTTTCCGGGAACGTCTCGCAGGCATCGATGATTGCTCTGGAAAACCTCGTGACCGCGCGACGTGCATCCTGGCTGGCCTTGAGTTCCCTCTGATAGTTCTCGACGCTCTCCCTAATCTCCGCGAGCCGTACGCGCGCTGGTGTGAAGTCAAGCCCGAAGCCGCTGGCAACCATCCCGTCATTGTCGCGATACACGAAACGCCGGCCGGTCGGACTGTCACGGTAGGCGGCGATTCCAGCCTCAACGATCCTGCGCAGGCAACGTGTCACCGTGCGCTCGGAGCGCCGTGTATATTCGGCCAGCTTGGCGTTCGAGATGGCAACGATCGGTCGCCCGTCCCCTTTCCAATCGTCGGCGCGCGAGAGACCAAGGAGAATGTCCAGGACCTGATAGGTCGTGCCGCCGATCCCAAGGATCGGCGCTGCCTTTTTCAACAGGAGAGAGATCTCCGACTTCGAGGTGTCCGGTATGTCGTTGGCCATCGCCATCCGCGCGCTTGCGAGAATGGCCGGACTGACGCGTCTGAACGATGCGATTGGTGTCGGTTCTGTCATGAGCTAGCTGCCCGCAACGCGTTGGCGTGCGGCTCCATCGAGATTCTTGTTGATGAAAGCCAGCAGACGGGCGCAGTTTTTCATTCCCGGCTGTTACGCAGGGGTTGATTGTGCCAGCGGCCCGTGACAGAATCAGTCTGTAAGAGCTGATGTCGATAGGACGCTTTCGTACTGTCGGCTAGGATTCCAAGGGTTTGCCGATTGCCGTCGGTAGGCCCTTTCCTATTTCTGAATTAGCCTACCCCATCGGCGCCTCTCCCGTTTGCTTTCGGTACTCCTCCACCAGCGCCGGAAGCCTTTCGACGAGCCAGGCCGACAGGCCGGGCACCTTGCTTTCCGGAATCGTGATAAGCGTTGAAGAACGCGAAGATTTCGCGGTGATCGTGGCGCCGCCGCCGACGTCGACCGCTTCGCCCTGGTTTCGTCTGGCCGCCTTGTTTTCGAGCGCGCTCATCAGCGCAGCGAAGCGCTGATCGCTCGTGGCAGCGGCCCATACAGCCGTCGAGGACACCTTATCAATGATCGCGTGGACGGCGGCCGGAGCCTTCCCATCCTTGAATTGGGCGGCGAGCTTTTCCCACTTGGGGCGGCCGATCGAGGGAGCCGGACCAATTCTGCCGATCAGTTCGGCGGGGACCTGTTCCGCGATTCCAATCAGCATCGAAACGTAGGTCGGCTTGCCATCTGCCCTGCCGAGCGCGGCGGCGATCGTTTCCCGCCGGAAGCCGCGCGCCTTGAGCGTCGCGGCAAAGAACGCCTGCTCGATGAAGGAGAGATTGGCGCGTTCGGTATTCTCGATACCTTGAGCGACCACCAGTTCATCGTCGGAGAGATCGCGGACGATCGCTTTCACCGGCCGTTCAAGGATCTGACAGGCGCGCAAGCGCCTGTGGCCGTACGCAACCTGAAAGTAGCCCTGCCTGTCGGGGGAGGGGCGAACAAGAATGGGAAGTCTTTGGCCGCTTTCCCGAATGCCCTCGACGAAACCGTGAAACTGCGAATCTCCCTCGATATCGAGGCGGTCCCTGACAAAGGAGGGAACGACAAGAGCGGAGTCAATTTCGACAATGGCTTCAGAGCCCCTCAATTGCAGGCGGAGGCGTTCATTCTCCTCTTCGACGGCAACGAAGGCCCGGTCCATCGATTTGACGGCTCCAGATCCGACTTTCACCGCGGGCCCAGCTGAGATTTGCTTGGCAAGCTCCACGGAATCGACATTCGCGAACAGACTTTTCATCCGACTGCAGCGTTCTTTGGCATTTGTCATGACCGTCCCCATACCGATTTGAGGTGGTTGAAGATCTCGAGATTGACCGCGTCGACGGAATTCAGGGCGCGCGTAAGCGTGTCCCGACCAACCGAACCACGCGCCATTTCGTAAAGGCTCTTCCTCTCAAGGCCGGCGCTGGCGATTGCGGTCGTGTCCACCACCGCTGGCGCCAGCACGTCCTCGCCGAACAGGGAGCGCAGAAGCGCGACGACGTTCACCTGCGGAACGTCGTTCGGATTGTGCCTGATGATGACATATCGGATGAAATCGTGTTCCAGAATACCGCCACGCTCCTCGATGACGCGCATGACATCGCTCATCATCGCCAGGAACTGGTTCATGCTGGCAACGTCGATCATCGCCGGATGAACGGTGATCAGCAGCGAGGTCGCAGCACAAAGCGCGCCCAGGGTCAGATAGCCCAGTTGCGGCGGCGCGTCGATCACGACGACATCGTAGTCTTCCTCGACGCTGTTTATGACGGCGCCGAGCCGCCGGAAGAAGATCCCGTCGCCGCGGCCGCCGCCGCTTGCGATCGCCTGCGGCGTCCTATGCTCGTATTCCATGAGCTCCAGGTTGCCCGGTACGAGATCGATTCCGTCAAAATAGGTATTGCGAATGACGTCGCGTATCGGTCGGCGGTTGTCGTCGTCATAACGAATCGCCGCATATATGGTCTCGTTGTCGCTGACATCGAACTCCGGCTGATAGCCGAACATGGCCGACAAGGATGCCTGCGGGTCAAGATCGATCGCGAGCACCCGCAGACCCGTCAGCGCAAGATAGTGGGCGAGATGAACGGTCGTCGTCGTTTTGGCCGATCCACCCTTGAAGTTCGCAACCGCGATAACCTGCAACTTCTCACCGGGACGCCGGCGCGGCAAGAAATCCAAAGCTTTCATGGGCCGCTTCACCGCCAGGTGTCGACGGATCTCATTGACCTGGGAGAGCGTGTAGGTCCTGCGGCCATTCTCCCGCCTCTCGGGCATCGCACATTCGCCGTCCAACGACATCTGTCGAAGGGTCGATTCCGCGATCCCAAGCATGGTGGCCACGTCGCGCGATTTAAACATGCGCAACGATTTCATGGCTTCCGGCGAATACAAATCGGTGCGAAGAGACTGCAACTGCGCTGACAACATCTGCGATTGGCGTGTAATCTTCGCAGCGGAGGTTTCGCTTGATGGCCTGGATGTCTTCATTTGATCCCTTTTTACGTCACGATGGTTTTAAACCGACATTCGCGATTTTTCCGTCGCTGACTGTTACAGTTATCGCATGCGTCGTCAAACGTTCTTTGGTTAATGACAAAAATGTATTGGTGACAGGCTGCCGGCAATGTGTTGCAGGCGTTCTCCATTGGGGGTGCGACCCAATGTCGGCCGACCCCATCGGCGTGCAACGCGGCGTCGCCATCAGCCCTGACCCCAAACTGCGGGTACGCCGACAGGCACTAGGGGCGCCCGTCTTAAGAATATGGAAAATATTTGCGCGACTCGCAGACTTGCGACTGGAACCAACCCGCTGCTTTCCGCAAACCAGGATTCGCAGACCCGCCCAATTCGGACCCAGATGAAGCTGATAGCACTCAAGACGATGAAATCGCGCAAGGACGCCGCGCCATTGATCCACAGTCGGTCAACGCGATCATCAAGCAGCGGCTGGCAATGGCAGGGTTGGACAGTGGGAAAGTTTTCCGCGCATGGTCTACGCTCGGGATTTCTGACCGAGGTTGCCAACCGTGGGATTCCGCTCCCCGAGGCCATGGAACAGTCGAGACACCGCTCCGTTCAGCAAGCCTCGAGTTATTACAACAATGTCACGCGGCGCAGCGGACGCGCTACGCGTATGCTCTGAAGGCTGCTTTCTGCTCTAGTGGTCAGAAATGGGTTACAGACAGCCAATTTTTGCTAACACTTTCCCCGAGAGAGATGGGGCGAGCGATGAACCGAGATTGAGTTGAAGTACGTCTACGTTGCAGCGTGACCTTTACCCCTTCAGCTCTCCTTGCAAAGAGGGGAATTTTCGACAGCGTCGGATCAATTGCCACGTTTGCTAAGTCCGCGCGTCTGCCCCCTCACGCCATGGGCGCCGGATGCTTCCTCCCTGTCACAAAATGGCGGGCGGCGGACGATAGAAGCAAGTGCGTGCAGCCTTTGTACCTTCGCTCGCTCGGTGTCGGTCAAGTTGATATGCCTTCAGCGGGCGCGGCTGGAGCATAGGGAACCGGGGATGCTGCTTGGTCTGCATCCTCTCAGCAGCATCGAAATTAAATGCGTCGACGGCCTTCTTGAGGCCGGCCGGCTCCATGACCAAGACGATTGGCGCGATTTCGTGAACCAATGGTCGACAAGGATGGCGCAAATCGTAGTGACGGATGTGGCGTCGTCCTGCCAGCGCAAGAACAAGCCCAGGGCTCCGATAGTGACTAACAGCATGGCGTTCGTCGGGCCTAAACGGTTTGGGAGGAGGTGAACCGCTTGAACACTCTAAAGGTAATGCTGCAACGCAAAACGTTGAAGTCGCGGGTTTGCACCGCGTACATATCTCGGCCTGCAAAAAGGATAGGCCGGGCGAACCTGGTCCATCCGACCCTTCACATTGCAGATAGACTGGTCCTGCAGCTTGTCCGCAGATAGCTTGCGAACTCGCGATCATTTATCTGCTGAAGGGTAATTTTCCGGCCGTCGTTGAGGCCCCACATGCCGGCCCGCTCCAACCTCGGGCTGGCGAACCTCGAACTGGTTCGTCTTGCTGATAAGTTCGCTGAGTTTTCGGAAGCCGAATGTATGCGGGTCGAAATCCGGCGCGAGGTTCAACAACTGCTTGCCGACGGTGCCCAGGTTGACCCAGCCGTCATCACGATCCTCCTGGGACAGTACCTTCTTGATCACCGGCACCGCCGATGTTGCCGGCTGGAGCGGCTTGTCGCTGGAAGCGGCATTCTCCTCGTCCTTAATCGCACCAGGAAGCAGGTTTTCGGTATAGACGAACCGCCGGCAGGCCTGGCGAAAACTTTCCGGTGTCTTCTGCTCGCCAAAGCCGAATACATTGGCGCCCTGCTCACGGTTCCGGGCGGCAAGCCGCGTGAAATCCCTGTCCGGGGACACTGGGCAGAAGCCGTCGAACCGACCGCTGTGCAGCAAATCCATTGCATCGATGACCAAAGCGATATCGGAAGCATTTTTCCCGTCGTATACGCAAATTGCTGCTGCGGGATAATCGCGTGCTTTGCGAGCACGTTCGCCCAACCCTTGGAGCGGGTGCCGGAAAAATCACCGTAGATGCGACGCACGCTCGCCTCCCCGATTTTGGCTACCTCTTCGAACAGCCCGTTGGCGATTTTAGCGGATGTATTGTCCGCACCAATCAGAACAGCCAGGCGCGGAGATCGAGTTTCAGACGGCATAGCTGTTCCTCATTTTTAAAGCGGTTTCGAAGGCCAGCAGACCACGGCTCGGACCCGGCAAGGAACTTCATTTAACTTGCCCATCGGACCGCGCGAAAACCTGCCTTGTCGGATGATGTCAGTAGCCGCCAGCCGAGATGATCTACCCTTCCCCGCTCCACCACCCGCCGATACGAAAAACCCTGACAGCTGTCAGGGTTTTTCGTATCGCTCAGCTCCTAGCCGACGGCTCTAACGCCTTGCCCATGCGCTCTCAACAGCGCCATAAGAACCGGCCCCAACGAAAATTCGCCCCGTACCGCCTTCCGTGTCAGGTCTCGCAGATATCCGCCAGGCGAGTTGATGTGCCCTGCCCGCTCAAGGATGCAGGCGATCGCCGTGGCCGCACTTTCCGGCCCCATCACCTCGCAGGCCTCCTGATAGGCTGACGGGCTGACGCCCAGCATGGACCGGACGACCACCGCTGCACCCATCAACTCGCGCCAACTTCCGATCGTACCACCCGGGCCATATATCGCGATCTCGGGGCAAGCCCGTATCACCATGCCAAGTTGAAAATTCCGGATTGGCTTCCCCTTCGGCCGATCATCGTCCACCGCCTTTGCGCCCTGCTCGTTTTCAGAGCGAGGTTCAAGTTCATTGATGGATTCGGTGTTTGAATTCTGTATGTGACGCTCATTTTGGTCACCATTGGTGCTGTTATTTTCGCGTTTTTTCTGCACTTCCAAGATGTTGACCCCCTCCTGCAGCAGGAGTTCCATCTCGTCCAGGATTGAATTCACATCACTGAGCGTCGGAGCGCGCGGAATCCTGCCTACGAGGTCGACATACATCGCCTCGATGTTTCCCCAGTTGCCTGACGCTCCTTCCTCGATTGCGGCAGAAATGAGCTTTCGAACGTCACGCCGGCATATTGTCAAATTCTCCTTCGCCCGACGGAGGGCGAAACGATCTGCAACGACCTGTTGCGCCATCATGGCAAGCTCATCTGTTCGCATGAGCAACGGTGACAGATCAAAGCCGAATGCGCTATCGATCGCACCCGCCTTGTCCTTCCGGGGGTAGCGCTTTCCATTCGGGCTGTCCTTCCGCACGATCAGTCCTGCCTCAACGAGAAGGGCCAGATGTCTGCGAAGCGTAGCGCCGGCGATACCGTGGGCTCGCAGCGTTAATTGCGCGTTGGACGGAAAAACGATGAGCTGCGCATCCTGGCGCAATTCGTTGTCTGGATGAAAGCTCAGGAGCGCGTCAAGGACGGCCAGGCTGCGATCCTGCAGCCCAAGCAGCTCCCTTGCTTCGGATGCGTCCCGAAAGACTTTCCATTTGTCCGCTGTCTTGCCCGGATTGATTTTACTCGTCTCGATTTGCCGCTTCACCAGGGCAAGCGTCACCGGTCGCCGCCCAAAGGGCGTCGTCACACTTCCAATCTGCATTTTCTTCACCTTCAAAAAGGCAAAAGAAACCCGCTCACCAAATTACGGTGCCAAAGACTCTTGACTGGGATTCGGGGAAATGCGATTCTCTAGTTGTCACACATTGAGAGAGGCTTCCACGACGGCAACGTTTGGGGGGCCTTTTTCTTTTGCAGTTCGTCCTTTTTTATCTCTAAACCCTGACAGCTGTCAGGGTTTCTCGTCTTCTCGCAGGCGGACAAAGCGCTCCGTTAGCGCTGGGAGCTCCGCCTCAATAAACTTCAAAAAGTCGCCCCCGAGTGAACCCTCAGCCGAAATTCGAACCTCTTTCGAGGATATCAACAGGGCTCCAAGCTTCGTTCCTCTCATGTCTGTAATCGGGCTTGGCTCTCTCCGACGAGTCGATACAGGCTTGATGGCATTCAATGCACGCTGAAACCTTTGATCAGAGGTCTCAGCGGTCTCACCCTTCCTAACCAGTACCGCCCGCAGTGCATCAAGCGCTCCCGTGTCGCCCGCAACCGTCTTGGCAAGGTCGAGCCAACGTGGCCGGCCGATCTTCGGCGCTCGCCCAATTGCCTCGATGATATCCGTGGGAACGATCCTGTAGACATTCCGCATCCGAGCCAATTCTGCGTCCTCGATCGAAAGCGCGGCGTAGATGTGCCGAGGCTTGATCCCCGCATCATCCATTCGGGAGGCAAACAGCGCGCGCTCGATCCAGGTGAGGTCTTGGCGACTCGCGTTTTCGATGCCTTGTGCAAGAACCAGGTCGAGGTCGGAGATCTCGACTTCGAGAGCGCGAACAGGCCTGCCAAGCTGCCTAGCAGCGAGCCATCGTCGATGACCGTAAACGATCTGATAGCGACCTGGGGAGGAGGGGTGTTTGCGGACCTGGACGGGAACCTGTTGCCCCTCAGTCTCGATCGACCGTTTAAACGCCTCGAAGCTCGTTGCGTCATCGTCCGGCAGTCTGTCCGGATAAGGGGATGGGTCGATGAGCGACGGATCCAACTCGCGAACGGAACCACCGCCCGACTCCACGATAGCCTTCAAGCGATCTCGCTCTGTTCGAATGTCGTCGATTGCCCGGTGTGCAGCACCGATCACACCTGCTCCGACACGATTTCCGGGAACCGGGGCAGGGGCCTGCGACGGCTGCTGTTGATCCGCAGCCTGATCGCTTTCCAGCTCTGCGGAAAGCAACCCGAAGCTGGCGACAATCGACTTGCGAGGGGATTTGCTCATGTCCGCCCCCAGCTCTCATTGATGAGGCGAACAATCGCCTCGTTCACAGCATCTACCGCCTCGCGAGCACGCTTGTGAGTATCGCGCCCGATCTGCCCCAATTCGAGCTCGTATACCGAGCGTTTCGCCAAGCCGGCTGCCTCAACGGCGGTGCTTTCAATGGCGGTGGGCAATAATACATCGGAGCCGAACAAGTGCCGAAGCATCGCAACGACTTGCGACTGTGGCGCGTCATTGGGGTCGTGTCGTGTGACCAGATACCGAATGAAGTCCTGGTCTAACTGAGCGCCGCTCTCGTTCAGAACACTAATCAGATCGCCCATCATGAGAAGGAACTGGCTCATTGACGCAACGTCCAGCATAGCCGGGTGGACAGTAATGATCATGCTAGTCGCGGCGTATATCGCGCTCAACGTCAGAAAGCCGAGCGACGGCGGAGTGTCAAGAATTACGATGTCGTAGTCCGCCGCGACTTCCGAAAGGGCGAGTTTCAGCCGCTCAAAAAAGATTGCGCCGGAGTTGGCCTTGTTCGCCAAGATCCGTGGCGTTTCGTGCTCATACTCCATGACTTCAAGATTGCCAGGAATGAGGTCGATGCCATCGAAATATGTCCTGCGAATTATATCGCGGATGGGACGACGCTCGGCGTCATCGTAACGCAAAGCGGCATAGATCGTTTCATTCGACCCGACATCAACTTCTGGCTGAGCACCGAACAAAGCGGACAAGGATGCTTGCGGGTCCAGGTCGAGTGCGAGGACGCGATACCCATGAAGGGCGAGATAGTGGGCAAGGTGGACACAGGTTGTCGTCTTCGCGCTGCCACCCTTGAAGTTGGCTATGGCAAGAACCTGGAGGTGCTCGCCGGCACGTCGACGAGGAAGGAATCGCAAGGCGTCCGCAGGTTTCTGAATCGCGAACAAGTCACGCAGTTCATTGATCTGGTCCAACGTGTAGACGCGATGGTTATTTTCCAGCCTACTGGGAATCGGCCCGCGTCCTTCGGTGGACATGAGCTTCAGGGTGGAATCGGGTATAGACGTCAGCTTCGACACTTCGTTGGTCAGAAAGGGACGCAGGGTCTTTTCCGATTTTGGCGGATACATACGAGTTCTGAGCTGCTGCAATTGCCCGGACAGAAGCCCGGCATGGCGCATGATTTTGCTGCCGGCATCTTCCTTTGAGCCAACACTTGCTTCTACTCGGTTTGCTATCGCCATCTTTCCCTCTTGGCGGCTTTTCGCCGGTTTACCGGCCATTGCCCGCTAAAAATAGAACACGATTCTCCGAACTGGTCCAGAGGTTTAGGGTTAACAAAAGGTTAACCCCCGGGGACAATCTGCATAAGGCTGTTCGGATTTTTGCTTTTCCGCTCCGGGAGTTAGCCTCAAATGCCCAGCTCGCTGATGCCGGAATGTTCTCCTGTGAATCCTACAAATCCGAACAGCGTAGCAGCAAGTAGATTAGGCGGTTCTGTAGCGACACACCACTCATGAACCGCGACTCACCTCGCTACGTGCATGTTGAATCCTACAACTGCCCTCCGATTCCAAACTGTGCTGATTTCCCGCCGACCAACAACGACGGAGAAAAATCATGCAGGCTCTCGCGCTCTCAACACCCCGGACGATCCAAGAGGCGCATCTCCTACACATCCACTACCAGCTTCGTGCTCGGGTCTTTTCCGATCGCCTGGGTTGGGAAGTCGATGTGACGGCGGGGTGCGAGTCCGATCGTTTCGACGCGCTTCGGCCGACCTATATTCTCGCCATCGCAGAGACCGGCCAATTGGCGGGGTGCGCGAGACTTCTTCCTGCGCTTGGGCCGACAATGGTGGCCGACGTTTTCCCGTCGCTGCTCCCCGACGGTCAGCTCAGCGGTCATGCCGCGATGGTCGAAAGTTCCCGGTTCTGCGTCGATACTGCTCTCGCAGAGGGGAGGGGAACCAGCTCAATCCACGAGGCGACGCTGACCATGTTCGCGGGCATCGTCGAATGGTGCTTCGCGAATGGCTACACCGAGATTGTCACGGTGACTGATCTTCGATTCGAGCGGATCCTCGCGCGCGTAGGATGGCCGCTGCAGCGTTTGGGCGAACCCAAGAAAATCGGCGTGACGATGGCCGTGGCGGGCACGCTGCCCGCCAATGCGGACACGTTCCTCAGGCTCCGCCCCTCCAACTACCGTTCTGAACTCGCCCTCTGTCAGCCGGGCAGCCTGAGGAGAAACACGTGAACCAGCTTCGCTCTCACCCTCGGCTCGTCCGCAAACTTCAGGATGCGCTCGGCGATCAGCTTTGTGTTGCCCTGGACGACGCGAACGTCGTCGAAATCATGCTCAATCCGGACGGCAAATTATTCATCGAACGGCTAGGTCACGGCGTTGCGCCCGCCGGCGAGATGTCATCCGCTGCCGCGGAGATGGTCATTGGTACAGTGGCGCACGCGCTTCAGTCCGAGGTCGACACGGAACAGTCAATCATCTCCGGCGAGCTGCCAATCGGTGGCCACCGCTTCGAGGGACTGTTGCCCCCCGTTGTCACCAAGCCTGCCTTCACGATTCGTCGCCGGGCATGGCGCCTCATTCCGCTCGAAGACTATATTTGCGCCGGCGTGATGACAGAATACCAGGCCTCGACGATCCGTAGCGCCATTTCCGCAAGGCTCAACATCATCATTTCCGGGGGGACCGGTTCGGGGAAGACGACTCTTGCGAATGCCGTCATCAACGAGATCGTCAAGTCCACGCCCCAGGATCGTCTCGTCATTCTTGAGGATACTGCGGAAATCCAATGCGCGGCCGAAAACGCCGTTCTCCTCCATACCAGCGATACGATCGACATGGCCCGGCTCCTGAAGAGCACCATGCGCTTGCGCCCCGACCGGATCGTCGTTGGCGAAGTTCGCGACGGCGCGGCCCTCACGTTGCTCAAGGCCTGGAATACCGGTCACCCGGGCGGCGTGGCGACCATTCACTCCAATACCGCCATGTCGGCGCTGCGTCGCCTTGAACAGCTGACCGCCGAGGCAAGCCAGCAGCCGATGCACGAGGTGATTGGAGAGGCCGTTGACCTGGTCATCTCGGAGGCTCGCCATGTCGCGTAAGCATGCCATCATCGCCGTAGCGCTCGTGGCGGCGCCCATTGTTCTCACCTCGGTCGCGCCGGCGCTCGCCAGTTCCGGCGGCAGCCTCCCATGGGAAGGGCCACTGCAGCAGATTCAGGAGTCGATAACCGGCCCGGTCGC
>Ga0063456_1001397_pt1 | contig 12932 bp, 13 predicted proteins | sample AraplaMF_Cvi_mMF_FD_56228 | JGI IMG/M metagenome (GOLD analysis project Ga0063456, IMG submission 56228) | Arabidopsis root microbial communities from the University of North Carolina, USA - plate scrape MF_Cvi_mMF version 2 (version 2) | ecosystem: Host-associated > Plants > Roots > Endosphere ... | reverse complement strand
GTGACGTAGGCCTGATGATGCTTGTCGTGGTGGAATTCCAGCGTCTCCTTCGACATGAACTGGCCGAGGGCGTCATAGGCGTAAGGGAGTGGGGGCAGCGTGAATGTCATGGGTTCTTGTCCGCAACTGGTGGGGAACGTGGCTTAACGGTCATCCTTATAGAAGGTTCCACGGCCGTTAAATACCGCCAATTTGCGAAAATGCGTGATGCGGCCGATTGGCCGGATTGCATAAAATCGACGCAAGCGTGCGAGGCGTTTCGCCGTGCCGCAAAATATCATTGCCTTTGAGGCGCTTATGGCAGAACGAACGCACCACGTGGAGATGCGGAAGAGAGAGCGATGAGCATCGAGATCGATATTTTGAGCGGCGACGCCTCGTGGAAGATCGCGGAGCCGCTGCATCAGGCGGTCTGGGGCCCGCAACAGATTGCGGACAAGCCCTGGGCCCACGTCAAATGGGCCAATGCCGACCTTCGCGTGCTGATCGAGACACCCGAGGACGGCCTCGTCTGCCATGTCGGCATCTATTTCCGCACCGTCACCTGGAACGGCCAGAAGGTCCATATCGGCGGCATCGGCGGCGTCTGCACCCGCGAGGACCGGCGCGGCCGCGGCTATGCGACCATGGCGATCGACGCAGCGGTGCATACCATGCGGGCCAACGAGGCGGTCCGCTTCGCGCTGCTGTTCTGCGAACCGCACAATTTCGCATTCTACGCATCCCGCAGCTGGCTGCCCTTCGAGGGCGAGGTCTATTGCGAGCAGCCGGAGGGACGGATCCGCTTCGACGCCATGGCGCCCTATGTCTTCAATATCGTCCGCGCGCCGACGCTCGGCACCATCGACCTCTGCGGCCTGCCGTGGTGAGCCCTGCGTGACGACCGGCTGGCGCGCGAGCAGGCCATTCTGTAATATGTCGATCATCATCTGATATTCCGCCCGGTGGACATGACGATCGACGCCCCGATAGACGCCGTCCCGCCGCGCGCGCCGGTCGCCTCGCCGATCGCCAGCCTGTTGACCGCGCCGATCCTGCCGACGCTGCTGCGGCTCGCGATCCCCAACATGATCGCGATGGTCGGCAGCACGTTGGTTGCGATTGCCGAGACCTCCTATATCGGCCGGCTCGGCACCATTCCGCTGGCGGCGATCGCGCTGGTGTTTCCGTTCGCGATGCTAACGCAGATGATGAGCGCGGGTGCGATGGGCGGCGGCGTCTCGTCCGCGATCAGCCGCGCGCTCGGCGCGGGCAATCGCGACCGCGCCGCGACGCTGGCGGTGCATGCCGCCATCATCGGCCTCTGCGGCGGCTTGTTCTTCACGGCGATGATGCTCGCCTTCGGCCGCACGTTCTTCACGCTGCTTGGCGGGCAAGAGCGCGTGCTCGATGAGGCCAGCGGCTATTCGCAAATGCTGTTCTCCGGCGCCGTCGCGATCTGGCTCGTCAACACGCTGGCCTCGATCATCCGCGGCACCGGCGACATGCGGCTGCCTTCAATGATTCTGATCGGGGCGAGCGTGCTCCAGATCGCGCTCGGCGGCACGCTGGGGCTCGGCCTGTTCGGCGTGACGCAATTCGGCATGCCGGGCGTCGCAGCCGGACAGCTGATCGCATTCAGCTGCGCGGCGATCTTCTTCCTCTGGTATCTCCTGTCGGGCCGCAGCCGGCTGCCGCTGAATTTTCGCGCGTTTCGTTTCGAGCGCGCGATGTTCCTGGATATTCTCAAGGTGGGCGCGGTCGCCTGCCTGTCGCCGCTCCAGACCGTGCTGACCATCCTGATCTTCACGAAGATCCTCGCGACCTTCGGCACCGAGATGCTGGCCGGCTACGGCATCGGCTCCCGGCTGGAATTCCTGCTGATCCCGATCTCCTTCGCCTTCGGCATCGCCTCGGTGCCGATGGTCGGCATGGCTATGGGTGCCGGAGATATCAAGCGCGCGCGGCGCGTCGCCTGGATCGCGGCGGCGGCCTCCGGACTCACCGTCGGCCTGATCGGCCTCGTCATCGCGCTCGATCCCGCGCTCTGGGTGTCGCTGTTCACGCGCGATCCCGGCGTCACCGCCGCCGCGCACAGCTATTTCCACTGGGCGGGACCGGCTTTCGCGTTCTTCGGCATGGGCGTGTCGCTGTACTTCTCCTCGCAAGGTGCGGCGCGCGTCGGCGGTCCCGTGCTGGCCTCCACCGCGCGGCTTCTGATCGTCGCGGTCGGCGGGCTCGGCCTCATGATGGCGCAGGCGCCGGCCTGGTCCCTGTTCGCGCTGGTCGGCGGCGCCATGGCCGTGTTCGGCCTCTCGACGGCGGCCTCGGTCGCCCTGGTGCGCTGGGACAAATGAGCGCAGGCCAAGCATACGCACGCAGATAAGCTCAGAAATGTGATTCCATCGGGCGTTGCACGCGCCCGATTTGCTGCTATGGAGGCGCCTCCAATTTCGGGGCTCTCCATGACAATCAGATTCGCCGCTCTCATCGTCATTCTGGCTGCGCTGTTCGGCGCGAATTCCGCCCGCGCGCAGAACGCCGACGGGACCTGGCTCACCCAGGCCGGCGATGCCCGCGTCAAGATCGGCAAGTGCGGCGGCGGTATCTGCGGCCACATCGTCTGGCTGCGCGAGCCCATGGACACCGCGACCGGCCAGCCCGCCACCGACAGCAAGAATCCCAATCCCGCGCTCGCCAGGCGGCCGATGATAGGCCTGCCGCTGTTCAGCGGCATGCAGCCGTCCGGGCCGAACAAATGGTCGGGCCAGATCTACAATGCCGACGACGGCAGCACCTATGCGAGCAGCGTCACGGTCACGGGCGCGGATTCGCTGCGGGTCGAAGGCTGCGTCGGCGCGCTCTGCGGCGGCGAGACCTGGACCCGCGCAGGGCGCTAGCAGATTCCCGTGTCCCGGACGCGATGCAGCGCGCAGTGCTGCTTCGCAGAGCCGGGACCCATGCCGCACCTTCATCTGTCACATTCTGGGCCCCGGCTCAGCAGCGCATCACACCGGACGATGCCTCGCATCGCCGGAATGCTGCGCTGCGTCCGGGGCACGAGAGTGGTGCTACGGCATCATCGCCTTCAGCGCCGTCGCCGCGGAAGCGTAGCCGCCTCGTGCGCCGTCGATGAAGTGCACGTGGTCGCTGCGCAGCGCCGACGGCGTGAAGCAGGTCATCATCGCGGCGTCCTGCGGATAGAGGCCGTAGCGCACGATGCCATCGCGCGCGGCGGCCGCGAGACGATCGCTCAAGGCGCGTTCGAGCTGCGGGGTGCAGTCGAGGATCATGCGCAAGCCGTCGTCATATTTGCGGAAGTCCGAGTTCTCGACCACCTGGCGCTTGTAGACATTGGGCACGAAGCCGCCGATGCTGAGGTCGAAACGCATGATCAGATAGACGAACAGCGTGTAGGCCAGCACGCGGGCGCGGCGCACGACCAGCGGGCCGCCACGCTTGGTGCGGGCTTCATAGTCCAGCCCTTGTGACGGCCATGTCAGCGGTGGCCCTTGCGGCGGCACCGGCCGGCCGCCATCGGGGCTACGCTCGACAAGGTGAATGACGTCCTCGATCACCTTGCGGAAGGCCGAGGGATCGGCACTGCGCGTTGGCATCACCAGCACCGACAGGATCAGGCCGCGCGCTGACGGCATCACCTCGAAGCGGCAGGACAGGCCGGAGAGGTCGGGCTGCGTGCCCGCGGGCGCCTCGGCGATCGCGAACTCGCCGCGCTTCATCGCCGCGTCGGCCCAGGCGAGCCCACCGCCGGAAAACATCGCATAGGACAGATTGGCCGAAGGCCCGAAGCGCGCGACGCGCACGTCGAGGCCGTGCGCGCGGATGGCGCCGACCGGCACCAGCGCGACGCGCATCTTCAGGTCGAGATCCTCCCGCACCCAGGTCGCGGTCGCGGCCAGCGCGTCGCGGGCGCGGTCGAGGTCATCGGGCGCAACGGCAAAGCTCGCACCGTCGCCACCGAACACGAAGGGGAATTCGCGCCCCTCCAATGCGTTCGTCACCGCTGCGATCACGGCGGCGCCGGCCATGTTGACCGCCTTGTAGCGCTGTGCCGCGATGGCCTTGGTGGAATCGACGATGTCGGCAACACCGATGTTCCAATCGTCCGGCAGCGGCGCATAGAGCGCTGGGTCCATCAAGCTGGTGAAGCCGCGGAAGACGGGAATGCCGCCATAGAAGGATTCGCCTGATGTCATCGGGTGATGCCGGAGGGTTGGGACGTGGGTCCGAATGAGATACGTGGCAGGATCGATCCGGGTTCGCCTGATGGCGCGCCCTTGCGATCATTGGCTGAAACCGGCCCGGACAACAAGATCGGGCCGCGCTGCAACGCCGCAGCTCGTCATTGATCGGCGTCAAACAGACGGCCGCGGGAAGCGACTACGGTTGCATCATCTCCAGGATCTGCATGGGAGAGCGACGTGCCCGACTTCGGCAACAAGGACGCCACCGCTCCGGTGCGGCGGCTCGACCCGATCAGCGCCGTGAAGATGCCGGCAGGACTGACCGCGGCTGTCGATGCCTGGGCCGAAGCCCATCACCTCACCCGCTCGGATGCGATCTGCAAGCTGGTCGAACTCGGTCTGAAGATCGCGTCTCCGACACTCGCGGCAGAGCACGCGATCGCATTGGACGCCACGCGGATCGAACAAATTGCGGTGCACGAGATCGAGAGCCTGCTCGATCCCGCATTGACGGCGGACGAACGCGAACGCCGCATCCGTCGCCTCACCGAGGGGCCGCCGGAATTCTCACGCCAACGGATCGACTTGCCGAAGCAACAGACGTGAGCGCGGGGCGGGGGCTAGTGCAGCTTCTCATCCTCGCGCTTGCGCAAGGCATCGAGCGAGGCGTCGTGACAGCCGACCAGCCGCACGAATTGCTGCGGATAAATCTCGTAGCCGTGACTGCCGGAATTCTGATTTGTCATCGGCAGGCAATGGATGTCGTCCGCCTTCGCGCGCGACGGCTGGGTTCGGCCTTGATTTGAAGCGGTCATGTTTGACGTGGCCATCGACTGCTCCCTTCTGATTAGGGCAGATCGATTGACGTAACCCAATCGATTGCGGGGCATCTTACGACCAAATCCGGCTTGATGTCATTGTGCCGGATCAACGCAATTGCGGCAGACGGGTTCCGCTTATGCCGTATTGCCCGCGTCGATCGTGAATACGGTCCCGGTCACGTTGCGCCCGCCCTCGCCGAGCAGGTATTCGACCATGCGCGCGACGTCGTCGGTCCCGGGCAGGCGGCGCAACGCGCTGCGGCCGGCGATGCGCTTGCGGCCCTCGTCGGAGAGATTGTGCGTCAGCTCGGTGTCGATGAAGCCCGGCGCGATCGCGTTCACGGTAATGCCGAGCTTGCCGACCTCGCGCGCGAGCGAGCGGGTGAAGCCCGTGGCGGCGGCCTTGGTGGCGCCATAGACGGACAGGCCGTTGTAGCCCGTGGTCGCGATGATCGAAGAGATGTTGATGATGCGGCCGGCGCCGTCAGCCATCATCTGGCGCGCGACATATTTGGTGAGGATGATCGGCGACAGCACGTTGAGCTGCACCAGCGCCTCGATCTCCGAATTGTGCATGGTCGCGAGCAGGCCCTCGGTGCCGAGGCCGGCATTGTTGACGAGACCGTAGGTCGGGCCGAACTCGTCGCGCACGAGCTTTGCGAAAGCCGGGATCGCGTCGATCACGGCGAGGTCGCAGGCGCGGAAATGCAAGCGGCCCTCGGACGCCGCAATCGCGGCCCCGAGTTCGTCGCTCTCGCGCCGCGCCGCCGCAATCACGTTGTAGCCGGCGCCCGCGAGGCGCTTTCCGATCGCAAGACCGATACCGCGGCTGCCGCCGGTGACGAGGACGTTATGCATCGGTGCGCGCCAGTTTTCCGGCCGGGGTGACGTCGAGCGCCTCGACGAAGCGGATCACCGCCGGCACCTTGTGGGAGGCGAGGTTGGCGCGGCACTGGTCCAGGATCCGGTCGCGGATCTCCTTCACTCGCGCCTGATCGGTGCCGTCGGCGAGAATCACGTCGGCGACGACGATGCCGCCGGTGATCGGGCTCTTCCGCGATTTGGCCCGCGACATCCGGACATCAGGGTGGCGGTTGATCACCGCCTCGATCTCCTCCGGGTGAACTTTCAGCCCGCCGATATTGATGATACCGCCGCGGCGGCCGACGAAATAATAGCGATCACCGCGCAGCTCGACGATGTCGCCGCTGTCGACGAAGCCGTCGTCATCGGTGAGCGCGGCGGCGTTGCGGCCGATATAGGCATGCGCGGTGCGCGTCGAACGGATGCGCAGCGAGCCGTCCACCACCTTCATCTCGACGCCGTTGCGATTGCCGAGATAGTTGGCCGGAAAACCCTCGAGCCCGTCATTGACGGCGAAGCCGACGCCGGCCTCGGTCGAGGCATAGGCGTGGCCGACGGAGGAATTGGGGAATGCCGCCTTGAGACCGTCGAGCACGGCCTGGTCGGCGATCTCGCCGGAGAGACGGACATAGCCGGGCGCGAACTGCGCAGCCGCGCCGCTCATCAAGAGCTTGCGCCAGTGCGAGGGCGTACCGGAGATATGGGAGACGCCGCGCGCGTTCAGCCGCGCGACATGATCGCCGAGCGCCTCATGCGGATCGGACAGCACCATGGAGCCGCCGCAGAGGACGGCGCGGAGGAAAATCTGGAGGCCGCCATAGCGGCGGATGTCGTAGAAGGTCGCCCACACCGGTGCGGGACCCTTCGCTGGACCTTCGGCGACGATGGCACCGGTCAGCGCTTCCAGCGTATGGCCGACGATTTTCGGCACGCCCGAGGTGCCCGAGGTCAGCATCAGCCATTCGGTCGCGCGCTCGGTCTTCGCCGGCGCGGTGTCTTGAAGCGGCAAGTGTGCGGTGACGATCAGCGACACGCCGGTATCACCCCAGCGATCGGGCTCGTCGGTGACGACGGCATCGATCCCGGCATCGGCGATCAGCGCCTCGAGATACGCGGGATTGAGATCTGGCGGGCACAGCAGCATGCGACGGGCGATACCGTCGAGCTCGATCATGGCCAGGCCGGACCGGAGCTGGTCGGACAATTTCAGCAGCACGGCACGACCGGACAGCTCGCGGAGGCGACCGCCCAGAACCGTGTGCGACAGGATGTCGGTCAGCGACACGACATCGTGCGCATCCGACAGCGTGCGGCCTTTCAGCTCCGCGCCGAGATGGTCGCGGAGCGCGAAGATCTCACGCGGGGACATTTTCGTAGGCCCGCACGAAATCGCCCACTGTGGCGGGGAACGCTGCGTCCTCGGAGATGGTGAAGGGGTCGACGCCGGTCTCGTCCTCGAGGCGTGCGACGAGAATTGCGAAGGCGAGCGAGTCGAAGCCCGTCTCGTGCAGGGACAGATCGTCCGAGAGCGCGGGAAGCGTGACGTGCTGCTCCTTGGCGATCTGCTGGATCGCTTCGATGACCTTGGATCGTACCGACATGGCTTAATCGCCTCATGCTTAGTTAATCGATCGTGTTTCTTGTGGGCGGCTCTTGATGACCGCCTCCCCATGGCCGCTTGTTTACCCGACAGAAGTAAATGGCTTCTTGGACAATTCAGATAAAATTCGACCTATCTCTCGATTTTGCCGCGGCTACAGCCTGATCGTGCCATCCAGGATCCGCGCATAGGCCGCCGCATCCAGCGCGACATAGGCACCGGATTTCGGATCCAGCATGAACAACGGATCACTGATGGCGCCGGGGTCAAAGCCCTCGCGGGCGAGCTCGCCCTTCTTCTGCTTGAACGTCTCGGTCGCGTCGAGCTCGCGCGAGATGCGGATGAAGACGGGGCGCGCATAGGCCGGTAGGCGCTGGGCAAGATGCGCAGGCAGCGCTTCGATATCAAAGCCCTCATTCACGACGATGGCGCTCATGCCGGCGCGACCGTCGGCACCCAGAATGCTGACGCCGTAAGTTGTGGCGTCGACCACGCCGGCGAAATCGCGCACGGCATCGTTGACCTCCGAGGTCGCGACGTTCTCGCCCTTCCAGCGAAACGTGTCGCCGATGCGATCGACGAAATGGAAGAAGCCCTTGTCGTCGAGCCGCATCAGGTCGCCGGTGCGGAACCAGGCATCGCCCCTGGCAAAGACGTCGCGAAGGATCTTCTTCTCGGTCTCGCCGGCATCGGTATAGCCTTCGAAGCGACCACCGCCCTGGTCCGCCGAGCCGATGCGGCCGATCGCCTCGCCGGCGTCGCCGCGGGCGCAAGCGATGCAAAATCCCGCGTCATTGCGCAGCGGCGCGCCGCTATCGGGATCGAGCTTGACGAGGCTGGCGGGGAAACGGTGCGCGAGCAGCGGCGGGATGCGGCCGATCGCACCCGGCTGGCCCTCGACGTTGAACAGCGAGAAATTGCCTTCCGTCGCGGCGTAGAATTCGAGGATGCGGGGAATGCCGAAACGGCCCTGGAAATCGTCCCAGATGTCACCGCGCAGGCCGTTGCCGCAGACGAGCCGCAGCCGATGGCGGTTTTCGTATTCCGACGGCGGCGCCTTGAGCAGATAGCGGCAGAGCTCACCGATATACTGGAACAGCGTGCAGTCGTGACGCACGATGTCGGGCCAGAAATGCGAGGCCGAGAACTTTTCCGCGATCACCACCGAGCCGCCGGCCGCGAGCATGCTGCACGGCGCGACGATGCCGCCGACGGAATGGAACAGCGGCAGGCAGTCATAGAGCCGGTCCTGCGGCGTTGCACCGGTGAGGCCGGCGAACCAAAGCCCCCAATTGAGGATGCGGCGATGGCTGATGCTGGCGGCTTTCGGCAGGCCGGTGGTGCCGGAGGTGTAGATCAGCAGCGCGCGGTCGTCGATGGTGACGTCGCCATGCTCCTCCGGCGCGAGCGGGCCATCGTCGAGCGCGGCAAGCGCGACGTCGATGGCGCGCTCGCTGCTGGCATCGCCATGGACCCAGACCTTTGCGTCCGACTTCAGATGCGGTTTCGCGCTCTCCAGCGTCTCCGTCAGATCGTGCGCGACGATGATATGCAGCGGCCCTGCGACATCGAGACAATGTGCGAGCGACCGTCCCACGAGCTTTGTGTTGATCAGCGCGACCACACCGCCGGCGCGGCTGATGCCGAGCCATGCCGCGACATAGTCGAGGCCGTTCGGCATGATCAGCGCAACAATATCGCCCTTGGCAATACCGACCGAGCGCGCCCAGCGCGCATAGCGGTTGATGCGTTTCGACAGGCTCTCGTAGTCGAGGCTGGCGTCATCCGTGATCAGCGCCAGGCGGTCGGGCTGGCGCCGTGCCCAATCGTCGACGACGTCGGCGAACAACCGGCCCGGCAGCGTCTCGATCCGCGCGGTCAGCTCGATCGCCTTCAGCCAGATTTTCGATGCCGATGGCGCGCGTGCGGCTTTCGGTTGCTCGATGACGCCGGTGGTCATGCCGTTCATTCTTTCGGAACGTGTCTGCTGGGTTCCCCCAACCTTAGCCCGCGCGCCCTGCCCAGGTGTTAAGAGACAAGGTAAAACCGGGTTAGTCCGCGATTAACTCTAGTCATCCTTTACCAAGCCGACGGGATCGACGTGCAGGCGTTGTCTCTTTGCAATATCTCATCATGCGGAGGCTTACCCTCTCCCACGAGCGGAGAAGGAAGAAGCACAGCGGGGATGCAGATCATGATCACCAGGCGACACTTCCTTCAGACTGCCGCCTGTGCCGCGGCGACGCTCGCAGCGCCGCGAGCCTTCGCGCTGAACAATCCGTCTTACCCCTCGCGCAGCGTGAAGTGGGTGGTGCCTTATGCTCCGGGCGGCGCGACCGACCTGCTGTCGCGGCTGCTGTGCCAGCGCCTGTCGGACCGGCTCGGCCAGACCTTTGTGGTCGAGAACAAGCCCGGCGCCGGCAGCAATATCGGGACCCAGGCGGTAATCACCTCGGCGCCCGACGGCTATACGCTGCTGCTGACCTCGACCGCGAATGCGATCAACGCCTCGTTCGATCCGGCGCTGCCGTATGATTTCGCCAAGGGCATCGCGCCGGTCGCGGGCGTCGCGCGGATTCCGCTGGTGCTGGTCGTCAACAACGACCTGCCGGTGAAGACCGTCGCCGACTTCATCGCCTACGCCAAGGCCAATCCCGCCAAGATGTCGATCGCCTCCTCCGGCATCGGCACCTCGCTGCATCTGTCCGGCGAATTGTTCAAGTCACTGGCCGGCGTGCAGTTCACCCATGTGCCCTATCGCGGCTCCGCGCCGGGCCTGACCGACGTGATGAGCGGCCAGATCCAGGGCATGTTCGACAACGTCACCTCGTCGTTCGAGCTGGTGCGCGCAGGCAAGCTGCGCGCGCTCGGCGTCACCACGCGCGAGCGCTCGGACATCCTGCCCGATGTGCCGCCGATCGCCGACACGCTCCCAGGCTACGAGACATCGTCCTTCTATGGCGTCGGCGCCCCGCACGACACGCCGCACGAGATCGTCGACCTGCTCAATCGCGAGATCGACACTGCGTTGTCCGACGCCGAGATCAAGGCCCGCATCGCCGAGCTCGGCGCAATCCCGCTGCACGGCAACGCCGGCGCGTTCGGCGGCATGCTGACGGCAGAGACCGAGCGCTGGCGCAAGGTGGTCGAGCTGTCGGGGATCAGGAAGGACTAGCTTGCGACGTCTCCACGCAAGGCCGGCCACTGCCCCGATCGCCGGCGCTAGCCGGCTCGCCTGTGGCGCGCACGCGCGTGCGGCGGCGCGCTCACCGGATAATACGGATTGAGATCGCAGGTCGCGGACCGCCCCGAGGCCGTGGCGCGACACTGCGGCAATGAGGTGAATGTGCAATCGTACCAATCCCCGCCTCCGCCATTCGCGCCGGAATAGACCCGCATGCAGACGGGATAGTGGGGGTCGAAAGTCTGCGCGTGCGACGGCGTGGCGGCGAGCACCGCGCCCACAGTCGCGACCAGGCCGAATGAACTAGCCATGAAAAATGGTCCAGGACGACGCATCTGGAAGCGCTACTGCACCTTCTTGTGACGCTTGCGCGGGGGCGGCGGCGGTTCGTCGAAGGCGTAATAAGGATTGACGTCGCAGCTCGCTGAACGGCCCGAAGCCGTGGCGCGGCACTGCGGGATCGAGGTGAAGGAGCAGTCGTAATAGTCGCCACCACCACCCCAGCCGCCGGGCGTGTACACGTGCATGCACACCGGATAGCGCGGATCATAAGTCTGGGCACGCGCATCTGCCGCAGCAAACAGCGTGACAATCGCGGTGAGGGTCAGGATCGGCAAACGCATGGAGACATCCTCGAATCGGTGGTGCCGGCAGGTCTATGCCGACAGCCTCCTATGGCATAACACCACGCCGGAGGCGACTGTTCCTCCGCGCAGATGACGGCAAGGTGAGGCGGACGCGCGCTATCCGCCGAGCCCCTGCAACACCAGCCGGTTCAACCGCGCCGCAAAGGCTGCCGGGTCCTCCGGCAGCTCGCCGTCCAGGATCTGCGCCTGCTCGAGCAGGAGCAGGCTGAGATCGTCGACGGCCCCGGAGCCGGCCTGCGCCTTCGCGATCGCCGTGACCATCGGATGTCGCAGATTGATCTCGAGCACCGGCTTGGTGCGCATGCCGCGATTCTGCTGCGCCAGGATGCGCTCGAGCTCGCGGCTCGGGCCCTGACTGTCGGCGACGAGGCAGGAAGCCGAGCTGGTGAGCCGCGTCGAGGCCTTGACGTCGCTGACGCGCTCGCCGAGCGCGGCCTTGATCACCGCGATGGTGGCGGCTTCATCGGCGACAGGCTCGTCCTTCTTCGCCTCGTCGGTCTCGTCGACGCGCGGGATCAGGTCGAGGTTGAGATCGCCTTGGCTCAGCGACTTCAGCGGCTTGCCCTCGAACTCCGTCGGCATCGAGGTCCAGAAGGCATCCACCGGATCGGACAGCAGCAGCACCTCGATGCCGCGCGCGGTCGCAGCTTCCAGCCGCGGGTTGGATTTCAGCCGCTCCAGGCTGTCGCCGACGAGATAATAGATCTCGGTCTGGTTCGGCTTGAAATCGGCGATGATCTGCTTGAGCGAGCGCTTCTCGCCCGTGGTCGTGGTGAAGCGCGACAACGCCAGCAGCTTTTCGCGCCGCTCGAAATCCTCGTAGATGCCTTCCTTCAGCACCGCGCCAAAGGCGTCCCAGATCTTTGCAAAATTCTCCGGGTCCTTGTCGGCGAGGCTTTCCAGCTCGGACACGACGCGCGTCGCCACGGCTTTCCGGATCTGCGCGAGCTGCGGGTTGTTCTGGAGCATCTCGCGCGAGATGTTGAGCGGGAGATCCTCGCTGTCGACGACGCCGCGGATGAAGCGCAGATAGCCCGGCAACAGGTCGGCGTCATCGGTGATGAAGACGCGGCGGACGTAAAGCTTGACCCGGCCCTTGCGGTTCGGCTCGAACAGGTCGAACGGCTTTGTCGACGGCGCGAACAGCAGCACGGCGTAGGAGTAACGGCCCTCGGCACGATAATGCAGCGTCATGGCGGGATCGTCGAAGGCGGAGGCGATCTGCTGATAGGCCTTCTTGTAGTCCTCCGGCGTTAGCTCGGATTTCGAGCGCTGCCACAGCGCGCTCGCCGAATTGATCTGGCGCGATTCGCCCTCTTCCGGCACCAGCTCGATCGGGAAGAGGATGTTGTCGGAATAGGCGCTGATGATGCGCTCGATCTCGTAACTCTCGAGATATTTCTTGGCGTCGTCCTTCAGGTGCAGGACGATCTCGGTGCCGCGCTTGACGCGCGTGGCTTCCTCGTCGCCGGCCCGGGCAATCTCGAAGCCGGACCCGCCGGAGGACGTCCAGGTCCAGACGTCGCTCTCGCCGGCGCGGCGGCTGATCACGACGATTTTCTCGGCGACCATGAAGGCGGAATAGAACCCGACGCCGAACTGGCCGATCAGGCCGAGGCCCTCCTTGGCCTC
>Ga0063456_1001385_pt1 | contig 12967 bp, 12 predicted proteins | sample AraplaMF_Cvi_mMF_FD_56228 | JGI IMG/M metagenome (GOLD analysis project Ga0063456, IMG submission 56228) | Arabidopsis root microbial communities from the University of North Carolina, USA - plate scrape MF_Cvi_mMF version 2 (version 2) | ecosystem: Host-associated > Plants > Roots > Endosphere ... | reverse complement strand
CCGGCGCCCAAAGCCGATGCTTGCCTGCAAAAGAAGACGCCCCGCACTCCCATACAGGTCGCACCGTCGAAAGCTTCACAAGCTCTCAGGGTGACGGTGATAGAGCGAGGCTCGCTGCTGCGCCCGCGATCTCCTCGCTTCGCCAGCACCTCACCGCATGTCCATCCGCCCGCGTCTCCAGCACCGGCCCCGGCTCGCTCCGGCATACCGCTTCCGCATAACGGCAGCGCGGGCTGAAGGCGCATCCGTTCGGCGGATTGAGGGGGTTGGGAAGATCGCCGCCTGTCGTCGCGAGCGGCGCATGGCGCAAGGGATCGGGGATCGCCGCGATCAGGGCCTGCGTGTAGGGGTGCGCCGGCCGTTCGAAGATTTCGCGCCAGTCGCCGTTCTCGACGATGCGGCCGAGATACATCACCGCGACCTTGTCGCTCATGTGCTCGACGACGCCGAGATCGTGGCTGATCATGATGTAAGACAGACCGAGCGTCTCCTTCAACTCGAGCAGCAGGTTGATGATCTGGGCACGGATCGAGACGTCCAGCGCCGAGACCGGCTCGTCGCAGATGACGATCCTGGGATTGAGGATCAGGGCGCGGGCGATGCCGATGCGCTGGCGCTGGCCGCCGGAGAATTCGTGGGGATAGCGGCCCGCCTGTTCCGGCCGCAGGCCGACATGCCGCAGCATGGTCGCGACGCGGTCCTCGATCTCGCTCTTTGCGGTTACGCCGTGCACGCGCAGGGGGTCTTCCAGCGTGCGACGAACGGTCTGGCGCGGGTTGAGCGAGGCGTAGGGATCCTGAAACACGATCTGCACGATGCGGGCCAGCGCCTTGCGATCGGCGGATGGCCGGTTCGTCACGACCCGCCCGTCCACCACGATGCGGCCGCGCGTCGGCGCCAGCAGGCCCAGGATCGACAACGCGACCGTCGACTTGCCGGAGCCGGACTCGCCGACGAGGCCAAGGCATTCGCCGCGCTTCAAGGTGAGATCGACACCATCGACGGCCCGGAGCAGCCGCCGGTCGCGGCCCAGCAGGCCGCTCGCCAGCGGAAAATGAACCGCGAGATCCTCGACGCTGAGAATGACATCGTCGTCGCCCCTGCCCCCACCCGGTTTGTCCTTCGATTTGTCCTTGGGCTCATGCATGGTGGTGACACCTCACCAGACCGCCTGCCTCCAGCAAGTCCGCCGTCGGCGCGACGGTGCGGCAAACATCCGTCGCCTGCGCGCAACGCGGATTGAACCGGCAGCCATCAGGGAAAGCCGTGATGGCCGGAACGACACCCGCGATCTCCTTCAGCCTGGTGCGGCCAAGCGCGGCGCGGCTGCCCAGCCGCGGCAGCGAGTCGACCAGGCCCTGCGTATAGGGATGCGAGGGCTTGCGGAAAATATCGGCCGAGCCGCGCTCCTCGACGATGCGGCCGGCATACATCACGGCGACGCGACGGCAGACGTTTGCGACCAGGCCGAGGTCGTGGCTGATCATCAGGATCGCCGTGCCCCGCTCGGCGCAGAGATTGCGCATCAGCTCGATGATCTCGGCCTGCACGGTGACGTCGAGCGCAGTGGTCGGCTCGTCCGCGATCAGGAGGTCCGGGCCGCAGGCCAGCGCAATGGCGATCATGACGCGCTGGCGCATGCCGCCGGAGAGCTGGTGCGGGTAATCGTTGACGCGCCGCTCCGGCGCGGGGACGCGGACGCTCGCGAGCGCCTCGACCGCCAGCTGATTGGCCTCCCGCCAGCTCTTGCCCTTGTGCAGCACGAACATCTCGGCGATCTGCCGGCCCACCGCCGAGACCGGGTTCAGCGCCGTCATCGGCTCCTGGAAGATCATGGCGATGCGATTGCCGCGCAGGTCGCGCTGGGCGGCCGCGGACAGGTGCTGGATCTCCCTGCCATCGAACCGGATGATGCCGCTGCCGATCGACAGCGGCGGCCGCAACAGGCCGATCAAGGCGAGCGCCGTGATGCTCTTGCCGCAGCCGGATTCGCCGACGAGGCCGAACGTCTCGCCGCGATCGATCCGGAATGAAACGCCCTCGGCCGCCGCGACGCGCCGCGATCCGTCCTCGAGATCGATGCGCAAATCCTCGACTTCGATCAGCGGAGAACCGGTCATGTCCGCCGGCTCCGCGCGTGGGGATCGAGGATGTCGCGCAGGCCGTCGCCGAGCAGATTGAGGCCGAGCACCGTGAGGAAGATGGCAAGGCCGGGAAAGACCGAGAGCCATGGCGCCGTCGTGATCTGGTCGCGCGCTTCCGACAGCATGCTGCCCCAGCTTGGAAAAGGCGGACGGACCCCGAGGCCGAGGAACGACAGGGCGGCCTCGGACAGGACCGCGCTGCCCATGCCGAGCGTGCCGATGACGATGAGGGGCCCCAGCATGTTCGGCAGCAGCTGCGTGAACATGATGCGAAAATCGCCGTAGCCGAGCACGGTCGCGGCCTGCACATAGCCCTGGCTCCGCAGCGACAGCGCCGAGGCCCGTGCGATCCGGCAGGTGAAGGACCAGTTGGTCAGCCCGAGCGCGATCAAGAGGCTGGTCAATCCGGGGCCCAGCACCGCCATGATGGCCAGCGCAAAGATCAGCGAGGGGATCGCGAGCATGAGATTGGTGAGCGCATTGACGACATCGTCCCACCAGCCGCCGAAATAGCCGGCGCTCAGGCCCAGCGCCACGCCGATCACGCTGTTGATCAGCTGCGAGACGATGCCGACCGTCAGCGAGATACGCGCGCCGTAGACCACGCGGGAATAGATGTCGCGGCCCTGCCCGTCGGTCCCGAACCACCAGGTCCAGCTCGGGGGCTCCTCGGCATTCATGAGGTTGGCATCGAGCACGGGATCGGTGTGCGCCAGCCAGGGCGCGAGCAGCCCGACCAGGATGGCGAGCGCGAACAACACCCCGCCGATGACGAGATTGGCGCGCAGCTTCATGCGTATCTGATCCTGGGATCGATCACGCCGTAGAGCAGGTCGATCAGCAGATTGATCGCGAGAAAGAACAGCACGACCACGAGGATCGAGCCCTGCACGGCGGGAATGTCGCGCTGGAGGACGCTGTCGACCAGCAGCGAGCCGATGCCCGGCCACGAGAACAGCTTTTCGACGACGACCGCCTGCCCCATCAGCGCGCCGAATTGCAGGCCCATCGTCGTGAGGATGAGGACGAGCGCGTTGCGCATCACGTGCCATTTCACGACCCTGATCTCGCTCATGCCCTTCGAGCGCGCGGTGCGGACGAAGTCGGCGGTCATGATCTCGAGCACGGCGGCGCGCGTGGTCCGGGCCAGCAGCGCCATCGGCGAAACGCCGAGCGTCACGGCCGGCAGGATCAGATATTTCAGGCTGCCATCGCCATAGCCGAAGCTCGGCAGCCAGCCGAGCTTCAGCGCAAACAGGTACATCAACAGCAGTCCGAGCCAGAATTTTGCCAAGGACAAACCCGACACCGCCAGGACCATCGCCGCGCTGTCGACGATCCCGCCCGGCCGCAGGGCCGCGATGAAGCCGAGCGGCACGCCGAGCGCGACCGCAAATGCCATGGATGCGAAGATCAATTGTAGCGTCGGCCAGGCTCGCTTGGCGATCATGGTCGTAACAGGCTCGCGGGTCCGGAACGAGGCGCCGAGATCGCCGGTCGCGAGCTTCGCGATATAGGCGCCGAAACGCAGATAGACGGGATCATCGAGGCCGAGCTGCTTCTTCAGGCGCAGCTCGACTTGCGGATCGGCGTCGTCACTCATGGTCGAGGCGATGCTGCCGGGAACGACGCTGAACAGCACGAACACCAGCAGCACGACGGCGAGCACGGTCGGAATGGTTTGCAGCAGACGACGAATCAGGAAGGCGAGCATCGGCATTTGTCCTCTCTCCCTCCGCCCGATATCGCGACGGAGGGAGCGCGAGAGCGCGTGTCACTTCGCGGGCGAGGTCTCGTCGACCCAGAGGTCCTCGACGTTCTGATGGGTCAGCTCCGTCGCGTTCAACTGAACCCCGTGGAGCCAGGGCTGCACGGCCATGACCGCCTTGTTGTAGTTGAAGAACCAGACCGGAGCCTCCTCGTAGAGCAGCGCATTGGCCTTTTGCAGCAGCTGGCCGCGCTTGGTGACGTCGTCGGCCTGCCCGGCCTCGTCGATCAGCTTGTCGAACTCCGCGTTCTTGAAGTTCATGTAGTTGCAGGCCGATTGCGGCGTCGCCGAGTGGAAACATTTGAGCGCGGCCTGCGGATCCGGGCCGGTCTGCTGGGAATAGATGAAGGCCTGATAATCGCCGCTGCGAACCACCTCCGACAGCACCGCGGCCTCGACCTGCTTGACCTTCGCCTTGATGCCGACCTTGTCCAGCATCGGGATCACGGCGGTGACGATCGGCAGGCCCCAGCTCTCGTTCTGGCTGGTGGTCCATTCGAACTCGAAGCCATTGGGATAGCCGGCCTCCGCGAGCAGCTGCTTGGCCTTGGCCGGATCGTAAGCGTAGGGCTTCATCTCCTTGTCGTAGAGCGGCGAGGTCAGCGGCAGCCAGCCGGTGGCGCGATAGGCCTTGCCCTTGACGAGCTTGTTGATGATCAGATCGGTGTCGATCGCGTAGTTGATGGCCTGCCGGACGCGCTTGTCGGTGAACGGCTTGAACGTGGGATTCATGCCCATGTAGCGGGTGAAGACCTCGGCGACCTCGACGATGGTGCCTTTGAGGTTGGGGTCGGCCTGGTAGGCGACGTACTGCGCGGGCCCCAGCACGGACGTGTCGATCTCCTTGTTGCGGAAGGCGACATCGCGCGCCGCGGCCTCGCCCATCACCGACACGATCACCTTGTCGGCGTAGGGCTTGCCGGGCTTGTAGAACTTCTCCCATCGCTCCAGCACGATGCGCGATCCCGGCACGTGCTCGACGAACTTGTACGGACCGAGGCCGATCGGCTTCTGGATGAAACTGTCCTTGGCGGCTTCGTCCGCAGGATAAATCGACGTCAAGGCCGTGAAGAAATAGAAGCCGGGATCGACCTTCTCGGTCAGCTTCATCTCGATGGTGAAGTCGTCGATCTTCTTCAGGCCGGAGATCTCCTTGGCCTGGCCCTTCTCGACCGCGGCCGCGCCCTCGATCACACGGACATAGCGCGCGCCGGGATAGGCCTTGGCGCCGTCCATGATGCGGTTGTAGGACCAGATGACGTCGTCGGCCGTCATCTTGCGGCCGCTGTGGAAATAGGCGTCGTCGCGTAGCTTGAAGGTGTGAACGAGGCCGCCGCCCGAGACGACGTCCTCCTTGGCCAGTTCCAGAACCGGTTTGCCTTCCGCGGAATTCCAGATGTAGAGCGAGCGATGCAGCGCCTTGGCGTAGATCTCGTCCTGAGCGCGCTGGGTGGTGTGAATGTCGAGGCTGGTGAAGCTCGAACCGTAAGGCGCGGTCATGCGGATGGTTCCACCCTTGCGCGGGGTCTCGGCCTCTGCCGCGGCGACGAGCGCCAGGGCCAAACCGGCGACAATCGCCACTCTTCTGAACATCATGGTCCCTCCGGCAACGCGTATTCCGATCAGGGATTTGATCATTCGTCGCCTGTCGAACGCAAGCTTCGTTTTGGCGGCAATTGATGCCGGTTCCTGAGGCAGCGACGGCCTCGCCGGGCGAGGTTGCATGCGGCCAGCGATGCAAGTCGCCGCTTGACGCGGTGCGTCATGGCGCGGACGGACCAGTGAACATTTTTCGCGATCGATGCGACCAAGCTCAGGATCGTTATCCGAACCCCGAGAATCGCGAAAGATAAGGATCGCGAAAAATGAGGATCGCGGAAAAAATGAAGCGCCGAATACTCGGTATCCTGCTCGCGGGCGCCCTGCTCGCCGGGACCGCGGCGATGGCGATCCCCGTCGCGCCTGATACGGCCAGGGACAGTTCGACCGGCACCATCCAGGCCGGCTGGTCCCACACCTCGCGATCGAACGGGGATGTTGCCGATACCTGGTGGACCGTCAGGGACCGTTGCGCCGCCGACTATCTCGGTGAGCGCCTGCTCTGCGACGCCCTCAGGACCCTGGCGCGGGCCGCAAGCCGGACCTTCGAGAGCAAGATGTCCGCAGACGTGGGCCTGCCACTCCCCGCCGGCTGGGGCCTGATGACCGCGAACAACTCGCCCTTCATCCGGTCGGCGCACATCGAGATGCCGGTCGACCTCGAGACCGTGCTCGGCTTCTATCGCGCCGCACTCGCCAAAAGCGGCTGGACCGAGACCGGCGCGTTGGTCGAGGCTGACAGGGCCGTGCTCGCCTTCACGACGTCAGATGGACCGGCGTCGCTTCGACTTGTCCGTCAGGACGGCAAGACGATAGCCGACCTGTCGCTGCGCAAGCCCCGTGTCGCGACGGCAGGGTTCTTGCCAAAGCCGGCGCAAGGGCGGCTGATGCTCGGCAACAAGACCGACGACGCGGCCATCGTCACCGTCAACGAGCGGCCCATCAAGCTGGCGGCGCACGCCGGAGAGAATTTGGCGAATTCGGACGACGCGGCCGGCGAATTGCCGGACAGCCAAAAGCTCGACCTGCCGCCGGCCAGGTACAAGGTGACCCTGACGGTGGACGGCAGCGTGGCACGCAGCCGGGAGTTCGAGGTGGCGGCCAACGAGACCTGGGGTCTGCTGGTCGAGACGAATGGCGTCTTGCTGCCGGTGCATCTGTACTGAGGGTCTCTCCCCGTCATTGCGAGCGCAGCGAAGCAATCCAGACTGTCGCGGCGGAGACAGCCTGGATTGCTTCGTCCAAGAGCTCCTCGCAATGACGGAGCGCGAAGGTGCGCCTCGCGCGCCGTCTTCAGCCCGACAATTCCGGCTGCCAGTCTCTCAGCTTCCGCGCAGCGCCCGTGACGTCGGCGATCGTCCGAAACGCCGCCGCCTCCACCATCAATCCCCGCGCGAGCCGAACCGCGCGCGCCTCACTCACGGCTCGCGTTCGCGGATCTTCGATCAGCTCGAAATCGATGTTGTGGGCAAGGCCGAAGATGCGGCGGATGGTCTTTGCGGCGGCGAAGCCGACCGTGTCCGTGAACAGGCGCTGCATGTAGGCCTGCCGTTCGGCCTCCAGCCGCGCGGCGCCCTTCTCGCCTGTAAACAGCGAGATCGGATAAGCATCGCCCGCGGCGCCTGCGCGCCAGAGGTCGAGGAATTTTCGCGCGAAATCGTTCCAGACCTTGTCGACCGTCTCCAGCAACCAGCCCTCGAACGCGGACCGCTCGCCCGGCGCGCGCTCGTGGCCGGCGGAGGCGAAATAAGCCATCAGGAGATTGGCCAACACGGCGCCGACGTCGAACCCCATCGGGCCGTAGAACGCGAATTCCGGGTCGATCATGCGCGTCTCGTTCGCCGTCACCATGATGGAGCCGGTGTGGAGATCGCCATGCAGCAGCGCTTCGGGGCTTGACATGAACTTCAGCTTCAGCCGGGAGATCGCGACATGCAGCTCCATGTCGGCGCGCAGGGATGCCGCCAGGCCGTCGAGATACGGCACGGTCCAGCGGTTCTGTTCGGCGATCCGGTAGGGATCGGTGAAGATCAGGTCTTCGGTGATCTTGCAGAGCGCGTGGTTGCCGGCAAAGGCGGCGATGGCCCGCTTCTTCTCGGCAGCAGAGAGTGCGAGGTCGGAGGTAAAGAACAGCGTGCGCGCCATGAAGGTGGTGATGTCGTCCACGAAGCGCGGATAATGCGTTGCCGCGACGAGTCCCTTGCGCATGATGATGTGGGGCTCGAGCAGCTCCATCACCGTCAGCGCCAGCGTCTCGTTGTGATGCAGCAGGGCCGGCACGAGGCCGGCGGCGAGCTGAGCTTGTTTCGAAAGGGCCAGGTATTCGTAGTGGGCGCGGGACAGCGGCAGCGGCCAGCTCTCGCCGACGAGCCGGACGTAAGGCAGCGCCTGCTTCACGGCGACGCCGGCGCTGGCGCCCTTGACGATGAAGACGAGGTTGAGATTGCCGTCACCGACCTCGGTGATCGACCAGGATGCGGGATCGCCGCCGAGCAGCGTCTTGATATCCGGAATGCCTGCGAGATAATCCCGCAAGGCCGCCTCATGCAGAATTCGATAGTCCCCTGCCCGGTCCCCGGTCATGACGATCCCCTCCCATGTAGGGCCGGATCGTTACTCCCGCTCCAGGAAGCTCGAGCCGATCTCGGCCTTTCTTTTGATCGGATCGTAATCGCAATAGACGCTGTCCGCCACCAGCGTGTAGCTGGCGAAGACGCTGTATTTGTCTGTCTTGACCGAGTTCAGCCCGATCACCGAGGTGCTCTTGCCCCCGTTCCACTTGAACGGCGTCGAGCTCTTGGCCTGCTCGCAGGCCATCACGGCCTCGTTGAAGACATAGCCCTCGACGAACGCCTTCAGCGTCCGCACCTGCACCGCCATCTTCCATTCAAAATAGCCGATGGCCCCGAGACCGGCGACGATCAGCACCAGAAGCGCGACCACGATCCGCTGAAAAGTCATGTCTTCCCCCAACAGTGACGCAACACAAAACGCTAGAACGGCATGCCCATCAATTTCGACAGGCGCTCGATCGAGAGATAGCCGGCCTGATAGGCGACCATGCCGATCCCGTAGATGATCGCCGAGATGATCGTGGTCCAGATCAGCTTGCGGCCCATCCGCGTCAGGATCGGCGCGCCGGGGTCGGTGCCGGGGGCGCCGACGCCGTCCTCGTGCTGGCTGCGCACGCCGAACGGCAGCGTCAGGAACAGCGCGATCCACCAGATGACGAAGTAGATCGCAAGCGCGGTGGAGATCTGGATGGCCACGGCCTTATGCCTGCTCGATTTCGACCAGCGCGCCGGAAAAATCCTTGGGGTGCAGGAACAGCACCGGCTTGCCGTGGGCGCCGATCTTCGGCGTGCCGTCGCCGAGCACGCGCGCGCCCTCCTTCACCAGCGTGTCGCGCGAGGCGATGATGTCGACGACCTCGTAGCAGACATGGTGGATGCCGCCATCGGCATTGCGCTCGAGGAATTTTGCGATCGGCGAGGCTTCGCCGAGCGGCTGGATGAACTCGATCTTGGTGTTGGGCAGCGTCGCGAACACGGTGATGACGCCGTGCTCGGGGAGCGGCACGGCCTCCGAGATCTGGGCGCCGAACGCCGCGCCGTAGATCTTCGCGGCCTTGACGGCGTCCCTGGTCGCGATCGCGACGTGGTTGAGGCGACCCAGCATGCTTCTTCTCCCTCAGAGCACGATCCGAAAGACCACGCCCAGTCTACACTGTCAGGACGTGTACCAGACAGGGGGGCTTTTTGCCCCAATGTTCGTTGATCGCGGCGCGGACGGCGCGTCGCACCGACTCAGCCAAGGCGTCGGGATCCCTGCGGCGTGCCTTCGGCAGGCCTTCGACCGTGGAGACCACGGCGTCGAAGACGATGTCGTCGAAGGGCTCGCCGGCCCGGTTCTTCTCGGGGATGCCGACCAGATCGACCTCGGGATCGTCGGCAAGCTCGCCCTGCGCGGTCATGGCGATGGCGACGAAGGCGCAGCCGGAGAAGGCCATGCGGCGGCGCTCGACCACGGCGCGGGACTTGGAATCCTCGAGGATGTTGCCGTCCTTGTAAAGCCGGCCCGACGGCACCTCGCCGATCACGCCGGGATCGCCGGGGCCGAGCTTGACGAGGTCGCCGTTGCGAATGACCAGCACGCGCGGCACGCCGGCGGCGCGCGCGAGTTTTGCGTGCTCGTGCAGGTGCAGCGCCTCGCCATGGACGGGGATCAGCAGTTGCGGCTTCACCCAGGAGATCAGGTCGCGCAGCTCGTCGCGGCGCGGATGGCCGGAGACGTGGACCAGATGGTCGCGGTCGGTGATGATCTCGACGCCCTGGAGCACCAGATTGTTGATGATCGAGCCGACCGCCTTCTCGTTGCCGGGAATGGTGCGCGAGGAGAAGATCACGCTGTCGCCGCGGTTCAGCGTGATCTCGGGATGGTCGTCATTGGCGATGCGCGCGAGTGCCGCGCGGGACTCGCCCTGGCTGCCGGTGCACAGCGCCAGCACCTTGTCCTGCGGCAGATGGCCGTAGACCTCGGGCGAGCGGAAATTCTGCACGCCGTCGAGATAGCCGGTCTCGCGCGCGACCTGCACCACGCGCTCCATGGCGCGGCCTACCACGACGACCTCGCGGTCGGCGGCTTTGGCGGCGTCGGCGACGGCCTTCACGCGAGCGACGTTGGACGCGAACGTGGTGACGGCGACGCGGCCCTTGGCGGCCTTGACGAGGTCGGTGATGGTCCGGGCGACCTCGGCTTCGGACGGCGAGCGGCCGTCGCGCACGGCGTTGGTGGAATCGCCGATCAAGGCGAGCACGCCCTGCTCGCCCAATTCGCGCAGCCGCTTCTCGTCGGTGGGCAAACCCAGGGTCGGGGTCGGGTCGATCTTCCAGTCCCCGGTGTGCAGCACGATGCCGGCGTCGGTATGGATCGCGAGCGCATGTGCTTCCGGAATCGAATGCGCGACCGGGATGAACTCGACGTTGAACGGGCCGATATCGACGCGGCCGCCCGACGGCACCACCGTCACCGGGATGTTTGGCGCATTGCGTTCGGCGGCGCATTTGGCCTCGAACAGCGCGGCGCTGAACTTGGTGGCGTAGATCGGGCATTTCAGCCTGGGCCAGAGGTCGATGATCGCGCCGAAATGGTCCTCATGGGCGTGCGTCAGCACCAGGCCCATCAGGTTCTTGCGCTCCTTCTCCAGGAAGCTGATGTCCGGCATGATCAGGTCGATGCCGGGCAGATGCTCCTCATCGCCGAAGGAGACGCCGAGATCGACCGCCAGCCAGGACCGCTGCTGGCGATTGCCGATCCCGTAGATCGACAAATTCATGCCGATCTCGCCGACACCGCCGAGCGGCGCAAACACCAGTTCGTCGGGCTTCGCCATCACGCAGCTCCCACCGAGCGGACCGGGCCGAAGAACACCTCGCCCGCCGCCACCGGCACAAGGCGGCCCTCCGCGGTGCGGACGATCAGGCAGCCGGTGTCGTCGATGGTGTCGAAAATGCCTTCCAGCGTCATCGTTCCCGTGTGGATCGCAACCTTTTCGCCGAGCCCGGCGGCGCGCTCCAGCCACAGCTTGCGGATCTCGGCGAAGCCGCGGCCATTGTCCCAGATGCCCAGGAATTCCACCCAGGCATCCGACAGCGCCGTGAACAGCTCTTCCGCGCTGATCTGGACGCCGAGGGCCGCAAGCGACACCGCGGGCGTCGGCGTTCCCTCCGGGGCCGCCACGACGTTGGTGCCCATGCCGGCGACGACGGCGAGGCGGTCGCCGATGGCCTCGGCCTCGAGCGCGATGCCCACCAGCTTCTTGCCGCCGACGAGCACGTCGTTCGGCCATTTCAGGGCGTAGCGGGGACGGCGCTCGCCGAGCCGCAGCGCGGCCTCGAGGCTGACCTTCTCCAGCGCGGCTTCCTGCGCCAGCCCGGCGGCGAAGCCGAGTGTGGCGGCGACCGCGGGGGCGACATCCAGGATTTCGAGGACGCTGGCGGCGAGATTGCCCTTGGGCGAGATCCAGGCGCGCTGGCGCCGGCCGCGGCCGGCGGTCTGCTCCGACGTCACGAACCACATCGGGCCGCTTTCGCCGGCCCGCGCGCGCTCGATCGCGTCGGTATTGGTCGAGCCGGTCCGTTCGAAAGCCGCGAGCCTGTAGCCCGCAGCGCGTGCACGAGGACCGAGCGCGAAAGCCATCCTAGAACAGCGACTTGGCGGCGGCGGAGGCGACGCTCACCACCGGGCCCGCAAACAGCGCAAACAGCAGGTTGAACAGGCCGAACACGGCCATCACCGTCTTGACCTCGAATCGCACCGGATCGACCTGGCCGGCCGGCTCGTCGAAATACATCGTCTTGACGATGGTCAGATAGTAGTAGGCGCCGACCACGCTGGAGAGCACGCCGATCACGGCCAGCGTGAACAAATTGGCCTTGATGGCGGCAACGAAGACGTACCATTTGGCGAAGAAGCCGGCGAGCGGCGGAATGCCGGCGAGCGAGAACAGCAGCATCGCGAACATGAAGGCGAGCAGCGGATTGGTGCGCGACAGACCGGCGAAATCGCTGATCTGTTCCACGGCCTGGCCGTTGCGCTTCATGGCGAGGATGACGGAGAACGAGCCGAGCGTCATCGCGACATAGATCACGATGTACATCAGCACGCCCTGAGCGCCCTCGACGGTGCCGGAGGCAAGGCCGACCAGCGCAAAGCCCATGTGGCCGATCGAGGAATAGGCCATCAGGCGCTTGATGTTGCTCTGGCCGATCGCGGCGAACGACCCCAGCGCCATCGAGGCGATCGCCACGAACACCAGGATCTGCTGCCACTGCGAGACGATGCCGGGGAATGCGGTCAGCGTGACGCGGGTGAAGACGGCGAGCGCGGCCACCTTCGGCGCCGAGGCGAAGAAGGCGGTGACCGGCGTCGGCGCGCCCTCGTACACGTCAGGCGTCCACATGTGGAACGGCACGGCCGAGACCTTGAAGCAGAGGCCGGCGAGCAGGAAGACGAGGCCGAACAGGAGACCGACATTCGAGATCGTCGCGGCCGCGGCGATGCCGGTGAAGCTGACCGTGCCGGTGAAGCCGTAGATCAGCGAGGAGCCGTACAGCAGCATGCCCGAAGACAGCGCGCCCAGCACGAAATACTTCAGGCCGGCCTCGGTCGACTTGGCGTTGTCGCGGTTCGACGCCGCCACGACGTAGAGCGCGAGCGACATCAGTTCGAGGCCGAGATAGAGCGAGATCAGATCGCCGGCCGAGATCAGCACCATCATGCCGAGCGTCGAGAGCAGCACCAGGATGGCGTATTCGAAGATGCGGCGCGACGGGTCGGACAGGAACTCGGTCGACAGGATCAGCGTCACCGCCGAACCGATCAGGGCCAGGATCTTCATGAAGCGGGCGAAATCGTCGACGATGAAGCTGCCGCCGAAGGTCACCTGCTTGCCAGC
>Ga0063456_1001380_pt1 | contig 12999 bp, 12 predicted proteins | sample AraplaMF_Cvi_mMF_FD_56228 | JGI IMG/M metagenome (GOLD analysis project Ga0063456, IMG submission 56228) | Arabidopsis root microbial communities from the University of North Carolina, USA - plate scrape MF_Cvi_mMF version 2 (version 2) | ecosystem: Host-associated > Plants > Roots > Endosphere ... | reverse complement strand
GCCAGCCCGGACCCGCGCGGCGTGCGCCAGGTGACCGCGCCAGACGGCCAGCGTTACCTGCTGTTCCTGCCTTCGCGGCGGCACCAGGGCGCGCTCGACGCACCCGACTCCCGTACCCTGCTTGCCGGATCGGGCATTCCCGGCCTCGACCCGCGCGCCTTCCGCCGCCAGGACAGTCGCCGCCCTTCGGGGCCTCCGCCCGATGGCCCCCGCAATGCGCGCGCCCCTGCGGAAACGCAGCACCCCGAGCCGCCACCAGGCGCCGAGCCTGGCCCAAGGCCGGGTACAGGCGCCGGACTGGTTGCAGGCCAAGGCCCAGTTCCAGCCGCAGGTCCGGGTGCCGGCCCAGGCGCCGAACCCGGCCGCGGCGACCCTGGCGGTCCCCCGCCCCGCTTCCGCCCCTTGACGCCCTTCATCCCCATTGGCGCTGCCGTGCTGGCAAGCCTGTTGTTCGCTGCATTGCTCGCATGGTATTTCGCCCGTCCCATCCGCGCTTTGCGCCAAGCCTTTGACGCGGCAGCCAGCGGCGACCTCTCGCCGCTTCACCGCCAAACCACGCGCCGGCGGCGACGAGCTCACTACCCTCGGCCGCGATTTCGACCGCATGACCAGCCGCCTGCGCAGCTTACTGGATGGCCAGAAGAACCTCCTGCACGACGTCTCGCACGAATTGCGCTCACCTCTGGCGCGCCTGCAGGCAGCCATCGGCCTGGCCCACCAGCAGCCCGAGAAGGCTGCAGCGTCAATGGAACGGATCGAGCGCGAAAGCGTGCGGATGGACAAGCTGGTCGGCGAGCTGCTTACCCTGTCGCGCCTGGAAGCGGGGGCCTTCGACGCGCCGAAGCAGGAATTCAGTATCGGCGAACTGCTCGACGACATCCTGCAGGATGCGCAATTTGAAGCCGCCAGCAACGGCCGCGCTGTGCAGTTCAGCAGCACCGCCGATGCCCAACTGACCGGCCAGCCTGAACTCCTGGCGCGCGCCATCGAAAACGTCGTCCGCAACGCCATCAAGCACAGCCCCGCCGGCGGCAAAGTCGAAGTGGAAACCGCGCTGGACGCGCGCTTCATCCGCATCCGCGTCATGGACAGCGGCCCTGGCGTGGCGCAGGAAGACCTGGGGAAAATTTTCCAGCCCTTCTACCGCAGCAGCAGCACGGAAAAGGACGTGGATGGACATGGACTGGGGCTGGCAATCGCCCAGCAGGTGGTGCAGCAGCACGGCGGCCGCATCGCCGCCGCCAATCGAAGCGGCGGCGGGCTTTGTGTGGAGCTCTCGCTCCCTTTGCTCAATGCCTGACGTTTAAGCCTTCGGCAGGGTCACGCCATGCTGGCCCTGGTACTTGCCGTTGCGGTCCTTGTACGAGGTTTCGCAGATTTCGTCGCTCTCGAAGAACAGCACCTGGGCGCAGCCTTCGCCGGCATAGATCTTGGCCGGCAGCGGGGTGGTGTTCGAGAACTCCAGCGTCACATAGCCTTCCCACTCAGGTTCGAACGGGGTCACGTTGACGATGATGCCGCAGCGCGCATAGGTCGATTTGCCCAGGCAAACGGTCAGCACATTGCGCGGAATGCGGAAGTATTCAATGGTACGGGCCAGCGCGAAGGAATTCGGCGGAATGATGCAGACATCGCTTTTCACGTCGACGAAGGAGTTCGAATCGAAGTTCTTCGGATCGACAATGGTGCTGTTGATGTTGGTGAACACCTTGAATTCGTCGGCGCAGCGAATGTCGTAGCCGTAGGAGGAAGTGCCGTAGGAAATCACCTTGCGGCCGTCCACGGCGCGTACCTGGCCGGGCTCATACGGCTCGATCATGCCGTGTTGTTCCGCCATGCGGCGTATCCATTTGTCGCTTTTAATCGTCATCGCAGGTGCTTTCTGGTTTAAATAATGGTGCGGATTTTACATCAGGCGCGCATGCGCTGGGGCGCCTCGCCGGCCTGGAGCTCGCTGCCCAGCATCTGGCGGATCAAATCGCGTGTCATTTCAGCCGCAAGGCGCGGCATCTCCATCGGGAACAGGTGGGAACCGCGCATCATGCGGAAGTTGCGGCCGACCAGCTTGCGGGTATGTTCCAGGCCAGCCTGGCGGTTCTCCATCGAGTTATCGCCCGCCACGTATGCAATGGGCACGGGGAACTGGCCTCGCACCAGCGTGCCGATATGGTGCGGCAGGGTGCGGTAGATGGCGGTTTCGGTTTCGCGGCTGAAGCGCAACTGCACGCCCTCAGGGTGCTCGACCAGGCCATGCTCCAGGTAATCCTGCAGGACGCCGGGCGCCCAGGCGCCGAACATTTCCTTGCTGGCGAAGTGGCGCAGCGCTTCCTTATGGCTGGACCAGACATTGCGGCGCTTGATCGAAAAGCGCGCCGGCGAGTAGCGGTCGGAGAAACGGGTGCCCTTGAACAGGCGCCATACATTGGCGCGCCAGCCGGCAACCACCGGGGAGTCGAGCATGACCACGCAGCGCACCAGCTCGGGGCGCTTGGCGGCAGCCATCAGGCTGAGCAAGCCGCCCAGCGAGTGGCCGACCAGGATCACCGGCTCTTTCTGGTAGCGGGACTCCAGCTCATCGATCAGTTCCTCGACCAGCCTGGCCCAGCCATCTTCCACCGGGTAGCGCGGGTTATGGCCATGCATATCGAGCGCCTGCACTTCGAAATCCTGGCCGAGGTATTCGAAGAATTGGCGGTAGGTCCCTGCCGGGTAACTGTTCGCGTGAGCGAAATGGACTTTCGGTTTCGTCATTTACTTATACTAAAAGCAATGGCAACAAGTGTTTCGTGCAAAGCATGTAATTATCGCTCAGGATGACCGCCCATGCCAGTCGCTACAACTTTGAAATATGTCCAAATAGCAATAGAATGATTGCCTCGTATACAACGCAGCGTAAATCCGATGCTCATCGTCCCCGTAGAAAACCGGCCAGACTGGAAAAATCCGCCCGTTGCGACCCTGCTGCTCATCCTCATCAACGTGCTGGTCTTCTTTGTCTATCAAGGCAAAGACCCGCAACGGGTGGAGCAGGCCTATCGCTGGTATGTGGAATCGGGCCTGGTCGAACGCGAGCAACAGCCGTTCCGCCAATACCTGAGCCGTAACGAGCCCGAATTGCAGGAAGCACTCGATGCGGCAGGTGGCGAGGGCAAGCAGCAGCGCCGCGACTTGCAGTTCCAGCATGCGGCCTACGACAAGGAATTCGCCCAGGCTTTGCATCAGGAACTGGACAGCGACCCGGAGTGGCGCGAAGACCGCAGCCGGTTCGAGCAACTGGCCAATTCTGTCAGCACCCGGGCGTATGCCTTCAATGCCGGGGAAGCGCGCTGGGATACCTGGATCACCAATATGTTCCTGCACGGGGGCTTCGGCCACCTGCTGGGGAATATGGTATTCCTGTTCCTGTTCGGCTTTGCCCTGGAAATCGCGATCGGGCGCGGTGTTTTCCTTTTGCTCTACCTGTGCAGCGGCCTGGGCGGCACCTTGTTGTTCTGGATGTCGGAGCTTGGCACCGATCACAGCGCTGTGGGTGCGTCGGGCGCGATCTCGGGCTTGATGGGCATGTATATCGCCTTGTATGGCCTGCGAAAAATTAACTTCTTCTACAACGTGATTTTCTTCACCGGACAGGTGCGGGCACCGGCGCTCATCGTTTTCCCGATCTGGGTCGGCTATGAACTGATTGGGGCAAGCAACGGCAATGACGGGATTGGACACTGGGCCCATACAGGCGGGCTGTTGTTCGGCTTCGTGCTGCTTGCGCTCTGGATGCGCCTGGGCCTCAAGTACAACCGCGATTTCGTCGAGAAGATCGACCACGACGCCCCGTTCAAGTCCGCAGTGGCCCGGATTCAGGAACTGGTCGTCAAGATGAAGCTGGATGAAGCACGGCGGGCCGCTGTGCAGCTGGTAAAGGCGCATCCACACGATTCGCGTGCCTGGCGCGCCTTGCATGGCGTCGTGAAAATCTCTCCCGCGAGCCGGGAATACCATGAGACCGTCCACGCCTTGTTCAAGCAGGCCGGCAAGGCCGCGCGCGACCCGGCGCTGCAAGAACTTATCGAGGAAGTGGCGCACGAATACACCGGCACCGGTGGCGAAAAACCCGCCCTGACGGAATCGGTATCGCTCCTGCTCGCGCAGCGCCTCGGCCGTGTTGAGCATATCAAGCCGCTCGCCGTCCTGGCCGACCGCCTGCTGGAACGGCAATGCCGGCACGAATTGATGCCGAGAATTTTGCAGGCCGTCGCCAACCTGTCCGCCAAGGCCCAACTGACGGCGCAGGCGCAGCGCTACCGCGAGCAGTTAAAAGAGCGCTTCCCCGATTCGGAGGAAGCGCGCCAGTTGGCCGCTCACACAGTGGCCTGACCCATCTGCCCCAGCGACAGGATCACTTTGCGGTAGTTCTCGACCTCGCCGGCGATGGCATGGCCAGCATGGTGCTTGAGCAGGAAATCGAGGATCATGACGGCCTTGCCATCCTCGCGCAAGCCTTCCGAGTAGATGCGCGCCAGCAGGTAGTAGGCCGCCGGAAGCTCATCGCTCGTTGGCGCCTCCTTGTGCAGCATGCCGATCAGCGCAATCGCTGGCTTGAATCGCTTCTGGAGGAAATACTCCTCCGCCAACGCCCGGCGCAAGGCGATGCTTTTCGGCTTGTAGCCTGGCACAACCTGGCATGCCGCCTCCAACACTGCGGTCATGCGGCTCTTGCGCTGCATGTCGAGCAAGGCTTGAAGGTAACGCTCCGTATACAGCTGGACGCGGTCCGGGTCGCCGCGCGATTGGCAGAGCAGCTTGTGGTGATACTCCAGCACGTGCAGGTCGTTCGGATAGTCGGCAACCATGCCGGCCATGTGTTTCAGCGCATCCGGGTAACGCGATTCCCGCACCAGGATCACCGCACGCGCCAGCTCAAGTGCGCGATTGTCTACAGGCGCGCCCGCATGATCGTCGTCGGGCTGGATGCCCAGGTCTTCGTGGTGCTGGAACAGCAGGTATCCCATCATCGCGCCCATGACCATGTTGAAATAGGCGGTGGTTGCGACGAAAATTGCGATGAGCATGTAGGGATAGTGCTCCGCCAGGTGCTTGAGTGTCCCGGCAGGCATCAGCGCGATTGCCTGTTCCGGCCCCTGCGCAGTAATGAGCAATACCAGGAGCAGGCCGAGATAGGACCAGCCGATACGGGCTGCCAACTGAATGACCTGGATGGGATCGAGTGCGTCCCGCAAGGTACCGTGGATCGCCAGCAGCATGATACTGGCCGGCAGCAAGCCCGACAGGCAGACTATCAAGGCGACGCCCAGCAAGCCGAATTGCCCCACACAGCCTACGATGATGCCGTAGGCCACCATCAGCCCGAACATCTTGAGCGTCGTTGGATTGCCATCGAATAGCTCTGAGATGCCTGGCGGCTTGGCCCGGCCCTGGCTGCAGAATTCGATGACGCGCAGGCTTTGGCGGACAGCCAGCGCGACGACTATAAATATCGGCAACAGGATCAGGATGCTATTCGTGTCGAACAGCTTCGCCGATGCACTGGCCAGGCCGGCGAGCAAGGCGAGGAAAATCAACCCATTCATCGCGAACGGATAGGCGAAGAACCGGGGCATCTGGGACCAGAACGACGGCAGGCCATTGCCGACGCCGAGATAGCGCATCTTGCCGGTGCACATCGTGCAATACAGCGAGTGAGTCGCCTGGGGGGCGGCTGGGAAACATTCCTGGCACAGGAGTGTGCCGCAAGCCACGCAATTCCAGTTCGCTGCCCTGTCCGCGTGATACACGCAATAATCTGTTGCCACGTTGCTGCACCTTCCGCTGGAACAATAATGAAATAGTAAAGATGATAACATTGACTTGTGGCAATTACCATATCAACGTTGTCATAAAGCACATCTGGGTGCGCTAGCGTCCATACCAGTAGCGCGGATGCTGCGCGCGCCATGCTGTGACGTCCACCCGGTCCCCGAACACGAGCGTCACTGCGCCGGCTTCATCGGTGCGCCAGATACCGGCGGCCATGTCCACGTATCGTTGCAGCACATCGGCGCGCGGATGGTGGTACCGGTTGCGGTAGCCGAGCTGAAAAACTGCGTGCTGCGGCTGTACCGCCGCCAGGAAGCCGGGTGTCGATGAGGTGCCGCTGCCATGGTGGGGAACAAGGAGCACATCGGCACGTAGCTTTTCCGGCACCGCCGCCACCAGCGCGGCCTCCTGTGGGGCTTCGATATCGGCCGGAAGCAACAGGCTGCCGGTTCTGCTCGTGACGCGCAGGGTGCAGCCGCGGGCATTGGGCTTCAGGCTTGGGTCCTCATAACCGGCGGCCGACGGCTGCAGCATTTCAAAGCGGATGCCGTCCCACTCCCATTGCTGCCCCGTCATGCAATGTGCGTGCCGCGGCGATGCCGCCGCGATCGGGTGCCCGGCTGGCAGCGATGACAGCACCCAGCCGGTACGGATGTCGCGCAATACCGCCAGGGCGCCGCCGGAATGGTCAGTATCGCTGTGCGTGACGATCATGCCGTCCAGGGCGGTGATGCCGCGCGCCCGCAAGTATGGGAGGATCACCCGGTTGCCGCCGTTGGTTTCCGGCGTGTAGGCCGGACCGGTGTCATACAACAGGCGGTGCCCGCTGGTCTCGATCAGTATGGCCATGCCCTGCCCTACATCGAAGGCGATTGCGCGCAACTCGCCGGCCAGCGGGCTCGTTGGCTGCGCGGATAGCAACGGTAGCCAGCAGGCCAGTCCAAGCCAGCGCAAAGGCCACCCGCGGGGCGCCAGCATCCATGCAGTTCCGGCGAGGGCGAAAGCAAATATGGGCCAGCCTGGCGCAGGCGCCGACCAGACCGCCAGCGGCTGGGCGGAGAGCCATTGCAGCATGTCGAGCAACGCTTCCAGCAGCCAGTGCGCGCATTGCAGCACTGGCGCCGCCAACGGATTCGGCAAAACGCTCCCGGCGAGCGCCAGCGGGGTGACCAGCAGGCTGATGACGGGGATTGCGATGGCGTTCGCCAGTGGACTGATCACGGAAACTTGGGAAAACAGCAGCATCGTCAGGGGGACAAGGCCGACCGTCACCGCCAGCTGCGTTACGGCCGCGAGGCGCAGGTTCTCGCGCAGGCGAGCGAACCATGTTGCATGCCGCCCGGCGCCGGGCGGCAAAGCGGCGCCGCCGGGCATCGCCGATGCGAAGTCGCCATGGGACGGCGCTGTGCCTGCATGCGACATCCGGCCCACCGTCGCGTACAGGATCGCGGCGACTGCGCCAAACGACAGCCAGAATCCCGGCCACATCACTGCCCAGGGGTCGAGGATCACCACCACGCCTGCAGCCAATGCCAGCACGTGCGAGATTGCGGACAGCCGGTCCAGCCACACTGCCAGCGCCACCACCGCCAGCATGTACAAGGTGCGTTGCGCCGGCACCCCGAATCCGGCCAGCGCCACGTATCCCCACGCGGCGAGAAACCCTGCGATCACCGCCAGCCGCGCGGAAGGCAACAGCAAGGGCAACTGCCATTCGGGCACGAAGAACGATTTGCGCCACAAGCAGCCCACCAGCCACGCCACCAGGCCGGCAATCATGGTGATGTGCAGGCCTGAAATGGAAACGAGATGCGAAATCCCCGTTCGGCTGAACATTTGCCAATCCTGCTGCGAGATCGCGCGCTGGTCGCCCATCGCCAGTGCGGCAATCACACCGGCATAGCGCGCATCCGGGAGCGCTGCATTGATATGTTCGCGGATCGCATGGCGGGAGCGCTCGACCGCATTGTGCGCGGTCGGGACGAAGCCGGACAGGCGTTCGTTGCGGCCCTCGGCGCGGACATAGCCGGTCGCGCGGATGCCCTGCTCCAGCAGCCACAGTTCGTAGTCGAACCCGAACGGGTTGGCATTTCCGTGCGGCCTTTGCAGGCGAACTTTCAGCCGCCAGCGCTCGCCCGGCAGCAGTTCGGGCGGCGGCGCACCCCTTCCTGCGCGCATCCCTGCGTACCAGGACAGCACAATGCGCGGCGGCACGGCCGATGGGGATTCGACGGCGAAATTGAAGCGCGTGCTGCCATCCTGCCGGCTTGGCAGGCTGTCGATCGTGCCGACTATTTCGAAGTCGCGACCTTCATCGGCTTTGGCCAGCTCATTGGAGAGGGCTGCCTGAGCAACGAAGGAGGCCCACGCGAAGCCCGCCAGCGCGCCCGCCGTTGCGGCCAGCCCTGCGCGCAGCATGGCGGGAGCGCGCCGCGTCAACCGTCCGGCAGCCGCCGCGGCAAAGCATGCTCCCAGTGCACATGCCAATTGCACGCCGGTCCCCGGCAACACTGCCTGAGCCTGGAGCCAGGCCACGCCGCCGATCAGGCCGAGGATTGCGCACCGCATCTCCCCTCCCCGGCTGGCTGGCCGGTCAGGCGGCCATCAAGGCCCGCAAGCGCGGCATCACGTCCAACGCATTTTGGGTTGTCGCCGTGGCGACAGCGGCCGGCTGCTCGCCGCGCAGGGCGGCCAGCTCTTCGCCGATCCCCGCCACCTCGGCCGGCGTGTTCACGCCCGGATGCACCCAGGAAGGGGCAATATCCGGCGCATCCGTCTCGACCACGATGGACGACAGCGGCAATTCAGCCGCCAGGCGGCGGATCTGCAGCGCGCGGGTGAACGTCAGGTTGCCGCCGAATCCAAGCTTGAATCCGGCATCGATATAGGCCTGCGCCTGCTGGAAACTACCGTTGAATGCGTGCGCGATACCGCCCGCAGGACCGACTTGCCGCACGTGCTTCAGGACCTGGTCCTGCGACTTGCGCACGTGGCACAGCACCGGCAATTTGAAATCGCGCGCGATCTTGAGCTGCTCGCGCAGGAAAAACACCTGCTTCTCGCGCATCTCCGGCTCGCACAGCATGGGAATAAAGAAATCCAGGCCGATCTCGCCAATCGCCACGAAGCGCGGGTCGTCCATCGCTGCGCCACGGCCTCGCGCATGGCCGTCAGGTCGTCCTCCACCGCATGCGGCACGTAGATCGGATGAATGCCCAGCGCATAACTGGCATTCGGCGCCTGGTGCGCCAGATCGCGCACCACGGGAAATTGGCGCGGTCGACTGCCGGGATCACCACCATCCCCACGCCGCGTTCGAGCGCCTGCGCAGCCAGCGCCAGCGACTGGCCGCCGAACTCGTGGGCATCAAGGTGGCAGTGGGTATCGATCCACATGGCGCGGGCCTCAGGCAGGGTTCAAGCCTTCGTCAGTCAAACGCAGCATGCGGTCGCAGCGCTCGGCCAGTCCGGCATCGTGGGTCACGATGATGAAGGCCGTGCCGAGGGTGCGCGACAGTTCGAGCATCAGGTCGAACACATTCTCCGCTGTCGTGTGATCCAGGTTGCCGGTCGGTTCATCGGCCAGCACGCAGGCGGGCTGCGTTACCAGCGCCCGGGCCAGTGCCACGCGCTGGCGTTCGCCGCCGGACAGTTCGCCCGGCACATGGGTCACGCGCTTCTCGAGCCCGACGCGGGCCAGCATCTCGCGCGCCTTCTGTTCCGCTTCGGCACGCTTCATGCGACGAATCAGCAGCGGCATCGCCACGTTGTCCAGCGCCGAGAACTCTGGCAGCAGGTGGTGGAACTGGTAGACGAAGCCCAGCTCACGGTTGCGCAAGTCGCCCCGCGCGGCCTCGTTCATCGTGGCGAAATCGCTTCCCTTCAGGACCACGTTGCCGGTGCTTGGGGTATCCAGGCCGCCCAGCAGGTGCAGCAGCGTCGATTTTCCCGAGCCGGAGGCGCCGACAATCGCCACGCGCTCGCCGCGCGCCACCGACAGGTTGATCTTTTCCAGTACCTTGACCTTGTAATTGCCTTGGGTGAAGGTCTTGCCGAGGTCACGGCAGCTCAGCACATTACTCATAACGCAGCGCCTCCGCAGGTTTGACGTTGGCCGCCCAGCGGCTCGGGTACAAGGTCGCCACGAACGCCAGCAGCACGGCCACCGCGCCGATCACGCCGACATCGGACCAGTGCATGTCCGATGGCACTGTGCTGATTGTGTAGATATCCTTCGACAAGAACTGCACTCCCAAGAGGTTTTCAATAAATGGAACAATGACATCGATGTTCAGCGACACCAGCACGCCGCCGGCCACGCCAAGCGCCGCGCCAAGCAGGCCCACAAGCGCTCCCTGGATCACGAAAATCTTCTGGATCGAGCGCGGCGAAGCGCCGATCGTGCGCAGGATGGCAATATCGGCCTGCTTGTCCGTCACCGTCATCACCAGGGTCGAGACGAGATTGAAAGCCGCCACCGCCACGATCAGCGCCAGCACCACGAACATCATGCGTTTCTCAGTTTGCACCGCTGCGAACCAGGTCGCATTGAGTTTTGACCAATCCCGTACAGTCATTTCCTTCGGTACAAGCTTTTGCAGCTCGGCAGCCACTTCGGGCGCGCGATGCATGTCTTCCAGGCGCAGGCGCAAGCCGGCCGGCCCGTCCAGGCGCAGCAGCCTTTGCGCATCCTCGATGTGGATGAAGGCCATGCCGCCGTCGAATTCCTGGTGCCCGGCCACGAACACGCCGGCCACGGTGAAATTGCGCATGCGCGGCACGATCCCTGCCGGGGTCACGGTCCCCTGCGGCAGCACCATGGTCACTTTATCGCCCAGGTTCACTTGCAGGGCGCGCGCCAGGTCGATCCCAAGCACGATGCGGAACTCGCCCGGCTGCAGGTCGTTAAAACTGCCGTAACGGGTAGTCTTTGCCAGGTCGGACACATTCGGCTCCGCCCCGGGCAGCACCCCACGCACAATGGCCGGCCGCAAGGCTTCGCCGCCGTGCGACAGCATGGCCTGGGCCTGCACGAACGGCGCCGCGCCCTTCACTTCGGGGTTGGCCTGCAGCTTTTTGGCGAGAGCTTGCCAATCAGGCAGGCTGGTGCCGCGCTCGAACACTTCAACGTGGGCCAGCACCGACAGCATGCGGCCGGTAACGTCCTTGCGGAAGCCGTTCATCACTGACAGGATGATGATCATGGCGCCCACGCCAAGCGCGATGCCGCCCACCGAGATCAGGGAAATAAAGGAAATGAAGCTGTTGCGGCTGTTGCGCTTGCCCGCGCGGGTATAGCGCAAGCCGACAATCCATTCGAATGGCAGGTTTTTACTCATAACGCAGGGCCTCCGCAGGTTTCACGCGGGCGGCCCACCAGCTTGGATAAAGGGTGGAGACAAGTGCCAGGAACAAGGAAGTGACGCCGATCGAGGCGACGTCGCTCCAGCGCAGGTCGGATGGCACGGCGCTGATGAAATAGATTTGCTTGGACAGGAAGTGCACGCCAAACAGGCTTTCGATACCGCCTACGATCGAACCGACATTCAGGGCCACCAGGACCCCGCAGACGACGCCGATGGCGGTGCCGAACACGCCGACCAGCGCGCCCTGCACCACGAATATCTTCATGATCGAGAACGGCGAGGCGCCCAGCGTGCGCAGGATGGCGATGTCGGCCTGCTTGTCCGTCACCGTCATCACCAGCGTGGCGACCAGGTTGAAGGCCGCCACCGCGATGATCAGGGTCAGGATAATGAACATCATGTTCTTCTGCGATTTCACGGCGGCGAACCATCCCGAATTGAGCTTGGTCCAGTCGCGAATCACCAGCCGGCCCGGCATGACGGTGCGCAGTTCATCGGCCACCGCAGGGGCTTTCTGCATATCCTGCAGGCGCAGGCGCAGCCCAAACGGGCCGCTGACGTTGATCAGCTCCTGGGCGTCGCTCAAATGAACGAGCGCCAGCCCGGAATCGAATTCGTTGTGGCCGGCCTCAAAAGTGCCCGACACGGTGAAGGAACGCATGGTAGGAGCCATATTCGACACGGAATTGCCTTGCGCCAGCGCCAGCGCCACCTTGTCGCCTACTTTCACTTCCAGTTCGCGCGCCAGTTCCGCACCGAGGATGATATTGAAGGTGCCCGGCCGCAGCACGTCAAGCGTGCCCTCCTTCATCTGCTTGCCGATATCGGAGACCTTGGGTTCTTCGCCCGGCAGGATCCCGCGCACGATGGCTGGGCGCAGCAAATCGCCTCCATGCACCAGCATCCCCTGCATTTCGACGAATGGCGCGGCGCCCTTCACCTGCGGGTTGCGGGCGGCATCGGCAGCGACTGCGCGCCAGTCGCCCAGCCCTGCGCCGCTCACTTCGTAGACTTCCACATGGCCCAGCACCGACACCATGCGCTCGGTCACCACCGTCTGGAAGCCGTTATAGACGGACAGCACCACGATCAAGGCCGTTACGCCAAGAGCGATGCCTGCCATCGAAATCGCGGAGATAAAGGAGATGAAACTATTGCGCCCATTGCGCCTGCCAGCGCGTGTATAGCGCAGGCCAACCAGCCATTCAAACGGCATTTTTAATAAATTGACACAGTAAAGCCCGCAGTTTGCCATATAAAGAGATTCCACTACAATGCCGCATGGCTTCCACGACCGTCGTACTCCCCTTCGCCTTACCGCCCGCCGAACTGGCCCCGGAACTCTCCCGCAACCTGCAGGCGCCGTCCCTTGCGGCATTACTCTCGCGCAATAGTTTGCTGAAAAAGCATGTTATTGGCGACGAAAGCCGCATCTTGCCGCACGAAGCGTGGCTGGCCCGCGAGCGAGGCGGCCTGGCCGCCGCCGTCATGCGCGGCTTTGGCCTGGCGCCGAAGGAAGGCTACTGGTTCATCGTCCACCCGGTTCACATCCAGCTCGCCCGCAACCATTTGGTGCTGGCGGATTCGCGCCGCCTGCGGCTCGATGAGGCGGATTCGCGCCCCCTGTTCGAGCTGGCCAAGCCCTATTTCGACGACCTGTTGTGGGGCGATGCCGAGACATGGTTCATGCGCGCCGATGGCTGGCGGGAGCTCGATGCCGCCTCGCCGGATGCGGCCATGGGCAGCAACCTGGCCGACTGGATGCCTGTCGGCCCGACCGCCCTGGCCTTCAAGAAGCTTCAAAACGAAATCCAGATGCTGTGGCA
>Ga0063456_1001378_pt1 | contig 13008 bp, 9 predicted proteins | sample AraplaMF_Cvi_mMF_FD_56228 | JGI IMG/M metagenome (GOLD analysis project Ga0063456, IMG submission 56228) | Arabidopsis root microbial communities from the University of North Carolina, USA - plate scrape MF_Cvi_mMF version 2 (version 2) | ecosystem: Host-associated > Plants > Roots > Endosphere ... | reverse complement strand
CCTATCCCTCACCGAGCACGGCCGACCGGCAACGCTTCCAGGCGCGCGAAGCCGTGCAGGCGATCGCCCGGCTGGAAGCCGCAGGCCATGGATGGCGGGCCGATATTCTCTATCTCGCGCTCGCCGATCAGCTGCAGAGCCCCGGTGAATTGGCCGTCCTTGCAGCAAAGGCCGAGCAATCCGGCGATCATCATCTCTCGTTGCAGATCGGCAAGATCGCTTACGGGCGCGGCATCGATGTCGCAGCGCTGGCCTTTCCGGTCGGCGTGATCCCAGCGAACGCCAATATATCAGGCTCCGGCAAGGCACTCGCCTATGCCATCGCCCGGCAGGAAAGCGCCTTCAACCCGGCCGCCGTTTCGGCGGCGAATGCGCGCGGCCTGCTGCAGCTTCTGCCGGGAACAGCCCAGGCGGTGGCCAAGCGCCACAATATTACCTATTCCAAAGACAAACTGACGGCCGATGCCGGCTACAACGCGACGCTCGGCGCGCATTATCTCGGCGAGCAGATAGACGCCTTTGGCGGCTCCTATATCCTCACCTTCATTGCCTACAATGCCGGGCCGAAGCGGGTGCCGGAATGGATCGGCCGCTACGGCGATCCGCGCGGCAGGCCGATCGACGAGATCGTCGACTGGATCGAGCGCATCCCCTTCCCCGAAACGCGCAACTANGTGCAGCGGGTGATGGAGAATTACGAAGTCTACAAGGCCCGCCTTGGCCAGCCGACCGATATCGAACGCGACCTGATCGGCGGACGCAGCGCCTCCTGAAGCCGTTTGGTGCGGCTCGCAAAGCAGGCTACATCTTCGGGATCAACAGATCTCGAGGGGATGCGATGCCGGATACTTACGCAGGCGATTTCCAGGAACGGTTTTACACATCTTCCGACGGGCTGAGGCTTTATGCCCGCGACTACCGGCCCGACGAGGCCCTAACAGGCGGACGGCTGCCGGTAATCTGCCTGCCCGGGCTGACCCGCAATACGCGGGATTTTCATCGGCTGGCGCTGCTTCTCTCCCGCGACAGAACATCGCCGCGCAGGGTCATCGCACTCGATTCGCGCGGCCGGGGAAACTCGGCATGGGACGAGAATAAGGCGAACTACAATCTCGCCGTCGAAGCCGGCGACGTCATAGCCGCCTGCGCGGCGCTCGGCTTCGAGCGGGCGATCTTCATCGGCACATCGCGCGGCGGGCTGATCCTGCATCTGATCGCAGCGACGCGTCCGGCTCTCCTCGAAGCCGTCATCCTCAACGATATCGGGCCTGTGATCGAAGCTGAGGGGCTGGCACGAATCCGAGATTACCTCAACAACGGCAGGCAGCCGGCGGAGTGGAGCGAGGCGGCCGATATATTGAAGGAAAATCATGGGGCGTCGTTTACCGCACTTGCGGGGGAAGACTGGCGCGAGATGGCGCTTGCGCTTTATCGCGACGTCGGCGGAAGGCCGGTCGCCGATTTCGATCCGGCGATCGCAGAGGCACTCAAATCGGTCGATTTCAGCCAGCCGCTACCCGATCTGTGGGAGCAATTCGAAAGCCTGAGCCGGTTGCCGCTCATGTTGATCCGCGGCGAGAATACGTCGCTGCTCTCAAAGCAGACGGCCGNCGAAATGGCACGCCGCCATTCCGGACTGGTTCTGCACACCGCGGCGAAGCAAGGGCATGCACCGCTCCTCCATCTCGGCAGAATCCCCGCAATGATTCAGGCTTTTCTCGCCAATTGCCGATAAGCGCTTTGATCTCCATCTATCGAGACAGTGACCAAAAGCAGAAAGCCCGGCTCAAGAGCCGGGCTTTCCGTATTGCCTAATCTGGTCAGATTAGAACGCACGCTGCAGGCGGAAGTAGCCCGTCGTGGAGTCGTCAGCATCTTCCGGATCGAGGTACTGAACCGAAGCCTTGGCGTAGAAGTTGTCGACGATCTGGTAATCAACCGTCAGACCGGCCTTCCAGGCATCGCCGTTGCCGAAGTCGTCGCCAGAAACGTAGTAGTCGCTGTAGTACTGGACGCCAGGGGTGATCTTGAGCTTGTCGGTTGCCTTGATTGCGTATTCGGCAGCAACAGCCCATTCAGCCTTGGTGTAGTAGGAGCTCGGGCCGGTAGCGTATACGGCAGCGAGGCCGAGCGTGCCGGGACCGATGTCAACCGTACCCATTGCACGGACAGCACCTTCTTCGTTGTCGACGTCGTAGCCGGCAGTGATCTGGTAGCTGAACGCGCCAGCCTTGCCGCCGAGACCGACTGCAACACCAACGTTGTTGGCTTCTTCGTCCGTCTTGTAGAAGCCGTCTTCGAGTTCATCGACGCTGATGCCAGCGTAGAAGTCAGAGGTTTCGTACTGATAACGGATGGAGTTATGCAGGGTGACCGGAGAGCCGATATCGTCGGTTTCGCCAGAGAGGCCATCGTCCCACCAGCTGTAGAACAGACCAGCGCGGAAGCCGGCGATGTCGAGGTAAGCGGAGTCGAGCTTGGCACCCTGAGAGGAGGCATTGTCAGCATTGAACTGCATGACGATGACGCCGGTCAGCGGACCGTATTCGGTGTCGCTCTTGGCCGTGAACTGAACCTGACCGCGGCTGAAGGCATCCCAGTCAGAGTCGCCGCCGACATCTTCGCCGACGTTAACCTGGAAACGGATGTAGCCGTTGATCTTGAGGCAGGTTTCGGTGCCCGGGATGTAGAANTAGCCGGTGCCGTAAGCGTCGCANACGCGNACNTATTCAACCGGTTCCGGCTCGGCAGCAACGATAGCGTCAGCAGCCTGAGCACCGGAAACTACTGCGAGAGCAGCAGCGGAGCCGAGAAGAAGGCTCTTGATGTTCATAAATGACCTCCAATTCAAAGTTTCGATCGGGTTTGGNATCTTTCGCTGAGCAGCGTTCCCTGCCCCATCCCCGTGTTTCAAGAAGTGGACGATCAGTCGCCCTTGCTTCCGACGCTGAAAATACAAGACGGAAGCCGTCACGCAATCACCAACTTACTCGGATGGGGGGTTTGCGGGAGCCTTCCCGACATTCTGTTGCTGAAAGGACACAAGTCGGGCAACCAGCCCCGATTTCCTTTATGCTTTGTTAAGAAAACCCTGATTTTGCGGCTGCTTAGCTCTGATCGACAAAGAATTGGACATGCGCTTTGTGACACATTCGCGACACTTTTTTGACAAAATCCGGTTCTTTCTGGGATACCGTAGCGCTGGGAAGCGTAACCGGAGGTGCACCAATCCGCTTTCGTCACCTGCCGATGCAGGGCGCGGGAAGTGATTCCCGCAAAGCGATTCTCTCGCTCGAGGCGGAGAGACCTTCCCGTCGCGTGGCCGCAAAGCCCCGCTGCATCATTCAATAAAACCGGGAACCGATTTAAGGAATTACGCAGCGACTCAAAGTCGCTTCAGCGTCCATTGTCCGCCTGAAAAGACGCGCGGCGCTGTAATCGACGAAGCGAATATGATTCCTGGCAGGAACTAAGAAGCGGCAGACTCTTGGAAAATCGGAATGGCGGAGAAGATGGGATTCGAACCCACGATACGCTTTTGACGTATACTCCCTTAGCAGGGGAGCGCCTTCGACCACTCGGCCACCTCTCCGGTGCGGCCTAACTATGGTGACCGGCCTGTGAATGCAAGAGTTTTTTGAATTTTCACCAGAAGAAATACAGCAGGCAGCCTTTCGGCTGGCTGCGCAAACAGAACGGCATTTCCTGCCGTGATCAGAAGAAATTAATCGCGCTTCGTTGTCTTGGCGAAAGACGCCGAGCCTTGCCGCCCGGCCTCCGGCAGGATCAGCGAATCCAGGACGGCGTTACCGCCGGCGCCAATCCCCTGCGACAACAGGTGCTGATTTAGCCGAGCAGCCTCTTGAGGTCGGCAGAGGGGTCGGCGAGAATCGATCTGTCGGGATTGATCCCGGATTCCAGCAGTTTCTTTCCGGTCACATAGGCTTTCGCGTCGTTTATCGCATCGACGGCAATCAGCAGGCCATCCCTGAAGTACCAGACGGAGTGGGCGCCTTCGCGGGCGCCGGGGCGCAGCAGCGTCTCATCATAGCCGAGATTGAAGCCGGCGATCTGCAGCTTGACGTCATACTGATCGGACCAGAACCATGGCTTCGGCTCATAAGGCTCGCTGCCGCCGGCGATGACGGCAGCCGCCGCTTCGGCCTGGTCGACGGCGTTCTGCACCGATTCGAGCCTGATGCGGCCGCCCTGCCAGGGAAGGGCCGCGCAATCACCGGCGGCAAAGATCGACGGATCGGAGGTGCGGGCGAATTCGTCGACGACAATGCCGTTGGCGACTTCGAGTCCGGCTTCCTTGGCGAGCTGGTCGTTCGGCGCAACGCCGATGCCGACGACGGCGAAGTCGATATCGATGACCGAACCGTCGGAAAGTGCGGCGCCGGTGACGCGGCCATCCGTGCCGATCAGATGCTTGAGCCCCGTCTTTTCCCGAATCANCACGTCATGGCTTTCATGGATCCCGCGCATGATGTCGGCGGTCTCCTTCGCCGCGACGCGCTGCAGGATACGGTCGGCCATCTCGATGACGGTCACCTCAAGGCCGCGATGGCGGGCGACGGCTGCCGCCTCGAGACCGATATAACCGCCGCCGATGATGAGGACGCGGCGACCGGGACGCATCTCTTCGGCGAGCAGATCGGCATCGCGCTTGTCGCGGGCGACATAGACGCCTTCGAGATCACCGCCGATTGCGGCCGGCAGCCGGCGCGGCGTCGAGCCGGTGGCCAGCGCCAGCGTGCCGTAATCGAGAACGGAGCCGTCCTGCAGGAGAACCTGCTTGGTGTCAGGCTTGATCTGCTCGGCCCAGGTCGAAACGCGAAGGTCGACATCGTTGTCGGCATACCAGTGCTCGGCGCGGAACAGCAGACGGTCGAATGCCATTTCGCCGAGCAGGTATTTCTTCGAAAGCGGCGGGCGCTGATAGGGCGCCACGTCCTCCGCGCCGATAAGGGTGATCGGGCGCGCGTCCTTCAACGCACGCAGCTTGGCCGCCAATGCGAAACCGGCCTGTCCCGCGCCGATGATCACCAGTCTATCCGTCACGATCTCACTCCTGAAGCTGCGCCCGACACTCGCGCCGAGGCTATCCCCTCCAACGCCGCACGTTTTTCAGACGCGCAAAGGACGCTGTAGCACTTTCAATTTGCCGCATACTCTTCAAATCGATTCCGATTTAAGGATTATGCAGCGGCCTGATACGCCGTCAACGGAAAGCGGCCTCTTACATTCAGCCGATCTCGATCCAGCGGCGCTCATGGAAGGACTGTGCCATGGCATGCACCGACTTCTCTATCCTGAGACCGTCTTCGAATGTCACGATCGACGACGGCTCGCCTGAAATTGCCCGGATCAGCTCGCGGCATTCGATGATCTTCAGATCGTTGAAGCCGAGGCCATGGCCGGGCGCCGGGATGAAGCGATCATAGGGCCGATGGGCGGGCGCCGCCAGTATCTTGCGGAAGCCCTGTTCGGAGCCGCGGCCCTCGGCCTGATAGAGTTCGAATTCGTTCATGCGCTCTTGGTCGTAGACGATCGAGCCTTTCGAGCCGAAAATCTGCAGGGCGATGCGGCCCTTGCGGCCCCAGGCGGCGCGATTCGCCATCAACACGGCGGAGATGCCGCCGCCAAGCCGCATCAGCACGTTGGCGCCATCGTGGTTTTCGACGGCACGGCGACCACCTTCGGTCAAAGGGCGATCGGCATAGGGTTTCACCATATCCGTTATGACGGCCTCGACATGGCCGAAGAGATACCAAAGCAGCGATAGCGGATGCACGGCGAAATCGTCGAGGGCGCCGTAGCCGGCGGAAAGCTCGCTCTTCCAATAAAAGAAGACATCGGGATCGGCCATGAAGTCCTCGTCCATCTCGACGCGGATGTGGTTGACCGTACCGATGGCGCCCTCCCCAATCAGCGTCCTGATATGCCGCATGACGGGATTCTGGATGTAATTGTAACCAAGGGCGGCGACCTTGCCNGACCGCTTTGCGGTTTCCAGCATGCGCTCGGCATCGGCATAGNCCGGCGCCATCGGCTTTTCGCACCAGACATGCTTGCCGGCTTCGAGGGCTGCAATCGCCATCTCGGGGTGGAACTGATTGGGCGTCGTGACGGAGACGACGTCGACCTCGGGGTCGGCGATCAGCGCCCGCCAGTCCGCCGTCGCCTTCTCGAAGCCGAATTCACCGGCACGGGCCTCAGCAAGCCCGGCATTGGCTTCGGCCAGATGCACGAGACGCGGACGCTCGACATCGCCGAACACAGTCTTCACCGCATTCCACGCCAGCGCATGGCATTTGCCCATATAACCGGTGCCGATCAAACCGATGCCGAGTGGCTTCATTTCCGTCTCCTCCAGAGCTGCGCGCGGATTTTTGGAATATTTGGATCATTTTGACAAGAGACCTACGCATGGCATTTCTCGCGCCCTTCCCCGCACAACTGTCCAAAAGCCTTCAATTACAGGCGATTAAAAACAATTAGGCGTGTCGTTTGAAATCGTCTATGTTCGACAATATGGAATATTTGTTTCATCTCGTGAGCCGCAAGCATGGATAACGATCCCAAGAGGCACGCGCGTGTGCCGCGCGATTTTGAAAGCCTGCGCAGCACCATCATCGAGCGCAAGGCGAACATGCCGAAGCGGCTGGCGCAGGTCGCAGCCTTCGCGCTCGGCAATCCCGACGAAATCGCCTTCGGCACGACGGCGAGCATCGCGGCCGCCTCGGACGTCCAGCCCTCGACGCTGGTGCGCCTGGCGCATCATCTGGGGTATGGAGGCTTTTCCGACCTGCAGAGCATCTTTCGCGAAAGATTGCGCGACCGGACGCTGAGTTACGAAGAGCGGCTCGTCACGCTGGAGCAATCGAGCGGCGACGATGAGGACGCCAATCTGCTTTCCGGCTTCATTGCCGCGGCCAACCAGTCGGTCAACCGGTTGGCGGCGACAGTGCAGAGCGATACTTTCACGAAAGCGGTGAATATCCTTGCCGGCGCCGAGACGATCTATCTGATCGCCAAACGGCGCTCCTACCCGCTGACGGCGCACATGACCTACGCTTTTTCCAAGCTCAACATCCGCCACCAGATCGTCGCCTCGCCGAACGGCGTCGATCCGGAGATGGTGCAGTTTGCAACACCCANGGATGCGGCGATCGCGGCGAGCTTCTCGCCCTATGCGGCCGACAGCCTCAGCCAGAGCCAGGAACTTGCCGACCGCGGCGTGCCCGTTATCGCGATCACCGATTCGGCTTTCTCGCCGCTTGCCGCCTGTGCCACGCACTGGTTCGAGGTGGCGGAGGCCGATTTCGCCGGCTTCCGCTCGCTTTCGGCTTCGATGGCGCTCACCATGGCACTGCCGGTTGCAATTGCCGAGCGGCGGCGCAAGCGGCAGCAGTCAAAACCTGTAAAAGGCAAAATGGAATAAACATTCCGAATTGACAAAATATCGGAACCAATGTTTCATTATTGAAAATTCGCAGGCACTGGAAGCCGCGCAAAATCTAGCGGGAGGACATCATGGTACAATCGAATCCGGGTTCGCAGCCGGAGCCGGCGCTTGATGTGATCACCATCGGCCGTTCCTCGGTCGATCTTTACGGTCAGCAGATCGGTTCACGGCTGGAGGATATCGCCTCCTTCGCCAAGTCCGTCGGTGGCTGCCCGGCCAATATCGCTATCGGCACGGCGCGGCTCGGCCTCAAATCCGGCCTCATCACCCGCGTCGGCGACGAGCAGATGGGACGCTTCATCCGCGAGCAGTCGGCGCGCGAAGGTGTCGCCACAGACGGTATCATCACCGACAAGGAGCGGCTGACGGCGCTGGTGCTGCTTGCGGTCGAGGCCGAGGGCGTCTCGCCGATGATCTTCTATCGATCGGACTGCGCCGATATGGCGCTCGATGAAGGCGATATCGACGAAAATTTCATCAGATCGTCGCGCGCCGTTCTCGTTTCCGGCACGCATTTCTCGCGGCCGAATACCGAGGCCGCGCAGCGCAAGGCGATCCGTATCGCCAAGGCGAACGGCCGCAAGGTAATCTTCGACATCGATTACCGGCCGAATCTCTGGGGACTTGCCGGCCATGCGGAAGGCTTCGAGCGCTACGTGAAATCCGACCGGGTCTCCTCGAAGATGAAGGAGACGCTGCCGGACTGCGACCTCATCGTCGGGACAGAAGAGGAAATCCTGATCGCTTCCGGCGCCGACGACGTGCTCGGTGCGCTGAAGGAGATTCGCCGCCTGTCGCCGGCAACGATCGTACTGAAGCGCGGCGCGATGGGCTGCATCGTCTATGACGGGCCGATTGCCGACGATCTCGAGGCCGGCATCGTCGGCCAGGGTTTCCCGATCGAAGTCTTCAACGTGCTCGGTGCCGGCGATGCCTTCATGTCCGGCTTCCTGCGCGGCTTCCTGCGCGACGAGCCGCTGAAGACGTGCGCCACCTGGGCCAATGCCTGCGGCGCCTTCGCCGTTTCCCGCCTGCTCTGCTCGCCGGAATATCCGACCTGGGCGGAACTCGACTTCTTCCTGACGAACGGCAGCAAACACCGGGCACTGCGCAAGGACGAGGCGATCAACCACATCCACTGGGCCTCGACGGCGCGGCGAAGTCCCGCTTCTGATGGCGCTGGCGATCGACCACCGCTCGCAGCTCGTCAGCGTCGCCGATGAGCTCGGCGTCGGCCATGAGAAGATCGGCGCCTTCAAGCGGCTGGCGGTCGCGGCGGCGGCGCGGGTGTCGAACGGCCGCGACGGCTACGGCATGCTGATCGACGAACGTTTCGGCCGCGACGCCTTCTTCGACGCGGCAACGAAGAATTTCTCTTGGATCGGCCGACCGGTGGAATTGCCGGGCTCGAAGCCGCTGCGCTTCGAATTCAGCCAGGATATCGGCTCGCAGCTTGTGGAATGGCCGCTCGGTCATTGCATCAAGTGCCTGTGCTTCTATCATCCCGATGATCCGGCTGACCTGAAGACGGAGCAGCAGGAGAAACTGCGCACGCTGTTCGAGGCCGCTCGCAAGGTCGGCCGCGAGTTGCTGGTGGAGATCATCGCCGGCAAGAACGGGCCGCTCACCGACGATACGATCGCGACCGCGCTGGAAGAGCTTTATGCGCTCGGCATCAAGCCGGACTGGTGGAAACTCGAGCCGCAGGCATCGAGCCAAGCCTGGAAGAAAATCGATGCGGTGATCGCCAAAAATGATCCATGGTGCCGCGGTATCGTGCTCTTGGGCCTCGAGGCGCCCGCCGACGAGCTGATCTCCTGCTTCGAGGCGACGCTGGCGGCTCCCTCCGTCAAGGGCTTCGCCGTTGGCCGGACGATCTTTGCCGATCCGGCGCGCGCCTGGCTTTCGGGCGAAATAAACGACGAGGAGGCGATCGCCGACATGGCCGGCCGCTTCCGGCAACTGACCGAAGCGTGGCTGAAGACGCGTGGGCGTCACTGAGAATTAAGACCCTCCCCAACCCCTCCCCGCAAGGGGGAGGGACTTAACTTGAGGCTCGCCTCACGCCATGAGCGAACGTTCTTTTGGACGAGATCCTGCGGCGAGAATGGTGAGAGCCCGCCAGGTTAACCCCTCCCCTTGTGGGGAGGGTTGGGGAAGGAAAAAACGTGAAAGAAAGATTGCGGGAGGACCCGATGGGCAAGACGATACGGTTGACGATGGCGCAGGCCGTCGCGCATTTCCTCAAGAAGCAGATGACGATCGTCGACGGCAAGAAGGTGCAGATCTTCGGCGGCGTCTGGGCGATCTTCGGTCACGGCAACGTCGCCGGCATCGGCGAGGCGCTCTATCAGGTGCGCGGCGAATTGACGACCTATCGCGCCCACAACGAACAGGGNATGGCGCATGCCGCGATCGCCTATGCCAAGGCGAATTTCCGCACGCGCTTCATGGCCTGCACGACCTCGATCGGNCCCGGCGCACTGAACATGGTGACGGCCGCGGGCGTCGCGCATGTCAATCGTATTCCCGTTCTCTTCCTGCCGGGCGACGTCTTTGCCAACCGTGCGCCGGATCCGGTGCTGCAGCAGATCGAGGATTTCGGCGATGGCACGGTTTCGGCCAATGATGCCTTCCGTCCGGTTTCGCGCTATTTCGACCGCATCACCCGGCCCGAGCAGATCATCACGGCGCTGAAGCGCGCCATGCAGGTCCTGACCGACCCCCTGGATTGCGGCCCGGTGACACTGTCGCTCTGCCAGGANGTTCAGGCGGAAGCCTATGATTATCCGGAAAGCCTGTTCGATGAAAAGGTCTGGACAACCCGCCGGCCGCAGCCGGATGCGGACGAGCTGGCAAATGCCATTGCGCTGATCAAGGCNTCGCNGAAGCCGGTGATCGTTGCCGGCGGCGGCGTGCTNTATTCGCAGGCGACNNAGGAGCTTGCCGCTTTTGCCGAAGCCCACGGCCTTCCCGTCGTCGTCACCCAGGCCGGCAAGTCATCGATCAACGAGACCCATCCGCTGGCGCTCGGCTCGGTCGGCGTCACCGGCACCTCGGCAGCAAATGCGATCGCGGAAGAGACGGACCTCGTCATCGCCGTTGGCACCCGCTGCCAGGATTTCACCACCGGCTCCTGGGCGCTGTTCAAGAACGACAGCCTCAAGATGGTCGGCCTCAATATCGCCGCCTATGACGCGGTGAAGCACGATAGCCATCCGCTGGTGGCCGATGCCCGCGAAGGGCTGAAGGCGCTTTCGGCAGGGCTTTCCGGCTGGAAGGCGCCGGCAGCACTCGCGGAGAAGGCGGCCGCGGAGAAGAAGGTCTGGATNGAGGCTGCGGCCAGGGCGATGGCCACGAGCAATGCCGCCCTGCCCTCCGATGCGCAGGTGATCGGCGCGGTGGCNCGCACGATCGGCGGCGAGAATACGACGGTTCTTTGCGCTGCAGGCGGCCTTCCCGGCGAATTGCACAAGCTCTGGCCGGCGACCGCGCCTGGCAGCTATCATATGGAATACGGCTTCTCCTGCATGGGCTATGAGATTGCCGGCGGTCTCGGCGCCAAGATGGCGCATCCCGAACGGGATGTCGTCGTCATGGTCGGCGACGGCTCCTACATGATGATGAATTCCGAGATCGCGACGTCGGTCATGCTCGGCCTCAAGCTCAACATCGTCGTGCTCGACAATCGCGGTTATGGCTGCATCAACCGATTGCAGATGGGAACAGGCGGCGCCAACTTCAACAATCTGCTGAAGGACTCCTATCACGAGGTGATGCCGGAGATCGATTTCCGCGCGCATGCCGAAAGCATGGGCGCCATCGCCGTCAAGGTCGGTTCCATCGCGGAACTCGAGCAGGCGATCATCGATTCGAAGACGAACGACCGCACCTCGGTCTTCCTNATCGACACCGATCCGCTCATTACCACGGAAGCCGGCGGCCATTGGTGGGATGTCGTGGTGCCTGAGGTCAGTCCTCGCGAACAGGTCAACGAAGCGCGCAAGGGCTATGTCGAAGCACGCGCCGCCCAACGCATCGGCTGACCGACTGCTGTCATTTTTTCGGAAGAGCGTCCCGGCTCTTCCGCAATACTTTTAAGGAGAATGTTGATGAAGGCCAAACTCGGCATGTCGCCCATCGCGTGGTGGAACGACGATCTTCCTGAGCTCAGCGACGACGTGTCCCTCGAGGAATGCCTGCGGCAATCGCGCAGCGCCGGTTTCACGGGCATGGAGCAAGGCCGCCGTTTCCCCAGCAATCCGGAAGAGATGCTCCCGATTCTGCGCGCCGCCGACGTGACGCTGTGCGGCGGCTGGTTCTCCGGCACGCTTGTCAATGAGGAGCTTGCCGCCAACAAGGACCGCATCGCGCCGATGATCGCGCTGTTCAAGGCGGTCAATGCGCCTTGCATCGTTTATGGCGAAGTCGGCCGCTCCATCCAGGGCGATCGCTCGAAGCCGCTCGCCACCAAGCCGCGCCTCTCCGATGACGAGATGAAGGCCTATGCGCGACGCGTCACGGAATTCGGGGAATGGTGCGCCGAGCAGGGCATGCCGCTTTCCTATCATCACCACATGGCTGCCGTGGTCGAAACCGAGCCGGAACTCGACGCCTTCATGCGCTCNTCGGGTGAAGGCATTCCGCTGCTGCTCGATGCCGGGCATCTCGCCTTTGCCGGCGGCGACGTGCTGCGCGCCATCGANAANCACCACGCCCGCATCAACCATGTTCACGTCAAGGACATCCGCAAGNCCGTGGTCGATGGGCTGGACCGCAGCCGGCAGTCCTTCCTCGATGCGGTGGCGCTCGGCGCCTTCACGGTGCCTGGCGACGGCTCGCTCGATTTCGGCGCCATCGTCCAGCGGCTGGCCGATCACGGCTATGAAGGCTGGTTCGTCGTCGAGGCGGAACAGGATCCGCGCAAGGCGCCGCCGCAGAAAATGGCCGAGATCGGCCATGCCGAATTGATGCGCGTCATGACGGCCGCGGGTTATACCGTGGAAACGGAAGGTTTTCCAAAGGGGTAACAGAACGAAAGACCCCTCCCCTCCGGGCACCTTCTCCCCACTGGGGAGAAGGGGGAATGGAAACGGCGAGGCATGTCCCTTCTCCTCTCGGGGAGAAGGTGGCGGCAGCCGGATGAGGGAGGCCGCATCCGCCAATTTACGAGGAGAAACACCAATGCCAAACCTCAAGGTGAAACCGTCCGGCACGCATGGCCGCGTCACGCACGTCACCCCGGAAAATGCCGGCTGGACCTATGTCGGCTTCGATCTGCATCGGCTGAAGCCGGGCGAGACCGTTTCGGGAGAGACGGGCGATCGCGAAGTCTGCCTCGTCTGGGTGACCGGCAAGGGCAAGGCATCGGCCGGCACCAGGGATTTCGGCACGCTCGGCGGCCGCATGANCCCNTTCGAAGGCGCCCCGCATGCNCTCTATATCCCGATGGAATCGACATGGTCGGTGACGGCGGAGACCGATCTGGAGCTTGCCGTCTGCTCGGCGCCCGGCGGCGGCACCTATCAGGCAAAGGC
>Ga0063456_1001372_pt1 | contig 13029 bp, 8 predicted proteins | sample AraplaMF_Cvi_mMF_FD_56228 | JGI IMG/M metagenome (GOLD analysis project Ga0063456, IMG submission 56228) | Arabidopsis root microbial communities from the University of North Carolina, USA - plate scrape MF_Cvi_mMF version 2 (version 2) | ecosystem: Host-associated > Plants > Roots > Endosphere ... | reverse complement strand
GCCGACAACATCATCCATCTGGTGCTGGCCCGGTTGCCGGACGCGCCGGCCGGCACGCGCGGCATCTCGCTCTTCCTGGTGCCGAAATTCCTGGTCAACGANGACGGATCGCTTGGGCCCCGCAACGATCTCTTCTGCCATTCGCTGGAGCACAAGCTCGGNATCCATGGTTCGCCGACCTGCACGATGATCTANGGCGACGGAAAATTCGGCAGTGAAAAAGGCGCTGTCGGATGGCTGGTCGGCGAGGAGAACAAGGGACTGGCCTGCATGTTCACGATGATGAACAACGCCCGCCTTGCCGTCGGCATGCAGGGCGTGGCGATCTCGGAGGCCGCCACCCAGAAAGCAGTCGCCTATGCCAGGGAACGCACCCAGGGCAGGGCGCCGGGTTCAACCAGCGCCGGCATGAGCCCGATCGTCGANCATCCCGATGTCGCCCGCATGCTTCTGACCATGAAGGCGCTGACCCAAGGGGCACGCGCCATCTCCTATGCCTGCGCTCACGCGATCGACATGTCCCATCGCGCCGGTGACGATCGTCGCCACTGGCAGGAGCGCGCCGCTTTGCTGACGCCGATCGCCAAATCCTTTTCGACCGATGCCGGCGTCGACGTCGCCTCGCTCGGCATTCAGGTGCATGGCGGCATGGGCTTCATCGAGGAGACAGGCGCGGCGCGGTATCTCCGCGATGCCCGCATCGCCCCGATCTATGAGGGCACCAACGGCATCCAGGCGATCGACCTCGTCACCCGCAAGCTGCCGCTCTCCGGCGGCGAGCAGGCGAAGGGCTTCGTCGCCGAACTTCAGCAGATCGCCGATACCGTCCGCGGCTCCAATCTCGATGGTTTCGGCGAGACTGCCGTAAGGCTCGATGCCGCGATCGTCGATCTCGAACAGACGACCGCCTGGCTGATGAAGGCGCTTGCCGAGGAGAGGGCCGCCGAGGCGCTCTCGGGCGCGACGCCCTATCAGCGCCTCTTCGGCCTCGTGCTGACCGGCTGTTACCTCGCCAAGGGCGCTCTCGCCGAGGCCGCCGATGGTGCAGGTGAGGGCCGCATCGCGCTCTGCCGCTTCGCCGCCGAAAACCTGCTCGCCGAGACCGCAGCCCTTCGCGACCGGGTCGTCAATGGCGCGGCAAGCCTTGCCGCTGCCCGCATCCTGCTTGCCTGAGGAGACCCCATGACCGACCACATCATCGTCGAGCAGCCTTCCGCCTATCCCGGCGTCCAGTCCATCCGCTTCAACCGGCCGGAAAAGAAGAACGCCATCACCCGCCCCATGTACCGCATCATGGCCGATGCTTTGAATGCGGCCAATGCCGATCCCGGCATCCGCGCCACCGCCNTGCTCGGCACCGANGGCTGCTTCTCGGCCGGCAACGACCTGAACGATTTTCTCGCTGCCGCAATGGGCGGCCGCGGCCTGGAGCAGGAGATCCTCGATTTCCTCTATGCGCTGGTGAATGCCGAAAAACCCGTCGTTTCCGGCGTCGATGGTCTGGCGGTCGGCATCGGCACGACGATCCATCTCCATTGCGACCTGACCGTCGCCTCCAGCCGCAGCCAGTTCCGCACGCCCTTCGTCGATCTGGCGCTGGTGCCGGAGGCCGGTTCCAGCCTCGTCGCGCCGCGGCTGATGGGCCATCAGCGCGCCTTCGCCATGCTGGGCGCCGGCGAAGCATTTTCGGCCGAGGAGGCAAGGCAAGCCGGTCTGGTCTGGAAGGTTGTCGANCCAGGCGAGGTCGATTCACTGACGCTTGGCCTGGCTGCNAANCTCGCGGCCAAGCCGCCGGAGGCGCTGCGCATCGCCCGCGATCTTATTCGCGGCGATCGTGGCGAGATCATCGCCCGGATNGACGANGAGGCCCGCTATTTCTCCGCGCGGCTGAAAAGCGCCGAGGCCCGGGCGGCCTTCGAAGCCTTCATGCGCCGCTAANCGTCGCCTGACATCGTTTNTNAGGCAGCCGGCACATTGAATACTTCGCCGGCCCTGAGCGGCCGAAACCGTTCCGGGGGAATATCATGCTCGCTCATTGCGTCTTGCAACGCTCTTGCCGGCGCGTCGACCGNTTCATTTGTCAGTTGGAACGTGGCGAAGTGATGCCCGGCCACATAGGCCGCATTTGCCAACTTCATCCCCATCACCGCCTCNNGCGGNTTCTGGTGCTGTCCCTTTCATGAACCAGCGCGGCTCATATGCGCCGAAGGGTANAATGGCCAAGCGAAAGCCGCCATGTTTCCGCTGTGCCGCTTTGTAATTGATGCCGTGGTGAAAGCCCGTATCTCCGACGTGATAAATTTTTCCGGCTGGAGTCGACAAAACGAANGACGCCCAGAGTGCCATCCGGCGATCGGTGGTTCCGCGCGCGGACCAATGGTGTGCCGGCTCTGCATCAATGCTTATTCCGGCGTGGGAAATGNGCTCGCCCCAGTCCATCGATGTCGTCTGTATATCGGGCACGGCACGGCGAATGATCGTGTCATTGCCGAGTGGCGTCACGACACGCGGCCGATGCTTCGCACCCAACCGCCTGAGCGTTGCGATATCGAGATGATCATAGTGATTGTGCGATACCAGCACGAGATCGATTGGCGGCAAATCATCGAACGCGATGCCTGGTGGGACGACGCGCTTGGGTCCGGCAAAAGCGAAGGGACTTGCGCGTTCCGACCACACCGGGTCGGTGAGGATGTTGAGCCCGGCGACCTGCACGAGCAGTGTTGCATGACCAACCATGGTCACCCTTAGATCCTCGCCGTCCACGCATGGACCCGGCTTGGCCGCCGGGTACGGACTTGGGACCGATTGCGGCCAACGCTGACGGCCACCGCCGAATTGCCAGCGCAGCAGATCACGGAAACCAAGGGGCTCGATGCCGTCGGGATTGAAGAAATGCGTGCCGTCGAAATGATCGGACACCGGGCCGTTATAGTAGGGGTTGCGCCTTTTGGTCTTTCCGACAGGCACGCCTATTTCTCCAGTGTCGCCACCACCTCGACATGCGAGGTCCAGAGGAACTGGTCGATCGGCGTTACGCCAGTGATCCGGTAGCCGCCCTCGACGAGGATCGCGAGGTCGCGCGCCAGCGTCAGCGGATTGCAGCTGACGGCCGCGATCTTCTTCACGCCTGAGCGGGCAAGCTCCTTGCACTGGAACTCGGCGCCGGCGCGCGGCGGATCGAAGACGACGGCGTCAAAGGGCTTGAACTCCTGCGTCATCAGGGGACGGCGGAAGAGATCGCGCTTTTCGACGCTGACCGGCTTCAGCCCCTGGGTGTTGCGGGCGGCGTGATCGAGGGCTGCGAGCGCCTTTGCCTCGGCTTCGACGGCATGCACGCGGCCGATCCGCGCCAGCTGCAGCGAAAACGTGCCGGCGCCGGCAAACAGATCGGCGATCCGTTTCGCCTTGCCCACATGAGCGAGCACCAGCTCCGCCATCGCCTGTTCCGCCGGCTTCGTCGCCTGGGTGAAGCCGCCCGGCGGCGGCGAAACCTGGATGCCGCCGAAATCGACCAGCGGCTTCGACGGCTCGATGAGGATTTCGCCGTTCAGCGAAACGCGGGCGATGCCGCGCAGGCTGAGCACCGTCTCNACCGCCTTGCGCCGCTGCGGGTCGGAAAGTTTCTTCACCTCGTCGACCGAGATATCGAGGCCGGAAAGCGTTTCGAGCACGGAGATCCGGAAGGGCTCGGNATTGGTCGCCAGCGATGCGGCAATCGCCCTGATCGCCGGCAGCCGGGCGATGATCCCTGCCNACGAGATCGGACACTCCTCGATCGCGACGATATGATGGCTTTCGGCCTGGTTGAAGCCGATCAGCATGTCCTTCTCGGTCTTGCGTGCCGCAAACACCACGCGCCGCCGTTCGCCAGGGCGGGCCGGAACGATCTCGCCGACCGCGGGTGTCAGCCCTTTCGATTTCAGCGCGTCGATGACCAGCTGGCGCTTGAAGGCGCGGTAAGGGGCATCTGCCAGGTGCTGTAGCGTGCAGCCGCCGCAGGTGCCGTTCAGGCCGTCCGGGCCGAAATGCCGGCAGGGCGGCTCCTGCCGGTCGGGCGAGGGCGTGGTGATCGACATGATCGTGCCCTGGCTCTTGACGCGGGCGATCGCCACCGTTTCCCCGGGCAGGGAGAAGGGCACATAGACAGGTCCGCCGGCATTGCTGGCGATGCCGTCGCCCTGGGCGCCGAGTTTTTCGATCGTGACGGTTTCGGTGCTCACGGTTTCAATCCTGCCAGAAGGAATTCCTGATTGCCGTCGCCGCCGGAAATCGGGGAGGGGATGAGGCCGAGGCTGTTCCAGCCCATGTCCTCGATGAACCAGCGCTGCAGTTCGGCCGCGACGGCGGGCGCCGAGGCGGGATCCTTCAGCAGTCCGCCCTTGCCGATCGCCTCGCGCCCGGCCTCGAACTGCGGCTTGACNAGCAGCACGGCGATNGCACCCGGCTCGGCGATCTCCAGCGCCGGCGCCAGCGCCAGCTTCAGCGAGATGAAGGAGACGTCGGAAACGATGAAGGTGGCGGGATGGCCGATATCATCTGCCGTCAGGTTGCGGGCGTTGAGGCCTTCCTTGCTGGTCACGCGCGGGTCGCCTGATATGCGCGGATGCATCTGCCCATGGCCGACATCGATCGCGGTGACATGGACGGCGCCCCTTTGCAGCAGCACCTCGGTGAAGCCGCCGGTGGAAGCGCCGATATCGAGACAGTGATGACCAGCGGGATCGAGCCGGAAATGCTCGAGCGCGGCGGCAAGCTTCAGCGCGGCGCGCGAGACATAGTCCTGCGCCGGATCGTCGATCTCGATGACGGCATGCTCGCCGAACAGCGCGCCGGCTTTGGTTACCACCTGGCCGCCGATCCTGACGGTGCCGCGCTGGACGGCGTCGCGGGCGCGCGAGCGGCTGGCGAAAAGGCCGCGGGAGACGAGAAGCTGGTCGAGACGTTGACTGTTTTGATCGGACATCGGCTGTGAATGACCGGCAAAGCCGCCGGTTGCAAGCATTTTGTTCCCAAGAGNGTCATTGACCCTCAAAAGCTTTCGGCGATAATCCTGCCGCGGCGATCGCGGGGCGGGCCGCAGACACGGGGGTGTTTTATGCTGAAGCTCTTCACTCTGCCTGTCGTGGGGCCTGTCGCGGTGGGGCCTATCGCTGCGGGGCTTGTTGCGGCGGGGATAGCATCGCCCGCATTTGCGAACGATACGATGGCCGAGGTCAAGACCGGCGGGCTGATCTTCGCCCAATCCGACGATGTCAGCATGGCGCAAGAGGATCTTTTCATCTCCGCTTCGGAAGTGCGGGTCGACTATGTCTTCGAGAACAGCTCCGACAAGGATGTCGAAAGCCTGGTCGCCTTCCCAATGCCTGACATCACGGGCCAGATCGACAACATCTCCGCCATATCAGATTATGACAGCGACAATTTCCTGCATTTTTCCACCGTGCAGGATGGCAGGCCGATCAGCGCCAAACTGCAGCAGCGCGTCGTCTCGCTCGGTATCGACGTCACCGACGAGTTCGCCAAACACGGCATTCCTGTCCTGCCCTACAGCCAGAAGACCGCCGAGGCGCTCGCCAAGCTTCCCGAAGCGGTCCGCAAGGACTGGATCGCCCGCGGCCTGATCTATTCCATGGGTGCNGGCGATGCCGGGGGCGATCTCGTGCCGCTCTGGACGCTGCGCTCGACCTATTGGTGGCGCACCACCTTTCCGGCGAAGAAGAAGGTCAGCGTCGAGCATCGTTACAAGCCGGCCGTCGGCGGCACCGTCGCCATCAGCTTTCTCGAAAATGGCGAGCCGAAGGGCGAACGCTTCGAGGAATATTCCCGCAAATACTGTCTGGACGGAGATTTCGTCAGGGTTGCCCAGCAGCGGGCCAGGGAAGCCGAGGCCGGAGGGGCGAACTATACCGAAAGCTGGATCTCCTATGTGCTGTCGACCGGCGCCAACTGGGCGGGGCCGATCCGGCGCTTCCAGCTGACGATCGACAAGGGCAAGCCCGCCAGCCTCATCAGCTTCTGCGGCAGCAACGTGCAGAAGATCGGTCCGACGACCTTCCGGATGACGGCTGAGGATTTCGATCCCGCGAAGGATTTCGACATCCTGATCCTCAATCCGCCGGAGGCGGCACAATAATCANCGGCCCNGACCGCCGCAGCGCACAAATTTAAACAAATTTAAAGCCCGTCCGCATAGGTTTGGCTTGATTGCAGCGGTTCGTCCGAACTGTTTCGTGCCATGACGGCGCCGGCNTCCTATCGCCAATCATGTTCTCAGGTTCAGAAGTCCCTGCGGTTGCGCNTTTCGCGCCACCCGCCTTTNGCCGCGTCGACTGTCGTCAGGAGAAATCACCGATGTCCGCCAAAAACATATCCTTGAACGGTAAGCTTGCGGCCACGTTCGCAGCCCTCATTCTCATCTTCGTCGCCGTTNCCGCTTTCGTTTATTCCAAGGCGATGGCGTCGGCGGCCGCTTCCGCCGAGCAGGAAAAGTCCGAGCTGCTCGTCAACCAGATCGACGATGCGCTGCAGGCGATGCTCGAACAGGCCGTCAATCTGCGCGGCTTCATCCTTTTCCGCAGTGACAGCACCTATGGCGATGTCTTCGCCAATCGCGAGCGCATGCTGAAGGCGATTGCCGCTGCCAAGCAGACGGCGGCTGATGAGCCGCAGCTGGTCGAGATGATCGACGGCATGCAGAAGGCCGCCGACCTCTATTTCCATGAACTCGCCGAGCCGCAGACCAAGGCGCGCAAGGAAACCGACATGCCGATCGAAGAGGTCGTCAAGATCGGCGTCAACGCCACCAAGGGCCAGCTCGACGGCTTCCGCCAGGCCTCCGCCAAGATTAAGGCCAGCGCCCGTGAAAAGTCGAATGCGCTCGCCGCGGTCCGCGCCGATGCCAACCGCGATCTGAAGACGACGCTGCTTGCCGGCGGCATCCTCGCCTCGCTGGCCGCTGCCGTGCTCGCCTGGCTGATGTCGCGCACCATCGTCCGCCCGGTCGTCGGCATGACCGCGGCCATGGATCGCCTCGCCGGCGGCCAGAACGACATCGAGGTTCCGGCGGTNGAGCGCGGCGACGAAATCGGCCGCATGGCCCAGTCGGTGCTGGTNTTCAAGCAGGCTGCCATCGAGAAGCTGCGCCTTGCCGGCGAGACCGACCGCATGCGCGATGACGCCGAGCGCCAGCGCCGGGCAAACGACGAGCAGAAGGCGCGCGAGGAAGGCGANCTTCGCCATGCCATCGACGCTTTGGCGGGCGGCCTTGCCGAGCTTGCCAATGGCGATATGGCCGGNCGTATCCAGACGCCGTTNGCCGCGCAATATGACAGCCTGCGCAATGACTTCAACCAGGCCGTCGAAAAGCTGCAGGCCGCTCTGCAGTCGGTCGGCCGCAACGCCTCGGCGATCAATGCCGGCGCCGGCGAAATCCGCTCGGCTGCCGACGATCTCGCCCACCGCACCGAGCAGCAGGCTGCCGCCGTCGAAGAGACCGCTGCAGCGCTTGAGGAAGTGACGACGACCGTNCGCGACAGCGCCAAGCGCGCCGAGGATGTCGGCAATCTCGTCGAGCGCACCCGCCTCGGCGCCGAAAAATCNGGTGAAGTCGTCCGCAAGGCGGTCTCCGCNATGCAGCAGATCGAGAAGTCCTCGGGCGAAATCTCCAANATCATCGGCGTCATCGACGACATCGCCTTCCAGACCAACCTCTTGGCTCTGAACGCAGGCGTCGAGGCAGCGCGCGCCGGCGATGCCGGCAAGGGCTTTGCCGTCGTCGCCCAGGAAGTGCGCGAACTCGCCCAGCGTTCGGCCAAGGCCGCCAAGGAGATCAAGGCTTTGATCACCACCTCGGGCGAACAGGTCGTTGCTGGCGTCTCGCTCGTCGGCGAGACCGGCAAGGCGCTGGAAGCGATCGTTTCCGAGGTGCAGGAGATCAACCACCACGTCAACGCTATCGTCACCGCCACCCGCGAACAGTCGATCGGCCTGCAGGAGATCAACACCGCCGTCAACAACATGGACCAGGGCACGCAGCAGAATGCCGCCATGGTCGAGGAGCAGACGCGGCAAGCCATGCGCTCGCCCAGGAGGCAAACGCCCTCGACGAACTGCTGCGCCAGTTCAAGCTCGGCGAGGCAGCCCCGGCGCCGCGGGCAACCGTTGCCACCGCAAACGCCCGCCCGGTCGCCTCTCCGGCCCACGCTCTCACCCGCACCGTCGCCAAGGCCTTCGGCGGCAGGCAGGCGAGTGCCGCGGCTGCCGTTCAGGAAGAGTGGACGGAGTTCTGAGAAGCGCTTTCTTCGGAAAGGCACGTTGAACAAAGGGGGCGGTGCAGTGATGCGCCGCCTTTTTCTATTGAGATGACCTGCTTGGCGGCCCCTTCATCCGCCTGCCGGCACCTTCTCCCCGAGGGGAGAAGAGTTTTGCGGCGACGTCTCGATTTCCTCTTCTCCCCTCGGGGAGAAGGTGCCCGTAGGGCGGACGAGGGGGCCACACGGCACGCCCTCACGTAGCCTCGGCTACCCAGCAACCCCAACAGCAACACCGCGCCCCAGCGCCTTGAACACCGTCGAGACGATGCCGGCGCGGTCGAGGCCCGCATGCGCGTTCATCGCTTCGGGCTTGGCCTGCTCCATCCAGATGTCGGGCATGACGAGCGAGCGCAGTTTCAGGCCGTTGTCGAGCAGGCCTTCGTTGGCGAGGAAGTGCATCACATGGCTGCCGAAGCCGCCGATCGAGCCTTCTTCGACGGTGATGACGATCTCGTGGTGGCGGGCAAGCTGGCGGATCAGCTCGTGATCGAGCGGCTTGGCGAAGCGCGCATCGGCGACCGTCGTCGACAGCCCCGCGGCNTCGAGATCCTCGGCGGCGAGCAGACAATCGGCCAGCCTTGTGCCGAAGGAGAGCAGCGCTACNTTGGTGCCTTCCTTGACGATGCGGCCCTTGCCGATCTGCAGGATTTCGCCGCGCGCCGGCATGTCGACGCCGACGCCTTCGCCGCGCGGATAGCGGAACGAGATCGGCCCGGCATCATAGGCGACAGCCGTGCGCACCATGTGCTTGAGTTCGGCCTCATCGGCGGCCGCCATCACCACGAAGCCGGGCAGGGTGGTGAGGAAGGCGGTGTCGAAGGAGCCGGCATGCGTCGGCCCGTCGGCGCCGACGAAGCCGGCGCGGTCGATCGGNAANCGCACCGGCAGTCCCTGGATCGCCACGTCGTGCACGACCTGGTCGTAGGCGCGCTGCAGGAAGGTGGANTAGAGGGCGGCGAAGGGCTTGTAGCCTTCCGCCGCAAGGCCGGCGGCGAAGGTCACGGCATGCTGTTCGGCGATGCCGACATCGAAGCAGCGAGACGGAAAGAGCTCGGCGAGCTTGTCGAGGCCGGTACCATTCGGCATGGCGGCGGTGATGCCGACGATCTTGTCGTCGAGCGCAGCCTCCTGCACCAGCGCTTCGGCAAAGACGCTGGTATAGCTCGGCGCATTCGGCTTGACCCTGGCCTGGGCGCCGGTGATGACGTCGAACTTGTTGACGCCGTGATATTTGTCGGCAGCTGCTTCCGCCGGCGGATAGCCCTTGCCCTTCTGGGTGACGACGTGGATCAGCACCGGTCCGCGGCCATTGTCGCGCACATTGCGCAACACGGGCAGCAGGTGGTCGAAGGAATGCCCGTCGATCGGGCCGATATGGTAGAAGCCCATCTCTTCGAACATCGTGCCGCCGGTGACATAGCCGCGCGCATGCTCGACGGCGCGGGTGATCGCCCGGTCGATGTTCTTGCCGAGATAGGCCGTCAGCTTCTTGCCGAGATCGCGGAAGCCCATATAGGTGCGGCCCGAGGCGAGGCGGGCGAGATAGGCGCTCATCGCGCCGGTCGGCGGCGCGATCGACATGTCATTGTCGTTGAGGATGACGATCAGCCGGGCATCGAGCGCGCCGGCATTGTTCAGCGCCTCATAGGCCATGCCGGCCGACATCGCCCCGTCGCCGATGACGGCGATGACCCGGCGATCGGTCTTGTCGAGATCGGCGGCAATCGCCATGCCGAGGCCGGCCGAGATCGAGGTCGAGGAATGCGCCGCCCCGAAGGGATCATATTCGCTCTCGGCCCGGCGGGTGAAGCCGGACAGCCCGTTTTCCTGGCGCAGCGTGCGGATGCGGTCGCGCCGGCCGGTGAGGATCTTGTGCGGATAACATTGATGGCCGACATCGAAGATCAGCCGATCATCAGGCGTGTCGAAGACGCTGTGGATGGCGATCGTCAGTTCGACGACGCCAAGACCGGCGCCGAGATGGCCGCCGGTACGCGACACCGCATCGATCATCTCGTCCCGGACTTCGCGGGCGAGCTGCGGCAGGTCGCGATCCTCGAGCTTGCGCAGGTCGGCGGGATAGATGACCTGGTCGAGCAGGGGGGTCTTCGGCAGTTGTGTCACGGGCGGGCGCTCTTTCTTGCTTTTCCTTGTTCCGCTTTATTCGATTAGATTGCGGCAAAACAAGTGCATTTCAGGAACCGAAGGTTTTCACCCTAGAGCATGACGCTGAAAAGTGTGAGCAGTTTTGCACGATATCACGCTCTATTTCTGTGGTTAATCGAAGCCGGGTCGGCGAAATCGCCATGAGGTGGGGAAGCCCGACCTTCGCCGGGGCGTGTGCCGCTTCTCCCTGCTGTCGCGGTGGCAACCGAAGGAGAGGCGCTTGAATATGACACGGAATGGTAGCAAAGTCGCCGCACTGGCTGGGGGGACGGGGCATGGGAACGATTGTTGCAGCGCACGCCTATGTGAATAACGAGGTCGCCTATGTGGCCTGGGACATAGACGCCAAGATCGATGGATGTCTCGGGTTTGAAGTCGTCCGCGTCTATCTCGACGAGCAGGGTAACGTCGCGAAAAGACCCGACGGTGCGGATGACCGCGTAACCTGTGCCGCGTGGGTCGCCTTCAAGGGTCAGCGCAATCCTCACTGGCTGCCGCAAACGACGTCGCTCTGGCCGGTGCAGAAGCTGTCCTGGCGCGATCTCACGCTGCGCAAGCGACGCAACGAAATGAGACGGCGGCCGGACGAGGTCCACCTGCGTTACGAAATCCGTCCGCTCGGCGACTTGAAGCCGGGCATGCAGGCGGCATCGGATCCGACGCCGCAGCTCGTCGAAATCAACAAGCGGGACGGAAACGGCAGGCCGATCAAGAAGGCTGACGGCAGCTATGAGAAGATCGCGGTCAAGGCCTATGAGGGCCCGCCGCGGCCGCTCGGTTATCTCGGGCCGGCTGTCGCCAGCAATCCCGTCCATGTGACGCGCAAGCGTGGCGCCTTCGAGTCCACCTTTACCAACGGCATTCTCGCCGCGCAGTGGCTGAGAAACGTCCTGCTGGAGGACGGCGTGAAGCAGCCGAACGAGCTGATCGAGATGATTTCCAACCCGTCGAACGGCATCCGTAAATATCTTGCCGGCGATGTCATTCCGATGCTCAAGGGCTTCATCAATGCGCCCGGCCGCTTCCTTGTCGCCCTCTACGAACTGGAGGACGAGGAACTGCTGGAGCTGCTGCTTGCCAACAAGGACAAGTTGCGCATCATCCTCGCCAACACCGGAAAGGTCGGCGACGCCTGGGATGTGCGCAATGCGCATGCACGCCAGGCGCTGGTCGATGCCGGCGTCGAAATTCACCACCGGATGTTCAACAATTCGAGCCAGATCGGCCACAACAAATTCGTCGTACATATCCCGTCCGATGGCGCTGCGCGCAGCGTCTTCACCGGCAGCACCAACTGGACGGCGACGGGGCTTGCCGGCCAGTCCAACAACGCGTTGATCGTTCGCAACGATGCGGTTGCCGCCGCNTATGTCACCTATTGGGAGCGGATGCTGGAAGACAATGCGACGCTGGAAGCGCCCATCGAATTTNATGACGGCATGCCCGACAACCAGCAGAGCAAGAAGTTCCGACGCTTCAANGAGACGCCNTCTCTTGTCCCGATCGGCGATGAGGCCTTGGGGNCTTCGGTCGAAACGTGGTTTTCACCCAACATGCAGAGCCGCAGAAAGGGCAAGGCAACGCCGCCCGATCTTCGCGAAGTCTACCGGCTGATGCGCCGTGCCGAACATGCGGTGCTGTTTCTGGCCTTCTATCCCGGTCAGTCGGGCAGGGATTGCATTGTCGGCGAGGCGATCGATATCGGCCTGAAGGACCAGAAGCTGATCGTCACCGGCGCGGTTTCCAGCGCCCAGGCCATGCCCAACTACGTCGCCGGCAAGAAGAACGATCCCGACGATGAGGACGACGATGTCGACGCCGTCTCGCCCCACACATTCGAGGAGGCCAATGTCTCGATCGTCCGGGCNTCGCGCATCGACGACCGCCAGCTGTTGGCGGATTTCGGNGCGGAGGAACTGACGGCCAAGAAGGTGGGCGCCATCATCCACGACAAGGTGCTGGTGATCGATCCCCTGTCGGAGGATTGCGTCGTCGTGCTCGGCAGCCACAATCTCGGCTTCAAGGCCTCTTACGGCAATGACGAAAACATGCTGATCGTCAAAGGCGACCGCGCGCTTGCCGAGGCCTATGCGGTGCATATTCTCGATGTCTATGACCACTATCGGTTCCGCGCCGTCGAGGCCGAGTTGAAGCGCCAGGGCAAGAAGGGCTGGTCGGGCTTTCTCAATGTGGACGACAGTTGGCAGGACGGCTACGTCAACCGCACGAAGGGCGCGCTGACGCGATATTTCGCCAAGGGTTGAAGGTCCGGAGAGGTCGACAGCCGCGCTCCGCTGCTGCCGTCAGCCCTCCGGCAAAGGCACGAATTCCTCTTCGTCGCCGGGCACGATGTCGAAGCGGCCGGAGCGCCATTCCTCCTTGGCCTTTTCGATCCGCTCNTTCGAGGACGACACGAAATTCCACCAGATATANCGTTTCGAATTCANGCTGGCACCGCCGAAGAGCATCAGATGACAGCCATCGCGGCCGGCTTCCAGCGTGATTGCATCGCCCGGCCGGAAGACCAGCAGCTGGTCGGCGGCAAAAC
>Ga0063456_1001365_pt1 | contig 13051 bp, 8 predicted proteins | sample AraplaMF_Cvi_mMF_FD_56228 | JGI IMG/M metagenome (GOLD analysis project Ga0063456, IMG submission 56228) | Arabidopsis root microbial communities from the University of North Carolina, USA - plate scrape MF_Cvi_mMF version 2 (version 2) | ecosystem: Host-associated > Plants > Roots > Endosphere ... | reverse complement strand
GGTGTCTTCACCTTGGTCTCTTCGGCCGGTGTCTTCGCCTTGGTCTCTTCGACCGGTGTCTTCACCTTGGTCTCATCGGCCGGTGTCTTCACCTTGGTCTCATCGACCGGTGTCTTCACCTTGGTCTCTTCGGCCGAAGTCTTCACCTTGGGTTCATCGACGGGCGTCTTCACCTTGGCTTCCGCAACCGTCGTCGGGGCGTTCTGGGAGATCGCGATGTTGAGGGCGGGTCTCGACGCCAGGAGCGACGGATGCCCGGACAGCTGGGGCGCTCCTGATAGCTGTTGCGAAGGAGGACGCAGATCGGACAAGGAGGCGCGCCGCAGCGGCATCGCTGTGCCGGCCGCGGCATCGGCGGACGCGGGACGTGTGGTTCTCGCCTCCAGTCCTTCGAACTGTGCGGCCCCTCGCCCCTGTCCGCCTGTCGGCGTGGTCGGTGCCGACCTGGACGCGGCGTTGGGCGTCGGGGTAGGCGTCGTGTCGATCGGCGACGGGACGGCGCGGTTCTGGATGGTGTTGGACATGAGCGCCTTCCTTTGCAGACGTGGCCTGCCGGCGACATCAGGAGGCGAAGCGCGCGCGGCACGCGGGCGCTCGAGCTCATCCGGCAGCGAGGAGGTCACTGTCCGGCGGCGACGCCGTCAGGGCCTTCGATCAGGCGAATCGGCGGACGGTGATGCGAAGCTGACAGCGCTTCCCTCTTTCGAGGGTCAAGAGACTGACATCAAGCCCCCATGCACTCCCATTCGGAGGGAAGCCCGGCATGCAGTTGTCGTAGTCCTACCGAAATGAGCGAATTGCCAGCGGTGGCGACGGCCTCCAACAATTCCAGGCTTGCATCAGACGCTTCCGCATCACGCGGATGGCGCTCGAAACGTCAGTTCTCCTGAGGCAGGTGATTGGGATGACCAGCGAAATACTTCTGCTCAACAAGCGAGGCGTCGTCATCGGCGCGGACAGCGCGGCGACCACCTCGTCCGGCATTGACCATCCGCGCTACTCGAAGTCTGCCAACAAGATCTTCGAGCTGACGAAGAATGGCTCGATCGCGGCGGCCGTCTTCGGCAATGCGAGCATCGACGGCGTTCCCTGGGAACTGGCGATCAAATTGTTCCGCTCACAACTCGGGACGAAAGCATTCAATCGGACGCTCGAATACGCCGCAGCCCTGATCTCGTTCTTGACTGACAACGGCAGGCTCTTCCCGACGACGTTCAGGGAACAACAGGCGACCGTGCAGTTCGACTCGGCGATCAAGGAGATCGCGCGCCTGGCCAGCGACAACGACAAGTCGATCCGTGACACGACACTCCCGGTTCCTGTACGACGGGTGGCCTGGAAGAGGCAAGTCGAGCGCATCCGCGCGCTGCTCAGCGCGAAAGGCATCGCCCTTCCGCTAACCGAGGAACCTCTGCATCGCGTACTCGAAGACCTGGAGCCGTGGGTTCGACGTGCGCAGGTTCAAGTTGCAGCGTCCGACTCACTGTTCGCCATGGATTGCGAGGATCTTGCCGACTTGGGACATCGCCTGCGGTACGCCATGCCGGAGACCGTGTCGCCGCGCTCCGGTCTCGTCATCGCCGGGTATGGCGAGGATCAGATCTTCCCCTCCTACGCCCAGCTGGAGATATTCGGCCACGTCGGCGACGAGCTGTTCTATCGACTCGATGATTCATACGAGATGGCCCAGGATGCTGGCGCGGTGATCCAGCCCTTCGCCATGAGTTCAATGATCAACATCTTTACCGATGGCTTCGATCGCAACCTTGAGAACATCATCGACAAGCAGAGCCAGTTGGCTTTCCAGAAGGCACTTTCTCGATGTCGAGAGGTGGGCATCGACATTCCGCACAGCAGCCTCGCAAGCATCTTCGACACTTGCCAACGCGACTTCGTGCAAGCGTGGAAGCAAATGAGTTGGCACCGCAACCGACTACCGCTGCTCGGAATTCTTCAGGGCCTGGGCATCGGGGAGATGGCCCATCTGGCGACATCGCTTCTTGAACTGCAATCCCTCAAAGAGCGCGTGACGTCTTCAAGCGAGACCGTCGGCGGCCCCATCGACGTGGCGGTCATTACGAAAAATGAAGGCTTGGTATGGATCCACCGAAAGCACTTCTTCGATCCCCACCTGAACATGCGCTATTCGGCGCGACTCCATCACTCACTTGCTTGAAGGAACATCCATGAACACGAAGGACCAGGCACAGGCGCCCGACGTCACGCCCAGTACGTTGATGAAGCATCGCCGTCGAAAGGCGCCACATGAACTCAACTTTGGTGAACAGCTTCAGCAATGGTGGGAGCAGGAGCGGATCCGCATGGCCCTTCCCGAGAACTCGCCATTGGCCCAATGGGCCAAACGGACATTCGACGACCCGCCACCTCCGCCCCGCAATCCGGTGCTGGACTTCCTCACCTCGCCCTGACCCGCCTCACCGATTCACCATCACGATCCCCGCCGCCAGCCCCGCGAGCGCGAGCATCAGGCGCGGGGTGATGGGCTCGCCGAGCAGCAGTGCGCCCGCGATGAGACCGAACAGCGGCGTGCTCAGCGTGAAGCTGGACAGCTTGGTCGCCGGGTAGTGGCGGATCAGCCAGAACCACAGCAGGTAGCTGGCGAAGGACACGATCACCGCCTGGAAACCGAACAGTCCCAGCAGGCGCCACGACCAGTCCATCGGCAGCGCCTCGCCCGTGCCGACCGCCCCCGCCGCCAACGCGATCGCCGAAATCGCGAGCTGGTACATCAGCGTCTTCTCCGCGCTCGCCGACGAGAGCTTCGTCGCCCGGATCGCCAGCGTCGTGCCGCCCCACAGCAAGGCGGCCATCACGCCCAGCGCGTCGCCCAGCCACTGCCTCGTCTGCCCGGTGCCGTGCAGCCCCTCGCCGAACGCGAACGCCACCGCGCCGAAGGCGATCAGCAATCCCAGCGTCTGGCGCATCGTCAGCCGCTCGGCCGGCGAGATCAGCGGCATGCCCAGCGCGACGACGAACGGCGACAGGTAGAGGAACACCACCATCCGCGACGCCGTCGTGTACTGCAGCCCGATGAAGATGCAGGCGAACTCGGCCGCGAACAGCAGGCCCGCAAGCAGCCCGCCCGGCAGGCTGCCGTCAGGTCGGAACAGCGCGATGCCGCGCGCCGCGGCGAAGCCCCAGACCAGCACGCCGGCCAAGCCCGAGCGCAACGCGGCCTGCCACAGCGGACCGATCTCGGTGAGCGCGGCCTTCGCCGCCACCTGGTTGAGGCCCCACAGCACGCAGCATCCCAGCAGGATGACCACCGCCGCGCCGTCGAGATGCTGCTTGCGTTCCATGGCGCCGGATCATGCCCGGCGATGTGCGTAGCGCGTCCAGGCCCGCGCGGCCAACGCACACAGCAGCGCCGTCGCCACGCCGGCGACCAGACCCGTCAGGTGCGCCAGCGGCGCGATCGCGATGTTCCAGCCGTCCCAGTGACGCAGCGCGGGCAGCGCCAGCGGCCGCTCCGCCGCGACCTTCACGATCAGCCCCAGGCCGACGAGCAGTCCGATCACCCGCTCGCGCCCGTGGGACGCCCGCATCCGCATCATGCCGATCGCCGCCACCGCGACACCCGCATGCAGGACGCCCGACGCGCCGCCGAAGCGCTCGAGCGACGGCTCGATCAGCAGCCCGAGCTGCGTCAGCGGCCAGGCCAGCAGCCACGCCGCAGAATCTCGCGCCGTCAGCCGCGCGGCGACGCCGAGCAGCCCGATCACCGCGCAGCCGGCGAGGTTCGCGATCAGGTGTTGCGGGCTCCAGTGCAGCCACGCCGCGCTGACGGCGCGCCAGGGCTCGCGCGCGGCGAGGTCGGGCCGCCATTCCATCGCGGCCTGCACCGGCGGCGCCTGGATCCAGGCGACCAGCGAGCCGATGGCCAGCGCCATCGCGACGAGCAGCCAAGCGCGTCCCGGCATCCGATCCCGCTCCGCGTCCTCAGCCGAAGACGGCCCGCCAGAGCGTCAGCACCGCGTCGCGTTGCGGCGCCAGCGCCCCGGCCGCTTCGCCGTCGAGCGCCGTCGACTGCTCGTTCAGGCGCGCCCGGTGCTGTACCCGGCGCAGCTCGCGGTAGGCATCCGCGGCCGCGCGCCCCACGTCGGCGGGCAGCAGGCCGGCGGACTCGGCGCGCTGCAGCAGCGCGATGTTGCCGGCGTTGGCCAGCAGTTCCGGATGCGCCGACGAGTGCGCCAGGATCAGGTACTGCAGCGCGAATTCGGCATCGACCATGCCGCCCGGGCTGTGCTTGACGTCGAAGAAGCCGGCTCGCACGGAGCGCGCGGCGCGCAGCTTCTCGCGCATCGCCACGACCTCGTCGCGCAGCGCCGCCGGATCGCGCGACGCCGTCAGCACCGCCCGCCGCGTGGCCTCGAAGCGTTCCGCCAGCGACGCGTCGCCGGCGCAGAACCGCGCCCGCGTGATCGCCTGGTGCTCCCAGGTCCAGGCCGTGTTGCTGCCGCGGCCGCCCTGGTAGTTCTCGAAGGACGACAGCGAGGTCACCAGCAGCCCCGAATTGCCGTTCGGGCGCAGCGCGGTGTCGATGTCGAAGAGCTCGCCGGCCGCGGTGCGGATCGTCAGCCAGGTGATCAGCTTGCGGATGAAGGCGCCGTAGATTTCGGACGCGTTGTCGTCCTCGTCGTCGAACAGGAACACCAGGTCCAGGTCGCTGCCGTAGCCCAGTTCCTTGCCGCCCAGCTTGCCGTAGGCGATCACCGCCAGCCGCGGCGACGGCCGGTGCTTCTGCTTGAGCCGGTCCCAGGCCCAGTCGAGCACGCATTGCAACGTCGCGTCCGCCAGCAGCGACAGCTCGTCGGCCACCTGCTCGACGCTGATCTGGCCTTCCACGTCCCGCACCAGCGTCCGGAAGACCTCGGCGTGATGCGCGCGCCGCACGCTGTCGAGCAACGCGTCCTCGCTCGCCTCGCCGTGTTCGGCCCAGGCGTCGTGGCGCGCCTGCAGGTCCTGGATGAAGGCCGGCCCGTCGAAGCGCTCGTGCAGCAGCCGCGCATCGGCCAGTTCGTCGATGACGCCGGGATGCTGCATCAGGTAGCGCATCGGCCAGCGCGCCAGTCCCAGCAGCCGCAGCAGCCGGCCCTGGACCGCCGGACGTTCCACCAGCAGCGCCAGGTAGCTCTCGCGGCGCAGCAGCGGCTCCACCCAGTCGACGAAACGCTGGGCGGCATCCATCGTGCATTCGCCCTGGCGCACCGCCTGCGCCGCGCGCCCGACCAGCTTGGCCAGCCGCAGCCGCGATTCCTCGCGCAGGTTCTGCACCCGAACCTGCTGCGCCCAGCGCCGCACGTTGGCCGCCAGCTCGGGCTGCAGCTTGTCGAGGAATTCCTCGCTGTCGATCGGCAGCGGCGGGCCGCCGCACATGCCGTTCTTGCAATTGCCCTTGCCGCCGGGCGCGACGCCGTCGTGCAGCAGGGCGTCGAACTCGGTCGCGACCAGCTCCCGCACCTCCATCAGCTTGTCCAGCAGCGGGCAGGCGTGGCTGTTGCAGGTCAGGCACAGGCTGCGCGCGATCCAGCCGATGTCCTCGTCCGACGCGGGCAGGCAATGGGTCTGCTGGTCGTCCAGGTACTGGATGCGGTGCTCGACGCGGCGCAGGAAGTCGTAGCCCTTGGCCAGCGCGGCGGCGGTCTCGGGCTTCATCAGCCCGCGCGCGGCCAGGCGCGTCAGCGCCTTCAGCGTCGAACGGGTGCGGATCTCGGGGAACTGTCCGCCGCGCACCACCTGCAGCAACTGCACGATGAACTCGATCTCGCGGATGCCGCCGCGCGACAGCTTGACGTCGTTGGCCCGTTCCGGCCGGCCGGCGGCGCGGCGCTGGGCCTCGTCGCGGATCTTGCGGTGCAGCTGCCGCAGGCCTTCGAAGACGCCGTAATCCAGGTAGCGCCGGTAGACGAACGGCGTCACCAGGCTCCGCAGCTGCGTCGCGCGGCCGTCCCGGACGCTCGCGCGCGGCGCCACGACGCGGCTCTTCAGCCACGCGAAGCGCTCCCACTCGCGACCCTGGACCAGGAAGTATTCCTCCAGCATCGCCATGCTGACGGCGGGCGGACCGGAATTGCCGTTCGGCCGCAGCGCCAGGTCGACGCGAAAGACCTGACCGTCCTCGGTGACGTCCCCGATCAGCGTCGACAGCCGCCGCGACAGCTGCGCGAAGTACTCGTGGGCGGAGATCCGCCGTCCGCCCGCGCCGCCCTCGGTCTGGCCGTCTTCTTCGTAGACGTAGATCAGGTCGATGTCGGACGACACGTTGAGCTCGCGCCCGCCGAGCTTGCCCATGCCCACGACCCAGAAATCGATGTCCTGGCCGGCGGCGTCGCGCGGCGCCCCGTACTGCTCGTCGAGCTCGGCCCGGCAGTGCAGGACGCCGAGGTCCAGCGCCACTTCCGCCAGGTGCGTCATCGCCTGCGTGACGTCGGTCATCGGCGCGCCCTGCTCGACGTCGAGCACCGCCAGCCGCTCCATCACCAGCTGGCGCATCACGCGCAGCGCGGCGGGCAACGGGCGCCCGGCTTGCCGGAGCCGGTCCACGACGGCGCGCATCGCGACGTCGTCGGGCAGCCCGGGCGGCAGCAACGGCAATTCGGCCGCGTAGCGGCGGCGGATGCGCTGAACGAATCGGCTGTGGTCCGCGGACGCGGCGGGTGTCGGGACGCCCGTCGTGTCGGTGGCTGCCGAGGCAACTGAATCCATCGGTAAAGAATGCTCTCGCTGGCTCATGGCCGGAATGGCTGTGCTAGATTCGGCGACCGCCGTCCACGTTTACATGTCTTCGTCCGCCGCCACCAGCCCTGACTCCGGTTCCGCGGTCGCGAAGCGACGCTGGTGGGCACGTTGCGCCCTCTGGCTCGGACTGGCTTCGGCAGGGGTCTTCTCCCTGCTGATCGCGGCCTGGCTGGCATTGCACTGGGCGATTCTGCCCCACATCGACGACTGGCGACCCGAGCTCGAAAAGCAAGCCACCCAGGCATTGGGGGTACCCGTCAAGATCGGCGCCATCAGCGCCAAGTCCTCGGGCTGGATCCCCACGCTGGACCTGCGCGACGTCCGCGTCGTCGACGCCGCCGGCCACGAGGCGCTGCACCTGCCGCGCGTCAGCGCCGCGCTGTCGCCACGCTCCCTGCTGGCCTTCGAGCTGCGCTTCTCCCAGCTGCTGCTGGACAGTCCCGAGCTGCTGCTGCGCCGCGACGCGAAGGGCCGCGTCTTCGTCGCGGGCCTGAGCGTCGACGGACCGTCCGACACCCAGGCCTCCGACGCCGCCGCCGACTGGTTCTTCGAGCAGCACGAGTTCGTCATCCTGCACGGACGGGTTCGCTGGGTCGACGAGATGCGGGCCGCGCCGCCGCTGGAACTCTTCGACCTGAACCTGGTGCTGCGCAACGGCCTGCGCCGCCACCGGCTGCGACTGGACGCGACCCCGCCGGCCGGCTGGGGCGAGCGCTTCACGCTGCGCGGCGAGTTCACCCAGTCGCTGCTCGACCGGCCCGGCGCGGTGCAGCGCTGGAGCGGCCAGCTCTTCACCCATCTGCCGCGCACCGACGTCAGTGAACTGCGGCGCTACGTGGACCTGCCGTTCGAGCTCAACGAGGGCGACGGCGCCCTGCGCGCCTGGCTGGACCTGGACCGCGGCGAAGCCCGCAGCCTGACGCTGGACATGGGGCTGCGCGCGGTCAAGCTGCGCGTCGCGCCGGGCCTGCCGGAGCTCGAGCTCGCGAAGATCGGCGGCCGGCTGGTGCTGAAGCAGACGGCGCAATCGCTGTCGATGGAGGCGAAGCAGCTCGGCTTCCAGGCGGGCGACGGGCTGGACTGGCCGCGCTCGGACTGGACGTTGGACGTGAAGCGGGACCCCAGGAGCGGAGCGCTGACCGGCGGCGATTTCCAGGCGCAGCAGCTGGACCTGACCCTGGGCGCGCAGATCCTGGCCCGGCTCCCGCTGGCCGAGGCGCAGCGCCAGCTGATCGCCGACATGAAACCGGGCGGCCTGCTCAACGCCCTGCAGCTCCATTGGGACGGCGCGCTCGACGCGCCGCGCAGCTACCGCGCCAAGGGCCAGCTGCAAGGCCTGACCCTTGCCGCCGCCGCGCCGGACTCCCCGGCCGATCCGGCTTCCGCCCCGCCCGCCGGCCGCCCCGGGCTCAGCGGCGCGGACCTGCAGTTCGATGCCAACGAGCAGGGCGGCACGGCCACGCTCGCGATCAACGACGGCCAGGTGACGCTGCCGGGCGTTTTCGAGGAGGCGACCCTGCCCTTGAAACAGGCGCAGGCGACGCTGCGCTGGCAGGCCCAGCGTCCGGTCGCGCTGGCCGGCGCGAAGCGCGCGCCGCCGGCGACGCCGGCGGTGAGTCCGCTGGCCGCCGCCTCGATCGCCGCCGCGGCGTCGGCGCCCGCCGAACCCCGCACGCGCTGGTCGGTGCAGTTCAACGGCGTGCGCCTCGTCAACGACGACCTGCGCGCCGAGATCGACGGCTCCTGGCAGAGCGGCGACGGCAAGCGCCCCCACGATCCGGGTCGCCTCGACCTGACCGGCCGCATCGACGAGATCCGCGCGCCGCGGGTGCTGCGCTACCTGCCCGCCTCGATGGGCCATGACGCCCGGCTTTATGTCCGCGACGCGATCCGCGACGGCACCGTCCACAAGATCCAGGTGCGGCTGCAGGGCGACCTGCTCGAATTCCCCTTCGACGCGCCGCGCAGCAAGGGCCAGTTCCGCGTCTCGGGCCAGGTCCGCGGCCTGACGCTGGCCTACGTGCCCAGCCATCCCGCCGAGGCCGACAAGCCCGCCTTCCAGTCGCCCTGGCCGCAGATGGAACAGCTCGACGCCGAGCTGGTCTTCGATCGCGCCTCGATGAGCATCCGCAACGCCAAGGCGAAGCTGATGGGCGTGGACCTGGTCAACGTGCAGGGCGCGATCCCCGACCTGTACCACCACGCGCCGGTGCTGGAGATCGACGGCCAGGCGCGCGGCGCGCTCGTCGACGGCCTGCGCTACGTGAAGGCGTCGCCGGTCGCGGCGCTCACCGGCCACGTGCTGGACAACACCACGGCCACCGGGCCGATGGCGCTCAAGCTCAACCTGCGGCTGCCGTTGATGCACATCGACGACACCACGGTCAAGGGCCTGGTGAGCCTGACCGGCAACGACGTGCGCCTCCGGCCCGACACGCCGCTGCTGGGCCAGGCCCGCGCCCAGGTCGGCTTCGACCAGAAGGGTCTGCAGATCCGCGGCGGCCAGGCGCGGGTGCTCGGCGGCGACGCCAGCTTCGACGGCGGCAGCCTGGCCGACGGCTCGATGCGCTTCGTCGCGCAGGGCACGGTCACGGCGGAGGCGCTGCGCAATGCGCCGGAGCTGGGCCTGCAGCAGGTCGCGTCCGTGATGGCCGGCCAGGCCGCGGTGCGCTTCGAACTGGGCGTGCTCAAGGGCGGGCAGACCGAGGTCACCGTCACCAGCCCGATGCAGGGCATCGCGCTGAACCTGCCGGCGCCGATGCACAAGGGCGCGGACGAGGCCTGGCCGCTGCGCATCGCGACGCGGGCGCTCGCGGCGCCGGCCGGCACGGCGCGTGACGAACTGCGCGTCGAGGCCGGTCCGGTCCAGGCGCTGTATCAACGCGACGTGACGCACGAGGCCAAGGTGCTGCGCGGCGCCGTGGCCGTGCGCGAGAAGCTGCCGGAACTGCCCGCGCAAGGCGTCGTCGCGCGGGCCACCTTCGACCAGTTCAATGCCGACACCTGGCAGGCCGCGCTGCCGGGTCTGACCGGCGCGAAGGAAGGGGCGTCGCTCGACGGCCTGGCCGACGGCGGCGCCGAGGGCAGCTATGCGCCTTCGCAGCTGACCCTCAAGGCGCAGACGCTGCAGGTGGCCGGACGCACGCTCAACGGCGTCACCGCCGGCATCTCGCACGACAGCGGCGCGGGCTGGCGGGTGTCGATGGACGCGCAGCAGCTCAGCGGCCTGATCGAGGTGCGCGCCGCCAGGCCCAACCAGCCGGGCCGCGTCTTCGCGCGGCTGTCGCGGCTGTCGGTGCCGCGCAGCGACGTGGACGGCGTCGAGCAGCTGCTCGACAAGCAGCCGCGCTCGGTGCCGACGCTGGACATCGTCGTCGAGGACTTCGAGCTGCGCGGCAAGCGCCTGGGCCGGCTCGAGATCGACGCCCAGCAGCAGAGCGACGCGCGCGACTGGCGGCTGGACCGGCTCGTGCTCAAGAGCCCGGATGCGACGCTCAGCGCCTCCGGCAAGTGGGCGCCCGAGCCCGGCCAGGCACCGCGCCGCACCGAACTCGACTGGAAGATGGACGTCGCCGACGCGGGCAAGCTGCTCGAACGCCTCGGCCAGGGCCAGGTGTTGCGCGGCGGCAAGGGCGTGCTCACCGGCAAGGTCGGCTGGTCGGGCTCGCCGCTGTCGCCGGACTACGCCAGCATGAGCGGGCAGTTGAACGTCGAGATGGAAAAAGGCCAGTTCCTGAAGGCCGAACCCGGCGTCGGACGGCTGCTCGGCGTGTTGAGCCTGCAGTCCATCCCGCGCCGGCTGATGCTGGACTTCCGCGACGTGTTCTCGGAAGGCTTCGCCTTCGACAGCGTCACCGGCGACATCCGGATCGCCAAGGGCGTGGCCCGCAGCGACAACCTGCGCATGAAGGGCCTGCAGGCCGCGGTGCTGATGGAAGGCAGCGCCGACCTGTCCGCCGAGACCCAGGACCTGCACGTGCTGGTCCTGCCCGAGATCAATGCCGGCGGCGCCGCGCTCGCCTATGCGGCGGTGAACCCCGCGATCGGCCTGGGCGCATTCCTGGCCCAGTGGCTGCTGCGCAAGCCGCTCGCGGCGGCCAGCAGCGAGGAATTCCGCGTCACCGGCACCTGGTCCGATCCCCGCATCGAGCAGTTGCCCCGCCGTGCCCAGCCGCAGGGCAGCTACAACAGCACGGCCACCGCCCAAGGAGAGTCCGCCCCATGAGCACGACATCCGCGCACACCGCCGCACCGGCTTCGGCGCAGAAGCCGGCGCAGGCGCCGGTCACCGTCGCCGCGATCCAGATGGTCTCCGGCACGCGGCTGGAGGAGAACCTCGAGCGCGCCCGGCACTGGATCGGCGAGGCCGCGCGGCAGGGCGCCGCGCTGGTGTCCCTGCCGGAGTACTTCTGCCTGATGGGCCACCAGGACACCGACAAGCTGCCCTTCGCCGAGCAGCCCGGCGACCTCGACGCGCCCATCCAGGGCGCGCTCAGCCGCGCGGCGCGCGAGCACGGCGTGTGGATCCTCGGCGGCACGCTGCCGATGGCCCTCGCCGGCGCGCCGGTCCCGGCGCCGCGGGTGCGCAACACCACCTGCGTCTTCGCGCCGGACGGCTCGATGGCGGCACGCTACGACAAGCTGCACCTTTTCTGCTACGACAACGGCCGCGAGCGCTACGACGAGGCCCGCGTGCTCGAGGCCGGCGAGACGCCGACGACCTTCGAGGCGCCCGTGCCCGGCGGCCCCGCGCTGCGCGTGGGCTTGTCGATCTGCTACGACCTCCGCTTCCCGGAGCTGTACCGCGCGATGAATTTCGGCGGCGCGCGGCCGCTGGACCTGATCAGCGTGCCCGCGGCCTTCACCTTCACGACCGGCCAGGCGCACTGGGAGCTGCTGCTGCGGGCGCGCGCGGTCGAGAACCAGGCCTACGTGATCGCGGCCGCGCAGGGCGGCACGCACGAGAACGGCCGGCGCACCTGGGGCCACAGCATGGTGATCGACCCCTGGGGCGAAGTGCTGGCCTGCGTGCCCGAAGGCGAAGGCCTCGCGGTGGCCAGGATCGATCCCGCGCGCATCGCGCAGGTGCGGGAGCAGTTGCCGGCGCTCCAGCATCGGCGGCTCTGAGCCGTGGAAGCCGCTCCGATCGGTCCAAGTCACCGGTCCGTTCAACCGGTCCACTTAAGCAGTCCACTTAAGCAGTCCACTTCGGGCGATCGGCGCCCGGTTCGCGGAGGCAAGATGCCCGGCATGATCGACCGTCGCCCCGCTCCCCTCCGTTTTGCGCTGGCCCCGCTGGCGGCCGCGGCGCTCGCCTGCGCGCTGATGGCGGGATGCGGCACGCCGGCCCGGCCGCTCGAATCGGCGCTGACCGACATGGATTCGCTGCAATTGCGGTCCTGGATCAGCCCGCAGCTGCGGCGCAACATCGACCTGCTGCCGGTGACCGGCGGCCAGGAGACCTCGATGTGGTGGGGCAGCCGGATCAACACGATGACGTTGAACCAGACCTACCAGGAGTCGCTGCGACGCCTGGGGCTGATGCCGGACGTGCCCGACACGGGCCGCTACCAGCTGCAGGTCGAGGTGCTGGCGCTGGCGCAGCCCAACGTCCCGGTGCTGCCGGAGGTGGCGATCTCGGTCCGCTACACGCTGACCGAGCGCGCCGCGGGCGGGGGCAAGGTGATCTACCAGCGCACGCTGCGGACGACGCAGAAGGCCGGCATCGACGACAGCCTCAACCCGAGCGAACAGCTGCGCATCGCCACCGAAGCCGCGCTGCGCAACAACATCGCGGACTTGATCCGCGAGCTCGCGTCGCTGGCGCTGCCGACCTGAGCGGTCCACCCCTCTTACTCCCTCTCCCGCTTGCGGGAGAGCAACTGTGTTCCAAGTCAAGCGCTGATCGGCGCTGACGCGGGTTGTGGATAAGAGGGCTGCCAAGCGGTGCCGGATTTGATGACGGCGTTGATGATGGTGAGCAGCTTATGCATGCAGGCGGTCAGCGCGACCTTCTTGGGTTTGCCCGCCTGCACCAGCCGGTCGTAGAAGCCCTTGATGACCGGGTCATGTCGTACAGCGCTGAGTGAGGCCATGTACAGCGCCGAACGGACATTAGCCCGTCCACCCCAGGTGCAGCGCCTGCCCTTGAATGNGCCGCTGTCATTGTTCAGCGGCGCCACGCCCACGAGTTTGGCGATCTCGCGCCGCTTGAGTTGACCGAGTTCGGGCAGCGCGGCCATCAGCATCGCCTGGGTGCCTGGTCCAACTCCTTTGAGCCCCTTGAGCAGAT
>Ga0063456_1001360_pt1 | contig 13085 bp, 12 predicted proteins | sample AraplaMF_Cvi_mMF_FD_56228 | JGI IMG/M metagenome (GOLD analysis project Ga0063456, IMG submission 56228) | Arabidopsis root microbial communities from the University of North Carolina, USA - plate scrape MF_Cvi_mMF version 2 (version 2) | ecosystem: Host-associated > Plants > Roots > Endosphere ... | reverse complement strand
CCTGCAGCGCCACCATCACCAAAGGCTCGCCCAACGTGAATATCGGCGGCGAGACCGTGCAGACCGACGAGATTCATGCTGAAGACCTGGTCCCGACCTGGCTGCATGTATCGATGTTCGTTGTCGGTGTCGGCGCCGCATTTGTACTGGCAGCGCCGGTCGTCGCCATTGGCGGCATCGCTGGAGGTATCCTTGGCGGTGTCGGCGGCGACTGGTTGGGCGGGAAAGTTTTTGGTGAGGGGTCAGACGGTCAAAAATGGTCTATGCTGGGAGGAAGTCTGCTTGGCGGCTGGCTTGGCGTAAAGGGAGCGAAGCCTTGGGCGCCGCCACCTAAACCAACGGTGCCACCGCCCCCCGCTGTCAAGCCACCAGCGCCTCCTCCAGCGGCGCCAGCCGCTGCAGTCCCCAATAGATCTGTCATTTCCCCGGCAATGGAGGAAAAGATTCTATTTGGTCAGCGGGGAACCAATAACCAAGGTAACCCGAACAATCGTTTGACTGGCGCGCATTCGGGAGAAATAAGCAATGACCATCCAGAATTTGCCGTCGAAGTGTTGTCCGAGAATCCCGATGGCACGCGCAACGTCAAACTGGTTAAAGGCTTTAATGATGGGAATATTTCGAGACTGAAGTCCAGCACATTATTCCCGGAAGGATGGACTCGACAGCAGACCTTGGATGCCGTTCAACACGTGGGAGATTCCCCACCTTTGGCGCTGCGTCCATCCGATAATGCCACCCTGCACCAGGGAATCGTCAACGGCGTAGAGATTGAGGTCATCAAGGTCGGCGATAATGTGACTGCGGGATATCCTACCGGCCGTGCAGGCTTCCAAACTGTGAACTATTTTTTGACTGGCCAGAATTGACATGCTGAGTAAATATGATGCCTTGCTAAAGGGTGTAAGGGAGTTTGATAACTATTGGTCAGATGTGGGGATGTCTGACGCTATAGCCATGCTGGACGAATTTACCAGCGAAGAATGGGTAGCCTTGGGAAAACTGCTGCCTGATCGACCGCCACGCTGGCAGATTTCATGCGCTGAAACACTTGGTGAAGCCAGCGATGCGGAGCGGGGGTTTAATCTCTTGCTGCAGCTTATGCAGGTGCGCGATAGCGAGGTGACACTCGCTGCACTGGANTCCATCAATGCGCTGGCTTCCGTCGGTTTGAATATAACTGGCAAAGCCGCGCAGCTAAGTAGCGCCATCGGGAAAGCAAGAGCGACCGCTGGACCAGCGGTGTCGCGCATGTTGAACGCCCTCGAAGAAAAATTGCCGCCAGCTTAATGTGCCCAGATCGCTCCGGGTCGGGTGCCGGTCCAACGCTCGCATCGTACTTCTAGAGCNATGGGAAAATTCGAGGAACTGCTTGGCAATGAGAGCTCTCCATGGCGCGAATACCATCTGGAGATGGCGAGTGATTCACTAAAAGAATATTCTCGTGAGGATTGGTGCGACCTTGAAACTANGGTCCTGTCATTCTCCGCATGCGTCCAGGAACGCTGTGCGGAAGCGGTTGGCGCCACCGGAAGTGATGATGCGGCCGGCACCCTGACCATGCTTCTCGCATTCTCGTCCTACCTGGATGTCGCCGCAATCGCTGCGAGCCAACTCGACGACATGAAGGTTGAGCTGCCACTTTCCCTGCAGGGAAGGCTGCAGCAGTTACTGGATCATTTGACGACTTACCACAGCACGCGAGCAGAAGACGTTCAGCGATTAATCTTGCACCTGAAGTGACCTTCGCCCTGCATTGAGCATGCGTCCAACCGCCAGGCCGGACGCATCACCTGCTGCGTCAGCCGGCCGGCACCCTCACCCAACCTTCCATCAACACCCGTGCACTGCGGCTCATGATGGCTTTCTTCACAGTCCACTCGCCGTTTTCCTGCATCGCTTGCGCACCGACGCGCAGCGTGCCCGATGGATGGCCGAAGCGGACCGCTTCGCGCTCGCCGCCGCCGGCAGCGAGGTTGACCAGCGTGCCTGGAATGGCGGCAGCCGTGCCGATGGCCACTGCGGCGGTGCCCATCATGGCGTGGTGCAGCTTGCCCATCGAGAGCGCGCGCACCAGCAGGTCGATATCGCCGGCCTGCACCTGCTTGCCGCTGGAAGCGGTATAGCCGGCCGGCGGCGCGACGAAAGCGACTTTCGGCGTGTGCTGGCGGTTGGCAGCTTCCGACACGTCCTTGATCAGGCCCATGCGCACAGCGCCGTGGGCACGGATGGTCTCGAATTTGGCCAGCGCTGCGGCATCGCCGTTGATCGCTTCCTGCAGCTCAGTGCCGGTGTAACCGATAGCGTCCGCGTTGATGAAGATGGTCGGGATGCCGGCGTTGATCATGGTCGCCTTCAACGTGCCGACGCCTGGAACTTCCAGGTCGTCAACCAGGCGGCCGGTCGGGAACATCGAACCGCCCGCCCCCTCTTCTTCCGCCGCCGGGTCCATGAATTCGAGCTGCACTTCAGCGGCCGGGAAGGTCACGCCATCGAGCTCGAAGTCGCCGGTTTCCTGCACTTCGCCATTGCTCATCGGGATGTGGGCGATGATGGTCTTGCCGATATTGGCCTGCCAGATGCGCACCACGGCCATGCCGTCGCGCGGCACGCGGGCCGGTGCCACCAGGCCGCCGCTGATCGCGAACGCACCCACGGCTGCCGACAGGTTGCCGCAGTTGCCGCTCCAGTCCACGAAGGCCTTGTCGATGCTGACCTGGCCGAACAGGTAGTCCACGTCGTGGTCGGATCGGGTGGATGCCGACAGGATCACCGTCTTGCTGGTGCTCGAGGTCGCGCCGCCCATGCCGTCAATCTGCTTGCCGTATGGGTCCGGGCTGCCGATCACGCGCAGCAGCAAGGCGTCGCGCGCCTTGCCTGGCACTTGCGCCGCTTCCGGCAGGTCCTGCAGCCGGAAGAACACGCCCTTGCTGGTNCCGCCGCGCATATACGTGGCCGGNACCTTGATTTGCGGTTTATGTGTGGTCATTTATGCCGCCTTTGCCGATTCCAGGAAGTCCTGAGCGAAGCGCTGCAGCACGCCGCCTGCCTCGTAGATCGATACGTCTTCCGACGAATCGAGGCGGCAGGTAACCGGCACTTCCACGCGTTCGCCGTTCTTGCGATGGATCACCAGGGTCAGCGTGGCGCGCGGTGCGCGTTCNCCGATCACATCGAAGGTCTCGGTGCCGTCGATGCCCAGGGTCAGGCGGTTCACGCCCGGCTTGAACTCCAGCGGCAGCACGCCCATGCCCACCAGGTTGGTGCGGTGGATGCGCTCGAAGCCTTCGGCCACGATGGCCTCCACGCCGGCCAGGCGCACGCCTTTCGCTGCCCAGTCGCGCGACGAGCCCTGGCCGTAGTCGGCGCCGGCGATCACGATCAGCGGCTGCTTGCGGTCCATATAGGTTTCGATGGCTTCCCACATGCGGGTCACTTTACCCTCCGGCTCGACACGGGCCAGCGAACCGGCCTTGATGCTGCCGTCGGCATTGCGCACCATTTCGTTCTTTAGTGTCGGGTTGGCGAAGGTGGCGCGCTGCGCGGTCAGGTGGTCGCCGCGGTGGGTTGCATAGGAGTTGAAGTCCTCTTCCGGCAGGCCCATTTTGTGCAGGTATTCCCCTGCCGCGGAATCCATCATGATGGCGTTCGATGGCGACAGGTGGTCGGTCGTGATGTTATCGCCCAGCACGGCCAGAGCGCGCATGCCGCTCAGGGTACGCTCGCCTGCCAGCGCGCCTTCCCAGTATGGAGGACGGCGGATATAGGTCGATTGCGGACGCCAGTCGTACAGCGGCTCGGCGCGTTCGGTCGCTTCTTCGCTGCGCGCGAACATCGGGATGTACCTTGCGGAAGTGGTCCGGCTTGACGGAGGATGCGACGATGGCGTCGATCTCTTCGTCGGTCGGCCACAGGTCCTTCAGGGTGATCGGCTTGCCCGCTGCATCGTGGCCCAGCACGTCCTTCTCGATGTCGAAGCGGATGGTACCGGCAATGGCATAAGCCACCACCAGCGGCGGCGATGCCAGGAAGGCCTGCTTGGCGTACGGGTGGATACGGCCGTCAAAGTTGCGGTTGCCCGACAGGACGGCGGTGGCGTACAGGTCGCGCTCAACCACTTCCTTCTGGATCACAGGATCGAGCGCGCCGGACATGCCGTTGCAGGAGGTGCAAGCGTAAGCGACAACGCCGAAGCCCAGCTTTTCCAGCTCAGGCATCAGGCCTGCTTCTTCCAGGTACAGCGTGACGGCTTTCGAGCCAGGCGCCAGCGAAGACTTGACCCACGGCTTGCGCAGCAGGCCGGCCTTGTTCGCATTGCGGGCCAGCAGGCCGGCGGCGATCATGTTGCGCGGGTTGTTGGTGTTGGTGCAGCTGGTGATGGCGGCGATGATCACGGCGCCGTCAGGCATCTTGCCCGGCTCGTTTTCCACCACGCCGCTGATGCCGCGCGCAGCCAGTTCGCTGGTCGGAACGCGCTTGTGCGGATTGGACGGGCCGGCGATATTGCGCACCACGGTCGACAGGTCGAACTTCAGCACGCGCTCGTATTCCACCTTGGCCAGGTCGTCCGACCACAGGCCGGTATGTTTGGCATAGGTCTCCACCAATTCCACCAGCTCGTCGTCGCGGCCGGTCAGCTTCAGGTACTTGATGGTCTGTGCGTCGATGGAGAACATCGCGGCGGGGGCGCCGAATTCCGGCGCCATGTTCGAGATGGTGGCGCGGTCGCCCAGGGTCAGCGCGGTCGAGCCTTCGCCGTAGAACTCCAGGTAGGCCGATACCACTTTCTCCTTGCGCAGGAATTCCGTCAGCGCCAGCACGATGTCGGTGGCGGTGATGCCTGGCTGCGGCTTGCCGCTCAGCTCGACGCCGATGATGTCCGGCAGGCGCATCCAGGATGCACGGCCCAGCATCACGGTTTCCGCTTCCAGGCCGCCCACGCCGATGGCAATACGCCCAGCGCGTCGACCATCGGGGTGTGCGAGTCGGTGCCGACCAGGGTGTCCGGATAGGCCACGCCATCGCTCACCTGGATGACCGGCGACATGCGCTCCAGGTTGATCTGGTGCAGGATGCCGTTGCCAGGCGGGATCACGTCGACGTTCTGGAACGCCTTCTTGGTCCAGTTGATGAAGTCGAAGCGGTCTTCGTTGCGGCGGTCTTCAATGGCGCGGTTCTTGTTGAACGCGTCCGGATCGAAGCCGCCGCATTCCACTGCCAGCGAGTGGTCGACCACCAGCTGGGTCGGCACCACCGGATTGACCAGGGCAGGATCGCCGCCCTGCTCCGCGATCGCGTCGCGCAGGCCGGCCAGGTCGACCAGCGCGGTCTGGCCCAGGATGTCGTGGCACACCACGCGCGCCGGGAACCACGGGAAGTCCAGGTCGCGCTTGCGCTCAATCAGTTGCGACAGCGACGCGGTCAGCGTGGCAGGGTCGCAGCGGCGCACCAGGTTTTCCGCCAGCACGCGCGAAGTGTACGGCAGCGTGGCATAGGCGCCCGGCTTGATCGCATCGACCGCTTCGCGCGCGTCGAAGTAATCCAGCTTGGTGCCCGGGAGTTGTTTGCGGTATTGGGAGTTCATGATTACTTGCGGTCCTTGATCGGTACGAAGGCCAGGTCTTCAGGGCCAACATAATTGGCGCTTGGACGAATGATCTTGTTGTCGATGCGCTGCTCAATGACGTGCGCCGACCAGCCGGAGGTGCGCGAAATCACGAACAGTGGGGTGAACATGGCGGTCGGCACGCCCATCATGTGGTACGACACGGCGGAGAACCAGTCCAGGTTCGGGAACATCTTCTTGACTTCCCACATCACCGATTCCAGGCGCTCGGCGATGTCGAACATTTTCATCGAGCCCGCTTCCTGCGACAGGGAGCGCGCCACTTCCTTGATCACCACGTTGCGCGGGTCGGACACGGTGTACACCGGATGGCCGAAGCCGATCACCACTTCCTTGTTGGCGACGCGGCTGCGGATATCGGCTTCCGCTTCATCCGCGTTTTCGTAGCGCTGCTGGATGTCCAGCGCCACCTCGTTGGCGCCGCCGTGCTTGGGACCGCGCAGCGCGCCGATCGCGCCGGTGATGGCGGAGTGGATGTCGGAGCCGGTACCGGCAATCACGCGGCTGGTGAAAGTGGAAGCGTTGAACTCGTGCTCCGCGTACAGGATCAGGGAGGTGTGCATCGCGCGCACCCACGATTCGGACGGCTTTTCGCCGTGCAGCAGGTGCAGGAAGTGGCCGCCGATGGTTTCATCGTCGGTTTCCACGTCGATGCGCTTGCCGTTGTGGCTGTAGTGGTACCAGTACAGCAGCATGGAGCCGAAGGATGCCATCAGGCGGTCGGCGATGTCGCGCGCGCCGGCGATATTGTGGTCGTCCTTCTCAGGCAGGCAGCAGCCCAGCACGGAAACGCCGGTGCGCATCACGTCCATCGGGTGGGCGGAAGCGGGCAGNGCTTCCAGCGCCGACTTCACGCCTTGCGGCAGGCCGCGCAGGGATTTCAGCTTGGATTTGTAGCCTTTCAATTCGGCCATGTTCGGCAGCTTGCCGTGCACCAGCAGGTAGGCGATTTCTTCGAATTCGCAGGTGGTGGCCACGTCCAGGATGTCGTAGCCGCGGTAGTGCAGGTCGTTGCCGGTCTTGCCGACGGAGCACAGGGCGGTATTGCCGGCNGCAACGCCGGACAGGGCTACGGATTTCTTAGGCTTGAAGGCTGGGGCTTGCTCGGTCATTTTGGTCTCTCCTCGGATCGTCGAATTATTTTTTGGCGGCTGCGAACAGGGCGTCCAGCTTCTGCTCGAAGTCGTGATAGTTGATGCGCTCGTACAGTTCGGCGCGGGTCTGCATGGTGTCGACCACGTTCTGCTGGGTGCCATCGCGGCGGATCGCGGTGTACACGTTCTCGGCTGCCTTGTTCATGGCGCGGAAGGCGGACAGCGGGTACAGCACCAGGCCCACGTCGGCGGATTTCAGTTGCTCGACGGTGAACAGCGGGGTCGAACCGAATTCGGTGATATTGGCCAGCACCGGCACTTTCACGGCGGCGGCAAACTGCTTGTACATGTCCAGCGAAATCATCGCCTCAGGNAAGATCATGTCGGCGCCGGCTTCCACGCAGGCCACGGCGCGGTCGATGGCCGCATCCAGGCCTTCCACGGCCAGCGCGTCGGTGCGCGCCATGATGACGAAATTCTCGTCGGTGCGAGCATCCACGGCGGCCTTGATGCGGTCGATCATTTCGCCCTTGGTGACGATTTCCTTGCCCGGACGGTGGCCGCAACGCTTGGCTCCCACCTGGTCTTCGATATGCATGGCGGCGGCGCCGAACTTGATCATCGACTTCACGGTGCGCGCCACGTTGAAAGCGGAGGCGCCGAAGCCGGTGTCCACGTCCACCAGCAATGGCAGGTCGCACACGTCGGTAATACGGCGCACGTCGGTCAGCACGTCGTCCAGGTTGGAAATGCCCAGGTCCGGCAGGCCCAGGGAGCCGGCAGCCACGCCGCCGCCCGACAGGTAGATCGCCTTGAAGCCGGCACGCTTGGCCAGCAGGGCGTGGTTGGCGTTGATCGCGCCCACCACCTGCAGCGGGGATTCTTCTTGCACGGCCTTGCGGAAGGCGGCGCCTGCGGAATATTGGCTCATGATGTCCTTTCTGTTTGAGGAATGTTTGCCGTCCATAGTGCAAGTGGCGTGCCAACCGTCGCTATCCAGCAAAATCAAGCACTTGCAACGTGCGCGCCAGAGTATAATGTTTCAAGTTGAAACATGTGAAACGTTTCAGGTGAAACATGCGACATTCCACTCCCCTGCCCTTTGACCCTGCCGACAAGCCCGTGATCTGGACAGTTTCCGTCTCGCGCCTGTCGGAACTGTTCCGCGACATCACGCTGGAATACGACGCCCTGGCCGATATCGAACCGATCAACCTTGGCTTCGACGAGGCCGCGCGCCATATCCGCGAACGCCTGGCGACGGAGCGCTGCGATGCGGTCATTGCAGCGGGCTCCAATGCGGCTTACCTGAAAGGCCGCCTGTCGGTGCCGGTGGTAATCGCCAAGGCCAGCGGCTTCGATTTCATGCAAGCCCTGGCCCGCGCCCGCAAGGTTTCCGACCGCATCGGCGTGATCACCTACCAGGACGACATGCCGGCACTGGCCGAATTCGCCGCCACCTTCGGCGTGCCGATCGAACAGCGCACTTACGCCACCGAAGAAGATGCACGCGCCCAGATCAATGACCTGAAAGCCTCGGGCATCAAGGCCATCGTCGGCGCCGGGCTGATTACCGACCTGGCCGAGGAAGCCGGTCTGACCGGCGTGTTCGTCTACTCCGCCGCTTCGATCCGACAGGCCTTCGACGATGCACTGGAGCTGGCGCGCCTGGCGCAGCTCGAAACCAATCGCAGCCGCCGCCACGTGGTGGCCGACACCCTGCGCGCCAAGCATGGCCTGGCCGACCTGCGCGGCGAGTCCGAGTCGATGGAGCGCGTGCGCCAGGCAGTCGTGCTGTACGCGAAATCGCCTGCCACAGTGCTGATCCAGGGCGAGACCGGCTGCGGCAAGGAACTGGTGGCGCAAGCCATCCACCGCGAATCCCCGCGCACCCTGGGCGGCGCCAACCGTCCTTTTGTCGCGGTCAACTGCGGCGCCATCGCAGAATCGCTGCTCGAATCGGAATTGTTCGGGCACGAAGAAGGCGCCTTCACCGGCGCGCGGCGCGGCGGCCATGCAGGCCTGTTCGAAGCGGCCAACCGCGGCACCCTGTTCCTCGATGAAATCGGTGAAATGCCCCTTGCACTGCAAACCAGGCTGTTGCGCGTGCTGGAGGAACGCGAAGTGGTACGGGTCGGCGGCACGCGGCCGATCCCCGTCAACGTGCGCATCATCAGCGCCACCCATTGCGACCTCGAAGCACGGGTGCGCGAGGGCCGCTTCCGCGCCGACCTGTTCTACCGCCTGGCCGTGCTGCGCCTTTCGCTGCCGCCGCTGCGCGAGCGCCCGACCGATATCCTGCCGCTGGCCGAATGGTCGCTGCGCACCGCGCTGGCCAGCCTTGGCGCGCGCGCCCATCCCAACCTGCCGGCCGAACTGGCGGCCTGCGCGCCCCTGCTCCTGCGCTACGACTGGCCGGGCAATGTGCGCGAACTACGAAACCTGACCGAGCGCCTGGCCTTGTTCCTCGCAGCTGAACCGCTGCAGGCGCTGACGCCGAGCTTCGTCGTGGGTGTTGCGCCGGAACTGGGGGCGCTTGCGCACGCCGCGCCGCAATCGGCCCCGCTTTTGCCAAGCTTCCCGCATGCCAACGCAGCGGAAAGCGTTTCCGAGGTACTGGCCCGCTTTGGCGGCCGGCGCGACGCTGCCGCCGATTACCTGGGCATCAGCCGCACCACGCTATGGCGCCGCCTGCGCGAGGAGCAGCAGACCTAATTCGCCCGATGCGCGGAAACCACACAAGATTGCATTATTGATAATATTGTAGTATTGTCCTGGTGATGTTCTCAGGGGTATTTCCATGGAATATCGCAGGGAAATTGACGGTCTGCGGGCAGTTGCCGTCCTGCCGGTCATCCTGTTTCACGCAGGGTTCCAGCTCTTTGGCGGCGGCTTTGTTGGCGTCGATATATTCTTTGTCATCAGCGGCTACCTGATCACGACCATCCTGATCCTCGAACTGGAAGGCGGCCAGTTCTCCATCCTCAATTTCTACGAACGGCGGGCGCGCCGCATCCTGCCCGCGCTATTCCTGCTGCTGCTTGCCTGCCTGCCGTTCGCCTGGTTCTGGCTGGTGCCCGACGACTTGAAGGGCTTTTCGCAAAGCCTGGTCGCCGTTACCGCCTTCGCATCCAATATCCTGTTCTGGCAGCAGAGCGATTACTTCGACAGTTCCGCCGAATTCAAGCCCCTGCTCCACACCTGGAGCCTGGCGGTCGAAGAACAGTTCTATCTGGTGTTTCCTTTGTTCCTGATGGCGTTCTGGCGCTGCAGCCAGCGCATGCTGCTACCGGTGCTGGCGGGTACGGCGCTGGCCAGCCTCGGCGCCGCACACTGGGGCGTTGCCAGGGATCCCAGTGCCGCCTTCTTCTTGCTGCCCACGCGCGGCTGGGAGCTGGCCATCGGCGCACTATGCGCCTGTTACCTGTCGCGGCCCGGCACCGGCAAGCATTCGCCGCGCACGCGCGAACTTGCCAGCCTGGCCGGCCTGGGCCTGATCGGCTTCAGCATCTTCGCCTTCAGCAAATACACGCCCTTCCCCAGCCTGTACGCACTCCTGCCAACTGTCGGTGCTGCAATGATCATCCTGTTCGCAGCGCCGTCGACCGCAGTCGGCAAGATCCTTGGCAGCCGGGCGCTGGTCGGTGTTGGACTGGTCAGCTATAGCGCCTACCTGTGGCACCAGCCTGTCCTGGCTTTCGCGCGCCATCGCAGCGTGGACGGCCCCAGCCCGGCGTTGATGGCCAGCCTGGTGGTGTTGACCATGGTTCTGGCCTACCTTAGCTGGCGATTTGTCGAAAAGCCTTTCCGCAACCGCAGCAAATTCGGACGCACGCAAGTGTTTGCTTTCGCCATCGCTGGCTCGCTGCTGTTCTTCAGCATCGGCATAGTGGGCCACAAGACCGACGGCATGCGCAGTGTCAAGACCACGCCCCTGCAGCAGGAAGTACTGCGTACGGTCGCCGCCAGTCCCAAGCGGGCCGCGTGCCATACCAAGGGACGCGACTACCGCAAGCCGCAAGACGCCTGCGCCTTCAATGCGCCTGACGGCGAATGGGCGGTATTCGGCGACAGCCATGCGGTCGAGCTGGCATACGCGCTGGGAGAAGAGGTGGCGGGCAGGCACGAGGGTGTGCGCCAGTTCACCTTCAGCGGCTGCACGCCAGCGTATCGGCGTGCTGACGCAAATCCCGGTTGCAGCGATTGGACGCGCGAGACGGTCGAATTTATCGCCGGCGACCCGCACATCAAGGAGGTGGTGGTCAGCTATCGCATTCACAGCGCGCTGTTCGGCGACCATGAAGGCATTTACCCCCGGCTGCCGGACGAATTCGGCGATGCCAGGCGCAGCGCCATCTGGGCTTCCTACAAGACGATTCTGAGTCGTTTTATCAGCGCCGGCAAACATGTGACCGTGGTACTGCAAGCGCCTGAGCTACCGCGCCAGATAGACAAACTGATACGGCATGCCGGCGATCCGCGCACGGTCGACGGCGTCACCTCGGAATGGTGGCGCCGCCGCAGCGCCTATGTGGAACAGCGGCTGGCCGAATTGCCGGCCGGCGTGCACATCGTGCGGCCGGATGCGTTGTTTTGCGATGCTGCGCACTGCTATGCCGTAAAAGACTCCAAGGCCCTGTATTTCGATGACGACCATATGTCCACCTTCGGAGCCAGGCTGGTAGCGCACGGCATCGTCGCCGGGCAGGCGCGCGCTTGCGAAACCCACTGCCCGCTAGAATCGACGGCATGGACGAGCACAGCGAGAAAGAGTCATTAAAGGAACAGATGGGCCGCATCATTGAAGAGGCGCGCATGATACTGCCAGGTATCCAGGCCCTGTTCGGTTTCCAGGCCATCGCCGTCTTCAATGACCGCTTTGAAAAGCTGCCGGTCTACGCCCAGGACTGCCACGCCGCGGCCCTGGCCATGGTGGTGCTGGCCATAGCGCTGGTCATGCTGCCAGCCGCCTACCACCGCCTCGCCGAACCAGGCCAGGTGTCGATGCACGCGATCACCATTTCCTCCCGCGCCATCTGCTACGCCCTCGCGCCGCTGGCCGCCGGCCTTGCACTTGACATTGCCGTGGTCCTCTACATGGTGACCGGCAGCGATATGGGCAGCGCAGCCGGTGGCCTGGCCGCGTTCCTGCTGCTGATTGGCGTGTGGTTCATCTTCCCGCTGCTCGCCCGGCGGCGCCGTGCCTGACACAACCGCCCGTCATCCGATTCGACCGCTCGTCATTTCGCTGGAACGGCACCCGGGGCGATACGGTATGCTCCCATTCCATGAAAAGAGAACATTATTACTGGCTGCTGCAGGCGCTTGGATGGAGCGGCGTCGCATTGTTTGTCGCCGTCGTCAATAAGCTTCACGTCACCTATTTTCCGCTTGCCGCATGGTGCGGGTTGAGCGGCCTGGCCTTGACCGCGCTGTGGCGCCGCCTGTGCAATTTCCGGCTGAAACGCGGCAAGCGCCTTAGCTGGCAAGCTGCCGCACTTTCAGCTTCCGTCATGGGGCTGGCGCAAACTGTCAGCAACACAGTGGTTGACTATTACGTATCGGGCGCCAACTGGTATGTCGGCAGTCCGGTGTGGTTCATGATGCTGCTGTCGTTCTGGATCGGCGTCATGCTGGCCTGGAATGTNTGCTATATGGCGACCCTGTCCTTGCGCCGCAACCAGCGCCTGGAAGCGGAAGCTTTGCTGCTGGAGGCTGAGACCTTGCGCCTTGAAGTCCTGGCGAAGGATGCGGAACTGCGCGCACTGCAGGCCCAGGTCAACCCCCACTTTTTCTTCAATAGTCTGAACAGCGTGCGCGCCCTGCTCTACCAGGACACCGATTCCGCAGCCAATATGATCGACCAGCTGGCGACGCTGATGCGCTATACGCTGGTGTCAAGCTACAGCGATTGCGTTCCGCTGGACGAAGAACTGGCTGCTGTACGCGCCTACCTCGCAATCGAGAAAATCCGCTTCGAGGAACGGCTGCAATTCGCCATCGACATCGGGCAGGATATGGAGGCGATCACAGTTCCGCCGATGGCGCTGCAAACGCTGGTCGAAAATGCCGTGAAATACGGCGTCGAGCAATCGTCCAGCGGCAGTGCAATCAACATCCGCGCCCGCCGCGCCGAGCGCAGCGTCATCATCGAAGTGGCCAACCAGGGCAGCATCCGCGCAAGCCGCAAGTCGACCGGTGTCGGCGTGCGCAACGCCCGCAAGCGCCTGATGCTGTCCAAGGGCGAACACGCCACTTTGGACCTGGCAGAAAACGATGGCTGGGTGCGCGCCACCTTGCGCTTCCCGATCGCAGCTTAAAGGATTCGACAACATGAACCGACATCGCCCCTTCATCACCCGCCT
>Ga0063456_1001333_pt1 | contig 13247 bp, 10 predicted proteins | sample AraplaMF_Cvi_mMF_FD_56228 | JGI IMG/M metagenome (GOLD analysis project Ga0063456, IMG submission 56228) | Arabidopsis root microbial communities from the University of North Carolina, USA - plate scrape MF_Cvi_mMF version 2 (version 2) | ecosystem: Host-associated > Plants > Roots > Endosphere ... | reverse complement strand
CGTAGCCAACGCCTCCTCAACCAGCTTCAAGCAGTTCTGCCGGCCATTACGTCGGTCCAAGCCCGCTTTATCCACTTTGTCGACTCCGCTTCGCCCCTGTCCGAAGACGATCTGAACCGCATGAATGGCCTGCTGACCTACGGCGAGCCAGCCTTGCCGGAGCATGCTGAAGGCGTGGTGGAAGAATTCGTCGTCATTCCGCGTTTCGGCACCATTTCGCCATGGGCTTCCAAAGCCACCGATATCGTGCACAACTGCGGCATGGCGCATATCCACCGCGTGGAGCGTGGCGTTGCCTACCGCATCAACCTGAAGGGCGGCATCCTGGGTACCGGCCTGGGCGCGGCGAAGAAGCTGGACAGCGAACAGGCGCAGGCCGTGGCCGCGCTGCTGCATGACCGCATGACCGAGTCGGTGCTGCGCCACCCGGACCAGGCTGCCGGCCTGTTCTCGAGCCTGGAAGCCAAGCCGCTGGAAACCATCGACGTGATCGGCGCCGGCCGCATGGCACTGGAAAAAGCCAATACCGACCTGGGCCTGGCGATGTCGGACGACGAGATCGACTACCTGCTGGAAGCCTTCACCAACGCCAAGCGCAACCCGACCGACGTTGAACTGATGATGTTCGCGCAGGCGAACTCCGAGCACTGCCGCCACAAGATCTTCAACGCCGACTGGACCATTGACGGCGTGGCGCAGGACAAGTCGCTGTTCAAGATGATCAAGAACACCCACGAGAAGAACCCGCGCGGCACCATCGTGGCGTACTCGGACAATTCCTCGATCATCGAAGGCGCCGAAGTGACCCGCTTCTACCCGCGTGAAGGCCAGGAATACGCGCCTTCCACCGAGCTGGTGCACACCCTGATGAAGGTGGAAACCCACAACCACCCGACCGCCATTTCGCCATTCCCTGGCGCCTCGACCGGCGCCGGCGGTGAAATCCGCGACGAAGGCGCGACCGGCCGCGGCTCCAAGCCGAAGGCAGGCCTGACCGGCTTTACCGTGTCCAACCTGATGATTCCCGGCGCCGTGCAGGCGTGGGAAAACGCGGCCAACGTGACCGCTCCGGTTGGCAAGCGCGACGAAAGCCAGGTGTACGGCAAGCCGGAGCGTATCGCTTCGCCGCTGCAGATCATGATCGACGGCCCGCTGGGCGGCGCCGCGTTCTCGAACGAATTCGGCCGTCCGGTGCTGGGCGGTTATTTCCGTACTTACGAGCAGAACATCGGCCAGCAGTTCGCCGGCGGCAAGGACACCGTGATGGGTTACCACAAGCCGATCATGATTGCCGGCGGTATCGGCAATATCTCGGCTTCGCACACCCACAAGAATGACATCCCGGTTGGCAGCCTGCTGATCCAGCTGGGCGGTCCTGGCATGCGCATCGGCATGGGCGGTTCGGCTGCTTCCTCGATGGCGACCGGCACCAATACCGCCGACCTGGACTTCGATTCGGTGCAGCGCGGCAACCCGGAAATGGAACGCCGTGCCCAGGAAGTCATCAACGGCTGCTGGCAGCTGGCCGACAAGAACCCGATCATCTCGATCCACGACGTAGGCGCAGGCGGCCTGTCCAACGCCTTCCCGGAAATCACCAACGACGCCAAGCGCGGAGCGATCTTCGACCTGCGCAAAGTGCCGCTGGAAGAATCCGGCATGGCACCGAAGGAAATCTGGTCCAACGAATCGCAGGAACGCTATGTGCTGGCCATCGCGCCAAGCGACCTGGCCGTCTTCCAGGCCTTGTGCGAACGTGAACGCTGCCCGTTCGCCGTTGTCGGCGTTGCAACTGAAGAGCGCCAGCTGAAGGTGATCGACCAGGAAATGGGCAACAACCCGGTCGACATGCCGATGGAAGTCCTGCTGGGCAAGCCGCCCAAGATGCACCGCGACGTGAAGCACGTGCAGAACGACCTGCCGGCCATTGACCTGACCGGCATCCAGCTCGAAGAGGCCGCCAAGCGTGTGCTGCTGCTGCCAACCGTGGCCGACAAGAGCTTCCTGATCACCATTGGCGACCGTACGGTGGGCGGCATGTCCGTGCGCGACCAGATGGTCGGCCCATGGCAGGTGCCGGTGGCTGACTGCGCCGTGACCACCTTGAGCTACGACGGCTACGTGGGTGAGGCAATGGCAATGGGCGAGCGTACTCCGCTGGCAGTGATCGACGCGCCGGCCTCCGGCCGCATGGCTGTAGGCGAGACCGTCACCAACCTGGCCGCCGCGCCAATCAATGATATTTCCGACATCAAGCTGTCAGCCAACTGGATGGCAGCCTGCGGCCAGCCAGGCCAGGATGCAGCCCTGTTCGACACTGTCAAAGCAGTCGGCATGGAACTGTGCCCGGCGCTGGGCCTGTCGATCCCGGTCGGCAAGGATTCCCTGTCCATGCGCACCACCTGGAAGGATGAGGGCGCTGACAAGGCAGTGATTTCGCCGGTGTCCCTGATCGTCTCCGGCTTCTCGCCGGTATATGACGTACGCAAGTCGCTGACCCCGCAAATCCGCACCGACCTGGGCGAAACTTCCCTGATCGTGATCGACCTGGGCCGCGGCAAGAACCGTATGGGCGCCTCCGCACTGGCTCAAGTCATGGGTCAACTGGGCAATACCGCACCCGACGTGGATTCGCCGGAAGACCTGAAAGGCTTCTTCAACGCGATCCAGCAGCTGAACAAGGAAGGCAAGATCCTGGCCTACCACGACCGCTCCGACGGCGGCCTGTACGCCACCCTGGTGGAGATGGCCTTTGCCGGCCGCGCCGGCTTGTCCGTCAACCTGGACATGCTGACCCTGGGCGAAGAAGGCAGCATGGACCATGGCGATGCCAAGAACTGGGCCGGCCAGGTGGCTGAGCGCCGCAATGAGCTGACCCTGTCCGCGCTGTTCAACGAAGAGCTGGGCGCCGTGATCCAGGTGCGCGCCGAAGAGAAATCGGCCGTGATGGACGTGCTGCGCAGCTTCAACCTGGGCGCCTGCAGCCATATCATCGGCAAGCTGAACGACCGTGGCGTGATCGAATTCACCCGCGACGCCAAGATCATCTACTCGCAGCCGCGTGCCGAGCTGCACCGCCTCTGGAGCGAAACGAGCTGGCGCATTTCGCGCGTGCGCGAGAATCCGGCGACTGCGGATGCCGAATACGACCGCCTGCTGGACGAAACCGATCCAGGCATGCAGCCAAAGATCACCTTCGACATGGCGCAAAACATCGCAGCGCCGTTCCTGTCGTCGGGCGTGCGTCCACGCGTTGCCATCCTGCGCGAGCAGGGCGTCAACTCGCACATCGAGACCGCATGGGCGATGCACCGCGCTGGCTTCGCCGCCGTTGACGTTCACATGAGCGACCTGATCTCGCGCCGCGTTTCGCTGGATGACTTCCAGGGCATTATCGCGGTGGGCGGCTTCTCTTACGGCGACGTGCTGGGCGCGGGCGAAGGCTGGGCGAAGTCGATCCTGTTCAACCCGGAGATGGCCGACCAGTTCGCCAAATTCTTCCAGCGCAAGGACACCTTCGGCCTGGGCATCTGCAACGGCTGCCAGATGATGTCGAACCTGAAGTCCCTGATCCCGGGCGCCCATGCGTGGCCGAAGTTCACCACCAATAAATCGGAGAAGTTCGAAGCACGCTTCTCGATGGTGGAAGTGCTGGACTCGCCTTCGATCTTCCTGCAAGGCATGGCCGGCACCCAGACCCCGATCGCGATTGCGCACGGTGAAGGTTTTGCCGACTTCAGCCAGACTGGCAATATCGATGAGGCCATCGGTGCCTTGCGCTTCGTGGACAACAAAGGCAGCGCCACCGAGACTTATCCGTTCAACCCGAATGGTTCGCCGCGCGGCCTGACCTCCGTAACCACGCCTGATGGCCGCTTCACCGTGATGATGCCGCACCCGGAGCGTGTTTCCCGCACGGTGCAGAACTCCTGGCACCCGGATGGCTGGGGCGAGGATTCTCCTTGGGCGCGCATGTGGGGCAACGCGCGCAAGTTCATCGGTTAAGGACTCAAGCGCGGCGCCGGCGGACTGCCAGCAGGGCGGCGAAACCGCCAAGCATCAAGACGGCCCCGCCCGGGGCCGGTACCTGGGTCGCATCGGCGAATTGGAAGTCGTCGGCGACCCAGTTTCCATTCAATTGCCCGAGTTCGTGCCGGTCGATCCGATAGCCTGTGATCGGGCCCAGCGCGGCGAAAATGCTGGTGTCGACAAAGGACAGCGGTTCAGGCAGGCCGGGATGGCTTTCCGGCAAATCGAAGACGACTGAACCAAGCTCGCTGGTGCCGTTCAGGGCCACGATCGTCACCTGGTCTGCACCGCCTTCGCCAAAGCCATAGTACTGATTGCGGCCGAACCAGGCGCCCGTCAATACTTTGTTCGTGGTGATGGTCATGCCAGTCGAACCGTCCGCGTTCGAGACAAAATAATGGCCGGAATGAGGAATGCCGAATAGGGGGCTGCCCGGCCCACCGACCCGGTATTGGTCGCCAACGACGCCAAAGCGAGCATCCCAAATGACGCCTTGATATTCGAGGGTGGCTGTCGGATTAGTCCATTGAATACCGCTGGCGCTGTCAAGCGCAGGTGGAACAGGCAGGTCGTCGAATGTGGCGATCACGCCTGCCTTGGCAGGGACTGCGATAATAAAAGCAGTGCAAGCAATTAACTGGCGTAACGCGAGTTTACTCATTTTCCAGCCTCCTTTTAGTTGTCACGAGTTTAACTCGTCACCTTCGGAGGCGACAATTGTGCGCATTATGGCTGTTGTTTTGGCGTCGGCTATCGGCTACTAAATTGCACGCCAAATGCTGGCTTGTTCGCGCCAGATGTGGACTTACTCCCCGGGCGCAAGGTGTTTGCCTGCTTCGCGCACGCTCAGTTTCGACAGTTTCGTCTTATTTTCAGCAATGAATTGAGCGACATTATGTGGAGCGTGCTTCGCATAATCCCGCAGGGCCCAGCCAATTGCTTTCTGAATGAAAAATTCATTTTCATGGCCAAGCGCGAGTGAATATCGGAAGAGGCGCATCTCATCGGTTTTGCCACGCCAGCCTAATTGGTGGAGCAGGGCGATTCGCCGCATCCAGAAATTTTCGTGAATTAAAGCGGCATCCATCCCATGATGGTCATAGCGGAGGACGTCGCCGATAATGCCTGCCATTCCATCGACCGAATCCCACCATGATTTGAGGAGCACAAAGCCCAATAAGGCGGGTAAATCGGCGGCATCGAATTGTTTCCAATGTGCCGCCACCAAATCCAGGGCCGCATATTGGTACTCCCGTTCAGGCAATTGCCAAAGTTCGCCAGCGACGTCGATCAGCTCAACGGGTTCTGCGCCTTTGAAGGCCCGGATAAGCGGCTTGATCGCTTCGCGGCGCACCGGGGTGACGATGCCGAGGAAGGGGAACTGGTCGCGCATGTAAGCGCGCATCGCCGGCGCGCGCGCGGGGTCGGACAAGGGGGCGAGGGCAGCGATGAAATCTTTGGTCGTTGGCATAATAAAAAAAGCGCCCCGCGGGGCGCTTCATCAAGGCGGCCAGCAAAGGCCCACCTGGGTTTATTGCACTTTAGCCTTGGCAACCAGCTGGTCGCGGTAGGCTGCAACTTTACGCTGGGTCAGGGATTCAGCAATCTGGCCCTTGATCTCTTCCAGGGCTGGCACCTTGGCGGCGCGGGAGCCTTCCAGCTTGATCACGTGGTAGCCGAATTGCGATTGCACTGGCTTGTCGGTGATCTGGCCGTCCTTCAGGGCGACCATGGCATCGGCGAATGGCTTCACGTAGTTGCCTGGGGCTGCCCAATCCAGGTCGCCGCCGTTGGCAGCCGAGCCTGGGTCCTGGGAGGCCTTGGCCAGCTCTTCAAACTTGGCGCCGCCTTTCAGCTTGGCGATGATGTCGGTGGCTTCTTTTTCGGTCTTCACCAGGATGTGGCGGGCGTGATATTCCTTGTCGCCTTTGGATGCCTTGAACTGTTCGTAAGCGGACTTGATCTCAGCGTCGCTGACAGGGTTCTTCTTGACATAGTCGACCAGCAGGGCGCGGATGATGATGTCCTGGCGTGCTTGTTCCAGGGCTTCTTTCACTTCCTTGTTGGCAGCAACGCCTTGCTTGGTGGCTTCCTGCACCAGCACTTCACGGCCGATCAGGGATTTCTTGATCATGTCGCGCAGTTGTGGCGAGTCAGGCTGGCCTTGGGCAGCAGCTTGTTTGACAGCGGCTTCCATCTGGGCCGATGGGATAGCTTTACCGTTCACGGTAGCGACGTTCTGGGCAAAAGCAGGGGTCGCTGCAACTGCGATCAGGGCCAACAGCAGGGTAGCTGGTTTGAATTTCATTGAGTGTTTCCTTAGTTAAAATAAATCCGGCGCCGCTTGGGCGCCGGATCAGGTCCGTGACGGATTATTGTACTTTGGCTTTCTTAACCAGGGATTCCTGATAGGACTGCAGTTTCGCGCGCATCAGGGAATCGGCGATACGTGGCTTCACTTCTTCCAGGGTAGGCAGCTTGACTGGACGGGTGTCTTCAACCTTGATCACGTGGAAGCCGCTTGGGGTTTGTACTGGCTTCTCGGTAACCTGGCCTTTTTGCAGGGAGGTGAAGGCGTCTGCGAAGACTTTAGGGAAGTTGCCTGGGGTGCCCCAGTCCAGGTCGCCGCCGTTGGCTGCGGAACCGGTGTCCTTGGAGTTCTTGGCCAGGTCTTCGAACTTGGCGCCTGCTTTCAGCTTGGCGATGATGTCGGTCGCTTCTTTCTCGGTTTCCACCAGGATGTGGCGCACGTGGTATTCCTTGTCGCCTTCGGCAGCAACGGCGCGGTCATATTCAGCCTTGATTTCGGCATCGCCGACCGGGTTCTTCTTCACGTAGTCCGCAGCGAGCGCATTCAGCATGATGTCCTGGCGTGCCTGTTCCAGAGCAGTCGTTACGTCCTTGCTCTTGGCCAGGCCTTGTTTCTCAGCTTCCTGGATCATTACTTCGCGGCCGATCAGGGATTTCTTGATCATTTCGCGCAGTTGNGGGGTGTCTTGCTGCTGNCCTTGGGCAACGACTTGCTTGACCAGGGCGTCAACNTTGGCGGTCGGGATGGCTTTGCCATTGACGACAGCNGCGTTCTGGGCGAAAGCTGGTGCAGCGGCAACGGCGATAAGTGCGAGCAGCAAGCGGGCTGGCTTGAAAGTCATTTAGTTTAATTCCTAGGGAAAGTTTACTGAATTGCGGGGATTTTGGGCTGGTTCGCCGAGATGTCTCTACTATTCAACGATTGAGGTTCTTTTTGATGTTTCCCAAAAACTCCGCGCATATCATACTTCGGACGGTGCCAGTGCGGTAATGGCCAATGCATGAATTTCTTTATGCATCATATCGTGCACGGAATCATACACCAGACGATGGCGCATGACGAGTTTCACACCTTCGAATTTAGTAGAGACAATTTTCAGTCTGTAATGGCCGCCGCCGGAGGCCGCGCCGGCATGGCCGGCATGCAGCGCGGATTCATCATCCAGCACGATTTCCGATGGGGCCAGCGCCGCTTCCAGGCGCTCCCGAATCTTGGCCAGGCGCGGATCGCTCATGCTTCATCCTTAATATGTTTAGAGAGGTAGAAAGCCTGCGCGATGAAGAACACCAGCATCAAGCCAGTAACGCCGAAAGCCTTGAAATTGACCCAGGCATCGTTATCCGACTTGAACAGGATGAAGGCGACAAACAGGTTAACAAAACCCAACACCAGCCAGAAGGTAATCCACATGAAATGCAGGCGTACCCAGACGTGCTCAGGCAGTTGCACCTGCTTTTCCATCGCCAGGCGAATCATATTCTTGTCGAAGAAGCGATAAGCGACCAGCATAGCGGTGGCGAGCGACCAATAAATAATAGTCGGCTTCCACTTGATAAAGTCATCGTCGTGGAAATAGATCGTCATGCCGCCGAATACGATAAACACTACCAGGGAAACCCATAGTGCACCGTCGACTTTCTTGCGGCGGGCCAACAGATATAACACCTGCGCAGCAGTGCCGATAATACCGACAACGGTTGCAGCGACGATTGGCGCCTGGGAGGCTGGAATTGCACCGCCGGATACCAATCCCCCCAAGTGAGCGTTCAGCATGGCATGCACTGCTTCCTGGTGGCTGCCGGCAAATTTGTAGCTGACAAAGAACAGAATCAGCGGGAACAGGTCGAAAATAATCTTCATCTTATTAAGGCTTCGGTTCAAAGCGCAGCGACGCCGAATTAATGCAATACCTTAATCCGGTGGGCGGCGGACCATCTGGGAAGACGTGGCCCAGGTGAGCGTCACATACTGCACAGATGATTTCGGTGCGCAGCATACCATGCGAGCGATCGGTTTTCTCTATGATATTCGCCGGATTGAGCGCCTTGAAGTAGCTCGGCCAGCCGCAACCTGAATCGAACTTGGCGTCCGATTCGAACAGGGGCGTATTGCAGCATACGCAGGTGTAAATGCCATGCTCGTGATGGTCCCAGAACTTGCCGGTGAAAGCACGCTCGGTGGCCGCATGACGGGTCACCTGGTATTCCATCGGGTCGAGTTGCGCGCGCCATTCGGCGTCCGTCTTGACTACTTTGTCGCTCATGTTTGTTTTCTCACGAAGAGCAGCTTACCGACAGCTGGCTAGACCAGTCTGGCGGGAAGCCTGCATATTGTTCATTTTCAGGTTGCTCGTCGAAGGGACGCTCCAGCAGTGCGAGCAGGCGTTCAACTTCGGAAAAGTCTTTATTCTGCGCCTTTTCAATGGCGACCTGTGCCATATAGTTTCGCAGTACATACTTGGGGTTGACCTGATCCATCGCAAGTTTTCGCGCGGCATCGTCGCTGTTTTCGGCGCGCAGGCGCGCACGGTAGGCTTCGGCCCAGCTATCGAAAGCGGGGCGGTCAATGAACAGGTCGCGCAGCGGTTCGTCGCCTTCTGGGCCGCCGGCACGCAGTCCGCTCAGGCGGCGGAAAAAAATCGTGAAGTCGGTGTGGTTGGCCTGCAGGATGGCAAACAGGCCGTCGAGCAGTTCGCGGTCGCCGTCCTGGGTGGTCGCCAAGCCAAGCTTGGCGTGCAGCAACTGGTCGATGTGGCGCGCGAACTCCGGCTGGTACACATCCAGCGCTTCCTGGGTCAGTTCCACTTCGCCGATAAGCGGCAGCAGGGCTTGCGCCAAGGCGTAGCAATTCCAGTGGCCAATTTGCGGCTGGTTGGAATAAGAGTAGCGGCCGCGGTCATCACTGTGGTTACAGATCTGGTTGGCGTCGAAGCCATCCATGAAGCCAAACGGTCCGTAATCGAGGGTTTGCCCCAAGATCGACATATTGTCGGAATTCATTACACCATGCATGAAGCCGACCGCCTGCCAATGCGCGATCAGGCGCGCGGTGCGGCGGGTTACCTCTTCGAGCAAGGCTGCGTATGGATTTTCTTCTTCGCGCAGGGAAGGGTAGAAGCGATCGATGACGTAATCGGCAAGCTGCTTTAGCTCTTCCGGTTTGCGGTTGTAGTACCAGTGTTCGAACGAGCCGAAGCGGATGAAGCTTGGCGCCATGCGCACGACGACGGCCGCCGTTTCGATCGTTTCGCGCACGATGCCCTGGTCCGACCCCACCACGGACAAGGCGCGCGTGGTCGGGATGCCCAGGCCATGCATTGCTTCGGAACACAGGAATTCCCGGATCGAGGAGCGAAGTACGGCGCGTCCGTCGCCCATGCGGGAATAGGGGGTCATGCCGGCGCCTTTCAGCTGCAGCTCCATTGGCCCTTCAGGGGTCGCGATATCGCCAAGCAGGATGGCGCGGCCATCGCCAAGCTGGCCGGCCCAAACGCCGAACTGGTGGCCGGAGTAAACAGCAGCCAGAGGCTTCGATCGCTCTGCTATCCGGTTGCCGACCAGGATTTCAATGGCTTCTTGCGTCGCGAGCGCCGTAGGTTCCAGTCCAACCAGACGGGCCGCAGCAGGACTGACTGCGACCAGGTAGGGCGCTGGAAGCGGCGTCGGCATCAAATGGGTGTGGAAAGCGGGCGGTAGGCCAGCAAAAGAACTCTCGAATTGGAAGTTAGCGGTACTCATGTCAGGCGCATTGTATCGCAGGCTGAACGCCTTGGCGTTTGTCCTAAGGGTAAGTTAAGTATCCCCGCGGAATGTTTAAGTGCCTGATTTTTAATGACTTGCTGTCGAAAAGTTTTACACCCCATGCATTCGCAGTCAAACTGCTGAGAGTAACTCCTTGAATATATTGGGCCGATACCATTAGGCATGCTTTATGCCTCCATCTCAGGTGCAGTCCAACAATAATTGGGGGTGTCATGAAAGTCATTAAAACACTAATTGCGCCGGCAATCGCAGCACTGGCGCTAGCGGCTGGGTTCGAAGCACAAGCAACCACGATTGACCTGACAACTGCGGGGGCGACGGACTCAATCAACGGCGCCACCTACACCCAGGTCCCGGCTTTGCCGACCGGTACTGGCTATATCGATTCCTTCGTGCGCATCCGGGACAATCAGCCGACTGTTCAAGGTTACAACACGACGGTATCGGGAACGTACCAGAATGACGGTACCAATACGTTCAACCATCAAGTGACCGTGGGAAGCATTGGTTTTCTCGACCTCAATGGCGCAGGCACCCCTGGCGGTGAAGTGATGCGATTCCTGCTGGATATCAATCAAACCAAAGCTGATCCGTATCTGCTGTTAAGCGAAGTCCAGATCTTCCTGTCGACGGACCCGAATCAGAGTATTGAACCCGTGCTGGCGCAAGGCCAATTGCTTCCGCTCGCTTCCAGCTGGATTGTTTATCAGATGGATGCGGGGGGCGATAATGGTGCCCAGCTCAATTATGCGCTGAATAGCGGTAGCGGAAGCGGCGATATGACGCTGGATATCCCTATCGCGATGTTTGATGCGGCCTTCGCAGGCTTGGGCCTCACAACGCTCGACCAGAAGAATGGCGCCTTCCTCTATCTGTACTCAAAATTTGAAGGGAACAACGACGGGTTCGAGGAATGGACCCACTATCAGGGTAATCCGCTCGGCGAAACCCCTTGCGATCCACGAATCCAGGATTGCGGCCCGCGCGAGATTCCTGAGCCTAACACTATGATCCTGTTCTCGTTCGGCCTGCTTGGCGCAGCAATTGTCGTGAAACGCCGCCGCTGGTCGCGTCACGGTTAATACCTTGAAACTGCAAAAGCGCCGGCATACAGCCGGCGCTTTTCTTTATGGGCGCACCCCTGGATTATTTCCAGACCTGGATCGATTTGGTCGTGGTGTTGCCAGCCGTGTCGCGTGCTACCGCCTGGAGGGTGTGGCTGCCCTTGGTGGCTTTACGGCTGTTCCAGCTATAGGAAATGGCGTTATTGCCAGTTGCTTTCAGCACGCCGTCCACATACAGGCTGACGTTTGACAGTGCGACGTTATCGCTCGCCGCGACGCCAACATTGACGTTGCCAGTCACAGTCGCCCCATTTACCGGATTGTTGATTGTCACTACAGGAGGCGTCACGTCAGCGCTGGCCGTTGCATTCGAAACGGTCACGTTGATCGTGCTGGAACCGACGTTGCCCGAGCTGTCGTAAGCCTTGGCGACCAGCGAAACCGCGCCGTCGGCGCGGCTGGTGGTATCCCAGCTGAAGCTGTACGGACCGGTCGTGTCAGTCGCTACCAAAGTTCCGCCTGCATACAGTTCGACACGGCTCACGCTCAGGTTGTCGGTGGCCGCGACATTGACAGTCACGATCCCCTTGACTGTGCTGCCTGGCGAGGTGATGGAAACGCTCGGTGCCTGGGTGTCGGTCGTAGCGGCCGACTTGGCAGCCATCACGGCCTTGTAGGCGTCGATGCGGCCGGCGCCGTAGTAGTCGTCACGGCCGGCGGTGCCCAGGTCGAGGGCGGTCGAGGCCAGGATGGAGTCGATCTGGTCCGGCTTCAGGGCTGGGTTGGCCGAGAACATCAGGGCTACCACGCCAGCGGTAATCGGGCTGGAGAAGGAGGTGCCGTTGACGGCACCGTAGCCGCCGCCGTTGGTGGTGGTGTAGATGCCCACGCCAGGGGCGCTCAGGTCGATCGGTGCGCCATAGGTGGAGAAGCTGGCGCGTGCATCGTTGGCGTCGGTGGCGGCCACGGTGATCATGGTCGTGGTGTTGGCGCTGGCGTCGAGGGTGCCGGCATTGCCGCCGGCGGTGACGACCACGCCGCCCTTGTTGCGCATGTATTGCGCAGCCGATTGCACGGCAGCGACGTTTTCCACGCCATAGCTGATGTTGGCGACGCGGGCGCCGTGGTCGGCAGCCCAGGTCACGGCGTTGGCGACCATGCTGTAGTAGGTGATGTAGCCGGAAGTGTCGCTGATGCGCATCGGCATGATCTTGGCGTCATAAGCGACGCCGGTCACACCGACCGAGTTGTTGCCGATGGCGGCGGCGGCTCCGGCGACCTTGGTGCCGTGGCCATACACGTCAGCGGTGTTGCTGTTGTTGTCGTAGGTGTTCCAGCCCGGCACGATGCGCGCGGCCAGGTCTGGGTGGGTGGAGTCGACGCCAGTGTCGAGCACGGCGATGGTGACGCCGGCGCCGGTAGCCAGGTCCCAGGCAGCCGGAGCACCAATCTTGGCCAGGTGCCATTCGCTGCCGAAGTAGGTATCGTTGGTGGTCTGCTGCATTTGCACCACGCCGTCCAGTTCAGCGAATTTGACGTGCGGGTTGCGCTTCAAGGCTTGCACCATGGCTTTTTCGCGGCCAGGGTTCATCTCCACCACGAATACGTTCAGGCCGTTCAGCTTGCGGCTGGCGTTGCCGCCTTGTTCCTTGACCAGCTTCTTGAACGCAGCTTCCGGCAGGCCAGCCTTCGGCGAAACCAGGATGCGGCCTGGGGCCCACTGTGCCGGTTCATTTGCCTGGGCGATGGATGGGATCGCAGTTGCGGCGCCGATTGCCAGGGAAGCGGCAATGGCCAGGCGGGTCTTAGCGAACTGGGTAGTGGAGATAGTCTTCATTGGTGAGTCCCTGTTTTCAAAAATTCAAAAAACGAGGACTGCCCGCCGGTTTTATACCGGTAGAAGACTGCTTCCCACAAAGGCACGCGGCCCTTCCGAGAGGCTTTTGTCTGGCAGTCCTGCCGTCGTGGGGCCGAAGCCCTTTAGACCGATGACTTTGCGTCCCGCAGTTTCCCGCGGTTTGCCCTTATCAGATCTTGCTGTACGGAATCTTATGTCGTTAATTGCCGCATGGCAAGCGGATT